>Ga0207433_10014587_pt1 | contig 11347 bp, 13 predicted proteins | sample YelNatPaOPGAMG01_FD_187559 | JGI IMG/M metagenome (GOLD analysis project Ga0207433, IMG submission 187559) | Hot spring thermophilic microbial communities from Obsidian Pool, Yellowstone National Park, USA - OP-RAMG-01 (SPAdes) (version 3) | ecosystem: Environmental > Aquatic > Thermal springs...
ATACGCTACTGGAATACGAAATTTATCAATTATCATATTAATTTTTGATGAATTTTTTGAACGTTATGAAAACTTTGAGGTGTAGAAACTCGTGAATTTATTACAAAAGTGTAATGCCTCAATGATAGCAGGTTTTTATAAAATATAAAGTAAATTTTTTTACTTTACTTTTTTTGCATAAATAAAATCTCTCCCATCTTTAAAAAAGAAGGAAAATTAAAAATGGGAAACAGTGATTTTTTTTCCTCTCTCCCCTGCGTGAGAGAGTTAGAGAGAGGGGGTGATTGCATTCAAGTTTACTCTTGCATTCCTTCACCCTCTCCCCTTCCCCCTCTCCCATCAAAGGGCGAGGGGAAATTAAAAAAATTTTTCATTTTTATCTTTCCATTTTTAAATGGAGATTAAGAGGGATTTTCAATTTTTATTATCACCTCCTATAACTGATGGATTAAACAAAGTGGAAATAAGGATAGACATAGAATACACTCAATATATATCAAATGCGTCACTCATTCCTAACAATCATACTTTCATTTCTTTTCAGTTTCATCTGAAAAAAATTTGCTTGATATTTTGGTATCTAATAATCCCGTATTTTCCATTAAAATGACACCTAAATACCATACGCCAAAAGAAATATACATACCCGCAAAAGCTCCATAAACTATGCTAAGCACTTTTATTATATCTTTTCCTTGCCATAAATTATTTCCAATGTACCCACCAGATATCATTCCGCCAAGCAAGCACAATCCACCTATGTCCATTATAAAATTTTCTTTATCCGTAAATTTTATTTTTTTATTTTCTTCCTTCTTAATTTCATTTTTAATAGGTTTTGGAAGTAAATCATTTATTTCCTTTAATTCTTTTAGATTTTCCATTTTTTCCAAATCTATACTTATTATCTTTTTATCATTCTTCCCTATCTTTTCATAATAATAATTATTCCCTGTTTGGTTTATTAGTTTCAAATTCATCAATATATTGCCATTTATATCATAATCTAAACTTTGTTCTGGCAAAGTTAATGAAATACTGTTTAGTTTATTGAAAAAATTTAAATCTATTGTTTCTTCTGTTGTTTGGGATTTTATAAAAAATGGTAAAAAATAATACAAAATTATTAAAATTATTATTTTTTTATTAAAACCCCAATTTTTCATCCGTTCTCCATATTTTTTATATTAAATTTATACCGTTTTATTTAAATAAAAATTTACTGGTTTTGCTCAACCCACAACAAAATATAAATTTTTACGTCCCTATATGTATCGGGTCAACAATTTTTTTTATCATAACAATTGTTGAAAGGGCTGTTAAATAACTGGTTTTTGGATTTGTAGGCGAAGGTAAATTTTCAGATATTGCCCTAAACCTTCCAAAATCTCCTTCCACAATTATTTCATGCGTATTTGCGGTTACAAATGGGTCAGCAATTATTTTTACCTTTGTTTCATCTGGACCTAACCCAGCCATACTCAAAGTAGCAGCAACATTTATATTTGCTGGAAATTCTTTTATTGCTTCTCTTGCAGGACCTTCAAAAATTACTGTTTCACCTGTTATCTTGCTTATATCTATGTTCTTTTTTAAAAGATACTCATTTCCTGCAAAGGCATTTGGTGGTTTCCGTGTTATCAAAACAACCTTACTTAACCCATGGTATTTTGCCGCATCGAGCCCATCTATTCCAACAACAGCACCTGAAGGGACATACACATTTATTCCTTTTCTCTTTGCTTCTTCAACAAGATTAAAATTTTCTAAAACCCCACCAGCACTTAAAAACATAACATCTTTTCTGTGCTTTATTGCAAGTTCAAAAATTTCTTTTACAGCATCTTTTTTTGCACATTCAATTACAAGGTCCACCTGTTTTATCAAACTTTCCTTTTGTAAAAATTTTGGTTTTATTTTATTTAATTTTTTAATTAAAATCTCATACTTATTTTTATCCACATCATTACACCCATGCAAAATAACATTTATATCACCTTTGTCTACAGCAAGGGCGATTTCTGTTCCGATTGCTCCGCATCCAATAATACCAATTTTTTTTAATTTTTTCCCAAAAATCATAAATATCACCCCTTTATTTTTGTTATTTTGTTATCTGAATCAACGTAAACAATTTTTGGCTTAAATTTTTTCACTTCTTTTTCATCTAAAATCGCAAAAGAAACAATTATTATAAAATCTCCTTTTTTTACTAACCGTGCAGCAGCACCATTTACAATGATGTCGCCCGAATTCTCTTCCCCCTCAATGGCATAGGTTATAAACCTGTTGCCATTTGCAATATCAAAAACATGAACTTTTTCATTTGGTAAAAGTCCAGCCGCTTCCATTAATTTTTTGTCAATGGTAATGCTGCCTTCGTAATTTAATGATTTATCTGTAACCTTTGCTCTATGAATTTTTGATTTTAAAATTTCTATTTGCAAGTTTGCCTCCTTTAAAAAAATTTTTAAAATCAAACATTTACAATTATATTATCAATTAATCTTACTTTTCCAATATAAATCGCTCCTGCTATTAAAACCTTTCCTTCTATTTTTTCTTTTTTTTCCAATGTATCTGCATCAACAATTTCAATATAATCAATTTCAACTCCTGCCTCTTTTAATTTTCTTTTTATTTCTCCTATAATAATCTCGCTGTTTCTTTCTCCAAGTTCTATCATACTTTCAGCAAATTGCAATGATTTATATAAAACAGGCGCCTTTTCTCTTTCTTCAGGTGATAAATAAGTATTCCTTGAACTCATTGCAAGTCCATCTTTTTCCCTAACTATTGGACATATTACAACTTCTGTATCATAACTTAAATCATTTATCATTTTTCTTAAAATTACTGCCTGTTGCATATCTTTTTGCCCGAGATATAATTTATCTGGCTTTACTATATTTAAAAGTTTTGCAACCACTGTTGTCACTCCTTTAAAATGCGATGGTCTTGTCACTCCGCATAAAACTTTTGGCATTGAATTTGTTAATTCAACACTTGTGGCAAAATCACTACCATACATTTCATCTTTTTCAGGAATAAAAACACAACTGACACATTTAAGCCCCTTTATCATTTTTAAATCTCTATTTAAATCCCTTGGATATTGAGCAAAATCCTCATTTGGGGCAAATTGAAGCGGATTCACAAAAATGCTTACTATAACTTTTTTATTTTCTTCGCTTGCTTTTTTCATCAGTGACAAATGCCCATCATGTAAAAACCCCATTGTTGGCACAAAGCCAATGGAATAACCTCTCCTTTTTAATTTTTTTATGTAATTATGCATCTCTTTAATTTCTTTGATTATCTTCATATTTGCACCTTTATTAAAAATAATAATTTTTACCCGGGAATTTTTTCTTCTTAACTTCATCAATAAATTTTTTAATTGCCTTAATTGAACGCCAGCCAATTTTTTCATATTGCTTTACAAATTTTGGTTTAAAATCCAAAAAAGCACCGAGTAAATCATGGGTCACAAGAACCTGTCCATCACAAAAAGGTCCAGAACCAATTCCAATTGTTGGTATTTTTAAAAATTCTGTTATTTCTTTTGCAACTTCTGCTTTTACTTTTTCTAAAACTATTGCAAAAACACCTGCTTCTTCCAACGCCTTACAATTTTCTATTAATTGCTTTCGCTCTAATTCATTTTTACCAATAACAGGATAACCCCCATATTTTCTTGTCATCTGTGGCTGCATACCGGTATGCCCCATTACAGGAATACCTGTTTTTAATAAAGCCCGAACCTGTTCACAAATTTCAACACCACCCTCCATCTTTACTCCTGCCGCTCCTGTTTCTTTTAATATTTTACCAGCATTTTTTTTTGCTTCTTCAACTGAAACTTGATATGACATAAAAGGCATATCAACAATTACAGGTGTTTCTTTTGCCCCACGCATAACTGCTTTTGTATGATAAATCATATCATCAACAGTTACAGGCAATGTATCCTTATGTCCTGAAAATACCATCCCACTTGAATCGCCAACCAAAATTATGTCAACTCCTGCCTGTTCAAGATATTTTGCCGTAAGATATTCATAGGCAGTTAACATAATTATTTTCTCTTTACCTTTTTTTTGAATTATTTCATTAATCTTTAACATTTTTTATCCTTTATGTGGTTTATAATAATGCACGCCGCCTTTTACATTTAAAATAAATTTTTTTATTTTTTCATATTCTTCTTCATTTTTAAATATATCAAATTCGTCGGTGTTAATTATAACAAGCGGAATAGTTCTCGGAAAATGCGAAAAGAAATAATTATATGCTTGTGAAATTTTATCCAAATAATCCGCAGATATATTTTTTTCAAAATGTCTGCCTCTTTTTTTTATTCTTTCCATTAAAGTATCAACCGATGCCTGTAAAAATACAACAATATCCGGTTTCACAATTTCATCCTCATTTATAACAGCCGCATATATTTTTTCATAAATAGTAATTTCGTCATCTGAAAGTGTAGCATAGGCAAAAATTTTATCTTTATCAATTATATAATCTGATACAATTTTCCTTTGAAAAAGATCTGGTTGTTTTATTTCTTTCTGCTGTTTTGCCCTGTTTAAAAGGAAATGCAACTGCGTTTGTAAGCTATGATTTTTCATATCCTTATAAAAAAGTTCCAAAAAGGGATTGTTATCAACATTTTCTAAAATCAATCTCGCATTAAGGTCTGCTGCCAATTTTTTGGCAAAAGTTGTTTTGCCTACTCCAAGCACACCTTCAATTGCTATATAATGAAACTCATTCATTTTATTTTCCCAACCTTTTTAACTTTTTGTTTTAAATTAAATTTTTTTATTAAGTCCTTTATTTTTAAATTATAAACTGGATGAATAAAATTTTTTTCAATTTCAAGCATTGGCTTTAATACAAATTTTCTTCTGGCAATTTCAGGATGTGGTAATTTTAATATCTTGCTATTAAATATTATATTATTATAAAAAAGGATGTCAATATCTATAATTCTCGGTCCCCATTTTTTTGTTTTTTTTCTACCTAATTTTTTTTCAATTTTTTTTATTATTTTAAGGAGTTTTTCTGGTTTGTACGATGTTTTTGCCTTTAAACAGATGTTATAAAAATACGGTTGATTTTTAAAACCAACCGGCTCTGTTTCATAAATGCTTGAAATTTTAATTGGTTTTATTTTATTTTTTTTTAACTGCAAAATCGCATCAATTAAATTTTTTTTTCTATTAAAAAGATTGGACCCAAGGGAAAAATAAACCGTATTAAATTTCATAATTAAATTTTATTTAATTATTTCCTTGATTTTTTTAAATCTCTCCAGTGCTTTATTTATTACATCTTCTTCAACTGTTAAGGCAATCCTGAAATACTTATCGCCTTCTTTACCAAATCCAATTCCCGGTGTTATCACCATATCTGCTTTATCCAGAACAATATTTGCAAACTGCAATGAATCGTAATTGCCAGGAACCTTTACCCATAAATAAAGAGTCGCAATCGGGGCAAAAACATCATATCCAATTTCCTTTAAGCCAATATAAAAAGTTGCTGCGCGTTTTTTATAAAGTTCTCTGATTTCTTCTGCTTCTTTATCGCAATAGAGTAAAGCATTCGCTGATGCTTCCTGTAAAGCACACACTGTGCCAGAATCCATATTTTCCTTAACCGTTCCCAGACCATTTATTATTTTTTCATCTCCAACTGCAAATCCGACACGCCATCCAGTCATATTATAGGTCTTTGACATTGAATAAAATTCTATAACATGTTTTTTTGCATCTTCTAAAGAGAGAATTGAAACCGGTGGTTCCTTAAAATACATTTCAGAATAAGCAGCATCCTGAGCAATAATAAAATCGTATTTTTCAGCATACATCAATACCTCTTCATAAAAATTAAAATCAGCAATTGCCGATGTTGGATTATTTGGATAATTAAGCCACATAATTTTTGTTTTTTTATAAATTTCTTCCGGGATTTTTTCTAAATCAGGTAAAAATCCGTTTTCTTCCTTTAACGGCATCATATACGGTTCTCCACCTGCCATTAAGGTGCCAGCAATATAACCCGGATACCCTGGGTCAGGTATTAAAACAATGTCTCCGGGATTTACAAAAGCAAGCGGTAAATGTGTTATTCCATCCTTTGCTCCAATTAAAACTATAATTTCATCAAAACTCACACCAACATCAAATCTTTTGTCCATCCATACTTTTATAGCTTCTTTAAAAATTTTACTTCCCCTTCCAATCGGATATTTATGATTTTCATTTTTTTCAGTTGCCTGTTTGATAAAATCAAGAATTTTTTTTGGAGTTGGTCTATCAGGGTCTCCAATTCCCAAATTTATTATATCCCTGCCCTCCTCAATTGCTTTCTTTTTCTTTTTATCAATTTCAACAAAAATGTATGGTGGCAATTTTTTAAGACGTTCTGAATAATCCATAAATTTTCCTCCTGCAATTATTCAACAAAGTTTATCAATCTACCTATTTTTTCTATTTCAACTTCTATTTTATCACCTTTTTTCACAGGTCCAACACCTGCTGGTGTTCCCGTTGTTATGATATCGCCTCTATTTAATGTCATTATTTTTGATATAAAAATCACAAGCGTTTTCACATTAAAAATAAAATTGGATGTATTTGATGATTGTTTTAATTCACCATTTAAAAACAATTTTATTGAAAGATTATCGGGGTCAAGTTCTGTTTCAATAAAAGGACCTATGGGCGCAAAAGTATCAAATGATTTTGCCCTTGTCCACTGCCCATCTTTTTTCTGTAAATCACGCGCTGTTACATCATTTAAACAGGTATATCCGAGTATATTCTGTGAAAATTCATCAGGGTTTAAATTTTTAATTTTGTTTTTTATAATTACTGCAAGTTCTGCCTCATAATCCACCTGTCTGCTTTGTTCCGGATAAATTATTTTATCCATATGCCCTATAACCGTTGTTGATGGTTTGATAAAAATTATTGGTTCATCAGGTATCTGCATATTTAATTCTTTTGCGTGGTCTTTATAATTTAACCCGACCGCAACAATTTTTGTAGGATTAACTGGTGGTAGAATTTTTACTTTTTCCGGCTCAACAACAATATCTGTTATCTGATACTGACTGTAAATATCGCCTTCTATCTCTTTAAAATATCCATTACTGCTTACCACACCCCATCTTTCTTCGCCTCTGTTATTTAAAAATCTGACAAATTTTGCCATAATTAAAGTCCTCTTTTTTTAATAAAATTAAATGCCAAGCACATCTGCCATTGAATATAGTTTTGGTGATTTATCTTTTACAAATTTTGCTGCTTTTATAGCACCCAAAGCAAATGTTTCGCGGGAAAAAGCAGTATGTTTAATTTCAATTTTGTCACCATCACTTGCATATATAATTGTGTGTTCTCCAATAATACCGCCTGCCCTTACTGCCAGTATTCCTATCTGGTCGCGCGGTCTTTCATTGTCCCTGCCCTCTCTTCCAAAAATCACATTTTTTTCATAATCAATTCCTTTTGCATCAGCAATAACTTTTCCGCAGGTAACCGCAGTGCCAGAAGGTGCATCTTTTTTATTTTTATGATGGGCTTCAACTATATCAATATCATAATCATTTTTCAAAACAGGCGTAATTAATTTTAAAATTTTCCACATCACATTTACACCAACACTATAATTTGATGATAAAACTATTGGTATTTTTTTTGAATATTCATCTATAACTTTTAATTCATCCGCATTAAAACCTGTTGTCCCGATTACCATTGCTTTTTTTGCATCTGAAATAAATTTTAAGTTTTCAATTGTTGCTTTTGGTGTTGTAAAATCAATAAAAACATCAATGTTATTTATCTTATCGTCAAATTTATCTGTTATTTTAACTCCATAAAAATCAGTACCTACCGATTTGTTTCCAGGAGCTTCTTTTGCAATTATTATTTTTATTTCTTTATCCTTTGAAGCGCAGGCGCCAATTGCAGAACCCATTTTCCCTGCCGCTCCGGCAATCCCAATATTTATCATAATTTCCCTCCTTAATTTATATTTTTATCCCGTAATTTTTCATTGCCTGAATCAATTTTTTCTTATTTTCTTCTTCCATCTGGGTTAAAGGCAATCTGATTTCCGGTTCAATTAAACCCATTATATTTAATGCTGCCTTTACCGGAATCGGGTTTGTTTCAATGAACATTGCTTTTATTAACGGGAACAATGTTAAATTTAATTCCCGTGCTTTTTTAATATCTCCTCTTTTAAAACTTTCTATCAATTCTTTTACATCCTTTGGAACAATGTTGGCAACAACCGAGATAACACCTTTTCCACCAACTGAAAGCAAAGGCAAAGTTAAAGCATCATCGCCTGATAAAACATCAAAATCCGTACGGCAGCACCTTATCACATCTGTCATCTGTGATAAATCACCACTTGCTTCTTTTACCCCAACAATATTTTTTATTTTAGAAAGTTCTGCCATTATTGGGGTTGTGATATTTACTGCGGTTCTTGATTGAATATTATATACTACTATAGGTATATTCACTGCCTCAGCTATTGCCTTAAAATGAAGGTAAAGTCCTTTTTGTGTTGGTTTATTGTAATAAGGGCTGACAACCAAGGCGCCGTCCGCCCCTGCCTTTTCTGCTTTTTTTGTTAAATCTATTGCGTCTTCTGTGCAATTTGAACCAGTTCCTGCAAGCACTTTCATCCTTTTATTTACAAGTTTTACAGTCAATTCAATCATATAAATATGCTCTTCCATTGTCAGGGTTGATGCTTCTCCTGTTGTCCCACATGGCACAATTCCATCTGTTCCATTTTCAAGATGCATCTGAATTAATTTCTTGTATGCATCTTCATCGATTTTACCATTTTTAAATGGTGTAACTATTGCAACATAAGAACCTTCAAACATTGTTGTTACCTCCTTTTTTTAATCTTATAATAATGCCTCGTCAAAAATAGTTCCTTCCATTATATATGTTGCTGGTCCTTCAAGAAAAACATTTTTAAATTCATTTTCTTGTTTATCAAAATAAACTTTTAAATTTCCACCAATTACTTTTATTTTTACAGGCGAATTTTGCCCCATTAGTATTGCTGTTGCAACAGCACCTGTTCCACATGCAAATGTCTCATTTTCAACTCCTCTTTCATAGGTTCTTATTGAAAAATGATTTTCATTTTCTTTATAAACAAAATTAACATTTGTGCCGCTTTTACCAAAAAATTTATGAAACCTTAATGTTCTGCCAAGGTTGACAACATCAACTTTATTCAGCTCATTAACAGGAACAACGAAATGCGGAACTCCGGTGTTTGCAAAATTCCCCTTTATAATTTTTCCATTTATTTTAATTTCTATATTTTTCTTTATATCAAATGGTTCAATCATACCAAGTTTTACATTTATTTTATCAATTATTTCTGCTGTGTGTTCGCCATCCTTTGCCAAAAATTTCATTTGTTTACCAGCATAGCCCTTTAAAAAAGCAAATTTCGCTATACACCTGCCGCCATTCCCGCACATTTCCGCTTCATTACCATCTGAATTAAAATACCTCATACTGAATGCATATCCTTTATCATTTGATTTTTCAATTATCATAAGTCCATCTGCACCAACTGAAAATTTATTTCTGCAAATTAAATTAATCTCTGAATTTTTTATTTTTGCTTTATTTTTGTAACTGTCAATAATTATAAAATCATTACCGGCACCTGACATTTTTGCAAATTTTATAAATTCTTTCATTCCATATCTCCTATTTTACAATTTTCTCATAACTTATTAAGTCCTCGTATTTTTCCCTTTCTCTTATCAAATAATATTTATCATCATCAACCAAAACTTCTGCTGCTCTTAACCTTGAATTATAATTTGAAGACATAGAAAACCCGTATGCTCCAGCACTCCTTATAGCAAGCAAATCACCTTCTTTTACTTCTGGTAAATGCCTGTCCTTACCAAGGAAATCACCACTTTCGCAAATTGGTCCAACAACATCATACAAAACTTCTTTTCCTTTATTTAAATTTACAGGTATAATTTTATGATAGGCACCGTATAAACTCGGTCTTATCAAATCATTCATTCCTGCATCAACTATTAAAAAATTCTTTTTAATACCCTTTTTGTTATAAATAACTTTTGTAAGTAATATACCAGCGTTACCAACAATAAATCTACCCGGCTCCAAAATCAATTTTAAATTTAAATTTAAAATATATGGTTTTATTGCATAAGCAAATTCATCTGCCGTGGCAGGATTTTCTTCATTATAAATTATTCCAAGGCCACCACCAATATTTAAATAATCAATAAAAATTTCCTGATTTTTCAGGTCAGTGATAAAATTTGATATTTTTTTTATGGCATCAATATAAGGTATAACAGATGTTATCTGTGAACCAATATGCATATGAATTCCTTTAATATCAATATTTTTCATTTTTTTTGCAGATTTGAATATATTGAAAGCAAGAACAATATCAATTCCAAATTTATTTTCTTTTTTTCCTGTTGTTACATAGTTATGTGTTAAAGCATCAACATCAGGATTTATTCTTAATGCGACCTTTACCTTTTTTTTGAATTTTTTCGCCTCTAAATTAATTAATTTTAATTCATTTATGCTTTCCACATTAAACATCAATATATTTGATTTAATTGCATAATCAATTTCTTCTTTTGTTTTGCCAACTCCGGCATAAACAATTTTTGATGGGTCAGCACCTATTTTTAAAGCACGGTATAATTCTCCTCCTGATACAATATCAAAACCAGAACCAAGTTTTCTCATTTCATTTAAAATTGCAATATTTGAATTTGCCTTTACAGAATAGCAGATTATTTTTTCCATTTCACTAAAAGCATTATTAATTTTATTAAAATGTTCTGCCATTGTCCTTTTACTATAAACATAAAGCGGCGTTTTGAATTTTTTTGCAAGAACATTCAAATCAACATTTTCTGCATATAAAGTATTTTTCTTGTAATTAAAATAATCCATAAAATTCTCCTTGATGGTTTTGGTTAAAGCGTGAGTATATTAACATAAAAAAAATTATGTTTCAAGAATTAAAGGGGGCATTATAAAGCATCAGTAATAGTAGATTTTTATAAACTAAAAAGTAAATTTTTTGCTTTACTTTTTTTACTGCATAAAATCTCCCCTCGCCCCTTCTATGAAAGTGGCTGTCAAGAGAAAAATGCATCCAAGTTACCTTTTTTCACCTTCTCCCACCTGTCAAAGTACTTTTATCTCGTTTTTCTCCATCCTTCTATTAGAGGTCTTTTTCAGCCTCACGTTATTCATTCGGTCCCCGGCGCCTCACACTC
>Ga0207433_10014590_pt1 | contig 11346 bp, 13 predicted proteins | sample YelNatPaOPGAMG01_FD_187559 | JGI IMG/M metagenome (GOLD analysis project Ga0207433, IMG submission 187559) | Hot spring thermophilic microbial communities from Obsidian Pool, Yellowstone National Park, USA - OP-RAMG-01 (SPAdes) (version 3) | ecosystem: Environmental > Aquatic > Thermal springs...
TTAAAGACACAAAGCTTCTTGATGCGCTCGGTATTTTTACAGATATATCAGAGAATTTAACGGGTATAAGTTTTAAAGAAAAAAGTTTTAGCTGTCCTTTCTGGTTCAAAAATTTTAGAAAATAAGGTATGAAAAAAATAAAAAAGATGTCAAGAAGAACCAGAATTTCTCTCATAATCTCATTTTCCATAGAAAAATCTCTAAAATTTATTGCCTCAAATATTTCTCTATAGTCATAAAAATAGAATTCCTGATATAATCCGCTTCTGCCAACAAATCATGTTTGCCTCTATCAATCAAAACAATCTTAGAAAACATAATTTTATCTCTTAAAAACTCAATGTTATATCTCCAGTCGACAACCTCGTCTTCATTGCCCTGTACAATTAGAAAAGTAGAGTGATTTATTTTAGAATAATTGGTTATTCTCTGGTTCCAGGTATAAACTGCTTTAAACCATGATGTAGCAACCTTTTCATATTTCAGGGGATCCTTATTAAAAATAAAATCAAGATAGGAAGTATTTCTTGATGTTTCTCTTCTGAGTCTTGGCAACTCACGGATATTATTACCTAATAGATTATATCCAAAACTTGCCAGATCCCATAGAATGATTCTGACAAGTGGAGCGACAAAAACCACCTTCGGGGGATAAATGTTATAATTATGTATAAATTCCAGAATAGCCGAACATCCGGTACTGTGTCCAGCAAAATAAACAGGTAGCTTCGAATTGGATAAGTTTAGATAAGTATTGTAAACCACCTTTGCATAAGTACCAAAATCATCTATTCCTGTCCTTACACCATCCGATAGACCATGTCCTGGAAGATCGACTGCGACAATATGATACCCAAGCCCTAAGAATTTTTCATAAAAATCCCAAAACAATCCAGAGTGACTCAAATATCCGTGAAGAAAAATAATTATGGCAGTTGAATTTTCAGGTATCATTTCATGAACAAAAAATTTCTCTCTATCACCATAAGGTAGAAAATAAAATTTATTTGTGACATTAGAAAAATTAAGACCATAAACATTTAGATATTCATTTATTACATCTATTACATCCTGTTGATTGGTGGATTCAAAACCTCTTCTCCATCTAAAGTATTCCCCTTTCTCTGAAAATAACAAGACCGCACTGCTAAGACTAATAATAGTAAACAAAAAAAACTTAAAAATATTTCCCTCTTAATTGCTTTGATGGTTAATATTTTTTCTTTGAATATAAAAGATATGTTTAATTAAGTCAAATCTGTCAGATTGTAAAATTCCAACAAAATATAGTATAAATTACTTATATGATTTATAGGAGTTGCGAATTACAACCAGTTGGATTTTTATATCAACACGCAATCACATTTTCAATTAGCCTCAACTTACTACCTAATCTAAGCAATTTCAAAACTATATTAAAAAAACTATGCTAAAACAAGAGAAGGTAGAGAAATGTTTAAAGAATTTCCTCATCCCAAATAATCCATATTTGAATTTCGTGTCGGAATAGCAAAAATTTATGTTATCCATTTTCTATTAATATTAAATATGCTAAAATAAAAAAGGAATATACAGAATGCTAATAATACTACTATATCAAGCAATAGAGACAAGGTATTGCCCCCATTAATCGAATATCGTAAAAGATCAACACCGTAGGTGACCGGTAAAATATATGATAATGGTTGAAGAAAAACAGGCAACGCTTTAATGGGTACAAATAATCCACAGAGAAAAATCATAGGAAATCTATAAAAGTTTGAGTAAGTTTGTGCTTCAAAAACCTCTTTTGCAGTAACAGAAATAAATAGACCAAGAAGTGTAGATATTACGGATAATAAAATTATACCGGTTGTTAATAATAACCAGTCTTTAACAGGTGCTTTAAAGTAAAGCACCGAAACTAAGATAGGTATAATACTGTTAAAAATACCAAATAAAATTGCACCTGTTATTTTTGCAAATACAAGCAATTCAGTCGTAATAGGAGCAAGTAAAAGTCTTTCAAAAGAACGAGATTTTTTTTCGAATGTTATTGTAATAGCAAGCATTGAGGTTGTGCCAAAGAGAATAGACATGCCAATAATTCCCGGAAATACCTCAATAATATCAAAAGAGCTTTTTGTTCTAATAAACATCATAAGCATCCAGGCAAATGGGAAAATAATTCCCCAGCTAATATTTGGTGGCTTTAGATAGTAATTTTTCATGTCTTTTAGCAGTATATTCCAGAAAGCTATAAATGATTTCATTTTTTCTCCCTCTCTTTTTTCATCATATCTATTTCTATTCCTGTAATTTTTACAAAGGCATCTTCCAGTGTTGGCTTTATCAATTTTGCCTCTAAAATAAAAAAGCCTTCATTTGAAATGAAATTTATGATTGGAGAAATATTTATTTTAATATTGCTAATGATTTTAATGGTCGTATGGTTTTTTATGAAACATTCAATATCATTGAATTGTTGGTTTAATTTATTTAGCAGATCGCTGGTTTTCTCAAGTGGAGCTTCTTCAAAAGAAACCTCGATAATATTTGATTCTCTTGTTTGTTCTATTAGATTGGGAACAGTATCTATTTTTATAATTTTTCCCTTGTTTATAAAAGCAACTCTATCACATAATCTTTCAGCTTCCTCAATATAGTGTGTTGTTAAAAAAATAGTTGTCCCTTTTCTGTGAAGCTCTTTTATCAAATTTCGGATTTGTCTGGCACTGGCAACATCAATGCCGGTAGTTGGTTCGTCCATAAACAAAATTTCAGGTTCATGAATGAGTGCGGCAGCAATTGTTAATTTACGCTTCATTCCTTTTGAATATGCTTTGAATTTTTTATTAGCAGCTTCTGATAAGCCAAATATTTCAAGCAATTCGAGAGCTCTTTTTTCCCTTAATTTCTTAGGCAGACCATAAAGAGAGCCGCAAAAACAGAGGTTTTCATAGCCGTTCATTTCTTCATATAAATTACTTTCGTCTGGAACTACGCCAATAAATTTCTGGGCTTTTTTGATGTTTTTAGTCAGATCTTCGCCTTTATAGAATATTTTACCATCAGTAATTTTAGCCAAACCAACAAGCATATTAATCGAGGTTGTTTTTCCGGCTCCATTTGGGCCAAGAAGGCCAAATATACATAATAATTTATTCCATTTTTTAAGCATATAGTATCATTAATAGAAAACCTTATAAGCCATAATAATAGCTGCAACAAGCGTTGTGATAGCAAAAAGAATTTTTAAAACTTGCGGTTTGGTTTTTATGGCAATACTGCCACCAATAAGTCCTCCGATAGCTCCTCCTATCGCCAGTGGAACAGCAATCCGGTAATCAAAATGGCCTGCGGCAGCATGTCCTACAAAGCCGAATAATGCAGAAACAGAAACCAACGTACTTGCGGTAGCAACAGCATTTTTCATCGGAACTTTACACGATAATACAAGTATGGGCACCATAAAAGAGCCACCCGATATACCCACCATTCCTGCTACAAATCCAAATATTAATACTATGGGCACAACAAGTAAAAGATTAATGGAATAAGAAAGTGTTTCATCAAATGATTTTATGTTCAAATAGTTCCAACCTGTTTTTACGGTTTGTTTCTGATTTCCTTTAACGGGTTGTTTTAGCATTAAAATTGCGAGAAAGAATAGCAAAATTGATAAAATAAGTTTAAGCCATTTTCCTTCTATATACCTTGAAAAATAACCTCCCGTAATAGCCGATATTCCAATCAATATGCCCATGAAGATGGCTAATTTCCATTCTACGAACTTTTTCCTTCCAAAGACCAGCATAGCAAAAAGAGCTGCAGTAAATAGAATAAACTGTACTGATGTAGCAGCTACATGCATTTTAATATTAGCCAAAACCAGTGCAATGATAAAAAAATTACCTCCGCCATGTCCAGTCATTACCATAAATATAGCTATTACAAGTATAATGAGCGCCAACAGCCATATATTCATAACCTTTTCTCCTACCTTCAAAATAATAACCATACACGGGATTATCAATAATCCCGTGCATGAAAATTTATCATAACTCTCCGATGAGTCATCAAATTGATCCCCTAAGCCTATTTCTTCACTGGAAACAAAAGCTGCTCGAGAGAAAAGAGAGACCGTATCAGCACTATAAGCCACATGACTGCAAGCAGAATGAGTAGACCAACACCGTACCAGTAAACAATTTGGCTTTTCAGAAAATTGCTGACCATGAAGGTGCTCAGCGTCTAAGCGGCAAAAGGGAATATGTATGCCCACCAGGTCATCGAGAATGGCACTTCGTCTTTAAAATATCTAATCGTCACAACGACCGTCTGCAGGAAAGCCCAGAATCCGAAGCCCCAGAGAATTGTTCCAAGAACCTTCAGTGAACCTACATCAGCCAGCAAACCCAGGCTTTGCAAAGAGGTAGCGATCCCGAAGAGACTGACGACACCCATGCCTATCGGTCCCAAAATAATCCAGAAGGTGGGCGACACCTGAGCGTGGGGCAACTTGTGGTTGATGAGCCTATCAAAAACAACTGCGCCAACATAGATGAACAGCATAAAACCTATGCCGTAAAAGACCATGTCAATAATGGTGATCGTCATAGCGGTAGTGGGATCAAAACTCAGGTAGTGGGCTGCAAGGGGACTGCCCAGAATTGGCACCACTATATTTGCAACCGGTGTGATAAACCACGAAAAATTGATGTGGTCTATCGATAGGTCTTCGCGAACATAGGCGTTGTACATAACCACGATTGTGAAAAAAAGGATCAGAACCAGGCTAAAGACAAAGAGAACCAGGCTGGCTGTGTTGATGAAGTCGGGCGAAAATGACATACCAGGACCTATAAGATAGAGATTTGCCCCGAGAACCAGCATGCCCACCGGCATGGTGGCAAAAAAGTTCCCCAGCATGGCGTGCTTCAGGTCTTCAGCCAGTTCATCGAAGTACCAAATCCACCGCGCAAACCAGGGAAAAATAAGAATCACGAAGAGGGCCATGTTGAACCATAACAGTACCTGAGCGATACCCTCGAAGAATGGAATTTTTCCCAGAAAAAGATGCACCGCGTTGGCGAGCCCACCTGTGCCCATGACGGATGCATACCATGCGGGATGAAAATGCCTGACCATCTCATTCATTCTACCCTTCATAAAACCCCCCAAATTTATATTTCGCTAAAAAGTTTTCTATATTCATACTATTATTTTCTCCTTTAAATTTAACTTAACTTTTCATATTATCATAAAAAAGCTAAAGTAAATATAAATTACGAGCCTTTCCACCAGCAGTGGCATAGCCTTCTTTTTCTTTTCATTTTTCTTTCCCGAATAACTTAATCATATTTCTTCCGTAATATTTCATCGCCCAATGTAGGTTTTATTAATTCCTGCCATTCTTTATTCTGCCATGTAGCAAGATTTTCGTGTGTAATAAAATACTTTTGAGGAATAGGATGGGTTCCAACAACAACTTTTATCTTATATTTGCTTTCAATAAATTTCTTAAAATAAGCAATGTAAGGACAGGGGGGATATCCGACAATAAATCCTGTTGCAAAATGTATCACCTGCGTTCCGTTTTTAATCATCTCTTCCGGTGCATATTCAATATTTCCTCCCGGACACCCACCACAACTGGTATACCCAACTAACTCTAAAGGTTCATCTTTGCTGTAAATATCAAAAGCACCTTCTCTGTTTTGCATGGATCTAAAACATTTCCCACCTGCACAACTTTTATATCTATCACAAATTATTATTCCAATTTTCATTTAATTCACCTCCTTTAATTTTGCATTAAGCACCATATCGCCTATTTTAACTCCCAAATGTCTGGCAATAAGGGCACATTTTGCTTTCAAAAGAAAAAATATTTCTTTTTTATTTTCTTCACTCAATGCTTCATAGTTTCCCTGCCCTTTAGAAATTATTATATCTGCATTATTATAAATTTTTAAGAATTTCTCCGAACATAAATTTAAAATTGTACCGGGAGCATCAGAACCACTATCAATAACCTCAGCCACATCATTCATTTTGACCTGCATTGCATCTTCTTTTGTGGCATCATTAATTACCGGTTCACTCTTTACAGCATAATAGACTTTTAGCTTATACTTTTTTAGAATTTCTTCTATAAGGAGTTTATCAAAAACAATTTCGCCAGCATTATCACCTAAATATAGTAATGTTTTTGCCACTTTTAAATTATCACAAAATACATCATAATCGCATACAGCAAATTCCAGAGTCAATGCCTCCTTCAAAGTAGCTTCGAGGTCAAATTTTCCACCATTGGCACCAAAATCAATAATGTTTCCTGCTATTGCAAATCTTATTGCCGCGAACAGGGGATCAGATGAATTCTCTACCATATTTTTAATTTCAGAATACATCTTCAATACTATTTGATTGTATTTAACTTTTATTTCATGGTAAGGATCTTTGCACTTTGTAATTTCTTTAATAATTCTATAAACATGACGGGCTAACTCTGGTGGAGTAAGTGAGTTATCCAGTGAATCACTCTGGAAAAAATCCAGTAGAAAAAACATTACCTGCTTTAAAATTATACTATGAGTTTTTTCATCATTTGTAGATAACCGTGCAGCATCCAGTGCCTGTCTCATTATACAGGGAATACAATCTAAATATGTTTTCATCACTCAACTCTCTAAACCTTGCCTCTTCTTTTAAGCGTATCCTCTGTACTGATTGGTTCAACTTTTTTTATTTTACCGTCGTAGACAGAAATAGTGTTCATGTATTTAAGACTATTTGACTTCATCATATATAGTTTCCCACACACCTTTAATTTGCCGTGCAATTTCTCCATCAGTGTATTCCACAACAGGTTTTTTGTTTACTATTGCTTTCGGCACGACAGAATCATACATAATTTTCCCGACTATAGAGACATTATTATTTTGACAATGATCTTCTATTCTCTCATTCATTTCTACATTCAGATCATATTTGTTGATAACAACAAATGTTTTTAATTTAAAATGTTTTGCCAGTTCTATCACCCTTGCCATATCATGAAGCCCTGACATAGTTGGTTCAGTGACAATCAAAACAATGTCTGCCCCTGTAATTGAAGAAATAACAGGACAGCCTATCCCGGGTGATCCATCGATAATTACCAAATCACGATTTTCTTTTTTAGCAATAAGTTGTGCATTCTGTCTAACTAAAGAAACAAGCTTTCCTGAGTTTTCCTCAGCAATACCTAATTTAGCATGAACAAATGGACCATATTTTGTCTTTGAAATGAACCATTCTCCAGAAAGCTTCTCCTCCATTTTTATTGCCTTCGAAGGGCAGATATGAAAACAAACACTGCAACCTTCGCAGGAAAGAGGATCTACAACAAAATCCTTTGATATTGCATCAAACCTGCACGCAGAAATGCAGGCTTTACAACGGCTACATTTTTCTAGATCAATTATAGCAATTTTACTACCCGAAAATTCATGCCTTTCAATAACCTCTGGCTCAAGGATAATATGCAAATCTGCTGCATCTACATCACAGTCAGCAAAAACTGCATTTTTACTCAAAGCAGCAAATGAAGAAGTCAACATTGTCTTGCCTGTTCCACCTTTTCCACTGACGATAACTATTTGTTTCATAACAAAATCCCTTTATTCAAACTTTTATTGCGTGCTCATCTTGTTTTATTTTCCCAATATCAAACTCTATTATCAGTATTCTTTCTTAAGTCTCCTGAAACATTAAAGTATACATTTTTTATAAAAATTACATCTTATTTACTGCATCCTGAGCAGCTGATACAATTGGATACATCGTGGGCGCACTTGTTAAATATGGATGCGTTGCCATCTGTAATGTTTCCAATTCAGTTAGAGAAACTCTTTGTTGTATAGCCATACCAATTACATTAATCATTTCACCTGCAGATAATCCGCCACAGACCTGTCCACCCATAAGTATTCCTGATTGTCTGGAAAAAATTAATTTTACTTTTACTTTATTCACCCCTGGTAAACTTTTCGGATGTTTATCTACACCTTCAGCAATTCCTACAATAATATCAAAACCTTCTTTTTTAGCAGCTGCTTCTGTAAGACCTGCTGAACCCAAAACAAGACCATTTATATAGGTTGAATAAATTGCAATCGTCCCTTTATTTTCACGGACAACCTTCAATTGATAAAGATTTGCTCCTGCAATTCTTGCCTCTGCAGTAGCTGTTGAAGCAAGCATAACATTAGTATCTTTTCTAGTAAAGAAATCTCTTTTACCCGCACAATCACCTATTGCAAAAATGTCAGGATCAGAAGTACGCATATATTCATCCACCCATATCCCTTTGCCCTTGCCTAAATCCAATCCAGCATCAACTGCTAGTTTTGTATTTGGAATTGCTCCTGTTCCTAAAATAATACTGTCCACTTGCAATTTTTCACCATTCTCAAATTTAACTTCCTCAACTCTATCTTTCCCTAAAATCTCTATCACTTTTGTATTTAAAAACAATTTTACACCTTGGTTTTTAAGTTTTTCTTCAGCCAATATAGCAAATTCTTCGTCAAAAGAGTTCATCAGAAGATGTGGTAAAATTTCACATAGATAAACATTTACTCCTTGAACTTTTGAAAGTTCATCTGCAAACTCTACACCTATGAATCCACCTCCAATCACTAAAATATTTTTTGATTTTTTTATTTCTTCAAAAGCTGCCTTAAGATAATTCATATCCTTGTATACCGGATAAACGCCTTTCTTTTCAATACCAGGAATTCTTAAAGTAATAGGTAAAGAACCTGTGGCTAAAACTAATTTTTCATAACTATATTCATCTCCATTTTTAGTTTCAACAACTTTTTTATCCCTGTTAATTTTTACTACTTCATCACCAACAACTTCAACTTTGTTTTTCGTTAAACTATCCAAACTCATAGAATTATCATCAGGATTTTTCAAACTGGAAATCATATAAGGAATTCCACAAGGGATACATCCATTAACCACATTTCTAATAACTACTATCTCTTTACCAGGATAATACTTCCTGGCTGTTGCAGCACAAACTATTCCTGCAGGACCTGCTCCAATAATAAAAATATCAGTTTTTCTGTTCATATAACTCCTCCTTTTGTTATTATTTTAAACATATTTACAAAATCTTTCTTGTATTCCGGGAACGCTTCAACCATCGGAACTCCTCTTGAATAAGCAATGGCTATTTCTTTTTTAAATGGTATTTTCATCAAGATAGGGATATTTTCTTTTTGACAGTATTCTTCTGTTTTATTATCCCCTAAATCAGCCCTATTAATCACTACACCAAAGGGAATGTTGAGTTTACGAACGACTTCAACGACTAACATTAAATCATTCAGGCCAAATGGAGTTGGTTCTGTTACTAAAATACAATAATCACTCCCTTTGATTGATTCAATGACAGGGCAGGATGTTCCCGGTGGTGCATCGATAATAACAATTTTGTTATCTTCAATCTTTTTCTTTACTGCTTTAATGAGAGGCGTTGCTGTTTCTTCACCAATATTAAGTTTTCCACTAACAAACTCAATTTCATCTGCCTTACCAATTTGAATTACACCAATCTCTTTATCTACCTCTTTAATCGCCTTTTGTGGACAAACCAGAGCACAGCCTCCACAGCTATGGCAGAGTGACGGAAAGACTAAAATTGCACTTTTCGCTACAGCTATAGCGTTATAAGCACACACATCCCGACATTTTCCACAATAAGTACATTTTGCTAGATTGACTTCAGGAATAGGGACCTTAATCGACTCTTTTTCTGTAATTTCTGGTTTAATAAAAATATGGGAATTTGGCTCTTCAACATCACAATCAAGAAACCGAACATTTTTATTTAAAGAAAGAGCCAGATTCGTTGCTACCGTGGTCTTTCCAGTTCCACCTTTTCCGCTTGCAATAGAAACTATCATTCGTTTGCCTCTGCTAATGAAATTGCACTTCTAGGACACCTTCCTACACAGATGCCGCAACCAGTGCACTTATCGCTTATGATTTTAGCCACCCTCCCTTCCATTGTGATGGCTCCTTGAGGACAACCATTCACACAAATACCACAACCAAAACATTTTTCTTCATCAACAAGAGCTACAACAGATTGGTTTAATGGTTGTGCTGTTTGTGACTGATATTCATTATCATGAAAAGGCCAGTTTCCAGGTGACCCTCCTTGCCCCATTCCGTATCCTCGTCCCATACCACGACCTCCGCCCATACCACGGCCCATTCCTCTACCACTGTTACTTCTACCCATACCTCGTCCTGTAAACGGTCCTTTACCAAACGGGCCTGTTCCATCACCTCTTGGCATAATAAACCTCCTCTTTAGTTTTAATAGCTAATTCCAGAATGTCCTGAAACAACTGCACCATCAGCTTATTTAAGCACACCTTTTTTATATTTCTCAATAACTTCCCTTACTAATCCACTTGAGCCCGAGATAACCCTAATACCACCCGCCTCAAAAACTCTAGATGCATTTGGCCCTACATCTCCTGTTAAAACAGCTTTTACACCTTTACTGGCAATAAGCTGTGCAGATTGGATACCTGCTCCCCCTGTAGCATTAAGATTCGGGTTTTTTATTGCCTCAAATTCCATGGTTTCAGGGTCAACAATGATAAAATATTGGCACCTTCCAAATCGCATATCAACTTCGGAATCTAAATTATCCCCCTGTGATGTTATACAAATTTTTTTGGAAGAAATAGTTTGTGTATTGCTCATACTATTTTCCCCATTATACACATATTGCCTGTCTTCATGGTGATCACATTCTCCTTTGCCCATGCCATGCCCTTCTCCATGATTACAGAGGCTTTCTCCTCCCTTAAGTGTTCCGTCAAGAAATTGCTTTATTACATCATCAATACTACCACTTACTCCAAGCACTACACTTATTCCAGCAGAATTAAAAAGTTCCTGAGCACGTGGCCCCATACCACCAGCAATAATGCAATTTACTCCTTGCTCTTTAAGGTATTGTGGTAAAAAACCCGGTTGGTGCCCGGGATTGGCTATCACCTTCTTACTTAAAAGATTATTCCCATCAATCTCTACGATGGTGTAGGATGGACATCTGCCAAAATGTGCAGAGACAAAATTTCCATCTGTGGATATTGCTACTTTCACTACATTCCTCCTTATCTAAAGTGATTTTTTGTGGTCAGGAGGAGTATTTACCACCTCCTGACCATTTTTTATTCCTGCTTCTGTGCCTCTTCCTTTTCCAGGGTGCTTATTCGATTCTGTATCTCCTCAAGTTGCTTTTTGAAAAATTCCTCTTGCCTTTTCAAAATATCTACCTCTTCTTTT
>Ga0207433_10014594_pt1 | contig 11344 bp, 9 predicted proteins | sample YelNatPaOPGAMG01_FD_187559 | JGI IMG/M metagenome (GOLD analysis project Ga0207433, IMG submission 187559) | Hot spring thermophilic microbial communities from Obsidian Pool, Yellowstone National Park, USA - OP-RAMG-01 (SPAdes) (version 3) | ecosystem: Environmental > Aquatic > Thermal springs >...
CACGCCATGCACCTCTCCCTACTGACCTGCGCCTTTGCCCTGGCCCTGATCGTTCCCGAAATCGTCGAGGCTGACGGCAGCTCCGGCCGACTGAGCTTCAGTGGCGCCATCATGACCCCGACCTGCGCCGGAGCCGCCAGTCTCGTTGTGACATCGGCGCCAGCTATGGCACGCGGCACACCCTCCGGACCGACCTTCTGCACCGACCCGGCCACGACCACCTCCGCCTATACAGCCAGTCAACGCAGGCTGGGTGCCCATGAGCAAATTCCGCTGCTGCAGTATTTCGTATCGCGCGCAGCGTCCGCAGGCGGCACCGGTGCCGAACAACGCCCCGCCATGGTGACGCTGACCTACTTGTGAGGTGGTATTGCCACGCGCGGCGGCGACCGACCCGGCGAGGATCACGAAGAGGATGGTGACGACAACGTCCGCAGCCTGCCGCGCCGCAAGGCATCGCATGGCTCGCTGCACCCACGTGATCCGCAAGCACAAGGACGAATGAGACGACGCCTGGCTGTCTGGCCAACACCCTGACGGAGCGGTGGCATGGCCTGCTGACCGGTATGGACGTCCATCCCGCGACCGGCACCGCCGTGCCGGACGGCGCCGTGGATCCGTTCGCCAGGGCCGGCCCCCATTGCGTTCAAGCGATCTGTTGCCGCTCGAGTTGGCGCCGGCGCCAGTGCAGGTACAACGCCGGGATCAGGTTGGTGCTGCGCAGCGCGCTCCACACCAGTCCCCCCAGGATCACCACCGCCAGACCTTGTTCGGGCGCCGCGCCCTCACCGAGGCCGAGCGCCGTCGGCAGCATGCCCAGGATCGCGGTGACCGCCGTCAGGACAATCGGGCGGAAACGCACCTGGATGGCTTCGCGCACGGCGTCGTCGACCACCATGCCTGCACGTTCGTTATGACGGACGCGATCGAGCAGCACGATGCTGTGACGCAGTCCGATGCCCACCAGGGTGAGAAACCCGATCATCCCGGTCGCATTCAGGCCCACGCCGCTGAGCAGCAGCGCCACCGCGCCACCCGTAAGCGCCAGCGGGATCTCCAGCAACAGGATGCCCGGAATCAGCAGGCCATCGAACTGCAGAAGCAGGATCCCGACCATGATGGCAAACGCCGCCACGCCCGCCAGCAACAGACCGAAGACCGCATGTTCAAGCTCAGCGGCGAGTCCGCCGAAGCCGATGCGGTAACCCGCCGGCAACCGCAGTCCGGACAGAGCCCGCCGTGCCGCGGCATCCGTGCTGCCCAGCGGCCCGGTCGGCGTGGCCAGGATATCCAGCGCGCGGGCGCCCGCGATGTGACGGATCTGGTTGGGCGTCTGCACCAGTTGCAGGCGGGCAAGCTGGTCCAGCGGAGTCCACCCGCCTGACGTGCGGATCGGCAACGCGCCCAGCTCGGGCAGCGAACGTTGCGGTGCATCGGCCAGGCGCACGTAGAGATCCAGCGGCACATTGCCTTCCGGCACGCGACTCACGATCCGCCCGTCGATCAGCGGAGCGAGCTGGGCGTACAGTGCAGCCGGCGTCAGACGATGGAGCGCGAGCGCGTCGGTCATCGGCTCGATCTGCAACTGGGTGACCGGATAGCCGTCGTTGTCGAATACGTCGGCAAGTGCGGGGATGCGCTTCAAGCGTCCGGTAATTTGCTCGGCGATCCGACGCAGTTCCGCCACATGGCTGCCGAATACGTGGATGACGAAGGGCTGTGGCAGGCCGGACAGACTCTCCCCGACCCGTTCGATCGTCGGCGTGTCCACCGACAGCTGCACGCCCGGCAACCGTGACTCGCGCTGGATGCGCTCACCGATCGCGTCCAGCGCACTGACATTCACCCCTGGTCGCAGCGCGATCTGGATCTCGCCGGCCGAGGCCGGTTCGGTATAGGTCGTGGCGGCGGCGGACCCGATGCGCGCGTAGACGTGCGCCACGGCCGGATCAGCAAGCAGGCGCTCGGTGATGCTGCGCACTGCGTCACGGCTCTCGAGCAGAGACGCACCCGGCGCCAGAGTGAACGACTCCAGCAGGGTGCCTTCGTTGGGCAGCGGCAGGAAGTCGATTGGTACCAGCACCAGCCCGAGCAGGCTGACCAGCAGCACGGCGAAGGTGACCGCGAGACTGATGCGCGGTGCGCGCGCCACCCAGCGGAACAGCTTTTCGTTGCCGCGCTGCAGCCACTGCAACAGGCGCTGGCCGCTGCGACTGCCCTCGCTCGGCGTGGCACCGATGAAACCCAGTCCCAGCGGGATGAAGCACAGCGACACCAGCAGTGAAGCCAGCAACGCCAGGATCATCGCCAGCGAGAACGGAATGAAGAAAAGCCCGGCCAACCCGCCAACGAAGAGCAGCGGCACATAGATCGCCACGTTGCTCAGCGTGCCGGTGATATCCGGTACTGCGATGCTGCGCAGACCATTGCGGATACCTTGCCAGTGCGCGTCGCCCCGTTCCCAGCAGTGGTAGATGCTCTCCAGCACGATGATGGCGTCGTCGGCCAGCAGCCCCACCGCCACCGACAATGCGCCCAGCGTCATCAGATTCAGGTCATGTCCCAAGGCATGCAGTGCGGCAATGCCAAGGGCCAGCGACAAGGGAATCGCCAGTGCCAGGATCACGATGCCCCGTCCCGCGCCGAGCACCCAGAACAGCACCAGCACCGCCAGCACGGCGCCGATCAGCAGGTTGCGTCCAAGATCCCGGCCGACCAGGCCGACGATGCGACCCTGGTCGTAGATATGTACCCAGCGCACACCGGCCGGCAGCTGCGGCAAGGTGGCATCCAGGGTGGCCTGTACCGCGCGGGTCACCGCCAGGGTCGATGCATAAGGCTGCTTGAACACGGTCAGCGCCACGCTGGGCCGGCCGTCCAGCGATACCGCGTCATGTGTCGGTACACCCGCGCGCACGATGCGCGCCAGCGCAGCCAGCGGAATCGGCCCGTGCGGCGTATCGACGGGAACCTCGCGCAGTTGCCGGATCCGGGTCGGCACATTGCGCGCTTCGATCAGCACGTCGTCGTGGCCCAGCGACACATAACCGCCAGGCGCGAGCAGCACCTGGGATTTCAGCGCCTGCACGATCGCCACGATACCGACGCCATAGTGGCGCATCGCATCCAGGTCGGGCTGGATCCAGAGTGCCTCGTCCCCCGCACCGAAGGCGTAGACGAACTGCACACCGGGAATCGCGCGCAGTGCCGGCACCACATCGGCCCGTACCTTGCGCTGGACGCGCGCCGGTGCCATTCCGGCGGGAATCTGCGCCGTGTAGTCGGCGACCTCGTTGATCGCGTTGCCCATGATTTCGGCCTGCGGCTGCACCTGGGCCGGAAGCCGGCTGCGCGCGCGATCGATCGCGCCGTTGATCGCCTGCAGGTCGGCCTGGGCGTCGCTGTCCTTGCCAAAGCGCACGTCGATCTCCACGGTGCCGCTGCCCATCACCGAGTGCACGCTGCGCAGCCCGGTCAGGGTCAGGATCCGGCTCTCCAGTGGATCGACGACCAGATGTTCCAGCTCGGTCGCGGTCGTACCGGGCAGGTGTGCGGTGACACTGATCTGGGGATAATCGAACTGCGGCAGCACCTCGACGGGCGTCTGGACGAAGGCGACCGCCGCATAGACCAGCACAGCCCCCAGGATCAGGGCCCACAGCAGCGGGCGTCGCAGCACGCGGGGCAACGGGGTGTCAGCTGGCATCGTCTAGTCCGGCGGCTGGTAGGACTGGGCGATGTCCCGGTGGAATTTCAGGAAAGCGTCTTTCGCCACCACCTGCTGCCCCGCCCGCAGACCGTTGGCAATCCAGGTCCGCCAGCCCAGCGCCGGACCGGGCACCACCGGTTGTGGCCGGTCGCCCCGGGCGGTGCGCACCAGCACCCACCAGCGACCACGGTCCAGTACCAGCGCTGACGTCGGCACCGTCACGCCGTTTCGTACCGGCCCATCCAGGGTCACCGTGCCCGACTGCCCATCGATCCAGCTTGATGCGCTGGCAGGATCCAGCGGCAACAGCCATGCCCCCCGCCCGCCATCCGGGGCAAGTGCCGAGGCGATCGACACCAGTTTGACCGGTATCGCCGCGCTGTCCGCTGTCGGCTGGAAGCGACCGTGCATGCCCGGTCGCAGCCGGGCGGCATCCGCGCCGTAATAGGTGGCGTGGATCCACAAGGTGTTCCGGGGCAGCAGCGTCAACACCGTCTCGCCGACCGCCATCTGCTCGCCGTCGGCGGCCTGCACCGCCATCACCGTTCCCGCGGCCGGGGCACGCAGGCTGCTCATCGCACGCGCCTCGCCGAGCCTCGCCCTGGCCGTATCCAGCGCCGCCCGCGCAGCCGCCAATGCGCTCCGGGCCGCGTCGACATCCTGCCGAGTCGCCAGCCGTTGTGCGTACTGCGTGTGTGCGATCGCCAGCACCTGTCGCGCCGTTGCCTCCCTGGTGGTCGCGCTACGCAGAGCGGCTTCGCGGCCCGCCATGAATGCACGCTGGCGGGCCCCGCCCAGGCGCCCAAGCACCTGACCGCGGGCAACCGTGGCACCGGGAACCACATGCAGGTCGTTCAGTGCTCCGGGCGCGAGCGCGCGGACCGGCACGGTCGACACCGGCTCCACCTGGGCATAGGCCGTGTAGACCATCGCATGATGTTGCAACCGGACCACCGCATAATCGCCGGGGGGCGGTGTACGCGCGGTGGCATAGGCGGGAACGATGCCTGCGAGGCTGGCCACCACGACGAATGCCGCTCGGTGCCACTTCCGGAAGATGCGAGTGCTCACAGCAGGCATGTCCATGCCAGCATGGGATGCAGAACCGTCTCACCGTAGAGCGCGCCGAGCAGCAGGGCCGCCAGCAGCGTGCATGCGACCGCCAGCGGCAGCGATGCGTGATGCGGCCTCGGCAGTATCACCGGATCGGCGCTCTCCCGGGCCGCGAGGAGTCGCATGATGCGTCGCTCGAGGACCTTCGGATCGCCACCGAGAGCAGCGTCAACCTGCAATCGCGGCCTGGCCGTCGCCTGCCCAAGCCTGTCGCGCGACGAGTACTTCAACGTCACGACCACCGCGGCAGCCAGGTCGACACCCGATACACCGTGCCGGCGTGCCTCGTCGTCCCTTGCCTGTTCGAGCACCTCTACCCAGTGATCGAACCGCTCGCGCGCACCGGGCCAGGGCCACTGCAGGTCGGTCACGAACTGGCCAAGCCAGATCCGCAACGGGTCGCGGTGACGCACATGTGCCTGCTCGTGCTCCCAGGCCGCGCGAACCTGAGGGTCTTCCAGGGACGCCACCAGGAAAGGCGAAAACACGATCCGCGGATGCAGCAGTCCGGCCGTGCATACCGGATGCGCAGCAGGTTCGCGCACCAGCGCCCACACAGCCCGCAACGCGGCACGCGCTGCAATCAGTGCGAACGGAGCGCAGATGGCGACGAGCAGCCATGGGGCAAGACGGTCGTGTACCGGATCCGGTTCGCGCAATGCCCACCCCGCCAGCCAGGCCGTGATGATCGCGCTGGGCATCATCGGCAACCAAAGGCGCCGCCAGGCGCGGCGCTCGGCGATGCAAGGGTCGTCGCCGGGATGGCGTTGGTCGCGCATCGCCGCCAGGGGCTGCAAGGCCATGCCCCCCAGCAGCAGCAGCAGGATGCCCAGCAGTGTTTCACGATCCATGATCAAGCACCTTTCTGTCCAGGATGGCCTGCTCGAGATGCCTGAGCAGATCCGGATCGATCTCGCCGACCGCGTCGACCAGCGCCGCCACTGCGGCCCGCGGCTCTGGACCAAGGAATCGGTCGACCAGTTGCCGCGCGCGCCACCGCTCGACCTCGGCCCGGTCCACCGCCGGACGGTAGACGAAGACGCCACCATCGCGTCGCCGTTCGATCAGCCGCTTTTCGCGCAACCGGTCCACCACCTTCGCGGTGGTGGTGTAGACGTAGCCGGCCGGTACACCGACCCGTTCGTGCAGATCCCGCACCGACGCCGTTCCCAATGCCCAGAGCGAACTGAGTACGGCGTATTCCAAGTCATCGGCAGGCAGCGAATAACGGACCATGAGACATGATTACGACGAGCGTCGTAATGATGTCAACACGAATGATGTGGCGGCCGCGGCCGAATTCGCCCACACCCGGCCTGCGCATTCGATTCTTACCAATCAGTAAGGATTCGCCAATCCGTCCGCAAGCCCGTGCATGCCAGTGTGACCGCTCATTCCAGCGGAGTACCCCAACTATGCGCGCCACATCACACCGGTCACACACGTTCACCCCGGCCGCAGCCTTTGCAGTGTTGGTACTCGCCGGCGCCGGCGTCAGCATCGCGCACGCGGATGCCAGCGAGAATGCGGAAATCGCTGCGGTACGCCACGCCGGCATCACCCCCACCGAAGCGGTGACACGCGCCGAAAAACATACCGGGGGCCGCGCCTTCGGGATGGGTCTGGAAGTCGCGCATCGAGGTACCTGGTACGAGGTGCAGCTCGACGTCCACGGCAGGCCGGTGCTGGCCCGGATCGATCCGCAGAACGGAGCCTGGCTCGGCAGCAGCCCCGCACATGGCGAAGATGCCCAGGGCATGCACAGCCTGAGCGGGCGGAAACTCTCGCTGAATCGGGCGATCGCCGCAGCCGAGCACGCCGGTCACGGACGGGCGCTGGAAGCCGGCCCGTTCGGCCATGGCAAGGCAGCCCACTACGACGTCGACGTCGTTCGCAGCGACGGTCGTGTCACGCATCTGAGCGTTGATCCGGACAGTGGCGCGGTGCGCACAACCCCCGACAACGAAATCGATTGACCGATACAGATACGCATTGCCGCTACGATCGATCCGTCACCCCTCTCACAGCCAATGTCGCCATGAAGATTCTGCTGGTCGAAGACGATGCCGAGACGCTTGCCTACATCGCCAGGGGCCTGGGCGAACTCGGCCACGTCGTAGACCAGGCGACGGACGGTCGTGAAGGCCTGTTCCATGCCAGTGAAGGTCACTACGACGTCCTGGTCGTGGACCGCATGCTGCCCAAGCTGGACGGCCTGAGCCTGCTGCGCGCCTTGCGCGCAGCGCAGGTGCATACCCCCGTGCTGATGTTGACCGCGCTCGGCGAGGTGGACGCCCGCGTCGAAGGGTTCGAGGCGGGCGCCGACGACTACCTGGCCAAGCCGTTCGCGTTCGCCGAACTGGCTGCGCGGGTCGCGGCGCTGGGTAGACGCCCGCCCCTCTCGGAGGCACATACCACGACACTTCGAGTGGCCGACCTGGAGATGGATCTGCTCCGGCGCGAAGTTCGTCGAAGTGGACAGCTGATCGACCTGCAGCCGCGCGAGTTCCGCCTGCTCGAATACCTCATGCGGCACGCCGGCGAGGTGGTGACGCGGACGATGCTGCTGGAACAGGTGTGGGAGTACCACTTCGATCCGCAGACCAGCGTGGTGGAGACCCACATCAGCCGGCTGCGGGGCAAGGTCGACCGCGGCTTCGACGGTGGCGGCCTGCTCTGCACGGTACGCGGCGCCGGCTACATGCTGCGACTGGAAGGCGAGCGCTGACGGTCATGCCGAATGCCAACCCCAGTTTTGCGGTGCGCCTGGCTCGCAGTGCCGCGTTCCGTCTCGCTGCGCTGCAGGCCAGCCTGTTCGCCCTGGTCGCGCTGGCGCTGTTTACCATTACATGGTTGTCTGTTCGCGGCTATGTCGAGTCGCAGGTCCGCCACGCTATCAACGACGAGTCGGCCGAGATCCTTGCGACGCCCGCAGGCGGGCTCGCCGGTGCGGTCGACGAGGCGGTGGTGCAGATGCCCCACGGCCCGTTCTTCTACGGTCTTTTCGGTTCGAATGGCCGGCGCTTGGCCGGTGATCTCGATCACGCCCCGGCCGCCCCGGGCTGGAGCACCATCGAGGAGCGCCAGTCGCCGCATGGCGATCGCGACCGGCATCGCCGCATACTGGTGCAGGCGACCGTACTGCCCGACGGCCAGCGCCTTGTCGTCGGACGCGACCGGCACAGCGCCGATGAATTGGACGAGCTGCTGCAAGGTTCGTTCCTGTGGGCGGGCATTGCCGCCGTGCTGCTGGCTCTGCTCGGTGGCGTGATGACTGCGCGCAGCTATCTTGGCCGGGTCGAGGCGGTGGCGGCCGCCGCTGCACGCATCGCCGGCGGTGAGCTGAACACCCGTGTCCCACTGAGCACGCGCGGCGACGAGTTCGACCGCCTTGCCGATTCGCTGAACGCAATGCTGGAGCGTATCCAGGCGCTCATGGAGGGAATGCGCCAGGTGTCCAACGACATCGCCCATGACTTGCGCACGCCGCTGGCCCATCTGCGCCAGCGCCTGGAATCGGCAAGCCGCGATACCGACAGCATCGAGGGATTCCGCGCCGCCATCGAGCGCGCATTGACCGACGTCGATGGCGTCTTGGCTACATTTACCGCCTTGCTTCGAATCGCCCAGATCGAAAGTCGGCAGCGCCGTGCTGGCTTCACGGAACTCGACCTGTCCAGCCTGCTGACCAGCCTTGTCGGCGATTTCGCGCCGGTGTTCGAGGATCAGGGACGCCCGCTGCGTACGCACATCAGCCCTGATCTGCACGTGCACGGTGACCGTGCGCTTCTTACCCAGATGTTTGCCAACCTGATCGAGAACACGCTCCGTCATACGCCCCCCGGCACGCCCGTCGAACTTGGCCTGACCGCGTCCGGAGCCGGCGTTCGCGCAACGATTTCCGATGCCGGACCGGGCGTTCCCGCCGTATCGCGTGGACACGTGCTCGGACGCTTCGTGCGTCTGGATGCGGCACGCAGCACGCCTGGCAGCGGGCTTGGACTGGCGCTGGTGGCCGCGGTCGCCGACCTTCATGGAATCGAGCTTGCGCTGAGCGATGCCGGTCCCGGTCTGCGCGTCGATCTGGATTTTCCAAACAAGGAAACGACGTGATCCCGAACCTCCTTCGTCCAGCGCGTGTCGCCGCGATCAGCGCAGCGGTATTGCTAGCCGGCTGCGTCACCTATCAAGCGCGCCCGCTACCGTCCGGGCCGCATTGGGCGGCTGCACCGACCGACCGCAGCGGCCAACCGCTGGCAAAGGTCGACCTGCAACAAGCCAGCGCGCTCGCACTGCGTGCTGATCCCGACTATCAGGCGAGCCTGATCGATGCCCGCATTAGCACCCTGCAGCTACATGCAGCCGGCCTGCTGCCCGATCCCCAGCTGGGTGCCGGCGCCGATCACCCGACAACACCCGGCTACAGCACCGGCTGGAACGCCGGCCTGAACGAAGATCTGTCCTGGCTGCTTACCCGAGGGGCGAGCATGGATGCGGCGCGAGCCCGCCATACCACCACCGAGCTTCAGCTGGCTTGGCAGGGCTGGAGTCTGGCGCAGGCGACCGCTGCAAGTTTTGTCGATCTGTGGACCGCACAGAAGCGCTGCATGTTGCTGCAACACCAGCTTGACGTCACCAAACAATTCAGTGCCGCATATCAGCGCGCGCTGGCTCGTCATGATGTCACTCTGAACACAGCATCCGCGAGCCTGATCGATCTCACCGACCTCCAGAGCCAACTGGCTGCAGCCGAGCAGGCCAAGGACGCTGCCCAGGCTCGTCTCAACCACCTGCTGGGCGTCGATCCGGAAGCGCGTTATGGGCTGGTCGCTCCGGCGCCACGGGCACTTCCCTCAGCATCTCAGCTCAACGCCGCACTTGAAGCGCTCCCGCGTACCCGGCCTGACCTGCTCGCCCTGGCGGCCGCCGCCCATGCCACCGATGCCGACTTCCGCGCAGCGGTGATGGCTCAGTTTCCCGGTCTCAGTGTGGGCGTCAACCGGGCGGGCGATACCAGCCGCGTCGACACCACCGGGCTCAGCATCAACCTGAATCTTCCGATCTTCGGCCGCGCCCAGGCCAACGCCCGTATCGCGAAAGCAGCGCGCGACCGCGCAGTCGCCGAATACCAGGCCCGCCTCGACCAGGCGGATGTCGAGGCACGCACGCTGTATGCGCAGCTTCGGCAGGTCGCACACCAGCGCAGGGTGCTTCAGCGCAACCTCCCCCAGCTTCGCATGCTCGCTCAACGGGCCGACCGTGCCTTTCATGCAGGCAACTACTCCGGTGCCGCATGGCTGGCCGTGGAGCGAAGCTTGATCGCGCACGAGCTGCAGATGCTGGATCTGAACGCCTCCCTGACCAAAGGCGAGGTCGCCCTTGCCGCCTTGCTCGGGCACGTCCCAGCCGGCGCCACCGCCATCCCTGCCCACGGACTCACTTCACGATGAAATGCGCACGCCCCGTGTCCGCCCTGCTGACCACGCTGATGCTCTTTTTGCCTGTTTCCGGTCGCGCTGACGATGCGCCCAGTGCGCTGGTATCCGTTGCCCGCATCGCCAAGCAGCGGTTATCCGACCAGCTCACCGTTTACGGCAAGGTCGGTAACGATCCGGCCCATGAACGCTCCTTGACGAGCTTGCACAGCGGTCTCGTCGAGCGCCTTATGGCGGCGCCCGGACAGCATGTGACCAAAGGTCAGCCGTTACTTTCACTCGCCAGTTCGCCGCAGGCGCGGATGGCCTACGCCCAGGCGCAAAGCACCCTGGCTGGCGCACAGGCGCAACTCAAACAGACCGAAAACCTGTTTAAGGAAAGCCTTGTCACGCACGCGGATCTCGCCGCCGCGCAGCAGCATCTGGCGATTGCAAAGGCAGGCCTCCATGCCGTTGAGGCCCAAGGCGCGGGCCAGTCGTCCCAGCTGCTGCGTGCGTCCGAGGCTGGCACGGTCACCCAAGTCAACGTATCGCCCGGTTCGCTCGTGCAACCGGGTCAGACGCTACTGACGCTCAGTTCGCCCACGCATCTTTGGGTCCGACTCGGCATCGAGCCGGAAGAGGCCTCCAAGGTGCACCCAGGCACTCCGGTCGAGCTTCGTTCTGTATTCGGAACCGACGTCGTGCATGCGGATGTGGCGCAGATGCACACCGTGATCGATCCGGCGACACACCTCATCGACGCCGTGGTGGACTTAAAGGGCAAGGATGCGACCGGGCTGGTGCCAGGCAGCTGGATGCGAGGGAGCATACGGGTCGGGACCCGTACCGGACTGGCCGTGCCGAGGAGTGCCGTGCTCAGCGACGACAACGGGAGCTATGTATTCATCATCAAGCGCGGACATGCAATCCGTGTGGTCGTTCAGACAGGATTGGAGTCGGCGGGATTGATAGCCGTCAGCGGTGCCCTACACGAAGGCGACTTCGTCGTTACAAGCGGCAACTATGAACTCACCGATGGAATGGCCGTGCGTCTCGCCAAGGAGCCGAGGCAGTGAGCGGCGGCGGATTGGCCACCTGGCTGCAG
>Ga0207433_10014601_pt1 | contig 11342 bp, 10 predicted proteins | sample YelNatPaOPGAMG01_FD_187559 | JGI IMG/M metagenome (GOLD analysis project Ga0207433, IMG submission 187559) | Hot spring thermophilic microbial communities from Obsidian Pool, Yellowstone National Park, USA - OP-RAMG-01 (SPAdes) (version 3) | ecosystem: Environmental > Aquatic > Thermal springs...
GTTCAGCGAGCAGCCGATTGAGCGAGTCGGCTAGGTCGGCGAGCGTGTCGACCAGAGGGCCATCAAGGTCGAAGATAACCCCTTGCCAGCGCACCGTCGTTCACCTCGGTGTTCGTGATGCTGTTGCCGCTACCGTGTATGGCGCCCTCCGGCGTGATCGCAAGGCTCTACCCTCAACCGGCCCTCACAGCCCCTCGTCCTCGAGGTGGATATGGGCGACGGCCTCGACGATCTCAGGGTGGCTGGACCGCATTGAGAGCAGAACGAAGATGCCGGCGACTACCCAGGCACCCATCACGTAGGGCGCGTACTTATAGGGCGAGGTGAGCGCTGAGATGAACGACAATCCCGGGATGCCCGTGATACCAGCGACGCTGAAAAATCCTGGTACGAGCACTGCCGTACCGATGATCGGCACCACGATGTGGAGCAACCAGTGCTGGTCCTGCTTGCGATGGCGGGCGAAGAAGCCAATGCAGGCAATGTTGGAGGCGATATACACGGGCACGACGACGACCACGATAGCAGTGCCCAGAATGCCGAAGGCGATCTCAGGCGTGTACTTAAAGCCCAGGGCCAAGCCAAGGGTAAGGCCGATGATGAGCTGCACGACGATCCCGACTCGGGGTGACTTAAAGCGTGGGTGCAAGTCGGCTAGGCCACGGGGGAAGACGCCGATGCGGCCGAAAGCATAGGCGGTGCGGGTGAAGACGTTGGTGCTCGCGTTAGCGTTAGCGAGAGTCGAGTTGATGATGGCGAAGAGTACAAACGCCCAAAACACGTTCGAAACGGTGCGGGCCAAGCCATCCCACGGAACGCCGTTGGCGTACGAAGCGAAGCCCGAGAAACGGCTTGGCCCATAGGCTACGGTGGCGGCATACGTAGTGAAGATGTAGACCGCGCCGATCAGTACGGCCGAGAGCACGACGGCCCGCGGCACGTTGCGACGCGGATCCTTGGTCTCTTCGGCGAGCGGCGCTGAAGCTTCGAAGCCGGAGAAGGCAAGCAGAGCCCCGAGTGCTCCAGCGATGACGCCGGTGAGGCCCTTGTAACCCGCGGCGTTAGCGTAGTGGGTAGTAAAGACGCTTAAGGTGTTGTGGTGGCCAGCCTTAACGACCAGCACGATAGAGAGGGTGACGAAGACGACGATCTCGATGAAGCCCAGAACGACACCGGTACGTGTCGAGGTGCGCACCCCCCGGTACACCAGGTAGCAGATCGTCAAGATGCCGGCCGTCGTGAAGATCCACCATAGGTTCGTTGGGAACGACGCCTGCTCGGAATGCCACTCGCCGGCGACGGTGTAGCCCAGCTGCAGCAATACCAACGGCGCAACGAGGACTTGCACGCCAGCATAGGCCCAACCAACCAGGTAGCCGACGGTCGGGTGCAAGCCAATGGCGTTATACGTGGCCACTGAACCAGCCGCCGGTATGTGTTTCGCGAGCTGTCCAATGCTGACCGCGGTGAAGAGCATGCCTATGAAAGCCAGCGCCACCGAAAGAGGGAGCGCGCCTGAGGCGAAAGCCGCTCCGAGGGGGATCGAGGCCGCGATCGCGGCACCGGGCGCCATCGAGGTGATCGACTGGAAGAGGACGTCGGCGAGGCCAACTGCGTTTCTCTCCAACTGAGTTACCGGGGTCTTACTTGGGGTCACGCTGTACCTCCTTAGTGGCCGCATGAACGAAAGGTCGCATGAACGAAACGTGGTGGAAGACTGCCGAGACGTAGCGTAAGAGTAGTCCGAATGGGCGAACTCTATCTACGCTGGGCGGTCAATGGCAAGGCAGAACCTTCTCGGTGGTTTTCGCTCGTTTGCTCGGCGATGCCCGAAAAGCCTCGGTAGCGACGCAGAGGGCGAGTGCGTCGGTCACTGAGGGTTACCTTTCGTCTGCTCCTCCGTGCCGCGCTTCGAGCAGCGAGCGAATCGTGGCCACGCCAGTCACGGCGTCGTTTGTCCAGTGGTCGGCCCCCGTCCACTCGCCAATGTGACGGTCGATCTGGCCGCCGCCGATGATGACCGGCAGCGGCCGGCCCATCTCTTCGGCGGCGCGGCGAACCTCCATCACCGTCTTGCGCATGCTGGGGTGAGAGGACGTCAGGAGACACGAGAGGCCGATTACGTCCGGCTGCAGCTCGTGAACCTGGCGGACTACCTCGTCGGCCGGGACATCTACCCCGAGGTCGTGCACCGTAATGCCCTGTGAACGAAGCAAGAGGTCGACGATGTCCTTGCCGACGTCGTGAATATCTCCCTGCACAGTGCAGAGCAGAACACTGCCTTTGCTCGCCTCAGAAGTCTGATCGCCGATTAACGGCTCGACGACGGTCATCACCTCGCGAAAGATTTCGCCCGCCATGATGAGACCAGAGATGAAGTACTCTCCCGATTGATAGAGCTCGCCAATACGCTGCATGCCTTGTTGGCAGTCGCGAATGATGGCTAGCGGGTCATCGCCCGCGGCTACTCGGGCTTGCACGAGGGCGAGGGCCCGCGGTTCGTCGAGGTCGGCGATGAGGGTCGCGAGGTTCGCCTCGCGCTCAGCGGTGTTCATAGTCTGTCACCCTTCTCGAGTAGTCGTCGGGGGCACATGCACGCCGATCAGGGCCCTGAACTGGAGCAGTTCGCCGCGACATACGAAGCGGCCCCAGCTCATGGGCGTGTCGTCGTAGTCGAAGAAGAGGTGTTCGAGCACGAGCGCCGGGTGGCCGGCTTCACTGTTGAGGTTGGCTGCCTCATCGTCCGTGAGAGCCGAGGCGTGAATTGTCAGTTCGCCGCGTTTTGGCCCGACGTCGGCGTTGCCTTCAAATAGGCCGCGCAATACGGTGACGCTTAGCTCGGCTTCGACGATCGGTCGGCGGGGATCGTAGACCAGTGACTCTCGGTGATAGAAGAGGATCTCATCGCCACGCTGGAGACGTCGCCGAATCGAGATGACCGGCGTCCCTTGGGCTAAGCCGAGGTTGGCGGCTGCCCGTGGACCCGCCGGGATGACGCGAGCCTCCAGAACACGAACGGTGACCTCCTCATCGTTCAGAAGGTCGCGAAACGGACTGAGATCAAACGTTGCCGTTGCGAGGCTGAGCGGACGCACGAAGGTTCCTCGACCGCGCGTCGTGCTGACGGTTCCCTGGTCGAGCAAGAGCTTGATAGCTCGGCGCACGGTCATGGGGCTGACACCGTGTGTGCGACACAGTTCGGCCTCTGTGGGCAACTGGTCGCCGGCCTGATAGACGCCGCGGGCGATCTCTTCGCGCAGGATGTTCACGAGCTGGATGTAGGCCGGCTCGTAGGCCGTGCGATCGATGGTCCGTCGCGTTGCCGGTCGCTTACTCGGATCAACTGTCGCCTTGGGGTCTCTCGTCATGGGCGCATTGTAGCAGGGCTTTTCGCGATCCTCTTGCATCGGTTGGAATATAGCTATATATATAGCGTTAACCGCGCTCTGCGCAACGTTTGCGTTTCTAGAACGCACTCAGTCCTGGGCCGTCGCGACATGGAGGTGAGGATCGAAACAGCAACAGCGCTTTATGGGGGCTTGGGAGGTCAAGCCTTCCCGGTGCGACGTGCGGCTTCTCCGTGTGCTCTCAGGAGTATGAGTAACCGTGCACCGATTTTCTTCATTCACTAAGCAATGTCGGGGGACGAGATGAGCGAACTTCATGCGGGCAGTGGCGCGGCCACTCCTGCACCGGAAAGAAGCGGCGGTTCGGCAATGCTGTTCACGCTGAGCCTGGCGGGTGCGATCGCTACGATGATGGCTGTCTGCCTCTTCACGGAAATCGTCACTCTTGCCAGCGACTTTAAACAGCCAGTGAGTTCAGTCGTGTGGGCGATGGTCATCACTACGCTGGTCGGTACCGGCGTCGGGGCCGTGGCTGCTGGTCTGGGAGCAATTATGGGCAACAGGCTGATGCTCAGCATCATGGTGACCTGCATCCTTGTTGGCGGCATCGTGTCCGGACTAGCGCACAGCCTACTCGTGCTGGTTGTTGGGCGAGGTATCCAAGGTGTGGGCATGGGCTCACTAGCCCTCTGCATGGGGATTGTGGCGACGTATTGGAGCGGCCAAAAAATGCGCCGTGCGTTTGGTGTCCTCATGACGTCGGTTGGCATAGGGGCGGTTGCCGGATACATGCTCGGCGGCCTGATTTGGAAAGCCGGCGCTGACTGGCACATGCTCTTTTGGGCTATCGCTGGCCTCTCAGCACTGACGTTGTTGCTACTATTTACGACCGTCAAGGAGACCCCACGGATCAAAGGCGTTCGCATCGACTACGTCGGCGTGATCGTCCTCTTGCTTTGGTCGGTACTGATCTTGTTGCCGCTCAGTCAGGCGAACTCATGGGGTTGGAGTAGTGCTAAAGTGCTGGGCCTTCTAATTCCCGGCATCATCGTGCTGGTCCTGTGGGTGGTTTGGGAGCTGCGCATTCCGGCACCGCTGCTTGACTTGCGCATCTTGGCGCATACGGGTGTTTGGCAGGGCGCGGTCCTCATGTTCGCCGTGCCGATGGCTCTCTACGTGAGCTCGACCTTCCTTCCGTATCTCTTCCAGATACCGCATGCGCTGGGCGGGTACGGTTTCGGTAAAGATCTCTTGATTGTCGCGGCCGGTCTTTCAATGCCGGGCCTCATGATGCTCCTGCTTTCGCCAACGACAGCCGGCATCATGCGCTCGCTGGGAAGTAAGGGAACGATGATTCTGGGGTCGGTGTTCGGCCTCGGCGGCTTCGGAATGGCGCTTGCCCATGGTTCACTGTGGGTCAACTTCGTGTGGATGGCCACTTTCGGTGTAGCTATGGCTTGGGGTAATACAGCGGCACTGGCAGTGGCTGCCGAAGCCGTCCCTCCGGAACAAGGAGTGATCGCCAGCGGTATCTTGACGACCGTCATGAACCTGTCCGCGAGTATCTCGACTGCGCTGACAGGTTACATCCTCACGGTAAGCACCTTGTCGTTCAAGGGGCCTGCTGGCGAGGTCACGGTTGTGCCGGCCGGTTCGACCATCACTTGGTCAGCGATCATCATCGGCGTTGCTGCGACGGTGAGCATAATCGCCAATTTGACGATCAACCCGAGGAAGTTCCACATTGCCGCGCGGGATTCGCAGGCAGTCTCCTAGCGACTGCGGAGGCCCAGTACGTTGCCAGGGCGCATCTCTTCGAGATGGGAAAGCCTTTGTCGAGTTTTCCCCAGGAGGTAACCGTGAGTGAACAGCAGCAGGACCTGGTTTCTGCCATCGTTGAGCTGCGCGAAGCCGATGCGGCGCAGCTCGTCGATGAGCGCCTGGCTGCCGGTGTCGATCCACTGGCGCTCATCGCTGCCGGCCAAGAGGCGATGGATATCATCGGCAAGCAGTTTGCCGAGGGCGTTGTCTTCATCCCCGAGCTGATCATGGCCGGCGAGATCATGAAGTCGCTCTCCGCCAAGGTCACACCCTACTTGGCGGACCAGCGCTCCGCGAAGCGCCTGGGCACCGTCGTGCTCGGTACTGTGCAGGGTGACATCCACGACATCGGCAAGGGCATCGTGGCGACGATGCTCGATATCGCTGGCTTTGACGTCATCGACCTGGGCGTCGATGTGCCGGCAGAGAAGTTCATTGCTACGCTGCGCGACTCGCATGCACCCATCGTGGGCTTAAGCGGCTTGCTCACCGTAGCCATCGATTCGATGAAAGCGACGGTGGCCGCGATTGGCGAAGCCGGCCTGCGGGCTACCGCGAAGATTATGATTGGTGGCGCGCCGATCAACGAGCAAGTGCGCGCCTACACGAACGCCGATGGCTGGGCTAAGGATGCCGTGGCTGCCGTCGACCTTGCTAAGAGCTGGGTAGGAGGTGCCTGAGGTGTTTACAGACAACTGGAACGAGCTCACTCCCGAGCAGCGCTACGAGGCGCGGATGCAGGCCTGGTTCGCCAGCGAAGCGAACATCGACTTCGTCTCTGACGAGGCCCGTAACGCCTGGCGCGAGCGCATGCAGATGCTGCGCGACGCGATTGAGCTGAAGAAGCCCAAGCGGGTGCCGGTGTTGCCCACGGGCGGCCTGCTCCCGGCCCGTTACGCCGGTATTACGGCGCGCGAGGTCTACTACGATTACGACAAGGCCGCGCAAGCGTGGCTGAAGTTCAACGCCGACTTCGACTTCGATGCCGCTTTCTCTACCTTTGCTGTGGTCTTTCCGGGCGACCTCTACAACATCCTCGACTTAAAGCTCATCAGTTGGCCGGGCCATGGCACTGGCGACGACGTGCACTTCCAGTACAACGAGCGCGAGTGGATGCACGCCGACGAGTACGACTTACTCATCAACGATCCCTCGAACTTCTGGCAGCGCTACTATCTGCCGCGCATCTTCGGTGCGCTGGAGCCGCTCAGTATCCCGGATCCAGCTACGGATATTTGGGAACCGCCTATCAACCCGCCCACGTTCTTCCCCTTTAGCCTTGAGCCCGTCCAGCAGATGCTCCAGACGCTGGCGAAGGCGGGGGAAGCGGCGGCTCGCTGGATGGCCGGCCCGGGCACGGTCGATCTGCAGGTTATGGCCAAGTACGGCCGGCCGGCAACCTTCGGTGGGGCCGCCAAGGCGCCCTACGACATCCTCGGCGACACCTTGCGCGGAACGCGCGGCATCATGCTCGACAAGTTCCGTCAGCCGGACAAGCTGCTAGCCGCGATGGAGCGTTTGGTGCCGATCGTAGTCGACCAGGGTCGCCGTGGGTCCGACATGACCAAGTGCCCGATCGTGTTCATCCCGTTGCACAAGGGCGCTGATGGCTTCCTGTCCGACGCCGACTTCCGCAAGTTCTACTGGCCGACGCTCAAGGCCGTCATCCTCGGCTTGATCAACGAAGGTCTGGTGGTGTGGCTGTTCGCTGAGGGCGGCTACAACTCGCGCCTGGAGGCGATCCACGATCCGGACATTCCGGCGGGACGACTCATCTGGGTCTTCGACACGACCGACATGAAGGAGGCCAAGCGTCACCTGGGCGGCTACCAGTGCATCGCCGGCAACGTGCCCGGCTCGCTGCTCATCACCGGGACACCGGAAGAGGTGGACGCCTACGTGAAACAGTTGATCAACGATGTGGCTGGCGACGGCGGCTTCTTGCTAACGCCCGGGGTGGTGACCAACGAAGCGAAGCCTGAGTGTATGCAGGCGATGATCGCCGCCGGGAAGAAGTACGGCGCGGCGGTATAGGCCGGCGCGCACGTAAGGCGTTAGACTAGTCTCGGCACGCCAAAGTCTACCTCGGGGGTGGTCCTCATGTGGGCGCACACGGTTGACGACGGCGTCTGCGGCGGTCTGGCATACAGGCCAGAGCCTGTGCCTCTGGCGACCGTGCGCGACGTGTTTGAGGCTGCGCGGCGGCTGCCGTCATGGCAGAATCCGCGCGGGTGGCACATCAGTGTGCTGACGGGGGCGGCGCTGCAGCGTTTCAAGGACGAACTGACACAACGGCTGCTCAACGACGTTCCCGGCCGATCGGATCTTGACGTGCCCGAGACTGGTTGGCCTGAGCTCTGCCTCTTGCGGACAGTGCGGGCCATGGCGGCTCGAGAGGAGGGGGCGGCCATCGCCAACCTCGAGGGCGACCGAACGGAGCGACTGACTCGGTTGGGTCAGCTCTTCGGAGCGCCGTGCGCGATGATCTACAGCGTCGACTGCAAGGTCGCCACGCCACTGAGCTGCTTCAATAGCGGCACTTTCATCAACTGCATGTGCGACGCCGCACACGACGAAGGTCTGAGCACCTGCGTGTTGGCCACGGCGGTCAAGTATCCGGAGGTTCTCCATGCCCTGTTGCCGAGCGAAGCCGGCAAACACTTCGTGGTCGGCGTCGCACTGGGTTACTCGGAGATGGACATGGCCGTGCCGAGACCCGTCGGCGATCGAATGGAGTTCGCTGACCTGGTGAGCTGGGTCGAGTGAACACGGTCTGAGCTGGGTTGGGTGAGTGCACCGCCAGCGGGCTGAGCGTAACTGTGACTGACTAGATACCCCCTCGGGTATATGGTAGAGTATTCGCAGTTCGTTTAGTAGACCAGATGGAGAGTGAGCGATGGCGGTAACCGTCTACTCGACACCGACATGCAGCTTCTGTAATGCCGCGAAGCGCTATCTGAGGGAGCGGCGCATTCCGTTCCGCGACGTCGATGTGTCGCGCGACTCACGTGCGGCTGCCGAGATGGTGCGCAAGACGGGGCAGCAAGGCGTGCCCGTGATCGATGTGAACGGTAGAATCATTATCGGCTTCGACAAGTCGCGTTTGAATGCTGCTTTGGGCATCAGGAGCTGAGGGCAGACCCCAAACGTTCGCGTAAGGCTTCGGTAGAGGCGCCCGAGAAGCGCCTCAACCGAATGAGCGCGAGTGCCCAGCCGAAAGGCCGCGTTTTCCCGCGCGGCGGCAGTTGCTGCGCAGGCAGCGCGTAAGAGTGATCGGATCACAACGAAACAAGGAGGCTGAGAACTGTGAAATTTGTGCCCCTGGACGATCGTGTCCTCGTTAAGCCCGTCGACCCCGTTGAGAAGACCAAGAGCGGCATCTACTTGCCCGATACGGCCAAGGAGAAGTCGCAGGAGGGTGTCGTCATCGCCGTCGGGACTGACGATGACCTGCAAGAGAAGATCAAGGAAGGCGACCGCATCCTCTTCGTCAAGTACGGCGGGACCGAAGTGAAGATCGATGACGAGGACCGCATGGTCTTGAGCCGTGCCGACATTCTGGGAGTCATCAAGGAGTAGGCTCTCTCACACTGAGACTGAGTCGACGAAGACCGGTTTTCGTCGCGAAAACCGGTCTTCGTCTTTTTCTTTTTCGTCTCTCTGCTCGGCTGGGGCGGGCGGAGTCGACCGTCAGGCAATGACGTATGCCTGCTTTTCAGTGTCCGCCGGATGATGCGGCCACGCGCTCGACTCTCGCTTGCGCGGCGGCTGCTTGCTGCAGTGTGGCCGCAAACGTCGCCAGCGTCTCATCTCCGTCGATGCGTATGCGCGGCAAGGTATACATGCGCGCCGGAGTGGCCAGTCCGGGATCGGTGCTGGTCGCGCCAAGGTAACCAGCAGCCCGCACCTGAGCGATTGCAGCGGCGTCATAGCGCCCGGCGGGATAGCAGAAGAAATTTACGGGGATGTGGAACTCTCTCTGGAGCTGCTCCCGTGAGCCGGCGATCTGCGCGCGTTGCTCGGTGGGAGGAAGCGTCGTCACATCGACGTGCGTGAGCGTGTGCGAGTCGACCTCCCACCCCCAGGCGATCATCGTCTCTACCATTGAGGGCCACAGATCGCGGTGGTCACCCAGGTGGCTGAGGGCTAGGTTGAGCACGGCAGGCCAGCCGTACCGATGCAGGAGCGGCACCGCGCTGGCAAACACGCTGCGGTAACCGTCGTCGAACGTAAGGACAACTGGCCGGATCGGCAATACCCCCTTGCCGTTCCAAAAGTCGTATACCTGCTGCAGGGTCACCGGATGGAAGCCGTGCGCGCGCAGGTACTGCATCTGGGCTTGGAACGAGGGTACGGGCAGCCAGAGCAGTGGGTACGCCGCTCCGGGCGCCGGCTGAGCGATGATGTGGTACATCAAGATCGGTACCGGCAAGTCGCGCGGACCGACGATCGTGCTCGTCTGCGCCGATTGCGCGAGCTCATGGTGGGGGGTGGGTGGGGCACCGCCAGGCGGAGGTGTTTCGGTTGTGACGACGCTGGCCGCGGTGTGGTTCGGGTGTGCGCTGGCAAGGAGGACGGCGACGAGTGCGAAGGCGCCCGCCAGGACGAGCAGCAGGACAAGAGTCGTGCTGCGTTTGACCAACCGCTTCCTCGCGACACCGCGAGGAGATCGGCGTGCGTGGTCTCCGGCGGTCTGAGGCCGGTCTGTGCTTCGCTTCATCCTCACCATCCGCAATGGGCTGAATCTCTCAGACCTGGGTCACGTACTCGACGCACGCGTTGCTTGCGTGTACGGGACGCTTGCGTTCACGCAACGCCCAGACGTATGCGAGGCCCGTTTGACGCGCCGACAAAGCCTACCTCTGGCACACAGTCTTCTGGCGACGATCCAGGCGTGACGTGCCACGCGGGGCTCGTCATTGCGCACTCCAGGATACGCTCTCCTTGGCCTCTCTCAACCAAACCTCGCTTTCTGTGTACCCCGCCCTCTCGGGTCGCATCTCATTGAGTGTGGCACGGAGGGAGCCGGCGCGAGCGTAAGAAGGAGCCCGTCCCTCTGCCTGCCCCTTAGGAACGTTGCGCTTCGTACACCGGTGGGGGATGTTGTTGCAGTACTGGCGGTGCGCGGCAACCGTTAGGGGCGGTGATAGAATCGCAGCCATGTTAGTGCGCGATTTCGTACGTGAGATCGATCATCTGGCGCCTTTCGCTCTAGCGGAGTCATGGGACCACGTCGGTCTGCAAGTGGGCGCGCTCGACGCGCGCGTCGAGCGCGCCCTCGTGGCACTCGACGCCAACGAGACCGCTATCAGCGAAGCGGCCGCCCAAGGTTGCCAAGTCCTTCTGGCTCATCACGCGCTGCTCTTCCAGCCCCTCGAGGCGGTCACCGACGCGAGCTACCCCGGGCGCGCCGCCTTGCGCGCCGTGCGCGAAGGGGTAGCTGTCGTCGCGGCGCACACCAACCTCGACAAGGCACGTGGGGGGCTGGCCGACGTGGTGTGCGGTGTCCTCGATCTGGAGGACATGAAGCCGCTCGTACCGGCGTCGGTCGAGGTAGACAAACTCGTCGGCTTCGTGCCGGAGGGCGACCTGGAGGCGGTGCGCAGCGCGATCTTCGCGGCGGGAGCTGGCGTCATCGGCGACTACATACACTGCTCGTTTGCCGTCAGCGGGGAGAGTAGCTTCTTACCGCGCGAAGGGGCGCAGCCGACCGTAGGGAGCGTGGGCCAGGATCAGCGGACCGGCGAGGTACGCATCGAGGCCATCTTCCCGCGCGCGCAACGCGGGGCGGTTGTCGACGCCTACGTCGCGGCGCACTCTTACGAGGAGCCCGCCTTCGACGTCTACCAACTGGAGAACCAAGCTACTCGGGAGGGCCTGGGACGGGTCGGCTACCTGCCGGAGGCGACCACGCTCGGCGCTCTCGCTCGGCGGGTGGCGGGCATGCTCTCGCTGAAGGCGGTACGCTTTACGGGTGAGGCGGGACGTCGCGTGAGCCGTGTCGTTGTGGTCCCCGGCGCTGGCGGCTCGCTCATCGAGCAAGCCGCCAGCGCCGGGGACGTCTTTATCACCGGCGACGTCGACTACCATGAGGCCGACGAAGCCTGCCGGCTCGGCCTCAGTCTCATCGAGGCTCCACACGAGACGGTAGAGGAGTACGCCCTCGAGCGCTGG
>Ga0207433_10014602_pt1 | contig 11342 bp, 10 predicted proteins | sample YelNatPaOPGAMG01_FD_187559 | JGI IMG/M metagenome (GOLD analysis project Ga0207433, IMG submission 187559) | Hot spring thermophilic microbial communities from Obsidian Pool, Yellowstone National Park, USA - OP-RAMG-01 (SPAdes) (version 3) | ecosystem: Environmental > Aquatic > Thermal springs...
ATGCCGAGGCCCTGCCCTGCACTGGTTTTTTGAATCGTATTGTTTTCCATGATGAAGTTGTTTATAAATTGACGAAGCGACTGACGAATTGTTGCATAGGCATTTTCGGGATTAAAAGTAATGAATATTTCCTAAACCCACATTAAGTATATAAAATGCCCCCTGTGCCCCAATGATTGTTTTCACTTTGTTTCAGGGGGGTTAACCCTGATTTATAAATTTTTCTTCGGGGATGTCGGAAAACGAAGTTTTGAAACATTCCCCCGGCAGCTACTCAAAATGGCTCAGAAGGATTTCGAGAATTTTGACAGCGGCTTCTGAAACGGGCGTACCCGGGCCGAAGATGGCCGCCACACCTTTATCGAAAAGGAACTGGTAATCCTGAGCCGGGATGACGCCGCCGGCAACGACAAGAATATCCTCGCGGCCGGCTTTCCTGAGTTCTTCAATCAGTTGCGGTATCAGGGTTTTGTGGGCACCGGCCAGGCTGGAAATGCCCACCACATGGACGTCGTTTTCAACGGCCTGACGGGCAGTTTCGGCCGGCGTCTGGAACAGCGGGCCAATATCCACATCGAATCCTATATCGGCATAGCCGGAAGCGACGACCCTCGCCCCGCGGTCGTGCCCGTCCTGCCCCATTTTGGCAATCAGGATGCGGGGCTGGCGCCCTTCTTTTTCGGCAAAAAGAGCGGTCAGTTCACGTGCTTTGATGAATTTTGGATCTTCTCTGGCTTCCGAAGAATAGATCCCTGAAACTGATTTGGTCATGGCTTTGTATCTACCGGTAACTTTTTCAATTGCCATGGAGATTTCTCCCAATGTGGCCATTTTTTGTGCGGCTATAACAGAGAGTTCCAGCAGGTTTCCTTCGCCGGTTTCCATGCAGCGGGTAATCTGGTTCAGCGCCTGTTCAACCTCAGCCTGGTTTCGTTCGGCCTTAAGTTTTTTCAGGCGGCGGAGCTGAGCTTCCAGTACGGCCGAGTTGTCCACTTCGAGTATGGACATGGGTTCCCGGGAAGGAGCCTGGTATTTGTTAAGGCCGACAATGATGTCCTGGCCTGAGTCGATGCGGGCCTGCCGGCGGGCGGCGGCTTCCTCGATGCGCATTTTGGGTATGCCGGCTTCAATGGCCTTTGCCATTCCGCCCAGTTCTTCGATTTCGGTAATCAGATTCCAGGCGCGCTGCACCAGTTCATGGGTCAGTGATTCCACGTACCACGAACCGCCCCAGGGGTCGACTACCCGGGTGATGCCGGTTTCTTCCTGGAGGTAAATCTGGGTATTGCGGGCAATGCGGGCCGAAAAATCGGTTGGCAGGGCAATGGCTTCGTCAAGGGCGTTGGTGTGGAGGCTCTGGGTATGGCCAAGAGCGGCCGCCATGGCTTCAATACAGGTACGGGCAACGTTGTTGTAGGGATCCTGCTCGGTAAGGCTCCAGCCTGAGGTCTGGCAGTGGGTACGCAAAGCCATTGATCTGGGATTCTTCGGGTTGAACCCGCGCACAATTTTGGCCCACAGGAGCCGGGCCGCACGAAGCTTGGCAATTTCCATAAAATGGTTCATCCCGATGGCAAAAAAGAAGGAAAGCCTCGGGGCAAAATCATCAATGTCAATTCCTGCCTGAAGGCCGGTACGAATGTATTCCAGTCCGTCAGCAAGTGTATAGGCCAGTTCCAGGTCGGCAGTAGCCCCGGCTTCCTGCATATGATACCCCGAGATGCTGATGGAATTGAATTTGGGCATGTGTTTCGACGTGTACCGGAAAATATCGGCAATAATCCGCATGGAGGCATCGGGTGGATAGATGTAGGTATTGCGCACCATAAATTCCTTGAGAATATCGTTCTGGATGGTGCCGCTGAGCTGTTCGGGTTTTACTCCCTGTTCGAGTGCGGTGACAATGTAGAATGCCATGACGGGAAGCACGGCTCCGTTCATGGTCATGGAAACCGAAATTTTATCGAGGGGAATGCCGTCGAAGAGAATTTTCATGTCAAGTACCGAATCAATGGCCACGCCGGCTTTTCCGACATCGCCGACAACCCGTTCGTGGTCGGAATCATATCCCCGGTGGGTAGCCAGGTCGAATGCTACGGAAAGGCCTTTCTGGCCGGCTGCCAGGTTGCGCCGGTAAAAGGCGTTCGATTCCTCGGCGGTTGAAAAACCGGCATACTGTCGTATGGTCCATGGTTTCAGAATGTACATTGTTCCGTAAGGGCCCCGGAGAAAGGGAGGAAGTCCTGCGGCGTATCCGAGGTGTTCGAGTTGTGCCATGTCGTTTTCGGTATAGAGGCTTTTCACCGCAATGTTTTCCGGTGTTTTCCAGAGGGCCTGTGCAGAAGGCGCTTTGTGTGTTCCGGTGTCGAAGCCTTTGAGGGAAAGATGGCTGAAATCAGGTCGCATACGTTCAGATTTAAATGATTCCCAGTTCGGATTGAAACTGGATAAGGGTTTCAAGTAGATTGGAACGGACGTGTATAAAACGGGTTATTCCTTTGGCCCGCAGGTCATCCATACAGGGAGGAGCGCCGGCAACAACCAGCAGGGGGCGGTTAGCCGGGTCTGGTGTCAGAGAGGCAAGGTATTCCTGAGCCTCGGGAGCAAGCCGGGCGTATTCCTCATCACTGCTGCAAAGAACGATAATGCTGGCTGAAGCTTTCAGGGCGGCATCGATGCCATCCCTTACATTGTCGAAGGCGGCGTTGTTCACAATACGGAAGCCGGCGGCGGCGAAGAAGTTGGCTGAAAAGTTCGCCCGGGCAAGGCGCATGGCCAGGTCGCCGGTTGAAAGCAGAAATACCACGGGAAGCGAACCGGATTTCTCGGTTGCCAGCCGCATCTTCTCAAATTCTTCTGCGGCGCGGTAGGAAGGAAGAGGCCTTACGGCGGAGTGATTGGACCTGGGCCGCGGAAAAGCAATTTCTTCAGAAATGGTGTTGAGCACCTGTTCCCCTGCGTCGGGGTACTGGTTTGTGCCAACCAGCACTTCCTTACGGGCTGAAAGGGCTGATGTGTACTGGCCGGCCGCTTCGGCTATCTGATCCTGGATAAAACCGCTCTTCAGGCAGGCCAGATACCCTCCGCGCGCTTCCGTTGCCTTGAACAGCTCAAGGGCAGATTCGGCCAGAAGGCTGGTAAGGTTTTCAATAAACCAGGAGCCGGCGGCGGGATCGGCAACTTTTCCGAACGATGCTTCTTCTTTCAGAATGAGCTGTACATTCCGGGCCATCCGTTCGGAGAAATCATCGGGCGTGCGGTAGCATGCATCAAACGGAAGGATGGTGAGAGAATCACAGCCGCCGATAACGGCGGCCATGGCTTCGGTGGTGTTCCGGAGCATGTTGACGTAAGGGTCGTAAATCGTTTTGTTCCAGAGGAGCGAACGGGAATGAAGGTACATTCGTTCGCCCGAACCTGACGGTTTATCCCATTCGCGGCTGATGAGCGCCCAGAGCATGCGGGCCGCCCTCAGCTTGGCTATCTCCAGAAAATAAACAGGGCCGGTGGAAAACGTGAAATGAAGGTTTCGCAGTACTTCTCCGGCACTTACGCCTTTAGAGGTGAGGACGGACAGGTATTCGCAGGCCATCGAAAGGCTGAAAGCCAGTTCCTGCACTATGAGCGAACCTGCATTGCGGAAAATACTGCCGTCAATTCCGATTGTCTTCACTCCCGGAAAATGTTTCTCTGCCTTCTGGACAGCCATGATGAGCCTTGACCAGTCGCCGGCCTCCGATTCGAAAAATTTTCCTGTAAGTGTAAGGTTGCCCAGGACGTTGAAATCGAACGTGCCATGAATTTCGCGATGGTCAATGTGGTTATCCAGGGCAAATTCCTTGAGAAGGGTAAGGGCGTCCCGGGTGCGGTCCTGAACCGCAAAATGAAGCTCGATGGTGGTAAGAGGAAGGTTTCTGAGCAGGAGGCTGAACGATTCGCGGTTCAGGAAGCGGGTTATGGCATCCTTCGAGAAACAGAAACAAAGGGAATCGACACCGCCTGAAAGCAGGGCTGTGGCCCGGGCATTTGCTTCCGACGGATTGTCAACCCAGATGTTCTGGCGGATTTTCCATCCTTTGTATTCAGGGGAATTACCCCGTACAAAAGGAAATTCTCCGGGAAGCGACCTGTAAAAGGTCAGGCCGTCCAGATCTTCAGAACGATAGTATGGCTTTACGTTAAATCCTTCCCTGGTTTTCCAGATCAGTTTTTTTTCGTAATCAGCGCCCTTGAGTTCGCTCCGGATAATTTCTTCCCATTCGGCCGTGGAGATTGGCGGGAATTCCTGAAACAGTTTTTCCTGAGGCATAATGTTCAGCTGAAAGTGCGCGGCAAAAATAGGGTAAAATCGCCACTAAACAATGCCGCCCAACATATTACCGGCTGTTGCTTTGCTAATTACAGCGCCGGTGAAGCAGTTTTCCGACGAAAAAAGGAATTGTTCAGACCATTTTTTTCGGGTCGACCCACTGGGTAAACTGCTCATCGGTTACAAGGCCCAGTTCAATGGCGGCCTGCCGCAGGGTTTTTCCTTCCTTATGTGCCTTTTTGGCAATTTTGGCGGCGTTTTCGTAACCAATATGGGGGTTCAGGGCTGTGACGAGCATAAGGGAATTTTCGAGATGTTTTTGTATAACCGGGTAGTTAGGTTCGATTCCGGCCGCGCAGTTGCTGGTAAATGAAACGCAGGCGTCGCCCAGCAGACGGGCTGAATGGAGGAGGTTGGTAATCATGAGCGGTTTAAAGACGTTCAGTTCAAAATGGCCCAGCATGCCGCCGACGGTAATGGCCGAGTCGTTGCCTATGACCTGGGCGCATACCATGGTGAGGGCTTCGATCTGGGTAGGGTTAACCTTGCCCGGCATGATGGAGGAACCCGGTTCATTTTCGGGGATCAGGATTTCGCCGATGCCGCTGCGTGGGCCTGAAGCGAGCACGCGCAGGTCGTTGCCGATTTTCATCAGGCTGACGGCCAGTTGCTTCAGTGCTCCGGAAGTTTCTACCAGGGCATCATGGGCGGCCAGCGATTCGAATTTATTTTCGGCCGTAACAAAAGGCAGGCCGGTAAGCTCAGCTATTTTGGCGGCTACTTTTTCGGCGTATCCTTTCGGGGCGTTGATGCCGGTTCCGACGGCCGTTCCGCCCAGGGCCAGCTCGGAAAGATGGGGAAGGGTATTGCGCAGAGCCCTGAGGCCGTGGTCAATCTGGGAAACGTAGCCCGAGAACTCCTGACCCAGAGTAAGGGGGGTAGCATCCATAAAATGGGTACGGCCTATTTTCACAATGTCCATAAAGGCCTGTGACTTGGCGTGCAGGGTGTTGCGCAACAGTTCAATTCCCGGAATGGTTTTTTCGGTGAGCATCTTATATGCGGCAATGTGCATGGCCGTGGGGAAGGTGTCGTTTGATGACTGGGATTTGTTCACGTCGTCGTTGGGATGCAGAAAGGTCTTTCCCTCCCCCAGTTTGTTGCCCATGAGCACATGGGCGCGGTTGGCAATTACTTCATTGAGGTTCATGTTGGTCTGGGTTCCCGAACCGGTTTGCCACACAACAAGAGGAAACTGGTCATCCAGCTTTCCTTCAAGGATTTCGTCGCATACCCGGCAGATGAGGTCGGCTTTTTCGCGCGGCAACACGCCGAGGTCAAGGTTGGTGAGAGCGGCTGCCTTCTTGAGATAGGCAAATGCCATGATGATTTCGCGGGGCATTTTCTGGTCCCCGATTTTAAAGTTGTTGACTGAACGCTGGGTTTGGGCACCCCAGTATTTGTCGGCAGGCACCTTTACTTCGCCCATGGTGTCGTGTTCAATGCGGTATTCCATATGGCAACAGGATTTATTGAGGTTGATAAAATATCTGGGTATAATACCAGTATCCGTCGGTTCCTTTGGCGACTCCGATACCGGTGCTGGTAAACTGGCCTTCGATGTTGGCTTTGTGCCCCGGGGATGTAAGCCACAACGACTGCACGGTATAGACAGCATCGTCACTGCTCATGGCAACATTTTCACCGATGCTGCCGCTTCCCAGGTTTTTGCTGATCCAGTCGGCGCGCGAAGAAAATCCGTCATGCCCGAAAGGTACTTTTTGCAAAGCCATATTTCCCGAATGGTTTCGTGCCAGCCTGCTCAGGGAAGGGTGAAGCGAAAGCGGGGCAAGCCCCATCTGGCTGCGGTGCAGATTCACCTGCTCCAGCACCTGTTCTTCCAGGGCAGACGAAAAAACCGGATCGTCCTTTTCCTTTCCGCACCCGGTAGCAAGAACCATAAAAAGAAGAATACAATGCAGTTTAGGCATAGGGAAAATAAATGGTTAAATTTAATAAACATCCCTGTTCCGGGATATGTTATAGGAAATAAAAGACAGAATTGTTCGAGGGAAGATGGTAATTTCCGATGTGCCTGAAACGAATGAGCATTGTGAATGAACCTGATCCACCCTGTACTATTCATCCAAAAAAGCCTCCCGGGGTGCCATCATGAAGTAATCAATATCAAAACTGGTGCAGACTGAAGAGGGGCAAAATTTCAGCCAGAAAATTTGAAAAATACCATTTAGATGATTAATTTTGATCTGGTTTCCTGGTTTCAAATGCCATTATTTGACTGTAGCCAAAGGAGAAATAAATCAATAAAGCAGTGGTTGGGGAAATAGGGAGTAGCCCAATCAACACATGATCATCATAAAAAAAACTTATATATTTATATAACCCGTGGTTGAAAAATACTGAGTATTAAAGTATTTATATATTCTTCAGGCGATATTAATTGTTTTTTAAGATTAGGAAACGATGTAATATACGTTAATCCCTCAGGACAAGGGGGTGGTCAAATTTCAATGGATGCAAGTCATAATAGAATTGGATTTGTTCCATTGGATGTAGGTGAAAATTATGGAGCGTTCCAAATGGCCAATTACAGAAGTAATATTAGTGTTCGTGGAAACCAAAACCAAATTACCGTAAGGGCTACTAGTTCAAACACCCCAGTTGCCGATGGACAAGTTGTATTTCGGGCTAGAGCATCGCTTGTTGTAAATGGTAATACAACTCAAACCCAAGTTTTAGCAAATGGATTGGCGGTATTCAAGCTTCCATCTAGCCAAAATGTTTCTTTAACTGTTAATGGAGGGTGGACTGTGTACTATGATTATGGAGGAGCAGCTGTACCGGTATACCATCCAATATTTTGGCCGTTTTCTTTAAATTTCACAGACAATTTTAAACTTAAATAGAACAGTAAATGAAAAAATGTATTTATATACTCTCTATAATCTCAATTATAGGCTGTGCACAGCATGAGAATAAAAAACAATTAGATAAAAAAGATAAAGAAGAATTAATGATTGATACTAGAATACTGAAATCATTAGATGACTCTTTATGTAAAACAGGTGATTTTCAATATTATGAAAAATATATGCTCAAAATTGATGAAATGATAAAAAAATATCCTGATCCTTATCGGAAAAATTTTTTAAAAGTAAAGGAAAGTATGAAAGAAATATATGGAGATAGCCAAAGTTCGTCCAAAGTTGTAAAATAAACCAAACACTATAACGAAAAAGCCGGATTGCTCCGGCTTTTTTTATAATGCAGCAACGTTTTTCTGGAAGAAATCCTTGAACTTCTTTTTGGTGAGCATGGTATCAATAATCTTGAAAACCACCGTGCGGTCGTCATCGTCAAGCTGTTTAATCAGGTTCATTTGCTCAATACTTGATTTATCTTCGAAAGTAACATCGTTCGGAATATCCGCATCGCTGTTTAAAATCTGGTCAACGGTCATGTTAAAGAGTTTGGCCAGTTTTTGAAGTTCGGCCACCGAAGGTTCACGGTTGTCGTTTTCCATTTTATTGTAATTGGTATAACCTACCCCTAACTCATTGGTTACCTGCTTTTTAAGCAAACCCTTTTGTTCCCTTATCTTTTTTATGTTGTGCCAAAGGACAAGGGAGTAATGGCAGACTTCTTAGCGATGGAGCTTCTTTTGGTACCGCTGTAATAGGTTCAATGACAACTATGGTCCAAGGTTCAGCAGAACTTACACAAGCAGATGCATTAGCAAAAATAAATCGAGCAAATAGAGTCATAGCTTCTGAAAAAGCAGCTTTTAAAACTATGGGGAAGGTTGCTACTGGGGCTAAGTTTTTAGGTAGTTCATTAGGTGTTGTTTCAATAGCTGACCACTCTACTAAAGCTTGGAACTCTTTCTCAAATGAAGGTTTCTTTAGTGTTAATGGTTGGCTTAATGTTGGTAAAGTAGGTATTGATGGAGCATTGATGATTATGAAATCAAATCCTATTGTTTTAACTATTTCATTCGCTTACGGCATTGCAGATGCCTCTGGCTATTTAGATTACAAACCTTAAATTTGAGATTTATGAAATTCTTTCTGTACATATTTTATCGTTTTAAAAGTCTTTATAGATATAAAAACTCTTCAGATAGTTGGATACATGCATTTATTTTGGTGGGAGCTATTTTCCTTATTCATTTTTTGACATTTCTACTTTTTGCTCAGACTATTTTCAATAGAGATTTTATAAGTGCAATAAGAATAGATAATGGAGTTATGGATAGGTTTGTACTATTTCCTTTATTAATTACTCCTATTTATATTGTACTGTTTATCTATTACAGAAAAAACAAGGTAGATATTGTATCCACTATCAAAAACTTTAGGAATGAAAGCGTTGAAAAACGAAAGCGAAAAGGGTTGTTTGTAGTAATCTATTTAACTGCAAGTGTTTTGTTATTCTTTTTTTCTATGATATCTTCAGCCTTATTCTAATAACAGAAAAGCCCGGCAAGTTCCGGGCTTTTTAATTAGTCGTCCCTGAACAACGAACTGACATGTTGATAAGTCTGTTATACAGTGAATAAGTTTATAAAGAAAGCTATCTTTTTGGTACAATAAAACCGTTAGGTTTATCAATAATTTTGCTGAAATTATAGGCAAACTTGCGAAAAATTTACAAATTGCCATTATAATACACCGTTATTGATGTTCACTGATTTGAACCGAACGATTAATATTTTTAAGTGCCTCAATCATTTTTTTTGTATATTTATCTAAGAAACGCGTATTCAATTGGTAAGTAAACAACGGCAGGTCTGTGACCATGTGCCGCAAATATATGAAGCGTAAAATCTCGTTTGATGCCATCACCAACAACCGGAACAACGCGGTTGAGAGGTTGAGTTTTGATGCCCGGGGGCGGAGGAGGAATGCAACGGACTGGACCTATAACAATGTTCCCGCGGCATTTCTGTTTGACAGGGGTTTTACCGGGCATGAGCACATGGATGCCTTCGGATTGATCAATGCGAACGGGAGGATATATGATCCCTGTATGGGTAGGTTTCTGAGCCCGGATATTGTTGTTCAATCGCCCGATTTTACCCAGGATTACAATCGTTACAGTTATGCCATCAACAATCCGCTAAAATATACTGATCCCAGCGGGTATACCCGTCCGCCGGCATTTGAGAATTACTGGAATGAATATGTTGGCCTAATGCAGCAAGGATATGAAAGAAGACTTGTTGCCGATGAAAATGCCTGGTTATTTTTTCAATGGTATGTTAAAGATGTGAACGGTAAATGGATTCGCAGGGAAAATGCAATGGATGTTACAGGCAAAGGGGATTATGTAAGCAGAGATGAGGTGTATTATGCTGAAGGCAAGGAAGCGTCTGCATTTATCTGGAGCGTTTGGGGTGAAATTTTAAATAATTCAATATCTAATTACGTTTCAACATTGAAGACGATAGGTGGGGTTACAACTCAGGTTGCCTTTGGGTTCAAAAACAACGTGAGCTTTACTCTCACAGTTGACGCAGGAGAAGCTTATTTAACGCTTGGGACTCCAATTATAGGTAGAGCCAAAGGTGGTGAGGGTAACAACTTTTCATTAGTAGGAATGTATTTACATTTTCAAGTTGGAGGAGGTTATCCAATGAAAATTAATGCATCTTATTTAGATTTTAGTGGAACTTCCCAAAGACAGCTTGGCTTGACAGGTATGAAAGTTGGTGAGACAAAAGGTGTAAACCTATTTAATTCTGGGATTAATTCAAACTCTTTAGCTTTTGGCAAAGTCAATATGACATACAGAGGAAATAATCAGTTTTCAATTGGAAAGGACAGGTTTGACTTTAATATTGAATGGCAAAATGGTTTTTCAGCAAGAAACGCAGGAACAATTTTAGGTGCAATTATAAATTACAATATCGCTCAATCGGTTATACTAAAGTCGCCAATACCAACATTAGTTCCTCTCTTATTTGGAGGGCCATATGATGTTTATTTTTACGGAACTACTACCATACCTAGATAAAAGTGAGATTATGAAAATTGCGTTTATTCTAAACATAGTAATCTTAATTATTATGGCAAGTTGTTCTAAGTATCCTGATTTAGGAGAAGGATACAAATTAGATAGTGACGGGAAGTATTCTTTACAAATTGTGAATTTTGAAAACACAGTAATTGTCAATGCGCACATTATAGAATATGCATTTGATTCAACCTTTATTCTTGTATCCCAACGTCCATGGGACAGTATTCCCAATATTAGAACAATGAATTACACAAAATCTAATAAAGAATTTGAAAAAAGCACGTTTTTACAGTATTGGATAATTAATAAAAGAGAGAGAAGCGAATACACCCTGGATACATTAACAAAGCTTGCTCGATATTCTAATGTTTATGGTCCCTTTAAACAGGATGTCTATTTAACGAAAAAGAAAGAATTAGGAGTACCTGACAGTTTAAAACTTAAGACTGAATAAAGCAAATAAATGGTGCAAGTTTATTTAGTCATCCCTTAAGAATGATCGGATATATTGTTAAATAACTCATATGGTGAATAAATTTAAAAAAAAGCCATTTTTAATTGCAAGAAAATCGTTTGATTTAATAAAAAATTTGCAATGATATCAGGCAAGCTTTAAAATAATCCCCAGTTGGACAATATAATGAACATTTGATGTAATTTATTGATTTGATGAGGCCAATTGTATTTTTAGAACATAACAATCATTATTTTTTTTGTATATTTACCATAAAAACATCCAGATCGTCCAATAAATAAACAACTGCAGACCTGTTAGCATGCATTGTGCATACAAAGTTAGCATAGGCTCATTTGATGCCATCACCAACAACCGGAACAACGCGGTTGAGAGGCTAAGTTTTGATGCCTGGGGGCGGAGGAGGAATGCAACGGACTGGACCTATAACAATGTTCCCGCCACCTTTTTGTTTGACAGGGGTTTTACCGGGCATGAGCACATGGATGCCTTCGGATTGATCAATGCGAACGGGAGAAT
>Ga0207433_10014609_pt1 | contig 11339 bp, 13 predicted proteins | sample YelNatPaOPGAMG01_FD_187559 | JGI IMG/M metagenome (GOLD analysis project Ga0207433, IMG submission 187559) | Hot spring thermophilic microbial communities from Obsidian Pool, Yellowstone National Park, USA - OP-RAMG-01 (SPAdes) (version 3) | ecosystem: Environmental > Aquatic > Thermal springs...
ATTTCCGGTATCGTGTTGATCAATCACTTGACCGTCGGGATTGAAATTAATAATTTGTAATAAAACCAGTAAAAATACCATAACGCCTCCTTTGGCTATAGTTTAATTTTTTTTATTGGCTAAGTCAAGTCTTTTTTTAGGAAATCTTGCCTCGACGACTGTCTTCATTCCACCCCGGATATTGAACTCACCGCGCACAATCATCCATTTTGGCTTACAGGCTTTGACTAAGTCTTGAAGAATCCGATTGACCGCATTCTCGTAAAAGATGCCGAGGTTGCGATAACCTAATATGTAATACTTGAAAGACTTTAATTCAATACACCACTTTTTGGGTAAATAGCGAACTGTGATTGTGCCAAAATCGGGTAAGCCGGTGCGCGGACAGACCGAAGTGAATTCAGGCACCTCAATCGTAATCTCATAATTGGCGAATTGGTTTTCCCAGGTCTCAATCTTGGGCAAGGGTGAGGAGATGCCAGCCTTGGCATGTTGCTCAGTATATAACTTTTTGGGCATAAAGAAATAATACTATACACCAAATTAAAGTCAAGACGACAAATTTCCTTGATCTTGACAAGAGGGGGGGTATCTAATAATATCCAATTATGACCGTTTATGAAATAATTAAGAAAAAGCGCGACGGCAAGGAATTGAGTAGAGAAGAGATAAATTTTCTGATTGAGGGCTATACCCAAGAAAAAATCCCGGATTACCAATTGGCTGCTTTCTTAATGGCGGTCTATTTTCAAGGGATGAGTTTTGAAGAGACTACCAATTTAACTTTAGCGATGATGAATTCCGGTAAGGTATTTGATTTATCTTCAATCTCGGGAATGAAGATAGATAAGCATTCCACCGGTGGGGTAGGGGATAAGGTCTCATTGGTTTTAGCCCCTTTGGTTTCGGCTTGCGGAGTAATCGTGCCGATGGTTTCGGGTCGCGGACTTGGTCATACTGGTGGAACCTTAGACAAATTGGAATCAATCCCTGGGTTTAGAACCAACCTTTCTTATCAAGAATTTATTGCTAATCTTAAAACGATTGGTATTGCAATGATTGGCCAGACCGAAGAATTGGCACCAGCCGATAAAAAGATTTATGCCTTGCGCGATGTTACCGCTACGGTTGATTCAATTCCCTTAATCGCCGCCAGTATAATGTCCAAGAAATTAGCCGAAGGGATTGACGGTCTGGTTTTAGATGTTAAGACCGGACAAGGCGCATTTATGACCCGACTTCCTCTTGCCCGAAAATTAGCAAAGACAATGATTGAGATTGGTAAAAGGATGAATAAAAAAGTTATTGCCTTTATCACCGATATGTCCGAACCTTTGGGTAAAACGGTTGGCAATGCCTTAGAAGTGATTGAGGCAATTGCGGCATTAAAAGGAAAGGGTGAAAAGGATTTAATGGAAGTGGTTTTTACCTTAGGCGAGGCGATGTTAATAATGGGTGGCAAAGTTAAAACCAAGACTGGAGCAAGAAAGTTATTAAAAGATGCAATAGAGACTAAAAGTGGTTTAAGAAAGTTTGAAGAATTAATCAAGTATCAAGGTGGCGATGCCAAGGTGATTGAAGATTATTCATTACTGCCAACCGCTAAATACCAGATTGAAGTGCGGTCGGATAAAACTGGTTATGTTTCAAAGATTGACACCCAAAGGATTGGACTACTGGCTATAGAGTTAGGCGCAGGCAGAAAAAAGATTGAAGGCAAGATTGATTCAGCGGTCGGATTTGTTATCAATAAAAAGATTGGTGATAAGGTAAAAATTGGTGACAGTTTGGCAATTGTTTTGGCAAACAATGAGCCCCAAGCCAAAGCAATTGCGCAAGAATTGGTCGGTTGTTATTCATTGGCGAAAAGTCCGGTGCCAAAACCGAAGTTAATCATTAGCCAAGTGTAAAGTTGACTATTACTTTTTTATCGCTATAATGCAAGGGTTAAATTTATTCCGGATGGGACCTGACTGGTTGAAAGAAAGGAGTTTTTATGCTTAAAAGGGTCTTATTCCTATGCCTTGCTGTATTTTTATTGGCAGGAATGGTTGTTTGTAAGAAGAAACCACCGTCTAAAGAAGAAACAAGAAATGCATTACGAGAAGGCGCCGAAACAGTTAATACCGATGTGCTAAACAACACCGGGGGCAAGGCGCTCATTGGCAGTTCGGATATTTTAAATAATTTACCGATAATGGTTGGTAAAAAGGCTTCAATGCTTCGCTCCCTTGCCGGTGGTAAAAAGGAGATTCCGCGTTTTGTCCTTGGGCTACTGAATAACAGTGGACCTTGGGACACCTTGGCGGGAAAATGGCGCTGGAATGCTACGCTCTATCAATGGGAACACTATTCTACAACACCAACCGATTCAATTTTGTTTGAATGGGTCTGGGTTGACTCAGCGCTTCAATCGCATAATTGCCTGCTTGCCCTTTCTAATTACCGATGGACTGTGGTCGGTGGTGAAGATGCTCTAACTAAATTGATGGTTGACCTACGAGTTGATAATACCATTTATTTCTTATTAAACTTAAAAGAAGTTCGCTATGGTAACGAAATAGAGGATATCCGTAAGGTTGATGTGGAGTTAACTGCGGTTTCGGTAAAATTCACTTTTGTCTTTGACTATACATCACCACCCGATATTGACTTCACATTTCGCCTGGCAATAGTTAATGACCGTCCCTGGTATCAAATTAAATTAGGGGCTAAAGACAATACACCACCTATGGACAGTGTGGTTGTGACCGATGCAACTTATGATGATTACAACGGCTGGAAGGTGAAGATTGATTTTGCTGAACCGGATTCGGATGGGATTCAATTGATTGAAGGTGAAGTCACTAAGAGCGGTGCCCATGCGGCTTGGATTAAGAGCGAAAAGCGATATGAAAATGGCTATCCTTACCTCTATGTCTGGTTAGAGTATCCGGACGGCACAAAAGAAACACCCGACGAACTATTTGCTGATTTATTCCCCCAAGAGTCAAAGTAAAAATTTAGTGGTCAGGTCTCATCCGGATAAAATCGGTTGACAATCGGATAAGATACTCTATACTAAAATATGAGCAGGAATGAAGAAAAACTGGATACAATTATTGGCAAGACGGTCAGAATTAAAGGTGATATTAAAACGGATAGCGGGCTACGACTGGATGGACAGATTGAAGGCAATGTTGAGGTCGGTTCAATCTTGATTACAGGCAAGGATTCATTCATCAAAGGCGATATTCGTTGTAAAGATGCTATTGTGGCTGGGCGAATTGAAGGGAATATCTCGGTGGCGAATGTGTTAGAAATGCAATCCGGGGCAACCATTTTTGGTGATATTCAATGTAAGAGTCTCGTCATTCAGAAAGACTGCTTCTTTGAAGGCAAATGCCAGATGGTAGAACGGAAAGAGGAGTTCGTAACTACCTGAATGTAGGTTAGCGATTGTAAGACTTAACCGGAATCTGCTTTAGATAACCTTGCGGAATCATAAGTGGAAAATAAAGCCTCTTTTGGCTTTTTTGATAATCGCTTTAAACTACTCCTGGGCGATGCCACCAAACCCTTATCAACCAAAAGACCGACCACAAATAAAAATGGTTTTTCCGGCGAAAGTTGAAAAACCCGAGCCATTAAAAAGACCAATCTTGGGTAGGCAAAAGGCTTTAGTCTTATTAGTTGATTTTTCGGACAAACCAAATGTCTATTCTTTAGAGCAGATTCAGAACCTTTTGTTCGCCCCGACTGAAAATTCGCTTTCTGGTTATTACCAAGAAGTATCTTATGGGCAGTTTACCTTGACCGGTGAAGTCTATGGTTGGTTTCGCGCGCCGCAACCTTATTCTTATTATGTCGGAGACTCCTTTGGGATTTATAAACCTTATCCCAATAATTCACAGCGGTTAGTTGAAGATGTTGTTGCTTTAGCCGATGGGCAGGTTGATTTCAGCCGATTTGATGAGGATGGCGATGGCTTGGTTGAAAATCTTTTCATTGTCCATTCTGGTCCGGGCGCGGAAGAGACCGGACGCAGAACCGATATGTGGTCGCACAAATGGCAACTTTCGGATGGAAGGTCACCTTACCCGGTAGATGGGGTGAGTGTTGATGTATTTACAATTCAGCCGGAAAGATTTGATGATGGCAGTATGATTACGATTGGGGTCTTTGCCCACGAGTTTGGTCATATCTTGGGTCTGCCCGATTTGTATGATACTGATTACACTTCATCCGGGCTGGGTTGGTTCTGTTTGATGGCGGGTGGATCTTGGGCAAGAGGTAGTAAAGATGGCGCACCTGGTAGTTCGCCGGTGCATCTTTGCGCCTGGGCAAAATATGCCTTGGGTTGGCTAAACCCTGATGCTTTGGAACGCGGAAGTCTGGAAACCGAAATAAATGTTTCCCTTCCGGCGGTTGCTCGAACACCAAAGGTTTATCGCTTATTAGCCAATCCTAATGGTATGGATTGGACAATTCAAGACACTGGAATCGGTGAATACTTTCTGGTGGAAAATCGTTACCGTGCTGGTTTTGACCAAGGTCTACCTGGTTCAGGACTCTTAATCCTTCACATTGACGAAAGCCAACCCGACAATACGGATGAACGACATCCGTTAGTTGGAATAATTCAAGCCGATAGATTGGGTTACGCCTTACCGGCAGACGATTGGGGCAGTGCGCAAACTTTATGGCAAAATGATTCAATCGGCTTTTCATCTTATCCTCTGCCGAATAATCAAAGACCCTATAGCCAATTTTATGATGGTTCGTTAAGCGGCGTCGGTATCAATAACATTTCAATTGCTGATTCAGTAATGACCGCCAGATTGGTGATTGAACCATTATTTTTGGGCAAAGTCTATTCCTTCCCTAATCCGTTGGTGGTCTCGGGTGACAATGAAGGACTGACAATCGTCTATGTGCCAACCGATACTATTAAACTGGCAAATAAGTTTCCTGACTTTACGGTTAAGATTTTCAATTTAGCCGGTGAATTTATTACAACTTTAAAACCGAAGGATGAACAACAAAAAAGGCAGAGATTAGTATTCTGGGATTTGAAGAACGAAAAGGGTTATAAAGTTGCCAGCGGACTCTATTTCTACTTGGTTGAATTAAAATCGGAAGGTGTGACTGAACGGAGCAAAGGTCGTTTGACAATAATAAGATGAAATTACATATTTAATTGGGAGGAGTATGTTCAAACTTAAAGGTAAGAGAGTAATTGTAACTGGAGCGGGTTCGGGAATCGGCAAAGCGATTGCCAAACGCTTTGCCGAAGAAGATACCTTAATCGCGGTCTGCGATATAAACTTAGAAGCGGTGAATCTGGTGGCTAAAGAGATTGAAATCATCGGGGCTAAAGGGATACCCTATAAAGTTGATGTCAGTTCTTTTGAAGAGGTTACCAATACGGTCAATAAAATTGTTGAAGCCTTGGGCGGCATTGAAATTTTAGTGAACAACGCTGGTATAACCAAAGACACCTTGCTTTTACGAATGAGCGAACAAGATTTTGATAAAGTGATTGCGGTGAATCTAAAGGGCACCTTCAATTTTACCAAAGCCTGCGCCAAATATATGATTAAAGAAGAATGGGGTAGAATCATTAATATCGCTTCAATTATTGGTGAGATGGGCAATGCCGGACAAGCAAATTATGCGGCAGCCAAAGCTGGTATCATTGGTTTTACTAAATCAATCGCTAAGGAACTGGCATCCAGGAATATTACGGTTAACGCAATCGCCCCTGGATTTATTAAGACCCCAATGACCGATAGTCTACCCGAAAATATTAAAGAAAACTATCGCAAGATGATTCCCTTAGGCCGAGAAGGGACACCTGAGGATGTCGCCAATCTCTGTATCTTTTTAGCCTCGGACCAAGCCTCCTATATCACTGGCCAAGTAATAAGAGTTGATGGCGGAATGCTGATGTGATTATTGCCCGATTCGGTAAATAAAAGTAAATCCGCCTAAGGCGGACTATGACGGATTACCCAACATTAACCTAAACACGAATATAAATTTTTTTGCTATCTAAGAATAAAGCCAGCGCAATACAAACGAGAAGGATAATAACCGAATTGGTTAAGAGGATTGAGGTGCTAATCTTACTTGGTAAAATTTTAGTTACAATTACCGTCAAGAGTTGACTTGTAATATAACAGATTAATGCATTTTTGCCAATGGAATCAAAGATGGGAATTCGCTTTAGCCAAATTTCCGTAACGAAATGAAAGAATAATAATCCACCAACCGCTACGCCGGTGGTAAACAGGACATAAGAGATTGAAACGAGATGTTTGTTGAATGGCACAACCAATGAGAGAAAAATACCTAAGATGATGAGAATTAGACCCGAGAAGGCGAGGAGATTAATAGTTTCGTTTTGCTTCTTATTCATAATCCAATGCGCTAAGGTAGAACCAAACAAGAGAGTAAAACTCCAGGCAAGGATTGCGTAAGGACCACCTAACCCGGATTCAGTGAATTTTAAAACCCAATTCAAGGCACCATCAAGAATTGTTAACTCATAAAAAATCAACAGGACAAAGGCGATTATTATCCGGGACAACGGTTTAAGGAACATAAAGCCGAGTCCAAAGATTCCAACCGCGCCAATTAATTGCAAAACTTCCCACTCAAATCTGCCCATTGCCAGCCGATAACCACCAAAACCAAAAATAAAAAGGGTCAAATATCGCTTTAAGAAATGGAAGATAGTAGCGAATTTACCAAATTGGGTGATTCGCTTAGAAAAAGAGAATTGATAAGATACACCAAGAGCAAGAAGAAAGATTGGAACGCCTAAGTCAGCAATGGTTAAACCGTTCCAGGTTGCATGCCAAAGCCAACTCGGCAAGACATTGTAGTTGGCTAAGAAGTTACCTAAAATCATAAAGAAGATAGCCACCCCGCGCAGGATATCTAAGGCTTTCCAACGGTTCTGGACTGAAGTAAAATAAACAAAAGATAACTTCTGACTATTTCCCATCAAGCCAAGGTCTTTCAATAATAAGAGTGTAATTAATTCCTTTTGAGATTATTTTTGCCAAAAGAAGAGTTCATACCTCCTTTAGTTCCGAAGTGCAATTTGGACAGCGGATTGCTTTAATCGGTATTTTGGAAAAGCAATAAGGACAATCCTTGGTTGTAGGTGTGGCTAACGGGACTTCTTTTTGCCGTTTGAGTTTGTTGATATTACGGACCAGCAAGAAAACCGCAAAAGCGACAATCAAGAAATTTACCAGCGTATTGACAAACATACCATAATTAAAAGTGACCGCACCAGCCGCCTTGGCTGCTTGTAGCGAAGGATAAGAACCAGGAGTTACACCACTTTTTAGCACGACGAAGAGATTGGTGAAGTCAAGTTTGCCTAAGAGTAAGCCAATCGGCGGCATTATAATATCATTAACCAACGAAGAAACAATGGCACCGAAAGCGGCACCGATTATAATACCAACTGCCATATCCACAACATTACCCCGTAGCGCAAATTCTTTGAATTCCTTAAACACTTTATCCTCCTCCTTATATAAGTTTAAAAGTTAAACCTAAGGCTAAGACCTCTTTTATTCGGAAGCCGGTTGTGACTTCTTGGTCATAAAGGAGTTGGAGATAGAGATTTACCATCAAATACTTCGCGATACTGGCGACGAGGATATTTTCCCAGTTTATGTCCGGATATTTCCAGTAATTCTCATTGGGTTGGCCTTGAAGTTGACCAACTTGTGAATAAAAAACTGCCTGAAATATGCCGAGTTTGCTGGTATAAGTTATTTTCTCGTTAGCAAGTAAGGTTTTGAAATCGGTCACAAAATCAAGACCGCCGTAATTGCTGGTTTGAGTTTTACGGGTTGTGTCTACTAAAACATCGCGGTCAATTAACTGCTTCAAACCAAAACCAAGCCGAGAAATCAATTCCCGTTTTTCCTGCTTAATGAAAATTCGGGCAATACCGAGTGCTTCGGTCAATTTCAAGGGATTAATTAATCGTCGGTGCGTCGTATCACTATTATCATAAAACTGCGTTTCAACGCGACCGGAGATATATGGGTCAACAAAACCACCTAAGGTAAACCGTTAAGACCGATTCAAAATCAATCAGGTCAGTTGATTTTATTGGGCTTAACCACTTTTTGGTGTTTTTTTCTTGAGTATAAGTTTGACCGTAAGCGAGTTTGAGTGTATTCTTATTGTTGATTTTAGGATGAACTTGTTTCTCTGCCAAGGAATTAGCAGCAAAAGCCCAAGCCAAAGTGCCAAGTTCACTGCCCACCCAATTGTTGCTGTAAGCATTCTGATTTAAGGTTAAATTGGCATCAACGGATAAATTCCAAGGCAGGGCAAGGATTGGTAAGAATATACTAAGGAGAGAGATAAGATAGTATTTCATTAAGACCTCCTTGTTATTACGAAAAGATGAAACATATTAAATTCTCGTGACTATAACTTACCACAAATCCTGAATAAGTCAATGGAAATGTTGACTTCAAATTAGTTAAGGGTAAAATTTAATTAATGATAAAGAATGAGACTTTATGATACCGAAATTACTTTTGCCAGTTGGAATCGGAAGTAACATATTAATAACCCTTGCGGTTTTAACTGGATTGCGTTGGATTAAGGTTAAAAGGAAAGTCCATCAAATATTAGCGTTGTTTGGCTTTTTGTTGGCAATGTTGCACGCCATTTTAGGTATTTACTTAACTTACTTTAAATAGGAGGCACAATGAAAAACTTATCGTTAATTGGCTCAATTATTTTTCTTTTACTTTCGTTAAGCCAAACCTTAGCCCATCCCGCGGACAGTATTGAAATAAGTTTTGATTCTTCTTCCACTCTGACAATTAAAATTCATCACCCGGTAAAGAAATTTCCTTCCGACCACTATATTAACCAAGTTACGGTCAAACTTAATGATAAAGAAATTATAAAACAGATATTCAAAACTCAAACGAATCGCGAATGGCAAAATGTTATTTACACGGTCATTGATGCCAAACCAGGTGATAAGATTATCGTTACTGCGCTATGTAGCCTTTTTGGCAAAATGACCGAAACACTTGTTTTATCTAAACCAAAAGTAGAAAGCGAAAAATAATTAATATCAGTGTGAGTTATGGACTATAAAAAAGAAAAGCGATATCATATTTCTTATTGTGGTGCATATTGTCATCTTTGCGATTGGTTTACCGGCAGACACCGAAAAATCTTCCAAGCGGCATATGACTCCTTAATGATTTTTGGCTTTAAACACTTGCTTAAGGATAAAGTAGATGTAAACAACTTAAAACTCGGTCTAAGGATTTTAGCCAATTCGGGTATCTGCTCGGGTTGTAAAGCTGAAGCGGGTAAAACCAAAGACCGTTGTATGATTCGGCAGTGTGCCGATGGAAAAGGGCTGGATTTATGCAGTGAATGTCAAGATTTTCCTTGTCCAATTTTAAAAAACAATCCCGGAGTAATCAAGTTTGGCTGTATCAAAAATCTTAAAGAAATTAAAACCAAGGGGTTAAAGCGATGGATTGATAAACAGTGGCGGGAATACATAAGAAACGAAAAACGATAAAGTAATTGCTTTTAGCAACCTGTGCTCTGCCTTAGGCATTGGGATGAAAACTTGCTTACGAATAAAGTCTTACCCTTCAGAGGAGGGAAAACCCTTCATTTCCTCAAAATGTAGGGCAACCCTTCAAGAATGCGTCATCGATACTTTTAGCATGGCTAATCCGCCTCAGGCGGAACTGTCCTACACATTTGCTGGAAAAAGAGACCAAAAAGTTCCTGATTGTGAAATAAAGGGGCTACTCAGAAGTCTAAAGGATAGGCTAATTCCAAGCCTAAGCATAATTCTAACCCCACACCTATCCACTTGCCTAACCCAAGCCCAGCCATTAACCCGGCCTCAGGTCTTGCCTTTAGCCAAACTTCTGACTTATCTTTTACCCCACTTGCTTGGCTAACCCAATGCCGACTCCGTATACCGTATAGGGGCTAGCCTACCCTAACCCCCTGGTGATATGTCCAGAGGCAAAATAGACGAAAAATCAAGGACTTAGATTATCCGACACCTGAATCAAAATTTAAAAAGGTTAAATTAATGGTGATATGAATTTAGTTACAGAAACCGAATGATTTTGGGGCAAATCTAAAATTACATATTTTTAATCGCATTAAAAATTATGGGGGTGCTACTCCGAGCGAAAAGCCAAACTTTAGCCCTTTGGCGTGGCTAATACTTGGACTTCCCATACTTTCAAGGTTAAATCCCAAAAGCAAACGCCTTATATTTTTACCAATGCCTAAGCTAAAACCAATTCCTTCACTGCCACCAATCGAAATACTTGGGTTAATAATAATCGCCTCTAACAAATTCCATTCCAAATCAAGACTGAATTTTGGATTGAAGGTAGAAAACTTGGTGCTAACTAAGTTTTGTTCATAAACCAAAGATAAGATTGAACCAAAGTCATCAAATTTCCAACCAGCACCCAAGGTGAGATAGATAGGAATTGGTGTGCGAAATGGTTCAATAACCGATGAATAATCTTCTGTCCCGAAGACACTATCCACACTATTAGTCTTAACTATTCGGTAGAGACTAAAGGAATCAATCGTGACCGTTAACCTTTTGGCGTTTGGATTTTCAGACCATTTTATACCCGGGGTAAGATTGAGTATTGCCAAACTGAACCGGTATTTATCGGTTTCATAAGTGCTACCAAAATCAATTCCTAAACCATAGCCACCGGTCGCTTGAGTCCTAATCCAATCTATCTTCCCACGAGCAAAATATTCATCCGAATAAAGACTACCCAAAGCCTGTCGGGTTATTTGGGCACTGCCACCCAAAAGAAACTTTACGCCCAAACCAATTGTGCCAAAGCGGTTTTCTTTTTTAATCACCGGCAAAGCATAAGCCAAGTTGAAACTATTATAGACGATATAATCAAGACTGAAATTGCTTAAATCATAGGTCCGACCGAGTTCGTTACCGAATAAAACCAAGTCAATTAATTCCTTGGGAATTTTTATATTACCAAGATAGCACCGGCGAAAGGCAAAACCAAAATGATGATAAGAGAAATCTAAGGCACCAAGATTTAAATCACCTTTTGCGACTAAACCGTTATCTGGCACTGCTCTAAAAAATTTGGTCTTATGTTCATCATCAACCGCGGAATCGGTACCGAGATACTGGTTATATAAGTCAAGGTTCAAAAAGTTATTGGATGCACAAAGATTAAGCGAAACTAAACGCAATGAATAATCGGGATTTTCGGTCAAACCTAAATTTGCTGGATTGTGTAATACGGCATCAAACCCTATTGCTGTAA
>Ga0207433_10014614_pt1 | contig 11337 bp, 13 predicted proteins | sample YelNatPaOPGAMG01_FD_187559 | JGI IMG/M metagenome (GOLD analysis project Ga0207433, IMG submission 187559) | Hot spring thermophilic microbial communities from Obsidian Pool, Yellowstone National Park, USA - OP-RAMG-01 (SPAdes) (version 3) | ecosystem: Environmental > Aquatic > Thermal springs...
GCGAAGAAGAAGACCAAGAGTGGCGGCAGACTCGCTGTTGTCTCCGCTATGGCTGGTCGTCGCATGTCTTCGTGAAACAGAGAGGAAAAATCCAATGGCTTTGACTACAGGATCGGCTAGTGATGATGCACAGCGTATTTCACCTCCCGGTGTAACTCGCGTAGAGCGTTTGGGCCATGAGGCCGTGCAGGCTGCTGCCGCTACGCCGAATTCGGTTGGCGCGAACAGCTATGGATCGGCTTTCATTGACGGCAATTCGTTGCCGCGCCTGGACGCCGACAACACTCCCGAACCCGCTTCTGCTGCGCAGATCAACGGGGAGGGAACCGGCTTCCCCGGTCTCGCCAACGAGGGCTATGCGAACATTCCCGGCTACCCACCTGCTGGTGCGCCACAACCGGCCAAGTCTGCCCAGGTTGTCAACCGTCAGGCCCGTGTTGTGTCTGGTGGTCAGCCCGCCGGTACCCCGGCTGACACTGCGACTCAGGCGTTTCTGCACGGCAATGCTCCCGGCTTCCCGTACCAGTTGCCGTCGACGCCGCGCGAGACGTAATCGAGTCAGAAGACTTAGTCAGAGGGGAATGAGACGATGGCGAAGCCTCGCATTGTCGGTGGCTCTAGTTACAACAATCCCTACGCACACCCCGTAAGCTTCGATCCGTTCGGGGACAAGCTTTTTGAGGCTTTCGAGGAGCCGCAGCGCGAGTTGAATGCTGAGCAGGTCAGTGAAGACCCGTGGGCTGAGGTCAAGGCCGAATTCAAGCAGGCTCAGCGGCGCATGCGTATGCCGCTCCCGCGCAGAGGGGTCGCGACGTAGATGCGTAGTTTGGTTCACGGTTCTGTCAAGGTGGGCACGAAACCGACCCTGTTTTGCCATGCTGGCCCCGGTGCCGAATGGGTGATGGTCCAAAACATCGGCAGCGCGGCGATTTTCGTGGGATCAGCTGATGTAGCCACGAGTGGGAATCGTCGCGGGATTGTGATCAATCCTGGTGAATGCCAGAGCATTCCGATTTACGAGCCTGATGCGTCGGAGGTTTACGCCGTTGCCGCCAAGGCCGACTCCGCTGAAGTGGTTTTCCTGACGTACTGAGAGTTGGTGCAACGTGTTTCATCTGCAACCCGCCGACTATGCGTGGCTCACTCTGGTTGTTGCTGCGGTTGCGTTTGAATTCACGTCAGATGACCTGTTGAGCCATTCCACGGCGCGTCTCGTGGCGCGCCACCCGGTGTTGGCCCGGTTGGGGATTTTCTTGGTCGCCGGTCACCTCGCGGTTGCGTTGCCTCGTCAGGTCGATGTTTTCAATGATGCCAACGTGGTTCATCGCAGGGTTGCCAGGATGTTTAGGAAGTGACGGCACCGGTCGTTGGTAAGACCGAGCCGAGGATTTTCACTCCTCCGCTGCCGGAAAATCTGGTTAACGGCGAATTGTACGCTGGCACAGTTGATCCCGATTGTGATCATCAAAGTGATTCTTGCACTTGCTGGTCCGACCGAACGACTGATGGTTACGCCGCGATTCTCTTTGCCAAGGAGATTCTGAAAGTCCCGCTTTTCCCTTGGCAGGAATGGCTATTGATTCATGCCCTGGAGTTGGTGAATGACGAATTCGGCGAACGTGTCTATCGCTTTCGCGTCGTGATCGTCGAGGTGGCGCGGCAGAACGGAAAGACTGTCGTAGCAGCGATTTTGGCCCTCTGGCACCTGTTTGCTCTGCATTCGCGGACAGTGATTGGAACTGCGCAGGACTTGGCGAAAGCTGATGACACCTGGAAGGATGCGGTTGCTCTCGCCGAGTCTGCCGAGGCGTTGGAGGAATTATTCACTGCTGATGGGATCAACAAGAGCCATCCTTATACATTCACGCTTCTCGACGGCTGTGAGTATCGTGTTTCCGCGACATCTGGCGACGCTGGCCGTGGTTTCTCTGGTGACCTAATCCTGTTGGATGAGTTGAGAACCCACAAGGATTGGCGAACCTGGAGCGCTGTCACCAACACCATGAACGCGCGACCAGCTGCTCAGGCGTGGGCGTTCTCGAATGCCGGGGATGCGACTTCTGTTGTACTGAAATATCAACGGGCACTTGCACATCGAGCACTCGGTTGGCCTGATGGCGACCAAGAGTTTGAGGGTGTCCTTGATGAGATGGACGACGAAGTCTCGCAAATGTTGGCCGACATCGATGACCTGAACCCAGGATGGTTCGAATGGTCCGCGCCGCCAGGGGCCAAGCGTAATAACCTCGATGCGCTCACCCAGGCTAACCCGTCCACGAATCATGTTGAGATCACGCGGAAATGTCCGACGACGCGAACTTTGTTGGCCGCGTTGGCTTCTTGCCCTGCCTACGAGTACGAGACCGAGGTTATGTGCCGCTGGGTCGTGATGGGCATAGGTGGCCCGTTCCCCGCCGGTTCGTGGGATGAAACGACTGATCGTGCCGCTCGTCCCACGCCGGAATCGCCCAAGGTTGTGTGCGTCGAGGTTTCGGATAGACGAAGTCAAACCTATGTCGCGAGAGCGGGTCTGGACGAACAGGGCATACCTGTCGTTGGAATGCGTTATGACCACCCTGGGACCGACTGGGTCGCCGACGCGTTGCTGCGGGACAAGGACTCGATAGACGCAGTCGTGATCCGTTCTGAGTCGGGCAGTTCGGCGCTGAAGTTCTATGACGAGTTGGAGCGAAAACTCGTTGGCATGAAGGTAATTCCCTGGCAGGCCGGTGACGTCAATGTGGCTCATCAGCAGGTCTTTGACCGACTTCAAGACAGGCATATTCGGCATCTCCCGCATCCCGGCTTGGATGCTGCCGCGACGACTGCGGATACCCTGATCAAACCGGGTGGCGGCTGGACAATCAACATTCGCAAAAGTCCAACTGATGTCATGCCTTTGTATGCGGCTATCGGGGCCGTCTGGGGACTGGAGAAGTTGACCGCCGAGAAATACAACATTCTTGACAGTGTCTTGTGATTAGGGAGCTTCGTTGTGGTACATGAGAATTCGCGCGTGACATGGAAACGACCTGGACTTCCTCTGGGTGTTGGCCGGGTTCAGGAGACTCGTGTCTCCAGCGATGGACGCGTGATGTGCAGGGTGCAGGACGAGCGCGGCAACATCCATTGGTTTAGCGCGAATGACTTAACAGAAGCGAATCTATGATGTGGCCGTTTAAGCGTGAGAAAAGGTCGATGCCCAACCAGGGCCCGATCACGCAGATTCCTGGCTTCTGGCCCGACTATAGCGGTGGCCCTATGGCGATGGGTCACGTATCTGTCTCTCGCGCTTTGGCTTTGGTCCCAGTTTTCGCTGCGATCAGGACGATTGCTGATCTTGTTTCGTCGTTGACCCCAGTCCTGTACTACCGCTCTGCCCCTGGTGCGATACCTCAGCGCCAGCCTACCCCGTCTTTGTTCGCGAACCCGAGCATTCATGGCACGACGTGTGACTGGCTGTTTCGCGGTACCGCGTCAATGGCGAGCAGCGGCGATGCGATTGGCTTGATTACGGATCGTGACTATTACGGCTATCCAAAGATGATTGAGTGGCTCAGTCCTGAGCAGGTTGCAACACAGGACGGGAAGCTCTACGGGCCAGGATCGTTCATGAATCCACTTTGGTGGTGGTACGGACGGCCAATCGATCCTCGTGACTTGGTTCATATCCCCTGGTTCACAATGCCGTATCGTGTTCGCGGCCTGAGTCCTATTGGGGCGTTTCAGCTTACGTGCAATATGGGTTTGGGCGCGCAGGAGTACGCCGCGAACTGGTTTACGAGTCGTGGTGTGCCGCCAGGGACTTTCAAGAACAGCGAGCGCACATTCGACGAGGTGGATGCCGACTTGCTCACTAACCGACTGGTGAGTCGTATTCAGTCTGGCAAACCGCTTGTGTATGGCCGTGATTGGAGCTATGAACCCATTGCCATCAAGCCGCATGAGGCACAGTTCGTGGAGACCATGCAGTTGACGGCAACACAGGTGGCGACCATCTACGGAATTCCCGTCGAGGACTTGGGTGGATCGACGGGTAATCCGTTGACGTATTCGACAGTTGAGATGAACAACATCAAGCTGCTGACACGTACGCTGCGCCCGTGGCTGGTTCGCTGGGAGCAGTCTTTGACGCGGTGTTTCCCTCGTGGTTATTACGTCAAGTTTGACACCAACGAAATGTTGCGACTGGATGCCAAGACGCAGGCCGAGATTGACGCGTTGTCTCTTGGCTTTAACCCGCCGGGTTGGATGGATGTCAACGAGATTCGCGCGAATCGTGATTTGCCTCCAATGAAGACACCCGCTCCGCAGCCGAAACAGCCCGTGACGCCACAGCCGCCGGTCGATGACGGTGGTGAATCGGGTTCTTTCACGCGTGATCGCGTGAATGGCAAAGCTTCTGATCACGCGACAATCTCTAATGCTAATCAGCATCTCAGTAGCTTGAAAACTTCTGGGACGAAAGGAAATTGATCTCATCATGGCCGTCTCAGACAGACCTTGGGATTTTGCCGAGAGCGACTACTCGTTTGAGCAGTGGAAGAACGCGTGTCTTGTTGATACGGGAACCGGCGGCGCGGAGACTAAGGATCGTTATAAGCTTCCTGTCCGCGAGCCGGACGGCACGCTGAACCGGAACGGTTGCCACGCTGCGGCAGCACGGTTGAATCAGGTTCAGCCAGCGAGCAAGAGGGCGGCTGCCGCGCGTGCTCTTATTTCGTTGTATCATAACGACCTTCATGAAGAGCCACCGGACAGCCTTATGGGCATGAGCGGCGAGCGCTCTGCTGTCCCTCCAACCGAAAGACTCTGCACGACATCGTTTTCCAGTGGCCTGCGCGTTGAGGCCAGGTCATTGCCTGACGGTAGCCCTTCGCGGACCATTGGCGGTTACGCAGCTGTTTTCGGCAAGCGTTCACATCCAATGGGTGGGATTCGGGAGATTGTCGAGCCATCGTTTTTCAACAAGAGCAAAGCTGATGGTTGGCCTATGGCTGTGGCGCGCTTTGAGCATGACCCGAAAATGTTGCTGGGGACTACCGCAGGCAAAACCTTGACGCTGAAGGTCGACTCTAACGGACTCGACTACTCGGTTCTGGTCCCCGAAAGCCGCAGCGATGTATGGGAGTTGGCCGAGCGGGGAGATTTGCCTGGTTCGTCTTTCAGCTTTCAGGCATATCAGGATGATTGGCGATTGGGGGACGGCGGTGTTCCCGAGCGCCATCTCGTCACCGGTCGGTTGATCGACGTTGCCCCGACAGCGGTCCCGGCTTACCCCGATGCAACAGTGAAGACCCTGTACCGGTCTCTCGCTATGGCAGTCGACGCAGACGAGTCCGACGTTGAGGACATTGTCTTGAATGGCAACGCGCGCAAGCTTTTTGTGCGAACCGACAATATCGACAAGAGGGTAAAGATGGAAGATTCTGCGCAGGGCGTTGAGCTTGTAGGTCCCGGCGTTGCGGGTATGCCTGGGATCAATATCTACGTGAACAGCAGCGCGCCCAAGGAAAAGGGGAGTAAGCCTTCTAAGTCTGCGCCGGAACCCGTTGCGCAATCTGATGAGGTTCGTGCCGACGCACCGGAGATGGCACCCGCTGAGAGCGAACCAGAGCCTCAGAAGCAGCCTGAAGTTGTTGCCGCCGTGCAGCAGACAGAAAGTTCAGAAGACAAGCCGAGGGCGCATTCCGGCCTCCTCGACTTGATGGCGCGCAGGAACAGACTGCGCGAGAACTGCTTGGTTTACGCCGAATCAGGCGAATCTGCCTGATTTTTCAGGAATCACGAATCAGCACAGGCAGGTTCACCAACCACCTACCCTGGTTTGTTTAGCGCGGGTTGCTGCGCACACACATGAAGGCAGGGAGTCCCACCTTCGACGCAAAATCCATTGCTACAGAGAGGAATACACCAATGAGCAACAAGCTCTTGGATGACCTTACGGAAAAGCGCCGTAAGGTTTTGGCTGATCAGCGTGCAGTGCTCGACGCGGCGTTTGAACGTCCAATCGAGCAGCGCTCCCTGACCTCAGAGGAGATGCACAAGTGCGACCAGATGGACGGCGAACTTGCCGCCCTCGATGCGCGTATCGCGGACCTGCGTGTTGGCGAGCAGCGTGCCATGACTGGTATTGCCGCCGTGGAGAATGCGGCTCGCCAGCCGGTCGACCCGAACGCGGTGTCGAACGCATCGTTCTCCAGCGGTAAGACTGCTGAGCAGGAAGCTGCCGAGCTTCGCTCGTTCTTCAGTGCTGAGAACCGAAACGGTCGAATCCAGCCTGTGTACAGCATTCCGTTGCCCAATGCGATTGAGCGACGGTCTCTGCTGGACAGCACGACGCCGCTGCCCACCTCGTTCGTCGGACAGCTCTACCGGTATCTGGTTGACACGTCGAGCATTCGGCAGACCAACCCGACCGTGTACAGCACGGCATCAGGTGAGCCGCTCGTTGTGCCCCGGTCGACCGCTGAGGGTGCGGCGCAGTGGACTGCTGAGGCTTCGCCGTTGCAGGCAAACGACCCGACGCTGTCTAGCATTACGTTGAGCGCGTACAAGGTTGGTAAGCTGTTGCAGATTTCGTCTGAACTGCTGGCAGACACCGGCTTTGACATCGTCGGCTACATGGCCGAGAGTGCTGGGCGCAACTTGGGTATCGCTGTCGATGCTGCCTACGTGGCGGGCACCGGGACCACGCAACCCACTGGGTTCCTGGATTCGGCTCTCGTCGCTCTCACTGCTGCGACGGGAACTGGTTCGACCACCGGTCTACCGACCAGTGGTTCAGTTGTCGGCGGTGATGTGCTAATCGAGCTTTACCACTCGATTCTGCCTCAGTACCGTGGGCGTGCCTCATTCGTGATGAACGACTCCACGATCAAGGTGGTCCGTAAGCTGAAGGACACCACGGGTCAGTACCTGTGGCAGCCCGCTTTGGTTGCGGGACAGCCGGATACGATTCTTGGCCGTCCCGTGTTCGCGGACCCGCACATGCCGGTGATTGGTGTCAGCACGACACCTATCGCGTTCGGCGACTTCGCGGGTTACTTTATCCGCGACGTTACCCCGATCCGATTTGAGCGCAGCGATGACTACGCTTTCAATACGGACCTGATCTCATTCCGCGCGATTTACCGCACGGACGGTCTGCTGGGTGACACGCAGGCGATTAAGACCTACGCTACGGCTGCGTCTTAATCTCATTTGTATCCAACGGTTTTCAGGTGGCCGTGTGGATACTGGGGAGGCGTAAACCCCTGCAACAACACTCCCGGTGTGGTGGTCACCGGACGCAACAAAACCCACCCTTCAAAAACTTTCTGAGTAGCCGAGGAGCGGACATTGCTTATCCGAATGAAGATCGACGTCGGTGGCACGTTTGAAGGCAGGGTGGGCGGCGTGAATCGCGGCGACGTTATTGACGTACCGGACGCCAACGCTGCACGTTACATCGCCAACAGCTACGCCGAGCCTGCGCCCAAAAGTGAACCACGCGTGGCTGTCTCGGCTCCGCAAGAGGCTGACCCGCAGCCACAGCCGCAGCCAGAGCCTCAGCCAGAGCCTCAGCCAGAGTCCGATAGCGGACCCCGGCCACTGGACGAGGACGACGACGACGATTCCGAGGAACGCAGAGCCCGTGTCAATCCGAGGCGTTCGCGTCCCGTTCGCTGATGTTGATCGGCGTCGTTTCCCATATCTCGCGACAAGGTATGGGAGACAGCCTCGTAGATAGAGTCTGCGCAGACTTGATCTATCGCGACCAGACCTGTCCACCAAGTATCGCTGGCTGCGCGGGCAATCACGCTCGTGTGCTGAAAGACTTGCATCGCATGGCTACTCCTGGCGAATGGTCGGTCGTTTTGGAAGATGACGCGATTCCTGTCGAAAATTTCAGGAACGAGCTTAAGCGGGCTCTACTGAAGTGTGACGGTGAACTGGTGGGCCTCTATCTGGGCACTGGAAACCCAAGTGGCGCAACGCAACAATCGATTTCCCCGGCTGTCATCGAATGCCTGGGTAGGGACGCTTCATGGATTGTCGCGAAATGGTTCATCTCCACCGTTGGCTACGCAGTGCATTCCAGCAGGCTAGCCAGTCTCGTTGCGGCACTTCCAGATATGAGTGGGCCTGTCGACAACCGGATCAACGAATGGTCGCAGACCGAGGGTGTCGAGACGTGGTATTGCCAGCCTTCGTTGGTTGATCATCATGACGAGTCATCGACCATCACGTCTTTTATGCCATATCGACGCCAAGCCCATCGATTCGGTGCACGCGACGACTGGAACCGCCGCACGGTACACATGGGCTGCCCAGACGCGTGGAATCACCCAATGGAAAGGCAGGACGTAACGTGAGTGCGTGGAGCGTCAATCTCCCTGTGGTCGGCAAGATACGTTTTCGCCCAGAACAATTCGCATACTATGGTGCCCTGCTAACCCTAGGCGTGCTGGAGGTGGTCGAATGGCCTGTCACCCTAGTTGTTGCGACCGGGCATTACTTGGCGACACGTCACCACGCCGACGATACTGCTGACAACTTCCTGGCCGGGCTCGGAGAGGCGATGCAGGAAGCATGAAGATCAAGGCTGTCACCCGTCAGATGCACGGCGGTGGGTACTACCGTCTCACGTTGCCTCTCGAGGAGCTTGCTCAGCACGGACATGAAACATCCTGTGTTCTATCGCGTTTGAACGAAGACACCGACGGTGCAGACGTTTTCGTCGGGCAGATCGTCGGCGGCTCCAATCAGGGTATCGTGCACGCCTGGTGGCGAGACAAGTTTCGGCAATGCGCGACCGTGTATGAGATTGACGATGACTTGTTTGAGATAGAGCAGTGGAACCCGGCTTGGCAGGTCTACGGCGAGCCGTTGAACCTCAACAGCATTAGGCACTGCATTGAAGCATCGAGTGCGGTAACCGTTTCCACTGATGTACTGGCCGAGCGTATATCGAAAATCAACCCGAATGTGTATGTCCTGAAGAACTGTATCGATGAGTCGATGCTGAAGATGGAACGGACACAACGTGATCGGCTCACTATCGGCTGGGCTGGCGGCGAAAGCCATATGCGCGATATCGAGGAATGCGCCTACGGGATCAAGCGCATCATGCAGTGGCACAAAGATGTCGACCTTCATATCGTCGGAGCGGACCTGCGTTTCCTGATCAACTCGCCGAGGCCGATACGCTGGACGAAGTTCAGCACCGACGTCACTGGCTGGTACTCGGCCATCGACTTCGACATTGGGTTAGCCCCATTGGTTCCAACGGTTTTCGCGGCGGCGAAGAGTCACATCAAGGCCCTTGAGTATGCAGCCCTGGGAATTCCGGTCATCGCGTCTGACGCCGAGCCGTACCGCGAATTCGTCATCCACGGCGTTACCGGATTCTTGGTTAAGCACAACCACGAGTGGTCTAAGCGCTTGAATGAACTCATCAATGACGAGGATATGCGCGCGGAGATGGGTGCCAACGCCCGAAACTTGGCTTCCCGCTGGACGATTCAAAACCATTGGCAGGAATGGGAATCCGCGTACAAGGAGATTGCGCGATGAATCTGAGTCCATTGCAGGAATATAACTTTCGGCAGTGGGCCGCGAATGAGGGCGTTGCACCGACCGACGATATGCGCCAAGCGTTCTTGCGTCGCGTGATGGCGCCCAAGGCTCAAAGTGCCGACTACTACGACAGTGGTGGCCCTGTAGGAGGTGGGTTCTCTTACCCGCACCCGTTTGACCCCAGCGAAATAGGCTCCAGGGGGCTGTCTTTCGTCGACAAGGACAAGTTAGTCCAGAATATTCTGGCTGTCTATGATGCGACGACGGGAGAGAACGCCTGGGCGCGCGAGGCTGGAGCGACGTGGTATCAGGCGGCTCGTGAGTGGGTGCAGAAACTTCTGGTGGCGTCGGGATCGGACATGGACCTCAATCGCGCCACATCGATTGTCGCCCAATTGTCGGAGAATAAAGACTGGTTTACCAACATGATGCGTGCGCGAAACTACTTCGCGGGAGTAATGCAGCATGGGCCTGGCACAGGTGATCCGTATGCCGTCACCAAGAACCTGTGGAAGGTTCTAGGGAATATCGAGACTTCTGAAGAACCGTTGACCGCAGGACGTGGTCAGAAGATTTTCAACTTCCTCCTGTCGATTTTGCGCGGCGGCGATTCAAACGAGCCAATGATTGTTGCGGGGCAACAGGTTCCCGATCCAGTTGCGGTCGACCGCTGGATCGACCGTATTGCTTATGGCGTCTCTGACCGTCCAGATTTAGCGACAAAGTTCGACGCATTGAGAACCAGGATGCCTTACACAAGTCCATTGGGAACGAAGTGGACGAAGGGTTTCGATATTGTCGCCGACGCGGTTCGCGAGGCTGCTGAGGCTCGCGGAGTGCCGTCAGAAGTGATGCAGGCGATAATCTGGGTATTCAAGGGACCGGTAAAAGACGATCCGACGATTGCCCGTTACCGCGAGACCGGGAAGTGGGAGTTCCCAGTCAGTGACGAAGAGGTTGCGAAGCTTGCCTACGCCGAGATTCGGAAATCTGGTGGTGTCACTGTAGACGTTACGGGTCACATGCCAACCGAGGGGTTTGGCTATGCCCCGTCGAAAGACACTGAATTCCCGATCTCTGCAAGCGAATTGGACGAGAGCCGGATCGTTGAGTACATCAAGGACCATCCCCGAATCTGGTTGAAGGGCAATCATTTCGGGGCATGGAAGGCTGATGACGGCAGGATTTGGCTCGATGTGAGTCGGGTCGGCGATGCGTCAGCGAAAACGATTGCGGCAGCGCAAAAGGCTCAGCAACTAGCGGTGTGGGATTACGCTAATAAACGTGAGCTAGAGGTCGGCAAGATGGTCGACGGCAAGTACCAGAAGTTAGGTACACCCAAGGCGCTTCTCAAGCAGTACCAGGAGAAGTTGGCAGCCGAGAAGGCAGCGCCTGTTACGCCAGAGGCCGAGAAGTCAGCCCCGGTCATCGATGAGTTGAAGCAACCCAAAATCGTTGCACAGGAACCGAAACCGTTGACGGGTCGATTAAAAGCGATGGCTGAGAGGCCATTACCGGAGGGCGTTGGTTCTGGCCCCGGCGCTGCCAGGGCTCCCACCCCATCGGAGGGCATGTCAACCTTGGGGAAGGTTGGTCGAGTCGCCGGTCCAGTTCTTCAGGTGCTCGGTGATGCTGGAACCGCATATGGACTTGTCGGACAGGCTGCGCAGCAGGGCCAGGAAGAGGAACTGAAGAAGGGTCACGATATCGTCCAAGGCCCGAGCGTTCTCGGAATCCCCCTGGGCACGGCAATTCCGGCACCAAAGTCGCTGGTGA
>Ga0207433_10014616_pt1 | contig 11334 bp, 9 predicted proteins | sample YelNatPaOPGAMG01_FD_187559 | JGI IMG/M metagenome (GOLD analysis project Ga0207433, IMG submission 187559) | Hot spring thermophilic microbial communities from Obsidian Pool, Yellowstone National Park, USA - OP-RAMG-01 (SPAdes) (version 3) | ecosystem: Environmental > Aquatic > Thermal springs >...
ACCAGCACGTCGCGGATACCGGCCAGCATCAGCGTGGCCAGCGGGTAGTAGATCATCGGCTTGTCGTACACCGGCAGCAGCTGCTTGCTGACCGCCTGGGTGATCGGATAAAGCCGGGTGCCGGAGCCGCCGGCGAGAATGATGCCCTTGCGTGTCGTGGTCATTGGCCGAGCCGCTCCATGCGATAGCTGCCGTCCAGCACACGCTGGATCCACGGCTGGTGGTCGAGATACCAGTTCACCGTCTGCGCGATGCCGCTCTCGAACGTCTGCGAAGGCCGCCAGCCCAGTTCGCGCTGCAGCTTGGACGAATCGATGGCATAACGGCGGTCGTGGCCCGGGCGGTCCTTCACGAAGGTGATCAGCGACTCGCGGGCGCGGCCGTCGGCCAGCGGCTGGCGCTGGTCCAGCAGGGCGCAGATGGTCTTCACCACGGTGATGTTCTCGCGCTCGGCGTTGCCACCCACGTTGTAGGTCTCGCCAACCTGGCCGGCCTCGAGCACCCGGCGGATCGCACTGCAATGGTCGCCGACGAACAGCCAGTCGCGGATATTCATGCCGTCGCCGTAGACCGGCAGCGGCTCGCCCGCCAGTGCCTTCTGGATGATCAGCGGGATCAGCTTCTCGGGGAACTGGTACGGGCCGTAGTTGTTCGAGCAGTTGGTGGTGAGCGTGGGCAGGCCGTAGGTGTGATGGAACGCGCGCACCAGGTGGTCCGAGGCGGCCTTGGACGCCGAATACGGCGAGTTGGGCGCGTACGGCGTGGACTCGGTGAACTTGCCGTCGGCACCCAGCGAACCGTACACCTCGTCGGTGGAGACGTGCAGGAAGCGGAACCCGTCGCCGGTCGCGCCCTGCAGCGAGCGCCAATAGTCGCGCGCGCATTCGAGCAGGCCCAGCGTGCCGACCACGTTGGTTTCCACGAACGCGGCGGGGCCGTCGATGGACCGGTCCACATGCGACTCGGCGGCGAAATTGACGATGGCGTCGGGGCGATACTCGTTCAGCAAACGGGCGACCAGGGTGCGATCACCGATATCGCCCTGCACGAAGACGTGCCGGGTGTTGCCCTCCAGCGACGCCAGCGTGTCGAGGTTGCCCGCGTAGGTGAGCTTGTCCAGGTTGACGACGCGCAGCCCGTCGGCGACAGCCTGCAGCACGAAATTGGCGCCGATGAAGCCGGCGCCGCCGGTGACCAACAAAGTTTCCATGTCTGACTCCCAAGCGAGCCCCGTATTTTGTCACATGGAAGAGCGTCAGATAATGGCGATGTTCAGGTAGGCATAAGCCAGGAGTGGAAGAGCGAATTCGTCCCCCAGTTCAGCCCGAGCAGGTAAGATGTTCTGTCCCATGCCCGTGCCCGTGCGGCCTCAACCCCCTGCGAACACTATGAAAAAAGCGAATACGAAGCGGCCCTTGGGGCTGGCGACCCGCGCCATTCATGCGGGGCAGCAGCCCGACCCCAGTACCGGCGCCATCATGACGCCGATCTACGCCACTTCCACCTACGTGCAGGAAAGCCCCGGCAAGCACAAGGGCTTCGAATATTCGCGCACGCAGAACCCGACGCGGATGGCCTACGAGCGCTGCGTGGCCGACCTGGAGGGCGGCGTGGCGGGCTTCGCGTTCGGGTCCGGCCTGGCCGCCGCGGCCACGGTGCTGGACCTGCTCGACTCGGGCAGCCACGTGATCGCCATGGACGACCTGTACGGCGGCAGCTACCGCCTGTTCGAGAAGGTGCGGCGCCGCTCGGCCGGCCTGGATTTCAGCTTCGTCGACCTTAACGACGCCAAGGCGCTGAAGGCGGCACTGAAGCCCAACACCCGCATGATCTGGGCCGAGACCCCGACCAATCCCATGCTGAAGCTGGTCGACCTGGCCAGGGTCGCCGCCTTCGCGAAAAGGCACGGCCTGATCCTGGTGGTGGACAACACCTTCTGTTCGCCGATGGTGCAGCGCCCGCTGGAATTCGGTGCGGACCTGGTGCTGCACTCGGCCACCAAGTACCTCAATGGCCATTCGGACATGGTCGGCGGCATCGTGGTGGCCGGCAGCCAGGAGCTGGCCGAACAGATGGGGTTCCTGCAGAACTCGGTCGGCGCGATTGCCGGTCCGTTCGACGCCTTCCTGGCCATGCGGGGCCTGAAAACGCTGCACCTGCGCATGCGCGAGCACTGCGCCAGCGCGCTGGAACTGGCCAAATGGCTGGAGAAGCACGAGGCGGTGGAGCGCGTGATCTACCCCGGGCTCAAGTCGCACCCGCAGCACGCCCTGGCGCGTCGTCAGATGGAGGGCTTCGGCGGCATCATCAGCATCGAGGTGAAAGGCGGTCTTAAGCGGGCGCGCCGTATGCTTGAGCGTTGCCACCTGTTTTCGCTGGCCGAATCGCTCGGCGGCGTGGAAAGCCTGATCGAACACCCCGCAATCATGACCCACGCGTCGGTGCCGGCGGCCAATCGCAAGCGGCTGGGCATCAGCGACGGGTTGGTACGGCTTTCGGTGGGGGTGGAGGACGCAAATGATCTGCGTAGCGAACTCGTTCATGCGCTGTCTTAAAGTCGTTTGACGCTACGCAAAAGGTAAAGACATCATGCGCGAAATCGCATTGCATCAGCCCACTCCAGCTTGTGATAAATGAATTAATATGACGACGTCCATTTATTCTCTGGTAAACCCGGCTTCACCATATCTTGCGCTGAAGCGCCATTTTGGACTTATTGTCCAGATGGCGAAGCGCGATATTATCAGTCGATACCGTGGTTCGTTTGCTGGACTGTTGTGGTCATTTTTTAACCCGCTGTTGATGCTGGCGATCTATACGTTCGTATTTGGCTACATTTTCAAAGCTCGTTGGAACGCACAGATTTCAGGGCATTCGCAATTCGCCATCATGTTGTTTTCTGGATTAAATATAAATCAATTCTTCTCCGAGTGCGCAAATAAATCTTCCCTGCTAATTGTTCAAAATTCGAACTTTGTTAAGAAGATTGTCTTTCCGCTGGAGTCTCTAGCGTGGAGTACGGTTGGTGCCGCGCTGTTTCACCTGATGGTATCAACCATCGTGCTTCTGGCGATATCGCTTCTCGTAAACCACCATATTCCTTGGACTGTTGTGCTATTTCCCTTGGTTGTATTGTGCTTTACACCATTTGTTGCCGGAATTGTCTGGTTGCTGGCGTCACTGGGTGTCTTCCTGCGTGACTTGCAGCAGGCCATGACCATTGTAACAACCGCACTCATGTTTTTGGCGCCGATTCTTTACCCCATAACGAATATCCCTGAGCGATTTCGTGGCTTATTGTATCTGAATCCTCTAACCGAAATAGCTATTGCATCGCAGAAGACGCTTGTCAAGGGTGAAATGCCAAACTGGATACACTTGGGGCTATACGTCGCTGTAACAAGTATATTCAGCTGGTTGGCGTTTATCTGGTTCGAGCGTACGAGGAAAGGCTTCGCCGATGTCATCTAAGAACATTACTATCCAAGTGCGAGAACTTGGCAAGCGCTTCGAGATGTATGCAGAGCCTGTTGATCGCCTGAAGCAGATGGTGTTGCCAAAACTGCACCGTATAGCACGCAGGGACGCACGCGAGTATTTCAAGGAGTTCTGGGCTCTGCGCGATGTTGCGTTTGACGTCAGGCGCGGTGAAACCGTAGGTATCATCGGCCGAAATGGCTCGGGAAAGTCAACACTGTTGCAGATCATCTGTGGGACACTTGCCCCGACTACAGGTAGTGTGGAAGTTAAGGGGAGGGTCGCTGCTCTATTGGAGCTTGGGGCGGGATTTAATCCGGAGTTTACCGGTAGGGAAAACGTTTTCCTCAGCGGATTGCTCTACGGAATATCAGAGCGTGAGCTAAGAGATCGGTATGATGCGATTCTCGATTTTGCAGAAATCGGCGATTTTATTGATCAGCCTGTCAAGACCTATTCTAGCGGCATGATGGTTCGCTTAGCATTTTCGGTAGCAATAAATGTAGACCCAGACATCTTGGTGATAGATGAGGCCCTATCGGTCGGCGATGAGCTGTTTCAGCGCAAATGCTTTGCACGTATCGAGTCGATTAGGGATAGCGGGACAACTATCTTGTTTGTCTCCCATGCGGCGGGTGCCGTTATTGAGCTGTGCGATCGAGCCTTGCTGATAGATGCGGGCGAGCTATTAGTGGAGGGTCCGCCGAAGTTCGTTATTAATCGCTACCATAAGTTACTTTATGCTCCTGCAGACAAGGCACCGTTGGTACGCGAGGAAATACGACGGCCGCATGCGTCAGATGAGGAGCATGCATCAAAAAGTGTTGCGGACGTGCCGGGTTGGGATGTGCAGGGAAGTGAAGAGGCAGGGTCAGAGACATTTGACCCCGAGCTGAAACCGACAAGTAGTGTCGAATTTGTCTCAAGAGGTGCTGCGATTTCGTCGCCGTCGCTATGGACGCTGGGTGGCAAGCAAGCTAATGGGCTACTCAGAGGGCGGAGGTATCGATACTGCTTTGACGTCAACTTCAGCAGACGGCTCCATCATGTGCGGTTCGGTATGCTAATTAAAAGCATCAAGGGTCTTCCGATCTGTGGAACCATGTCGGAGCCGCGTGCCCTAGACGGGATCGATGTCAAAGAGGGGAATGTCGCCAAGGTCGAATTTTTCTTCGATTGTATGCTCAACCCTGGGACATACTTTATGAATGCGGGGGTCTTTGGCGTTGAGGAGTTGGGAGATCCGGAAACCTTATTGCATCGTGTCTCCGATGCGATAGCATTTCGTGTACTGCCCATTTCTGAGAATGCCTCGACCGAAATCGTCGACTTTAATTGTGACTCGATGGTGCAACTTGATGGCTGATGAATTCGACAGGTTACTGATTTCGTGTCCAAACAACGGGGGCATGTTCCTGTTAAGTCATGGCGTCGTGCATCGGCTAGATGATCTCGACACGACGGGTGTCGCCGTTAGCGGCGAGCGACTGGTTCGTGCACTTCAACCCGACCGCTTAGTTATGCTCGGTGAGGGGCACTGCGAGATCATGGCACCGTGAGGAGGTTCGACGATCTCCATGACGTTCTCGTCGATGGCGAGTACTTCTATGTCGTTAGTACGCGTCACAATGAAATTTTGAAGTTGGATCGTGCGGGTACAGAAGTCGGACGATGGGCTTTTCCTGGCGAGCCCGACTCGTGGCATATCAACTGTGTTGCTCGATGGAACGGTCGCATCGTTTTTTCAGCGTTTTGTGATCGTTCCACGCATCGCGGCTACAAAAAGGACCCGCTTGATGTTGGATTTGTTCAAGATTTGCTCAGTGGTGAAAGGCTAATAACGGGGTTGTTCCAACCGCATAGCTTGACGGTTGTCGGTGACCATCTGCTACTTGCGAACTCCGGGGCCTTTGAAATTCACGAATACGACGCGAATGCTGTTCTTGTTCGCAAGCAATCGATGAATGGATATACCCGTGGCATCGCGCAACGCGATTCACGTGTCTACGTTGGTATCAGCAAAACGCGTAACGTTGATGTCGGTGGTCAGAAGAGCGCTGAGGTTCTCGTGCTGGATGCTGAGACGTGGAGGCAAATTGATCGCGCGGTATTGCCCGTTGACGAGATATATTCGCTTCAATGTCTATGCCGTGATGACTCGATCGATGCGCTAGCGAAACTTTATGGTGATGCTACTGCACGGTTGTCGGCCATGGTGCAATCGGCAAGAGCTGAATCTGAACTTGCAAAGGATGCCGTCGAGGAGAGAGACGGGCAAATCAGGGCGTTGGCTGATGAAGTCGATGATAAGCAAAGGCAACTGCTCGGCTTGTTCGAAACCATCCACGGCAAAGATCTCCACATACAGAACAGGGATATGATCATCGAGCGCAAGGACGCCACAATCGCAACACGGGACGATGCCATCGGTAGACTCGAATTACTGAGTGCGGAGAAGGACGCGCGCATCCACGCGCTTGGCGCAGCGCTCGAGCGAGAAGAGCAGGAAGCTAATCGGCGTGTGCGGGAATTGGAGTTGCGTCTTGAGGCTATGGAGCGTGCGACATCATGGCGTATCACGGCCCCGCTCCGGGCCGCTAAGGGCGTAGTGACGTCGGTTTTCAAGATGATCCGCGCACCGATTCATATCATGTTCCACCCGCTGCGTTATCTGCGCATCTCGCGTGATCTCGGGCTTGAAGGCTCGGTTACTGCGGCGAAGCACTTCATCCGGCGTGGAGGTCCGCAAGACAGGCCGAATACAGTACCGGTCACGGTCTTCGATTTGCGTTCGGCAAAGGACCGACCGCCCGTCATCCTGACCACTCGGCATTGCCTATTCATCGCTGAGCTGTTGGCTGACGCGTTGAGGCGTCTGGATATCTCTAGCGAGATTATTTTCCAACGCCCGATGGAGGGCTTCAGAGATGTCCCACATTTCGTGATATGCCCTCAGATGTTCGAAGAGCTTCCGGGGCTCTACGTGGCCTACCAGATGGAGCAGTCAGTAAGCTCACGGTGGTTCACCAAGGACTATCTACAAACTCTTGAGAACTCATTCGCGATTTTTGACTACTCGATAGTCAACATTAAGAGCCTCACCAACCAGGGCTTGAGTCCACGACAGTTTTTCTACGTGCCGGTTGGCCCACTTGCCAGCTACGGTCGTTCTCCTGCTTACGAGGATGCAGGCTTCGATTACGACGTCGTCTTCTATGGTGACGTCAACAATCCACGTCGGCAAGCATTCCTCGCGGCGCTCGGAAAGGTTTGCCGGATCAAGGTCATCGCGGATTTGTTTGGCGAAGACTTGTATCAGGAGCTTCTTAAGGCGCGACTGGTCGTTAACATCCATTATTACGAAGGAGCTCTGCTCGAGACGACTCGCCTCTGGGAGTGCCTATCGATGGGTAAGCTCGTTATTTCTGAGCGCTCGTCTGATATGTGTGAGCACGGAGAGCTAGAGGAGCTTGTTGATTTCGTCGATGTCGGTGATATCGATGGCATGGTGCAGCGTGTGCGCTATTGGCTCGAGGCGCCCGGCGAACTAGTGCAGCGCATCCAGTCCAACGATCGAGCCATTCAATCGTCTTGCAGTCGTTTCGATTACTTCTTCTACAGATTCATGTTGTATTCGGGCAACATGAGTCTCCACGAATTCTGGGCGCTGGTTGGAGAGAAACTGCCAGCACCAGCAGAGAAGCTCTGTCTGAACTTGCCGGAATATGTGGATCGTGCTGAGGCCTTCGACAAGGACAATACGCATGGTTTCACCCGTTTCGCGGGATTAAAGCATCCTCATGGGTGGATGGGCTGCGCGATGAGTTATAAATTCATGGCGATGTGGGCGCGTAAGCATCAACTGAAGCAGTTGGTCGTTTGCGAGGACGATGTCGAATTTCCCATCGGATTCGATTCAAAGTGGTCCGGTGTAAATAAGCATCTGAATGAGACTCGTGGGAGCTGGGATCTTTTCTCCGGGATTCTGGCTGACCTGCACTCGGACGCGACCGTCATCGACACGCATGTTTCAGACGGCAATACCTATGCTGTGATCGATCGGATGATCAGCACGGTCTACAACGTCTATGGCGAAAAGGCGCTTGAGTTACTCGCCGACTGGGACGATCAGAATTACGACGTCGAGTCGAACACGATTGATCGTTATATGGAGCGTTGCACGCATCTGCGTGTCATGACGACGGTTCCATTCCTGGTGGGGCATAAGGAAGAGCTGTATTCGACCCTCTGGGGTATGCAGAATACGCAGTACACAAAGTTGATCGAGGCAAGCCAGAGCCTACTCGAGCGCAAGGTAGCAGAGTGGCGCACACGCGTTCCGGAGAACGTATGAAGGTCCTGGTGACTGGCGGTTGTGGATACATTGGTTCCCACACTACGGTAGAGCTTGCCGGGCGTGGCCACGACGTAGTTATAGTCGACAACTATTGCAACTCGTCGCCTGCAGTTCTCTCTCGGATTGCAAGTGTCAGTGGCGTGCAACCGGTTAGCTATCGTGCAGATATCCGTGATGAAGGCGCGCTGCGCTCGATAATCACGGAGACCAGACCCGACGCAGTGATCCACTTCGCTGCGTTGAAGTCAGTGACCGACTCATGGCGTAGGCCTCTGGAGTATTTCGACAATAACATCAGCGGCACAATTGTGTTGTTGCAGACGATGCGCGACTGCGGTGTTGAGCGACTGGTGTTTAGCTCATCAGCGACAGTGTATGGAGTTCCGGATGCCTGCCCGATTAACGAAGAGGCACCGTTGCGTGTGACCAATCCATACGGCCGTACCAAGTTAGTGATGGAAGAGCTGATCGGTGATCTTCAAGCGGCTGACGCAGCCTTTCAGGCGGCTGTATTGCGTTATTTTAATCCCGTAGGCGCCCACCCGAGCGGTGAGTTGGGTGAATCGCCATCGGGTACGCCAGCCAATCTGATGCCCTACATTTGTCAGGTGGCGGTCGGGCGGCGCGACCATCTGAAAGTTTTCGGCAACGATTACGACACACCGGATGGAACAGGTGTACGCGATTACATTCACGTCATGGATCTTGCGCGTGCTCATGCGGATGCGCTTGATTCGCTTGTCGGCGACAAGGGGAGTTTCACGGTCAATCTTGGCACCGGCAAAGGTTATAGCGTACTGGAGTTGGTGCGCGCTTTTGAGAAGGTCAGTGGGCGCACGATCCCACTTAGCTTCAATCCGCGACGACCTGGTGATGTCGCGGCTTGCTACGCGGACCCTACGCGCGCCGCAAAGTGGCTTGGCTGGAAAGCGTGTCTCAATCTCGACCAGATGTGCGAGGATGCCTGGCGCTGGCAATGCAGGTACCCGGAGGGTCTTTAGTTCGCTGTCTGGATGGTGTGAACCGCCCCGGCTTTCTCGGAGGCTCCAGACTTTGAGAGGATGGAGTGATGAGCAAGTCAGCGAAGTACGCCGCGGAGACGCGGGAACGGGCGGTTCGGATGGTGTTCGAGCACCAGAAGGACCACAGCTCGCAGTGGGCGACGATCGAGTCGATCGCCAGCAAGATCGGTTGCACGGCACAGACGCTGTGCAACTGGGTACGCCAAGCGGAACGTGACCAGGGTCTGCGTGAGGGTTTGAGCACCTCCGAGCGCGAGAAGATGAAGTCGCTGGAACGCGAGGTGCGCGAACTGCGCCAGGCCAACGAGATCCTGCGCAAGGCCAGTGCGTATTTTGCCCAGGCGGAGCTCGACCGCCGGTTCAAGCCATGAGGGCGTTCATCGACGAGCACCGGGGTGTCTATGGGGTCGAGCCGATCTGCAAGGTGTTGCCGATCGCCCCGTCGACATACTACCTGTACGCGGCCCGGCGAGCCGATCCGGCCAAGGTGCCGGCACGCGTCCAGCGGGACGAGCGCCTGTGTGCCGACATCCAGCGGGTGTGGAATGAGAACCGTCGGGTCTACGGCGTGCGTAAAGTCTGGCGACAGCTGCGGCGTGAATCGGTCGATGTGGCCCGCTGCACGGTGGCGCGGCTGATGAAGCGGCGGGGGTTACGCGGCGTGATCCGCGGCAAGGGCGTGAAGACGACGATCAGCGACACGGCGGCGCCCTGTCCGCTGGACCGGGTGAACCGGCAGTTCCGGGCTGCTCGTCCGAATGCGCTGTGGGTCGCCGACTTCACGTACGTGTCGACTTGGCAGGGACACCTGTACGTGGCCTTCGTCATCGATGTGTACGCGCGTCGCATCGTCGGCTGGAAGGTATCGAGCACGATGCGCACGGATTTCGTGCTCGATGCCCTGGAACAGGCGCTGCATGCACGCAGGCCGTTCGACGAGGGCCGCCTGATTCATCACAGCGACCGCGGATCGCAATATGTGTCCATTCGCTACACCGAGCGCCTGGCCGAGGCCGGCATCGACGCCTCGGTCGGCAGTGTCGGCGACTCGTACGACAACGCCCTGGCCGAGACGATCAACGGCTTGTACAAGGCCGAGGTGATTCACCGGCGCTCCTGGCCAAACCGTCAGGCCGTGGAATGGGCTACGCTGGATTGGGTGGACTGGTTCAACCACAAACGCTTGTTGGGGCCGATCGGGAACATCCCGCCAGCGGAAGCCGAAGCGGCTTACTATCGGCAACAGGCTGCGCTGCCCAAGGCAGCGTGACTCAAACCAAATAGCCTCCGGGAATCCCGGGGCGGTTCACACAGTAGCGGCGGGGCCAGGAAATGGAGTGATATCCCAATATTCCTTTTCCCCCTTCACTTCGTCCCTGAAATAGTTCCCCACGAAATCTTGCAGGATGACCCACTGGGGGAAGGTGCGGTGGTCGTATTGCGCGAACACGTAGAAGCGTTGCGCCACGATACGGTAGCGCCCCTTCCATTGCTCGTTTAGCGCCTTGACCAAGGCAGCTTGGGCTTCGGGATATTCGTCCTCTCTTAACGGTGTGGTTGGCTTGAAGCCGACGAAAACGGGCACCTGGTCGATCAGCATGCGAGAGTCCTTAGCCGGAACAGGGGCGGCCACGCACAGCCCTGCGATCAGCATCAGAAAGGTTGCAAAGCGCGAACGTTTGGCTGGCATGGTGGCAGTGCGATCCGTTCAGTGGCTCATCACCGGACCCTGTTGCACTTGAGCCGGGGCGGGCTGGTTCTGCTGTTGCGTGAGTTGCGTTTGCAACTGCTGGTTCTGTATTTCCGCGTACTGCGCGCGCCCTTCGGCATGAAAGGCTTGGCCATAGGGAGAATTGGCCAAGTCAGTGAGCGCCTGCCCGAAGGCGGCCGGGTCGTGCATGGTGGCGAATAGGTGATCCAAATCCTTGTCGCCCGTGGGCACGATGCTGGCCTGCGGGTTCGCCAGGTCAGGTTTTTGCGACGGCGAGGGGCCAATATCGATGCGATTAAGCCCACCGCCTTCGGTGATGTCCTTGAGTTTGACGGTGATATGCGCATTGGGCGTGTCGTGGCCCTCGTTGATGCCCGTATTGGTTCCCCACGGATTGCGCAAAGTCACCTGAACGTCGCCCTGCTTGTCCTTGTGGATGCCTTCCAGCATGTACACGTGATGGTTGTCCAGCCCATCCTTGGCAGCGCCGGGATTTTCATCCTTGGTGGACAACGCGACCGGGTGGCCTTCCTTCAAGGCGGTATGGATTTTCTTGTAGGCATCATCCATACCTATGTGTTGAACATCGGCGGCCTTGACGGTTTCGCCACGAATGCCGGTGACCATGTACTGTGCGTCGGTAGGCCAGATCCCACCACCTTCGATTCTGTGGAATCCGGCCTTGATGTCGCCGCCGGGCGGCTCGGACATCTTGGCGTAGGCTGCCTCGTAAACAGCTGGCCAGATGGGCGTGTCGTGTCGTGAGT
>Ga0207433_10014618_pt1 | contig 11332 bp, 11 predicted proteins | sample YelNatPaOPGAMG01_FD_187559 | JGI IMG/M metagenome (GOLD analysis project Ga0207433, IMG submission 187559) | Hot spring thermophilic microbial communities from Obsidian Pool, Yellowstone National Park, USA - OP-RAMG-01 (SPAdes) (version 3) | ecosystem: Environmental > Aquatic > Thermal springs...
CCAAAAGGGGTTTCCAGATTAATCTACCTTTCTTTTATCTTGCAGTGGCTTCTTACGCCTTTGGTTTCTGCCCTTTTGGGGTCTTTCCCTGCCCTGGATGCCCAGACACAAATGATGTTTGGGAGAAAACTCAAATTTCATCCTACACCAAAGAAAAGAGAACAGATAGATAAATATATTTTAATATGTAATTGAAACTACTTACAATCAAGTATAGATATTCACTTGACAACATAAGAAGAGCCGTGCTACACTACTCATTATAAATTAAATAGATAGGACAATATTTGTGTAGGACATCCTATAAAAATTAAAATCACCTAATAGGATGCTCCGCCAAAGAAAATCGAGGAGGGGAATCATATGACCAAGAAGGATATTGTATTAAAGATTGCAAGCGAGACAAATATTAAACAGATAGATGTAAAAAAAGTCGTCCAGAAGACCTTTGATATTATTATAGATAGCCTTGCCAAAGGAGAAAAGATAGAACTTAGAAATTTTGGAGTTTTTAAGACAAAGACGCGAAAAGGTAGGATAGGTAGAAATCCTAAGACCGGTGAGCAGGTTCCTGTTCAGCCGAGAAGGGTGGCTATTTTTAAACCAGGCCTTGTAATGAAGGCAAAGGTAAAATAGTAAAGGGTTACACTTGACGCAGCCTTTCCACCTTCGTTTAAACAGTTTTATACTTATAAGTTCGGTGGACAAGTCGGCTGCTACTCCAACTCATATGGGGAATTAACCCTTTAGCCCGACCTCTTTTTTAGCAAAATGGTCTAACTAAAGGTTTCATTACAAGACACGATCGGGAATTAACCCTTTAGGGTTTCATCACTTTGCACAGCCTAAAGGCTGGGTTCCTGCGTGTCGCAGGAATTAATCATTTAGGGTTTCATCACGAGAGAAACCCTCACCTTAATCCTCTCCCTTAAAAAGGGAGAGGAAAAGGGATATCGGGAATTAACCCTTTAGGGTTTCATCACTTTGCACAGCCTAAATGTACCGAAGGTACATAAAGGCTGGGTCCCTGCATTGTGTCATTGCGAGGATAGCTTTAATAGCTGGCTAACGAAGCAATCTTTCTTTATTAGATTGCTTCATCTGCCCGCTACGTAAGCTAACTTCGCAACGACAAAAATTGAGCATGCTTCATAAATACATAAATAAGAAAGACATAGCTAAAGGCTGGGGTTCCTAATATATAGGGACTTTAGCTAGTAGTTCATTGCAGAAAAAGGATGGTTAAATGTTAAAGGCATTGAGAGGCACAAAAGATATTTTACCTGACGAGGTAGGTCTATGGATACACATAGAGAACTCTGCAAGAGATATATTTTCTATATATGGCTACAATGAGATAAGAACCCCACTTATAGAAGAGGCAGAACTTTTCAAGAGGAGCATTGGTGAATATAGCGATATAGTGCAAAAGGAGATGTATCTATTTGAGGATAGGGCCGGAAGACTTGTTGCATTAAGACCAGAAGGGACAGCGCCGATAGTAAGGGCATATCTAGAAAATTGCGGCAGATATAGCCAGCGGCTCCAAAAATTTTTTTATATAGGGCCTATGTTTCGAGGGGAAAGGCCTCAAAAAGGTAGACAACGTCAATTCCATCAGATAGGCGTAGAATTGATTGGTTCTTCTTTGCCATTTCGAGATGCTGAGATTATTCAACTTGCCACAGTCTTTTTAAAAAGACTTGGTATAAAAGAAGAGGATTTTTCTGTTCGGCTCAACAGTCTTGGCTGCGAAAAGGATAAACTTTTACTAATAAAAAAATGCCAGGAAGATATTAGGCCTGTATTGAAGTCATTGTGTGAAACCTGCATATCTCGCTATGATAAAAATGTCTTAAGGATATTTGATTGTAAGATGGAGGGATGCATTGATGCCATCAAAGATATTAAGATAAAAAATACCTTATGCGATGAATGCAAAGGACATTTTGACGCTGTCAAAAGATATCTGAATGAATGGGGCGTTAAGTTTCAACTCGATGAAAAGATAGTTAGGGGGCTTGATTATTATACAAGGACAGTATTTGAGATAACCCATAAGGCCCTGGGTAGCCAGGATGCTATCTGCGCAGGCGGAAGGTATGACAACCTTATCAAAGATATGGGCGGCAAAGATACGCCTGCCATTGGATTTGCCTTAGGAGTAGAGAGATTGATTTTATCTATGAAGATAGATTCCACAAAAAGACCCTATAAAAAGCTTGATGTCTCAATAGTTACAACAGGAAAGGCCTTGCAGGATGAGGCGTTTAGATTTCTAAATTTTTTAAGGGATAAATCCAGATTCTCATGTGATGTGCATTTTGAAGAGGATTCATTGAAGGCACAGATGAGGCAGGCTGAACGGTCTGGCGCCAGGCTTGTGGTTATCTTTGGGGAAGAGGAGTTTAAAAACAAAAAACTAATTATAAAAAACATGGATACAGGTTTTCAGGAAGAGGTAGATTATAACTACGAAGCACTTCTTAAAAAATTAGAAAGAGATATACCAAGATGAAAAGAACTCATACATGTGGAGAATTAACAGAAAAGGATATCGGCCAGAAGGTAACGCTTTTGGGCTGGGTGCATAAGAGGCGTGACCATGGAAAGATTATATTTGTCGATTTGAGAGACAGGTATGGTTTTACACAGGTTGTATTTTTTAAGAATAAAATGGCAGAGGAATTGCGGAGCGAGTATGTCATTAGGGTGACTGGAACTGTCCAGAAAAGGCCACCAGGCACAGAAAATCCAAGGATATCAACAGGCGCTATAGAACTTGCTGCTGATGAGCTTGAGATAATAAACCCATCCCAGACACCTCCATTTGAACTAGACGAGATGGCCAATGTCTCAGAGGATATAAGGTTAAGATATAGATTTATAGACCTTAGAAGACATGAGGTCCAGAAGAAGATTTTTCTTAGACACAGGATAGCCAAGTCCATGAGGGATTTTCTGGATAGAGAAGGTTTTATAGAGGTGGAAACCCCTATACTTACAAAATCTACCCCAGAAGGCGCGAGGGATTTTCTTGTCCCGTCAAGATTAAACAGGGGTAAGTTTTTTGCCCTCCCTCAGTCTCCACAACTTTTCAAACAACTGTTGATGGTGGCTGGTGTTGAAAGATATTTTCAGATAGCAAAATGTTTCAGGGATGAGGACCTTCGTTCTGATAGGCAACCTGAGTTTACGCAATTAGATATGGAGATGTCATTTATAGACGAGGAGGATATCTTTGGTATTACAGAGAGGATGTTGTATTATGTATTCAAAGAATCTCTTGGGATAGAGCTTAAGATTCCATTTCCGAGAATGAGTTATCAGGAGGCAATGGAGCGATATCAGACAGATAAGCCAGACATAAGAAAGGATAAATCTGAGTTTGCGTTTTTGTGGGTGGTGAATTTCCCACTTTTTAAATACAATGATGAAGAGAAGAGATGGGATATGGAGCATCATCCTTTTACCTCTCCTTTAGAAGAGGATATTCACCTCATAGAGAAATCTCCTGACAAGGTCAGGTCAAGGGCCTATGACCTGGTGATTAATGGTGTAGAGATAGCCAGTGGCAGTATAAGAATCCATAGACGAGAACTGCAGGAGGTGATATTTAAACGGATAGGCCTTGGTCCTGAACGCATCAAGGAACGATTTGGTTTTTTGCTTGAGGCCTTTACTTATGGTGCGCCACCTCATGGAGGCATTGCCTTTGGTCTGGATAGATTGGTTGCTTTAATGTGTGGTGCAGAGACCATAAGAGAGGTTATCGCATTCCCGAAGACGCAGACCGGGTCTTGCCCAATGACAGATGCCCCTTCTGTAGTTGAACCCAAACAACTCAACGAGCTCGGCATCAATATTATTGGTAAAACCAAAGGCTCTACAAATAAGTAGGAGGTCCTTTATGAAAAAACTTATAATCTTTTTTATAGCGATGATAACATGGATCCTTTCAGGTTGTGCTATGAGGGTTATACCTTATGATGTGGATAGGGTGGACCAGCAATTGAAAGGCAATAGGGGCGTGATTTATGGAAAAAAAGAAGACACCCAGCCAAAAGAAAGAAAAAAGACTCGCAGGGTGTATAACGTAGAGGTCGAGGTTTCTTCAAGCGATTTAGACAGGGGAAGGGTGGAAAAGATAATTCCAGAGGGAAACAGGGGATATATTCAGATAAAAGATATAGAAGAAAAACCTAGCAAGCAGTCAAAAGTAAAGAAGCAGGACCTTAAGACGATGGAATTTTATAGGCCTGCGACTGTAATGCCAGCCCCACAGGTAGTCTATAGGCCTGCAGTCCCACAACAGGGTAAAGCACAGAAGGTTAGCGAGGTGCCTGGCTCGGTTTCTTATTATGTGGTGGAAAAAGGCGATACGCTTCAAAAGATATCCAAAAAGTTTTATGGCACTACAAAAAAATGGAAGAAGATATATGAGGCAAATAAAGATATATTGAAGGACCCTGACAAAATCAGGCCAGGACAAAAGCTTGTTATACCAGCTGAATAAAGGTGGTTATGGAAAGGTCAATAACATTGCGCAGTAATGATGAGGCGCGGACGCTTTTTGGGAAATGCGATGAAAATTTACGACTTATTGAATCTGCATTTAAGGTAAAGATTTTTCTAAAAGAACAAAGACTTCTGATATCTGGTGAGAGAGAAAAAACAGATAAGGCCTTGAGACTTTTTGATGAATTGTTATCCATCATGAGAAGTGGTGGAAATATAAAAAAGGATGAACTCGCCTATTCTATAGCAGCATTTACTAAGGATCCTGAGATGGATTTGAAAAACATCTATCTTGATAGGATAGATGTTTTTTCAAAGAGGCAGTTTATAACTCCGAAGACAGAAGGTCAGAAGAAATATGTCGATGCTATAAGAGGATATGATATTGTTTTTGGCATAGGTCCTGCAGGCACAGGCAAGACATATCTGGCAATGGCAATGGCAGTCAATGCCTTAAAGAGGCAGGAGGTCAATAGGATCATATTGACCAGGCCGGCTGTTGAGGCAGGCGAGAGCCTTGGATATCTTCCAGGCACACTCTATGAAAAGGTCACACCTTATCTTAGACCACTTTATGATGCGCTTTACGATATGATGGAACCAGACAGGATTCAGGATTACATAGAACGAGGCATTATAGAGGTGGCCCCGCTTGCTTATATGCGAGGCCGCACATTGAACGATTCGTTTATAATACTCGACGAGGCGCAAAATTCCACGCCTGACCAGATGAAGATGTTTCTTACCAGGTTAGGCTTTGATTCAAAGACGGTTATAACTGGCGATGCCACTCAGAGTGACCTGCCTCCCGGGAAAGAGACAGGGCTTCATCATGTTGAGAGGATATTGAAGCATATAACAGGGATAAAATTTATATATTTTAGCAGGGATGATGTTGTGAGACATGCGCTGGTTCAGGAGATAATAAGGGCTTATGAAAGGACAGCATAAGAGAATTATATTTGGGAAAAGAAGAGGGCATCCATATCTTTTATCTAAAGCAACTTTAGCCGCACTCACTGCTATTTTGTGCATTATGATAATAGAATGGAAAGGCAACCTGTTTACCTCTGGGTTTAGGGAAGGTGATATTGCTCTAAGGGATATCTATGCGCCATACGACTTTAGCATAAAAGGCGAGATAGACACAAAGGCAACAGAGGAACTTCGTAAAAAGGCATATCTTAGCGTAAGGCCTATTTGCATTATTGATAGAGATTCAGAAGAAAAGGTCCTTAAGAAGTTAGAATCTTTTAGAGGTGAATTGGAGAGTTTAAAAAAGATGCAGATAGGCGATGAAGAACGATTGTCAAAGGTGAAAAATATCTCCACGGAATTCAATCTCTCAGAGACTATTGTGCAAGACATCCTTGGCCTGAAGGACTTTGATGGATTTTTTGAGTTAGTAAAGAAGATATTAGTCCAGTTTATAGATAAAGGTGTCATTAGTGGACAGGATTATAGCACATTAAAACAATCAGACATAGATACATTAACTCTTATAGACCCAATAACCAAACTCGAAAAACCGAAAAAACTGGATGACTTTTTTAGACTGGATGAGTTAAGAAAAAATTTGGAACCTGCCATATCTTCTTTTATCAAAGACAGAAAAGATAAGCAGATTTTTTTAGACCTTATAAGCGCGATTCTGGTGAATAACATTAGATACGACGCTAACCAGACAGAACTAAAAAGACAAGAGGCAGCCCAGGCTGTTCAGCCGGTCTATACCATAGTGGATGTAAAAAAGAATGAAGTAATTCTTAATAAAGGCGAAAGGATACAGCGGTCCCATATAGAAAAGTTAAAAGTAATAGAAGAGAAAGAATTGTCCTTTTTTAGATTTGTAGAAGTCTTTGGCATTAGTATTTTAGTAATCCTTTTTGTATTACTTGTATCACTGTATATAAGATATTTTGAACCAGAGGTAAATTCCAGCATTAAAGAATTGGTATTGATATCCACAGTAAGTATATTGTTGGTGGCTACAGCAAAGATAATAGTCTTTTCTCCTTGGCCAAGCAGTCTTGTGCCTGTTGCAGTTGGGTCTATGCTTGTGGCTATTTTGGTTAATGGCAGATTGGCTATAGTATTGACTATTTTTTTGAGTGTCCTTGTAGGCATGATGGCAGGCGAGAGATTGGATATCCTTGGTCTATCACTTGTTGCAGGCATAGTAGGCACTTTTTCTATGCGCGATGTAAAAAGACGTTCTCAACTTATAACAGCAGGTCTTGCAGTTGGACTTGCAAATATGAGTTACCTCATAGGGATAAGTTTATTACGTTCTTTCGAACTTAAGACAGGCATTATAGAATCGCTTTTAGGGTTAGCAAATGGCATCATCTCTGCTATTATAGTAACAGGGATTTTGCCAATCTTCGAAAATATATTTAAGATACCCACAAATATAAGCCTTTTAGAATTAGCAGACCTAAACCATCCAATCTTGAAGAAGATGGTGATAGAGGCGCCTGGTACTTATCATCATAGTCTTGTAGTAGGCAACCTTGCAGAGTCTGCATGTGAGGCGATAGGCGCAAATTATCTTTTGGCAAGAGTGGCATCATATTTTCATGATATAGGTAAGATAGAAAAGGCCCCTTATTTTAGTGAGAATCAATCTCCAGATGGTTCTGCGCATGACAAACTATCTCCTACAATGAGCAGTTTAATAATAACAAATCATGTTAAGAACGGCGTGGAACTTGCAGAGAGATATAGACTTAACAAAAAGATTGTAGATATTATAAGGCAACATCATGGCACAGGGCTTGTTTTTTATTTTTATAAAAAGGCAGTTGAGACAGGGGTAGAGGAGGAAGTTGGGGAACAGTCATTCAGGTATAGTGGGCCAAAACCCCAGACAAAAGAGGCGGCCTGTGTACTTCTGGCAGATTCTGTAGAGGCAGCGTCCAGGACGCTTGATGACCCTACACCTGCAAGGATTAAGGGCCTCGTAAGAAAGGTTATAAATACTAAATTCATAGACGGCCAATTGGATGAATGCGACCTGACATTAAAGGACCTGGAAAAGATTTCAGAGGTCTTTACACATATCCTCACAGGGATTTTTCATAAAAGGGTTGAGTATCCTGAAGAGGCACAGGAAAAAAAGAATAAAAAATAATAAATTAATGCAGATATGGGGAATTAACCCTTTAGCCCGACCTCTTTTTTAGCAAAATAGTCGGGTAAAGGTTTCATCACTTTGAACAGTCTAAGGGATAGGTTCCCAAGAAAAAAGAATAAAAATACTAAACTGATGCAGATAGACATTATGAATTCACAGGATATAGTAAAAATAGACAATGCCAGATTAAAGAGATACACATCTAATGTCCTGAAATTGTTAGGCGAAAGGGATGTAATATTAAGCGTGGTCTTAACAGATGACCAGTATATAAGACGTTTGAATAAGACCTATCGCGGAGTGGATAGATATACAGATGTCCTTGCCTTTCCAATAAAAGATAGTTTGCCTATTTTAAAAGGGCATCGTATGCTTGGTGATATTGTTATATCAGTAGAGACGGCTAAAAGGGAGGCAAAGATTAGACATATCCCTTTTGAGCGTGAATTGGTTTTATATCTTACGCACGGGATTCTTCATCTACTAGGATATGATGATACCACTATTGCAAAAAGAAAGTTGATGTCTCTGAAGCAATCAGAATTATTGAAAAGTATATGCGGAACCAGACCCTGATACAAAGCCTTAATTCAGCCATAGAGGGTTTTGTATATGTATTCAAAACCCAGCGCAATATGCGGGTGCATTTTGCGATAGGGGCCATTGTTTTGTTGCTTGGGATTTTTTTAAATTTTACATATATCGAGATGATACTTTTATGTATTGTAGTTTCATTTGTCCTTTTTGCAGAGATGTGCAATACAGCATTTGAATGCACAATGGATATGATAAAGGAAGAGTTTCATCCGATGGCAAGGATAGTCAAGGATATCTGTGCAGGCGCTGTGCTATTAAGCGCGATATCCAGTGTGGTAGTTGGGTATCTACTTTTTTTACAAAAAGTAGATACAAGGATAGAGGATAATATTGCCAAGATAAAGGCATCGGATTGGCATATTACTTTTATTATACTGTCGTTCATTTTGGCGATCGTGGTACTTACCAAAATTTTTTTTCGTTCAGGGACGCCTTTAAGAGGCGGGATGCCGAGTGGCCATGCCGCGATAAGTTTTTCAATATGGACGATAATAGCGCTTTTATATCCAAATAGTCTCGTTGTGTTTTTAGTGTTTATACTTGCGTTTCTGGTTGCCACGAGCAGGGTGAGGATTGGCGTGCATTCTGCATTGGAGGTTTTTATAGGGTCTCTTATTGGCGTATTAGTGACACTTTTGATTTTTCAGATTGTAAGGGCTTGAAAGGGGCTTAGCAATGTTTTCTAGATTAAGGACTAATTTTTTTACAGGACTCCTTGTGATAACACCGTTGATGATTACCTTGTGGGTAATCTATTTTATAACAATTAAACTGAACCAATTATTGTTAGAGCCTGTTATGGATATCTTACGTATCTGGGTCAAGGCAGAGAATCTGGAATTGCTTACAAAATTATTTATATTCATTGTCTTTTTGATGTTGATAACATTTGTGGGCTTTGCTACGAGATTGCTTATATTTAGGAATATATTTGGTTTTGGGGAAAAGTTGTTATACCGAGTGCCGATGATAAGCCCTATCTATAAGGCGGCAAAGGATATATTTTCAGCATTCTTTTTAAAGAAGGACGCCATATTTAAAAAGGTGGTATTAGTAGAATATCCAAGAAAGGGCATCTATTCAATCGGGTTTATGACCGCTGATACAATAGGTCCTGTAGGCGATGGGGTAGGCAGACCAGCAGTAAATGTCTTTGTGCCTTCCACACCAAACCCAACTACAGGGATGATGATATTGGTTCCTGTAGAGGAAGTGATAGAACTCGACATCAGTGTATCAGAGGCAGTGAAAATGATTTTGTCAGGAGGCGCTGTTAACCCAGCAGCCAGCATAGAGAATACTTATCATGGCAATTCAAAAGACAGAGGCAGTGCTGTTGAGAAAGAGGGACCTGAGAGAGACTAGTCTGGCGCTAACATTTTTTACAAGGGATTTTGGTAAGGTTCAAGGGGTGTTAAAGGGCGCAAGGGGCACCAGGGCAAGGGCAGATATCAATCCATTGTATTTTAGCATAGACCAGATAGTCTTTTATGAAAATAGAAAAAAAGATTTTTTTATAATATCCCAGTGCGAACCACAGCAAATTTTTTTAAATATATTGAAAGACTGGGAGAGGGCAGGCGTTGCATATTATCTTCTTGAACTTGTAGATGTCTTTACAGAACCAGGGGTTAAATTAGAAGAACTTTTTATATGCCTTAATGGGTGCCTAAGTGCGCTCGATGCTAAAAAAGAACCGCTTTCTATAGCGAGATTTTTTGAGGTGAGGTTTTTAATGTCACTTGGGTTATGGCCTGGATGTAGGAGATATGAGGGTGTAATTACAAAAGGCGCAATGTCTACGCTGAACCGTTTCGAGACCATCGATATAAAATCTGCCTTAAAGATAAAAGTTGATACTTCTATTGGAGAAGAGATAAGAAAGATTACAGGAAAAATTTTACTGGAGAATCTGGATAGACCACTTAAGACAACCAGTATGTTTAGTTTTTTACAATAGGAGCGAAGGCTATTGCATAATGAAAGTGAGCCCCTTCGCTAAAAAGGCCGAGGTTTTAAGTTTTCATTATGCGCATTTGAATGGGTTCCCGAATATATAGGGAATTAACCCTTTAGGGTTTCATCATGCGCATAAACTCCGGTAGGAGATTATGAAAAAATTGACATTTGTAGAGTTGATCGAAAGACTTAATACCTTCTGGAAAGAAAAGGGTTGCGTGATAGTTCAGCCACTTGATACAGAGGTAGGCGCAGGGACATTTCATCCAGCCACATTTTTTAGGACCCTGGATAAGGACCCATGGCGTGTTGCGTATGTCCAACCCTCAAGACGACCAGCTGATGGCAGATACGCTGACAATCCATTAAGGATGCAATATTATTATCAGTATCAGGTAATAATAAAACCTTCACCAAGAGACATCAAGAGACTCTATATAGACAGCATCGCCAGATTAGGCATAGACACAAAGGCGCATGAATTGAGATTTGTAGAAGACGATTGGGAGTCTCCAACGCTTGGGGCATCAGGTCTTGGTTGGGAGGTCTGGCTTGACAGTCTCGAGATAACCCAGTTTACATATTTTCAACAGATAGGCGGAAAAGAACTCGATGTTATTTCTTGCGAGATTACATATGGCCTTGAACGGATATGCATGTTTATACAAAATATTTTCAATGTCTTTGAGCTTGAATGGCAGAATGGGCTTACCTATGGAGATTTACACAAGCAGCATGAGATAGAATATTCCAGGTATAATTTTGACGAGGCAGATATAGATATGCATATGAAGATGTTCGAATCTTTTGAGAAAGAGGCAGAGATGCTTATCGATAAAGGGCTCTTGTATCCAGCATATAGTTTTGTATTGAAGACATCCCATACCTTTAATATCCTTGATAGTCGTGGCGCAATAAGCCAGAGCGAAAGACAGAATTATATAGGCAGGGTTCGTAAACTTGCAAAGGCCTGTGCAGAATTGTATCTAAATAGTCAACATCAATAAGGGTGAGATACAACATGAAAAAAATGGATTTTCTTCTTGAGATAGATGTTGAGGAATTACCTGTGCGGTATGTAAGGCCAATACTGGAGGCAATAAAGACAGGTCTTTTGACTGC
>Ga0207433_10014623_pt1 | contig 11327 bp, 16 predicted proteins | sample YelNatPaOPGAMG01_FD_187559 | JGI IMG/M metagenome (GOLD analysis project Ga0207433, IMG submission 187559) | Hot spring thermophilic microbial communities from Obsidian Pool, Yellowstone National Park, USA - OP-RAMG-01 (SPAdes) (version 3) | ecosystem: Environmental > Aquatic > Thermal springs...
TAAAAGATGGCAGTAGTAGTTGCTGTGATAAAACCGAATGAAATACAAGGTGAGAAAACAGAAGACGGATATGTGAAAGGAATTGAGCAGATAAATGAAATTAAGAAAATTAAAGTTGAGGATAAAGATGTGAATACATTGATAGAGGAGGCGATGAGAAAATGACGAGGCATTTTTTTGTGCTTTATAAGAACCCGTCAAGTATTGATGATAAAGAAAATTATGTTATTGTTTCACTTGGAGAGTTATTACTGGCGGTTGGGTGGGTGCGGGCGATTATTTCTGCTATTGCGATTTTGAAGATGAATTTTGAGGCAATCACCTTGAAGCCTTTTATTGTTTCCGAAAAAATACTTTCAACAAGAATGTTTGTTCATGAGTTTACACATTTAAGGCAACAGGAAGATGATGGACTGATAAAATTCTGTATCAAGTATCTGTGGGAGTGGTTTAAAAATTTCTTTTTCAAAAAAGAGACAAGGTTTAATTTTTTTGAAGCATATTGGTATATCTCTTATGAGATTGAAGCAAGAGAAACAGCAGAGAATTTTCGGGAGGCATGAGGATGGGATATTTGGTTGAGGGCGCGATAGGTTTTTCAAGTTCGCCTTCGTGGATTAGCAGGGTGATAAAATGGTTTACAAAGTCAAGGTGGTCGCATTGTTTCGTTGTGTGGAAGGTGATTGGACCCGCCGATGATGATGTTCTTTTGATAGAGGCGGGTGAATTTCAGGTTCAAATAGTTACGCTTGGAAAGTATATGCGAGGGGATTATGAGTTTGAGGTTTTGGATGTATCGCCGTTGATAGATTCAGAAAAGAAGAAAGAGGCTGATAGGAAGTTAGTATCAAAAGTTGAAACTTTATATGGTTGGCTTCAATTGATAGGATTTGGAATTGTTATTCTCCTGCGGAAATGGTTTGGTTGGAAAAGTAAGAAAAATATCTGGGGACGGGGCAAAATCTGTTCAGAAGTTGTTGCCGAGTATCTTATTGATTGTGGTGCTGACCAGAAAAGTTTATGCGGTGACAAAGATATAAATTTAATTTCACCAGAGGATATTTATCGGTTCTTGAAATTAAGAAATTGTGGCGTTATAATGAGTAAAGAAATGGGTAAAAGATAAGGAGAAGTAAGATGCCATACAAAAGTTGGTATGAGAAATTCAGAGATATGTTGGAAGAGATGGAGAAGTGGATTACAGAAAACTTTAAGGATTACATTATTATGATAGATGCTCCAGCCCTCATGAAGTTGCTCAAAAAAGGAGAACAGGCGGGACTTCTTACCCATGATGATGCCTGGGAAATAAATTTATTGTTTTCAGATTTCATAAAAAGTTTGGATAAACCATTAAAAGAAATCTGGAAAGCGTATGACGATTTTGAAACAATTGTATTTAGGTTTATAGACATAGTGGAGGCAAGAGAAGATGACGAAGAAACAATTTAAAGAGGAAATGACGGAAATATTGGAAAGTATATTTACTTCTATTAAAGATTTAGAAGCGATACTTTACGACGAGGATGGAGTGTATTACGATGTTCTCAAAGAACTCATAGAAGAAGGAAAAATTACCAAGGATGAATATTCTTGGATGGAAGAAACACTTGTGGATTATCATGATAAGGTTTATGACGCTTTGGAGGAAATTAAGAAAAGGTATAGAGAGTTTAAAGAACAAATAGAATCTTTCATAGAGGAAAAGGTGGGTGATTGATGTGTGGCACTCGTGTGCCAGAAAGGAGGCATAAACTATGGCATACCACTATGAATTGACATTGAATCCTGGCGAGACGAAGCATATAGATTTTAGTGAACCCGCCGACAAGTTGAAGTTCTGGTCGGGGATAAATGCGATTGTCAAACCTCGTGGGACGACTGGAAATGCGTTAAGTTATACATTGAGATTTTATTTAGGGGATGAGTTACAAAATGAGATAGTCCGCACCGCGATTGCGATTGATAATTACTTTTACGACCATCCACCTCTTCTTGATGGAAATCCTCAAACAGGTTATATCAGAGTAGAAATTGTTTATGATGGGGGTAATCCTAATCCTGCAACTTTTGATATAATCTTCAACCCACATATTTGAAAAACCTTGAAACGGCAGGTTGTAATAGCGGTTGATGTAGATGGGACGATTTTTAAGAAATCTGATTTTCCACTCGTAGGAGAACCTTTCCCGCAGGTGATTGAAGTTCTCAAAAAGTTTAAAGAAAAAGGATTTAAGATAGTTATCTGGTCGGGACGAAATAACTCAAAAATAAATTCCCCCCTTGAAAAGTTTTTAGGGATGGCTTTTTTGAAGACAGCATTAGATATTTATGGTGTGCCTTATGATGAGATAGATGAGGGCAATGTGGGAAAGTATGTTGCGAGTATATATATTGATGACCGAGCAATTGAGTTTAAAGGAGATTGGCTGGAAACCTATGAAAAAGTAATTGAGAAATTAGAGACTTTGACAGAAGAAACAAAGCAATTATAAACTTGACAAAAATTTGAAAATATGACATAATTATTATTATGAAACTTGCAATAACTGGACATAGAGATATATCTCCTGATTGTTATGATTTGATTTATTTGGCATTGTGGGAGATTTTGACTTCAGAAGAAGTAGATGAGTTGATAACAGGAGGAGCAAGGGGAGTTGATACTATATCTTTAATGTTTGCTTGGAATATTAGAAAAGAATTATCTATACCTCTTAAATTGGCAGTAATTATTCCTTTTACAATTTATGACCAGCCCAAAAATATTGTGAATATACTTAATAGTCTTTGCGATGAAATAATTGAATTAAAATTACCAAAATCAAGATGGGCATTTTTGAGACGAGATGATAAGTTAGTGGAGATAGCCGATGAAGTGATTGCTTTTTATGGTGAACGGGCAGGCGGGACAGAATACACAATTGAACATGCATTAAAAAAAGGAAAGTTGAAAAATGTTATTTATCTTGCAGAGCAATTAAAGGAGGTAAAAGTTTTAGAAGGTTATTATTATTTTCCTCAATATGATGTATATGTTTTAGAGCCTTTTGAACGAGGAACGACTCTTCAAGGAAAAATAAATGTTTTGAAAACCTATAAAAGAGTTAATGTAGATGATATTGCTGAACGAATAATCGCTTTGTTAAAAAATGAAGGAGTTAAAAAGGGGGTGTTAATGGCGATACCCAGAAGAACTATTGGAAAACTTGCTTCTGTCCTCCCAGTTTTAGAGAAAATTGAAGAAAAAAGTAATGGAAGATATATAAATTTAGGCGATGTTTTGAAACGGGTAAAGGAGTTAAAAGGTAATCATTTAATAAAAGGCAGATTAAGATTTTCTCCTGAAATGCATGAGGTATCAATGGAGTTAGATTTAACAAGTGAAGAGATAGAGTTATATAAAGATTATCCTGTTATACTTATTGATGATGTTATCACAACAGGCGGAAGTATGCTGGGGGCTATAAATCTTGTTAAAAAATTTTTCTTAAAAGATGTTTTTGGTATTGCTTTAACGGGGGGAGGTATTTTTGGCAAATCTATTAAAGAGAAACTATGAATTTAGTAAAAACACAAGGTATCAAATATATCGGGTCAAAAGAGAAGATTATTCCTTACATATTATTTTTAGTGGGAAAAGTGAACCCGCAGGTTGTTTTAGATGGATTTTCTGGAACGACGAGGGTATCGCAGGCACTTGCTAAATCGGGTTATTGTGTATATTCAAATGATATTGCTATCTGGTCAAAAGTTTTTGAACAATGTTATTTATTAAATCAAAAACCCGCCGACTATTATCAAAAAATTATTGATTACCTGAATAACTTATCAGGCAAGTATGGATGGTTTACAGAGCATTATGGCGGGCGTCCCGATGATAATAAATGTAAACGCCCCTGGCAAATTCATAATACTATGAAACTGGACGCTATTAGGGAGGAAATTGATAAAGTTGTTAGTGATGAGATAGAGAAATCTGTTTTATTAACAAGTCTTATACTGGCACTTGATAAGGTAGATAATACATTAGGACACTATGCGTCGTATCTAAAAGGCTGGTCAAAAAGGTCATATAATACTTTGAAACTGGAAGTTCCAGACTTTGTTATAAGTAATAAGGAGCATAAAGTATATCAAAAAGATATTTTTGAATTATTACCTGTAATAAAAGAGGTTGATTTGGCATATTTTGACCCGCCGTATGGGTCAAATAATGATAAAATGCCTCCTTCAAGAGTAAGGTATCAGGCATATTATCACATCTGGACGACGATTATAAAAAACGATAAGCCTCAACTATTCGGGTCTGCGAATAGAAGATTTGATAGTTCAGATAAAATAAGTTATTCTCCTTTTGAAGATTTTAGAAAAAATAAAGAGGGGCAATTTGTGGTGATGGAAACTATAAAGAAATTGATTGAAATGACACCTGCGAAATTTATTATTTTTTCATATAGTTCGGGCGGGCGACTTCCATTTGAAATACTTGCCGACCTTTTTTCTAAACATACTGATATAGTTGAGGTTTTAAAAATCAATCATAAGGAAAATGTAATGGGTTCTATGCGATGGACGAATGAATGGATAAAAGAAATTAAAAATCCCCATCAAGAGTATTTATTTTTATTGAAGAAAAAATAAGGAGGAGAATGTGTTTACAAAAAAAGAAATATTAGAGTATTTGGAAAAATTAGCAAGATGGAATGATGATGTTAAACGCTACTGGAAGATATTAGATGAGTTGAGTTATGAGGAAGGCGTTGATTATTTTGACGAATTTTACAACTATTTGCTTCCAAAACTTGAGTATGCGTTTTGGGAACTTGAAAAGAAAGGAGTTGATACCGAGCGATTATCAATAGAAAACTGGAGGCGTTTTTTCATAGATAAGTTAGAAGACTACATTCAATCAAGGGATACAGACGCAATTATTATTTATGGTGAGACGATGGGGTTTATCAAGGAGAAGAAAGGTGATGATTGGAAAGTTTTTGAGGGGTCGGATGAGCCCGATGAATTGGATATTTATTTGTATCGGAAGTTGATTTTAGGCAAAGAAGTAAAAAAAGTAAAACTATATAGTGTGCAAAGTATTGATTTCGTTGAAAGTTGGGAAGAGGAAGGTATCCCGCCCGATGTTTACTTCAGTTCTAAAAAAAGCGTTGCTTTACATTACTGGCATCCCGCCAAAGAAGATGTTTTAGTGGAAGTTGAATTGCCTTTTGATAGCGTAATTGAAACCGCAGAAGACGAATATAAGACTATTCGTAGAGTGGCTCCTTCTGAATTTAAAATGAGATTTGTGTGAGGCTATGTTAGACATAAAAGCAAAAGGTAATTATTCCATAAAAGATGAGATAGAGTTGAAGAACATTGAATTTTTGAAGAAAAGTATTTTTCAGAACTTGCCTGTGGTTTTTCAAGGAGTTCTCGCCGATGTAGAGATGAAATTTTATAGAAGTCCTGATGAATTACCTTCTTCCCGCCGAGAGGAAATCTTGAATGAATCAGTCATAGCAGAGACTTTTGAGGATAAAAATGAAATAGATGTTTATTTATTTGTTTTAAAAACAAGAGAGGACTTTGCGGAAGAATTCTTTTTGACGATTTACCATGAATTATTTCACCTATTCAGTCATCACTGCGGGTTTTATAAGCAATTGGGCGAGGTTTTGCGGGGGCAAAAGGAAGATTTTTTGATGATAACAAAAGAAGACATAGAAAAGTTTTTGAAAGATATTTCTACTTTTGATGTTGACGGGTATATCAAGAAGAAGAAAATGGCGGAGTGCTGGAATAAGAAGTATTTACAGGAGTGTGCGGAAGATGAAAGAGATAATGGAATTTTAAAGTATATTGAACGGGATGACCTGCGGGCGATGGTTGAAGAAATCTTTGCTGAAACTTTTGCGGAGATGATTTTAAAAAAATCTATTCAACCTGAATGTTTGCCTTTTGAGACTATACTGAAAAAAATTTTTGAAATCCAGTTAGGGGGATGCTGTTAGTCACTTTTCAACATAGATAACAAAGACCAGCGATGATTCATTGCAATCAACGGGTTCTATTGCTTCAATAGTTTCTCCGTTTTTGACTTCTTTTAGTGCATCGTTTAGAACTTCCTGAACGACCTCTGGTGAGGCGTTTTTGCTGTAAACTTTGCTCACAATCGCTCTTCTTTTTGGCAGTTTGTTTTTCATTTTACACTTCCGTTTTTATTTTTATCATTTTTATCATTTTTCAAGGAAAAGTCAAGTTCTTTGTTAAATAATTCCAATTGAGTATATTCCAATTTATCAAAATAGTCTTCATCCTCAATGAATTTAAACTTTGTCAGGATAACATCTTTTAAAGGTAAAGTTTGCTGGGCAATTCTTTCTTTGGCGATTTTGAGGTAATTAGGATTATAGTCAACGCCAATCCCTTTTCTATTCAAAAGTTTACAAGCGAGTAAAGTTGTGCCACTGCCGACAAAAGGGTCTAAAACTATATCTTCTGGAAAGCAATAGAATTTTATAACTCGCAGGGGCAATTCCAGAGGAAATGGGGCAGGATGAAGTTTACGATTTTCAGGCGCCATAGTCCATAAATTTTTTGACAATCTTAAAAATTCATCTTTTGTTAAATCACTTTGCTTCCCTCGTGGGTCTAATTTATAATCTTTTTTTGAAAACACAATTATATATTCAGTTTTGTCTCGGCAAAAAGGAGAACTTTGAGATAACCATGACCCCCAACTAGTTATTCCCTGAAGTAGATAAGGTTTACTATTATGAGTTAAAATACCATTTCCTAACAAAAATAAACCACTAAATTTCTCTATTTTTTTCCTATCCCAGTTTTTGTATTTAACATCTTCTAATGTAATGTTATAATAAGGACAAATCATATTAGAAGAGATAACTTTTTTGATGAGGGCATAATAAACATTTGATTCATCTTTATTAACTATATAAAATTTCAGTGCGGGAAACAATTTTTTAAAGCCTTTGGCTTTATATAAATAAGGACCTCTAAATAGATTGCCTTCGCCCAAAATAAAATTTAATACCATAATTCCCATAGTGAGTTTATAATTATCACAAATTCCAACAATCCATCGTTTATTTTTAGAATCGTAATATCCATCACCATGATGTAGAAAACCATCAAAAATACCTTTTAAGAACTTATATGAAGTATTTAAACAATCGGGTAATAAACTTTTATTTTTAGCAACTTCTCCATCTGTATAAGTTTCTATTAAAGAAATTAAACTTTTATCATGCGATACGGCTGTAAGTGTTTTGTTTTGTTTTATTATTCTCATTTTGAACATTTTACTTATCTTTTTTAAAATTGGCAGGTCTTTTATTCCACAACTAAAACAAATAGCAGTTGTCCAAGTTAATTCTCCCGATTTTCTTTTTTTAACATATTCGGCAGGTATCATATCCTTTACTTTTGCCCATCTTACTGCCGAGTTATTTAATTCAATATCACTTTTAGCCTTTCTTTTTATCTTATTACCTTCAGCTAAAAAGAAACCTATTGCCAATCCTTTAATATAATCATCCTCACTGCCTTGAGGAATATTTAAAACTTTACCACCTAAATAATACAAAAGATTTTTATTTTTAAAATTCAATAATTCTTTAGCGTGAACCATTCTTTGGATGCACAGAAATTGACGCTTATCTTTACCAGTAGTTTTGAAAATAGGAAAAAGATGCTCTTCTGTGCAATTGATTTTAATACCTGTAGTTGTTTCAAGTTCTAATCCAGAATCCCATATTTCATCAATTGATTGAATTTTTCTCCAAACAACTTTAATCGTTGGTCTATTAAGTAAAGTAGGTAAAAATATCTCTTTACCTAATTTCCAGATTTTATATAACTCGGCAATTGTTCCAAACCAGTATTTATTTTCAATTTGAGCGACTATAGGAGTATCACTTCCTAAACACCAGCATATCCAATCACGAGGGAGAAAACCTATTTTTTTGGTAGCGATATTCCAAATATCCATCGCGACGAAAGCTATTTTACTTCCAGTAGATTGTGTCAGGCAAGCAGGAACATTAACGGCTAATCGTCCGCCGACGCATAATACCCTATATGCTTCTTTTAACCATTGTTCTGTGAATTCAAGATAATCATCTATAGATAAAGCATCATGCCAGTCGCCATAATCCATTGCGACATTATAGGGGGGCGAGGTCACTATTAACTGGACAGATTCGTCGGGAATAAAATGTAAATTTCTTGCGTCCCCCTCCCACAACTGCTGTCCATTGAATTCATAAAAAAGTTTTCCTTCTTTGACAGGAAGTTTTCCAGTTTTATGCTTGATATATTTAGCAGTTCTGAATGCCATCAATTAAGTTTTATTACATTTAAGAAGTTTTGTCAATAAATTTCGGGACTTGACATTTAAGAAATTTTAAAAAATAATGAATCAGAAAGGAGAGATAAATGGATTGGTCAACGATACCTAAACCGATAGTGAAACCTTTTGATAAAATTCGTGGCATGGATGATACTGAACTTCAAGATTTGTATAGTCGTGTTACAGCAGAGATTAATGCTGGAAATACGATGTTGAATGATTTGAAAACTGCAATAGAAAATGAATTAAGAGCGAGGGGATTGATAGCATGATAGAGGAGTTCTACAGGTCATTTGAGGGCGGGCGAAGTTGGTATCTTGACGGACAATTAGGAGATGATAACAATGATGGTAGAAGTTGGACTACAGCGAAGCAACACTGGTCAGCGATACAGAATTTAATTGGTGATGGAGACACAATTTATATCAGAAACGGATTATGGGACAGAATTGTAGTCGGATATAATCAAGTTGTAAGAATAATTGGTGTTGGATTTCCAGTTATCTGGGGGGGAGATGTGAATAATCCTCCGCTTGAAGTGAATGGTGGACGGGTTTTTGTCGTTGGATTGAATTTAGGAGGAGTTGGAGGAAATGCGGAACGAGATTGCGTTCTTCTTGAAGATTTACCGAGAGGACAGGGATTGAAATCAGTAAAAATTTATGGTGGGACATGGGGAATTGGAGGTGATATAGGGTCAGTGGCGAGAAACAATATAGAGTATTTTAGCGATAAAATTGTTGAGAGATATGTGACAAGAGTTGTTGAAGTGCCTGCGGAAAATCAGGATTGGGTAAGAGTTCAAGGGAATATAGCGACTTCTCCGTGGTTACCTGCCGAAGGTAATGCCATAAGTTTCAAAGGAATGTTTTTCCCGATGTTTAAGATAAAAACTTATACAGGGATAACTTATGATTCTGGGACGGATACGAGTGTTATAACTGGGTTGAACCCGCCGTTTAGAGCATGGGAAATTCCGAGCGTAAATGATGATGTTGGACTTTGTTTAGTGAAAGTTAACACCGATTTACTTACTTACGACCATTATAAAGGGGAGTATATAGGAGTTAATGCTGTTGTGCCTGCGTTTAAATTTGAAAATCAGTGGTTTGGTGGTTTTAGTGTATTTCAGGGATGTAATTTAGGATGGTTCAATATGAATTATACACAGGGACTTGACCCCGCTCTTCATTTGATTTTTGATGGGTGTAGTTTTACAAATTTTTCTCCTTTCAGGGAAATTATAGGAGCGGATTTAACAACACAATTTATGTCTTTTGGGTTCAGGGATTGTATATTTTATGGCGGCGATGGGGCAAGGTTATTAAAAGTGGTGAATGCAAATAGTCCTATGAAACCTCTTTTCAAAAGTGGAGCATTTTTTCATAATGTTATTGTGAATGTTGATTTCTGGAATTTTGAAAGTGATGTTGTTAAGAACTGGTTGAATAGTTTTGGACTTGATTATAGAAAAAAGATAGAAGCAGATGACATAATTGAGCTACCTTTTAGGGAGAATATGTGGGTGCAACTTGATTTTCTGTCCTTGTTTATAGCGATATTTATGCATATTGATACTGGAAAGCCGATATATCAGATACTTACCGAGAAGAAGATGTATCCAGTTGGGGATATAACGGAATGGTCAAAAGATACGGCGTCACTTGAGCATTATGGCGGGACAGAAGTTCCTCTTGTTTATGATGTTGGTGAAGTTTTAAAAGGATTGATGAAAGCAAAAAGAATAGAAATTTTGAAATGAAGAAATTATTTTTAATTTGGCACTTATGTGCCAGAGGGAATAAAAATGGCTGAAAGGTATAATAAAGGTGAAAGTGTAGAGTTGATAACCTCGCTGTTTAATGAGAATGGGAATAGAGTGAGCGGGGCGTCGGTTTATGCAACAATCAAAAAACCTGACGGGACTATTACACAGGATTATCCTTTTACTGAAGACCCGCAGTTTTCGGGAATTTATAAGTTGACACTTGACCCGACGATTTTAGACCTTGAAGGTTTTTATTTGATAAAAATTTCATCAGAAAGTTATGAGCCTCAATATACTCAAATTTTAGTGAAAGATTTTGCGGAAATAAAAGGACTGGGAGCAGGAATATACAAGGTGACCATAAAAACGATTTTTGTGGACAATCAAGCGGGCATTCCAGACACTTTTGTGAATATTCTGACCTCCGACGGCGAGTTCGTAGTAAACGGTCGCACCGATACTTCTGGACAGGTTATTTTCAATTTGAATGCTGGTAGTTACAAGGTGCGGGCAACAAATTTAGGAATTGCCACTTTTGACGAGACAACAATTTCAGTTTCAAGTGATACAACCATTTCAATAGCGGGTGAGAGAATAGTGATATCTCCGCCCGCCGACGCAGGTTTGGTAAGAATTTATGGCAATATCCGAGACCTCAACCTTTCACTCGCAAACATAGACAAAGTTCAAATTTCATTTAAGATATATCCTCCTGGAATCCCGCAGTTTTCAAAAGAAGTGTTGATTGACACATTTGAGGTGTTTGCCACAATTGATAAGAATACAGGGAATTTTTATGTGGATTTAGCAAAAGGGATACGGGTGCGGGTGGTTTGTCGGGAAGCAGAACTTTATAAAGATTTCGTCACCCCGCTTGATAAAGATATTGTCCCTCTGAAAAATTTGATTTGAAAAAGTCAATTTTCTCTTGACAAAAAAAGAAAAATATGATATAGTATAGGTTAAGTATCAAAATAGGAGGTTGCCAATGTGTAAGATTAAGTTTAAAACAACAAGAGACGAGGTTGTTATCCTGATGATGAAAAATGTGTTATATCTGATGGCAAAGAAGTATAAACCCAATGACCCTTATGAACTATCGGTTTCATTCGTGGATGGTAGTTTGACGAAATTTACAATTACCGCCGCCGAATTTGAGAATCTCAAAAAGCAACTTGAGGAGTATGA
>Ga0207433_10014627_pt1 | contig 11325 bp, 13 predicted proteins | sample YelNatPaOPGAMG01_FD_187559 | JGI IMG/M metagenome (GOLD analysis project Ga0207433, IMG submission 187559) | Hot spring thermophilic microbial communities from Obsidian Pool, Yellowstone National Park, USA - OP-RAMG-01 (SPAdes) (version 3) | ecosystem: Environmental > Aquatic > Thermal springs...
GACATTTGTCTTTTACAAAATAATGAATGCAAACTTTTGATTCTGTTTTGGGTTTTTCTTTTGGTTTCCATTTTTCAATTCCTCCAGCTGCTAAAATTTCTCCTGGAGAAGGACAGAAAGTTTGAAGACATTTTTGAATTAAACTTTCAATTTCTTTTCCAGTTGTTTCTTTAGTTCCAAAACCAATAACATAATCTGTGCCAATAAAAGTCGTTGGTACTCCTACGGGCTGGGTATTGTAAGCTTGAGCAACTTTTTGAAAAAGCTCTTGATTTTCCTTGCTATAATAAACTTCGAAATCTTTAACCTCCAATTGAGGATATTTTTGTTTTAATTCTTCTAAAAACGGTTTCTCTTGAGCACAATGAGGACAACCTTGGCCCCAGAAAAAATAAATTTCAATTTTTTCTGCAGCCGAAATCTCTTTAAAAGAAAAAACAGGCAACGTTAAGCCAAAAAATATTAAAAACAAAATCTTCTTTTTCATAGTTTTTATTTTATCATTTTTTAAAAATTATTGAAACTAAAAAAAGCAAAAAGCCAGAAAGAATGATTAAGAGGCCGGCGGGATATCCTGTAACCTGAGAAAGAGAAATTCCAAAAATTGCACAAAGTATTCCAAAAAGAAAAGAAAAAAACCTAAAGACTTTTAAATTTTTACTCAAATTTAAAGCAGAAGCAGCAGGTATGGCAGTCAAACCTGCTACCAATAATCCACCGACAAATTTTACTCCCAAAGCAACAATTGCTGAAATTGAAAGAATGTAGAGAAATTGGTATTTTTTCAAATCGATCTTTTCTGCCATTGCCAAATCTTCTGAAATTGAAATTAAAGTTAATTTTGGATAAATTTTTTGGATCAAAAAGAAAACAAAAATAGAAATCAATACAATAATCAAGCTTCCTACTTTCTCAATTTTTGAAATATCTCCAACTAATGCTTCCTCAATTTCATGCTCTGATAAAAATAAAAAAGTAATTGCTAAAGAAACAGTAAATAAAATTGCAATGATTGTTTCAGTTGGCAATTTTGTCTTTTGCTCAAAAAACCAAATTAAAATTGCGCCAAAGAACAAAAACAAAAATGCACCTAAAGAAATGTCTTTCCCAAAGATTAAAGCTAAAGCAACACCTGGTAACGCTAAATGAGATAGAGGATCGACGACAATTGTCATTTTCTTAGATAGCATCAAAGAACCCAAATATCCTGCTACTCCTCCAACAAAAATTCCAGAAATTAAAGCTGGAAAAAAAGAAATTGGCATATTGATTATAAAAAAGGGTAACGTGGAGTAACCACATTACCCTATGGAAGTTTAAGAAACCTTAACAGTTCCTTTAAATTAGAAATAGTCGCATCTGGTTCAAAAATTTTTTCTTCAGGTTTTTCATAGCGTATCCACTCACTTTTAATATGAGGATTTTTAAGCCAAACAGTAATCATTCCCAATCCCTTAGCTCCTACTAAATCTTCAGCTAACTCATCGCTAACAAAAACTGCTTCCTCTGGTTTTATCGAAAGGGTTTTCAGTGCTGCAATGAATATTCTGGCATCTGGTTTCCTAGCTCCAATTTCAGAAGAAACCACTATTGCATCGAATAAATCTCGAATTTTATAATTATCGAGAACCCGAATCACCCAATCATAGACATTATTGGCAATAATGCCCACTTTATAATAATTCTTTATTTTTTTGATGATATCTATGGTTTCGGGCGCAATAATATGCGAGTCGATCACTAAATTTCTTATAGTCTCTAAAGGTTTCTCGTCGGGAAGGTCTAAAATTTTTCTAAGCTGTTCAAACATCTCTTGATCTGTTTTCAATCTGCCCAATGACCGAAGAAGATAGAAATTGCGCCAAATCTTAAAAACTTCATTCCATTTTAATCCGTAGGGTTTCAGAATTTCTTCAATTTTCGCATCAATTTCTTTAAACCCACTTATTAAAGTTCTTCCCCAATCAAAAAATATAGCTTTTACCATGAAGGTATCTTTTGTTTTCTTTTATGTACCTTTTGATGAACCAATTGAGAAAGATAAACTCATCTTTTTTAATTTGAGCTCTTTCCAATGCATTGTAATAAGAATTTCTGTTTTTATAGGGAATATTTAAAAACGGATATCCGAATTTGTGCAAAACAAAATTCATCATCAATCTTGAAATCCTGCCGTTTCCATCTGCAAAAGGATGAATAGTAACGAATTTGAGGTGTACAAGCCCTGCCAATTCTACAGGATGCAAAACATTTTTATTTTTTTGATACCATTTGAAAAAATCTCGTAGCATTGGATAAATCTCAACTGGATAAGGTGGCTGAAATTTACTCCCAGAAATTCTTACTTGATAATTTCTTATTTTTCCTGCAATGTCAGGTTTTGTTTGTTCAAAAAGTTCTTTATGCCATTTCAAAACCAGGGGCAAAGAAAGGTCCTCTTTTAAATTGAGCATTTCTAAAAAAATTTTTCTGTGAGCTTCTGCTTCTTTGATATCATGAATTGGTTTTCCTTTTGGTGTAATTCCCCTTTCTAACAAATCTGCGGTTTCTCTCAAAGTTAAAGTAGAGCCCTCAATTCTTTGAGTGTCATAAGTGAACTGGATAGTAAAAGTTTCAATTTCTTTTTCTCTTGCAGATTCTGGCATTTTTTTCAATTCTTTCTGATAGTTTTGCCTAATTTTTTCCAAAATTTTCTCCCATTTCTCTCTGAAGATCTGTTGAAAAAATTTTCTTTTAATTTCTTCACTATCTTTGGGAATTTTCTTTCCCAAATACAACTCTTTCTTTTCAATCTTTTTTCCTTTTCTTATCGTATGTTCCAAATAAAAATAAGTTTCTTTTCCTCTAATTTTTTTTCTGATAGTAACCATATTGCCACTACAAATTTACCAAAATTTAAAAATTTTTTCAAATTGTAGAGGTATGGCGAAATCAAAGTTAATGAAAAATCAAGATGTATGGAATAAGGAGCTTGTTGAACAGATTTGAAAATTTTGGTATTATTTGGTATTATTAAGTAATGCAAAATTACAATTCAAAATTAAAAGTGGGGGTTGTTGGTTTGGGCCATCAAGCCCTCGAAGATCACATTCCGGCCATTAAAGTATCTCCAGATGTTGAACTAGTTGGTGTTGTGGAAATTAATAAAGAAAAATTGAAAACTTTTTTAAATGAAAATAAGAATGTGAAAGGATATGAAAACTTCGATGAACTAATAAAGAATCATAGATTAGATTTTGTAATTATTGCTGTACCTCATTATTTACATTACGAATTTACCAAAAAAGCAATTCTTAAAGGAATTCATGTCCTCAAAGAAAAACCAATGGCTGTTTCTTTAATCCAAGCTAAAGAATTAAATGAATTAGCCAAAGAGAATAATGTGCAGATTATGGTCACTCTTCAAAGAAGGTTTAATCCGATTTATTCTACTTTTTTTCAATTGATCGATAAAATTGGAAGGCCTTTTTATATCGAAGCAAAGTATACTTTTTACATTGAAAATCCTCATGAAGGATGGCGTGGGAAAAAAGAATTAGCAGGAGGTGGATGTTTAATCGATATGGGTTATCATATGGTTGATTTATTAATGTGGTATTTTGGATTGCCCGACAAAGTTCTCGCCGAAACTTCTTGCGCTGCTAAAGAAGGAATTGATTATAACGCAGAAGATACTGCGCATGTTATTTTTAAATATAAAACGAAAAATATCTGGGGCACCTTGACTGTGTCTAGAAGTATTCCACCAAAACAAGAATACCTAAATGTGTATGGAACAAGAGGCATTATCCATCTTGAACGAGGTAAAATTGAACGATATTCTCCAAATGGGGAATTAATAGAATCTCTTAAAAGGGAATTTGCTTGGCCTTCGGCAGCCCAGGATCAACTTGGATATTTTATAAAAGTGATTAAGGGAGAAAAAGAAAATATTAGTAATCCAGAATTTCATTTTAATCATCTAGCTTTCATTGAAGCTGCGTATAAATCAAAAGAATTAGGACAATTTGTAAACCCTAAAGAGATATTGAAAAATTATGGAATTTAAAAAATCAAAACTCGCAATTTTAGGAGGACCCAAAACTATAAATAAAAAACCACCGCATTTTACTTGGCCCATAATAGATAAACAAATAGAAAAAGTTGTCATTAAACAACTTCATCAAACAATTTCTATTTATGATAAAAGTGGAATTTTCAAAGATTTTGAAGAAGCTTTTGCGAAATATCATCATCGAAAATATGCACTTTTATGTAGCTCTGGAACTTTAGCGATTCACTCAATGTTCGTTGCTGTCGGATTTAAGGAAGGAGACGAAGTAATTTGTCCCGCTTACACTTTTTTTGCTACCGTTACTCCTCTTTTATTTACCGGAGCGAAACCTGTTTTATGCGACATTGACGAAAATGGAAATATTGATCCTCAAGAAATCAAAAAGAAAATTACTAAGAGAACAAAAGGAGTAATAGTAACTCATATGTGGGGGATTCCTTGCAAAATGGATGAAATCGTTAAAATTTGTAAGAAAAACAATCTGCTCTTATTAGAAGATTGTTCACATGCTCATGGTGCAGAGTATAATGGAAAACGTGTAGGAACTTTTGGCGATTTGGCAGCTTGGAGTCTTCAAGGACCAAAAAATGTAAGCGGTGGAGAGGGAGGAATTTTATTAACTGACAATAAAGAATTCTATTACCGTGCGCTGCTTCTAGGTCATTATAACAAACGATGCAAGCAAGAAATTCCAAAAAATCATCCTCTCTATAAATATGCAGTTACAGGAATGGGATTAAAATATAGAGCTCATCCCCTAGCTATTGCGATAGCTTATGAGGTGTTTAAGAAGCTGGATAAATTTTTAAAAATAAAAAGATTTTTTGCGAACAAAATTATCGAGGAATTAAAAAATCTTCCAGGAATTTCATTGCCTCCAGCATATTTTAATAGAAAGTATAAACCTTCTTGGTACGCTTTTATATTTCAATATACTCCTGAAGCACTAGAAAATCTTTCTATTGAAAAGTTTTATACTGCTCTTCAAGCTGAGGGGCTAACCGAAGTAGACAGACCAGGTTCCACTTGCCCCTTAAATCTTTTGCCCCTTTTTCAAAATCCTGCGGAATTATTTCCAATTTATAGAAAGAAAGACAATTTCTTTTCTTATAAACCTGGAAATTTTCCAAAAGCAGAAAAATTTTATCGGAATGCTATCAAATTACCTGTCTGGACGAGAAAAAAGGATTCAAGAATTGTGAATTTATACATTTCAGGAATTAAAAAAGTAATTACGCATTTTCGGGATTTATTATGAAAAACAAAAAAATAGTTCAAAAAATAGTTGTAGCTGGAGTAATAATTAACAAAGAGGGTAAAGTTTTAATTCTACAGCGCAATAAAGATGAAGAAGTTTTCCCGAATATGTGGGAACTACCAAGCGGAAAAAGAGAATTTTTAGAGGATTCTCAAAGTTGCTTGATGCGTGAAATAAAAGAAGAGACAGGGTTGAGTAACATCAAAATTATCATGCCTTTTCATGTTTTCGAGTACCAAATTGAAAAACCAAAAGAAATAAGAGATACCACGCAAATAAATTTTTTGGTAAAACTTTTGAAAAAACAGAAAGTAAAATTAAGCACAGAACATCAAAATTTTGCCTGGATTAGTAAAAATGAAATTAAAAATTATCAATTATCCGAAAATACTAAAATAGTTATTTTAGAAGCCTTTAAACTAATAAAGAATTTAAATGAAAAAATCTAACAAACTAATACCGTATAAATATTTTTGGCTTAGTGTCGAGGGCACGGACGCGGTAGGTAAAACTACTTTAGTAAAGAAAATCGAGGCATTTATGAAAAGACAAAAGAAAATAAAATTTGCAATTCTAAAAGAATTTTCTAACTCAAAAGTAGGTAATTTAATAAAACAAATCATTGATAAAGAAAGATTTTTTCGTTTGGGAAAGGTTCATTATCCATTTTTCGAAACTTTATTACTATGTGCCGATTTTATCTATCAATTTGAGAAAACACTTTTAAAGTATTCAAAAAAAGATAAATTATTTATCGTATCTGACAGGGGACCTTATTCATTTTTTACATATCAGCTTTTAAGAATCGAAAGTAGTTATGACATTCGACATCCAAATTATTTAAAAAATTGGCTCAGATATATTTTCTTACCTTTAGGCATGCCAAATCTGACTATTCTTTTAATTTCTTCTCTTCAAGATATTAAAAAGAGAATTGAAAAGAGAGAGGGTTCCATTACCAAAAAAGATTTATTATTTATTGATAGAGTCCAAAAGGAATATTTAAAAATTTCAGAAAGAATTTTTTATACGCCTATTTTAGTTTTGGAAAACCGCAATGGAAAATTTGGAAAGGTTGAACAGAAAGCTATTGAAATAATAAAAGAAATACTCAAAAAGTTTTAAAAAAGGCTCTCATAATGGAATGAGAGTCTTTATAGATTTTTGCAGTTGCCGCTTAATCATCAAGTGCTTTTATTATACATTTTTTCACTTCTTCCGTGATGTTATCGAGAGTGTAAAGTTCTTCCTTACTGAACCATCGCGCTGTTTCGTGTTCCTTGAGTACTACTTTTTCTTCTGGATGGAGAAGGTGGACTAGAAAATTAATCTGAGTGGCATCTCGAATTTCTGTGGGTGTTTCAACAGTATACTCAAAAACAGAGATTGGACGATCTACAACAACAGAAAGACCAGTTTCCTCCTTCATTTCTCTTACTAGGGCTTCGATACTTGTTTCGCCAAATTCACGTTTCCCACTTGGTAATTCCCATATTCCTGGATAAACATCTTCTTCTCTTCTTTTGAGAAGTAGTACTTTCTTTTCTTTAATAATTACCGCGGCAACTACAACCGAAAAGACACGTCGTTTTTGGTTCATCTTTCTCACCTCCTTTTTAATGTGCATATAATATTTTCTCAAAAATTTAATTTTTTTCAAATTTACAAAGAATATTAATGACCATGATAGTGCTCGTAAAATTTTATTTCTTGGCCATAAAGTTTTGATAAAGATTCTGGAGTGACAACTTCTTTTGGTTTTCCTTGGCAAATTGGGCATTTGTTCAAACAAATAACATAATCTGAAAATTTGAAAACGACGCTCAAATCGTGAGTGACTAAAATTATTGTTAAATTTTTTTCTTTTTTTAATCTTTCTAAAAGTTGATAAATAGATTCTTGTCCAGAGATGTCAATTCCAGTCGTTGGTTCGTCAAACAATATAACATCAGGATTTCCGATTAGCGCCCAGGCAACCAAAATTCTTTGATACTGACCTGAAGAAAGCTCGCCCAAATTTTTCTTTAAGAAATTTTCTTTAAATCCAACTAATTTTAAAACTTCTTTAATTTCATTTTCATTCTTTGTTTTCAATTTAAAAAATTCCTCAACCGAGATTGGAAAATCTTTAACAAAAGGAACTCTTTGTGGAACATAACCAATTTTTATTCCTTTTTTCCACTCAATTTTCCCTTCAAAAGGAAACATTGCCAATAAAGTTTTTAACAATGTCGACTTCCCTGCCCCATTCGGTCCCAAAATCGTCAAAACCTCTCCCCTTTTCACTTCAAAAGACAAATTACAAATGATCAACTCATTATCGAGTTTTACGTTTAAATTTTTAACTTTTAAAATCGTTTCCATAATTTATTTAACTACAACCTGGACAAATTGAGCAAGTACCAGAGCAACTCCCGCTTCCTTTTCCAGAAGGTCCTTTCGGTCGCCATTCATTGCACTCTGCCCCACATTCTGGGCATTTTGCCACTAATTTCCAACAATACCCAAAAACCGAGCTGTGCCACTCTTTCTTTTTTCCTTCTGCCTCAAAAATTTTATCGCATTTTGGACAATAAAATTTCTCCATGTTTCGATTAAATGTAAATTCCAAAATAAATCAAAATGTAGTTCAGTGAAACATAAAAGAACAGCAACCCAAACAAAGCTTTCAATACGTTCGGTTTAATTTTTGCCACCAACTTTGCGCCATAAATTGCACCGATCAAGGCACCAATTCCCAAAGTAATAGCCACAGGAATATTAACCACTCTTTGATAAATCTTAAAAATAGCACCAACTAAAGCAATCCAAATAAAAGATGCCATTGAAGTACCAATTGCCAATTTAACCGGAGCATTTAGAAAATAAATGAAAGAAGGAACCAGAGCATAACCTCCACCCAAACCAATAATACCAGTGAGAGTGCCAATTATTGCTCCTAATACCCCTTTTGGCAAAGGCTTTCCAGGAATTTCTGTTCCTTGCGCTCCCTGGCTTTTTGCAAATATTCCTTCATAAATCATTCGGACAGAAACAACAATGAAAGCAATACCAATGATCAAATCTATCAAATTTCCATAATTTTTAATGTAACCAAAAATAATCGATCCAATAATTACTCCCAAAACCCCACTCGCTCCAACTGTCCAGGCAGTTCTTTTATCTACATTTTTCATTCTGATATGCTGAATTGTGCCAGATCCAGCAGTAAAAACTACTGCGGTTAAAGTGGTACCAACAGCAAACGCTGGATCAAAATGGAAACCAAAGCGCAAAACTGGCATCATCAAAGCGCAACCACCTGTGCCCAAGAGTCCCCCGATAATTCCTGCCAAAACTCCAGTGATGAAATAAACGAGATAAATAATCATGTTTTACAATAATTTATTTAATTCCTTTAAATATTTTTTGACGACCTTTTGATTTAATTTATAAAAAACTTTCAAACCGATCTTTTTTGAAGAAATCAAATTCAAATCTCTCAAAACCTTCAAGTGATGGGAAACTAGATTTTGGGGAAGCTTTAAACATTGCCAGATATCACAAACGCATTTTTCACCATCTTTTAAAAGGCATAAAATCTTCAATCTGTTTGGCTCAGAAATCTTTTTCAATATCATTGCCCACCTTTCGATTTCCAAAATTGATTTTTTATTTTGACAACAATTTGCCATATCAATCTACATTGATGTATTTTAGAAAAAATAAAAAGGTTTGTCAAGCCAAAAAGTCTTAAAACATTCCTGTTGTTAATAAAAAAGTATTTCTCAATCTAAAAAGAGTCCTACTTCAAACGGTAAATTATTTAAAATAAATTCTTCTGGTTTTTCGGTAAAAATTATTCTTTTTCCTAAAGAATGAGCGAAACCAATTTCTAATAAAGCAGAAGCACCTACATATCCATTGGGATCACAAACTATTAAAGCATCTGAGTTTTTTATCGAATTTAGATGATATCTCTCTAATTCTAACTAATTCTAAAGGAGATAGGCCCTCTTCTCCTTGAAAAATTACAAATTCTACACCTGGAGTTTTAGGAATCGTAAACCTTGGGCTTAATACTACCACCCCCCCCTGCCTCTAATTTCTTTTTTATTTCTAAGATATGATCTAAATGCTTTCTAAAGCTTCCACTTAAAGTAACGTGCCTGAACTCTTGTCTTACAATACCGTTGATAATATTTGAATCAGAAGGAATAATTTTTTCAATATTATATTTTTCACAAATTGCTTGTGCTATAGCTGAGCAAGGCCTTGCTCCATGCATCCATTTAGGATTGTCTGGCATTAAGTTTTCTAGTTCTTTTAGGGTTATCTTTTCAAAAATTTCTCTGTTTTTATTTTCAAAATCCTCTAATTCAATTAAAAATGGATGGTCATCGTCTTCAAACAAAATATTTTTCTTTAAAGGATAATTAGCAAGTTTCATATAGGTTAATTCTCCTCCTGTATAAAAAGCAATTTTAGGCTTATTTTGGATTGGCGGGAATAAATTCTTTATATGGTCTACAACATCCTCTAATTTTATTTTCGAAAATTCGTCATTTATCTGAGGGAAATCGGTAAGAATTTTACCAACTCCGAAATCTAAATTTACTCTTTCTATTGCTTCTTTACCATACATTATTACAAGCTCTGTTGAACCACCACCAATATTGATTAAAAGCAAAGGTTCATTTAGGTTACATTTCCCAACCAAAGCCATTCCCAAATAAAAATTCTCTAAATCTTGATCAATAATATTAAAATAAAGACCAGTTCTTAGAAAAACTTCATCAATAAAATTAACTTTAGTTTCTGGTGCTAATTTTCTAAAAATTCCAGTAGCATAAAGTCTTATAGGTGTGTCTTTGTTTTCTTCTTTTATTGCTTCTAAAAGTTCGAAAAGTTCTTTTTTATTTTCAGAAGAAATTCCACCTTCAGGATCGAACCCGTCTTTAAAATGTAGACTTCTTTGTAATAAGAGATTTAATTGATTCTGAGAATGCTTATAAACCTTAACTGTTGAAGAACCTATGTCTATTAAAATTCTTTCCGTCATTATTAAAATTATATTTTTTAAAAATCATTTTGTCAAATAAATTTAGCAAGCAGTAAAAAACAAAATTTATAAAGATTAAATTTTTCAAGGTTTTGAAATTTTTATTGCCTTTCCTTCAATCAATGCTTTAGCGACTTTCTTTCTGGCAGAGGTTAAAATTCGACAAAGGGTGGCTTGGGAAATTTTCATTTTCTTTGCTGCCTCAACTTGATCTAATCCCTCCAAATCACAAAGCCTTAAGGCCTCAATTTCATCCAAAGATAACTCAACCTCATCTAACATTGAAAGAGGAATAGCTCTTGGTTTAAAATAAATTGCTTTTGGATCAAATTGTACTCTTCTTGGTTTAATTGGCCTTACCATATTTTTATTCCCTGGTTAAATGAGCTTTGCAATTTGGACAGATTAAGCTAGAACAAGGAACTCCGGGTTGATGTTCGACTCTATAATTACATCGAGGGCAGACGCAATAACCCCCGGGTCCCCTTCCTTGGGCTCCTTCTATTTTTCCTCTAAATTTTCCTCTCCTTCTCCAACCAAAACCTCTTCCAAAACCTCTCCCGAATCCTAAAGTTCCAGGAACTGGTTTATAAAATCCTGTTTCAACTTCATGGCTTTTAATTTGAATTGCGACATAGACTAAATTTTTAATTTCCTTCATCAATCTTTCTCGCAAATTTTCTGAAACTTTGGTTGCAGTATCAACATCCAAATTTTTTGGCAAATTTATCTCCAAATTGGCAGTAAAAACAGAACCTTTCTTTTGAGTTTTTAAATCTGAAATTTCAATTCCCTGAGATTTTGCAATTTCTTTTATTTTTTCTTCAACTTCAGGTGGAGCTGAAACATCGAGCAAAGAATCGATTGCCTCTTTTCCAATTGAGAAAGATTCCTTAACGATATAAAGACCAATTAAAAAAGCTAAAACTGAATCTGTATAAATCCAGTATTTATTCAAAATCAAACCGGCAA
>Ga0207433_10014628_pt1 | contig 11325 bp, 9 predicted proteins | sample YelNatPaOPGAMG01_FD_187559 | JGI IMG/M metagenome (GOLD analysis project Ga0207433, IMG submission 187559) | Hot spring thermophilic microbial communities from Obsidian Pool, Yellowstone National Park, USA - OP-RAMG-01 (SPAdes) (version 3) | ecosystem: Environmental > Aquatic > Thermal springs >...
GCTTTGCCCCCCTGGACCCCCCTTTTGCCCACCCTCGTAGGCTTAGGGTTTGCCGGCGTTTTGGGTCCCACTCGTGGCGGGGTTGCTAATGCGGGCTACTCGTCCCCTCTTTTGGTTTCGTGGGGGGACACCCCCAAGCCCCCCGCCATGGGGGCTTTGCCCCCCTGGACCCCCCTTTTGCCCACCCTCGTAGGCTTAGGGTTTGCCAGCGTTTTGGGTCCCACTCGTGGCGGGGTTGCTAATGCGGGCTACTCGTCCCCTCTTTTGGTTTCGTGGGGGGACACCCCCAAGCCCCCCGCCATGGGGGCTTTGCCCCCTGGACCCCCCGTTTGCCCACCCCCGTGGGCTGAGGGTTTGCCAGGGTTTTGCCCCCTCCGAGGCGAAAAGGGGAGAACCCCGCAAAATTTTCCCCCTTCCCTCGCAGGGAAGGGGGTCAGGGGGTTAGGTCGGAAGGGCCCATCCCCCTCCCCCGGTTTAAAAAACCCCGGCCAGGAGGCCGGGGTATGGGCTTCAAGGAACGATGCGGGTCCCAGTCTCGCCTCTCAGAGCTCGGGTTATGTTTTCGGGGCTGGTGATTATGGCTTCCTTCCCACCTTGCTCCAGGTAGCTTATTATGGCCTTTATCTTCGGCCCCATGCTCCCCGGCGGGAAGTGCCCTTCATCATAGTAACGCTTGGCTTCCTCTAAGGTCATCCGGTCAAGCCAAACCTGGTTCGGTTTTTTGTAGTTCAAGGCCACCTTTTCCACCGCCGTGCTTATGAGGAAAAGGTCGGCCTTTATCCCAACCGCCAGGAGGCTTGAGGCCAGGTCCTTATCAATCACGGCCTCAACCCCTTTGAGGGAACCATCATCCAGCCTGATGACCGGTATGCCGCCTCCGCCTACGGCTATCACCACAAATCCTTGGTCCACAAGCGATTTTATGGCGTCAAGCTCCACGATTTCCAAGGGATAGGGGGAAGGGACTACTCTCCTCCAGCCCCTGCCGGCATCTTCCATGACGTCCCACCCTTCTTCCTCCTTGCGCTTCAGGGCTTCCTCTTTGCTCATGAAGGGCCCAATAGGCTTTGTCGGGTTCTGGAAAGCAGGGTCATTCCGGTCAACTACTACTTGGGTGACTACGGTTACCGCTTGCTTCTTCATCCCTTTTTTGAGGAAAGCATTGTACAGGCATTGCTGGAGCATGTAGCCGATGGCGCCTTGGGTATCGGCTCCGCAGGAGTCAAGCGGGACGGGGTGGAGGACGTGGCGGGCGAGTTCGGAGCGCAGAAGGATGAAGCCTACTTGGGGCCCGTTCCCATGGGTTATGACTACATCCCAGCCTTCTTCAATCATCCCGGCTATGTGCCAAGCCGTCTCGCAAGCAGTTGCGAACTGATCGGGGACAGTCTGATGCTGCGGGTCTTTTATCAAGGAATTTCCGCCAATGGCTACTACTGCTAACCCCTTTCTGCCCATTTTACATCCCTCCTGAAGAGATTTTCCTTTAACCCACCCCCGTTGGCCGAGGATTAACCAGCGTTTTGGGTCCCACTCGTGGCAAGTTTGCAGGGGTGGACTAATCACCCCCAGTTTAAAACTCTGGGGGGACACCCCCTGGACCCTTCCTTGGCTTTGGGTCCCAATCGCAGGCGGGGGCATTACCAGTTAGCCATGGTCAGGACCATTATGGCTTTTTGGACGTGCAGTCGGTTTTCGGCTACGTCGTAGATGCAAGAGCGAGGGCCACTGGCTACTGCATCCGTAACCTCATGCCCCCGGTCCACAGGCATTGGGTGGGTGAAGATGGCATTGGCAGTGCGCTTCATCTTCTCTTCATCGCATATCCATTCGGTGTAGTGGAGGGCCTTTTCAATTTCCTCCTGCTTGTGGAAGACCCCATCCCTGTAGGCTTGGGGGCTCATCCAGTTGCGGGAGTAGACCACGTGGGCCCCTTCGTAGCCGGAAACGGGGTCATGGACGATTTCAAACGAAGTGCCGTTAGCTCGGCAATTGGCCTTGACTTGCTCAATTACCTCGGGGTCCAAGTCGTAGCCTTCGGGGTAGGCCAAGGTTACGTGCATGCCGAAGCGGGAGCCTATGAGGAGGGCTTCCTGGACCGAGCACCAAGAGCGGGCCAGGGCGCCGTGCCCCCAAATCACCAGGAGCTTCTTCCCCCGGATTGATTCGGGGTCAAGGGGCTTGCCCACCCCTTTCCCCCACCATTCCATCCATCCCATTACGTCGGCCAGGCCTTGGCAGGGGTGGAATTTGTCATCGGCCATGTTGATGACGGGGATGTCGGCATAGTAGGCGTATTCCCTTATGAGCGCATCGCCAGCTCCGTAGTAGGGGATTTTGTCCTCCAGGACCCGGATGCCGAGGCCTGCGGCATAGCGGCTCATGACTTTGGCTGCATCTTCAATCGTTTCACCGGCGGTCTTTTCCGTCTTCAAGCGCATAGTTTCGGGGACGAGGTACTGGGCGTGGCCTCCGAGCTCAGTTATGGCTGCCTCAAACGAGATGCGGGTGCGGACTGATGGGTTGTAAAAGAACATGAGGAAGGTCTTGCCCTTGAGCGCTTCGCTCCAGCGGGGGGAGAAGCGCTCCCTCTTCATTTTGGCTGCCAGGTCCAGGACAGCCCAAAGCTCTTCCAGGCTCCATTCCTGAGTGCAAATCAAGTCCCTTCCGTACAGGTCCATAGCTCACCTCCAAAGCAAAATTAATGCTTCCCCTTGTGGGGTCATTGCGAGAATGCTAAGCACCCGAAGCAATCTCCAACCGCCGGGAGGGAGATTGCTTCGCCTTTAGCTCCACAGCAAAACGCCCTCCCTTTCAGCATCATACATCAAGGTCCCGACAAAATTTTTGAGTTCTTCGTATTTCCTTTGCGAAGTAATTATCACTTCATAGGACTCTCCTTCAACTTCTGCAAGCATTTTGTAGATATTACCTAAAATTTCCCTCTTGTGGCTAAGCGGAAGGTCTTTATCAATCACTACCAAAAGGTCCCAATCGCTATCCTCCCTGAAATCGCCCCTCGCCCTTGAGCCAAAAAGTATTATTTTCAGAACCTTCATCCCCTCTTTCTCAATTTCATCCCTAATTACTTTTAGCGCCTTTTCCGTTTTCATAATCACCCTAAGCTTTTTTCTTCACCAAGACCGTCCATTGGCCTTTCTGGACCACTTCCCCCTTTTGGTTGAGCAAAGTCACGTCAAATACTACAACTCCCCCCAAGCCGGGCATTTCCCTCTTCCGGGCTACGGAGGCTTCCAGGTGGACGGTGTCTCCAATCCTTATCGGGGCTTTGAATTTCCAATCCAAGCTAAGGAAAGCCTCCACTGTCCCTTCCAGAAAGCCCAGGCGGGAGGCCAAGCCAGAGGCGACGGCAAGGCCCAGAAGGCCATGGGCAATCCTCTCACCGAATGGCGTGGATTTGGCATACTCGGCATCGGTGTGGAGCTGGTTCCAATCCCCTGAAAGGGCTGAGAATAGCACTATATCGGCTTCGGTTATGGTCCGCCCCGGGGAACGGACGCTCATCCCTTCAGTTATGTCTTCAAAGTAAAGCCCTCGGTTCATCTTTACCCTCCGATGAAAATCAAGGGCAAGGCCAGAAGGAGCAGGAGGCTCCACCCGGCGTAGAACGGCATCGCTTGAGCGAAAGTCTTGTGGGCCGCGGTAGCCCATTCTTCTCCGGCTCTGCTCTCTCGCCAGAGCAAAATTGCCAATAGGGCCGTGTTCAGGATGTTCCACCCTATCACTGTTAGCCGGTTCGGGGTTAGGCCATCCCACCGGGTGCGGTAAATTATGGCCGAGAAGGCATACAGGCTTATGATTATGGCTAAGATGACCAGGACCAGGCGCCCACGCCTGAGCCAGCGGTTGAGGCCTTCGGAAATCTCCTCCCCCCTTACTGGGACGGTCCAGAGGAGAAGGCCCACTACCGCAAAGAGCATGGCATTGTAAGCTATGAGGGCTTCGCGGTTGAAAAACGGCCTCATGAAGTTGAATGGGATTAAGGCTATGTAAGCGATTAGCACCAGGATTGAGGGGATGATGAAGAGGCGAAGGAGGAGGGTGACGAACCGGAAGAGGCCGGCGAAGTTCTGCTCCCTAAGGCGGCGCATAGGCTCATAGATTGAAGCCACCGCCAGCACCGGGATGCATCCTGCCAAGCCCATGAAGAAAATTCGTTCAATCGGCTCAGGAAGGGAAAAGAAGAAGGTGTGGAAAAGGCCAAAGGAGATAGCAATGAAGATTCCGAGGACTATGCCCATTAATCCACCCATCACTAAGGCTTCTAAGGATTTGGCCAGAAAGGCAAACCGGCTTTCCACGTCATCTTGCCCTTTGAGGACGTAGAGGCCCAGGGCTGCCCAGGAAAGTGGGATAAGGTGGATTGCTCCGAGGTTGAGGTATTGCTTCCAGAAGATTTCCTTCTTTATTAAGAAGTCGGCGAAGTAAACCCAGGAGCTGGCCAAGGCCAAGGCAACCATTAGGAGGACGAAGCGGCTGAGGAACTGGCGGTGGAGGAGGAAGAGGTAGAGGAGGATGAAAGCGGCGCAGATTGGGGCCCAGTAGAGTAAGAATAAGGGAATTTGCTGGCGGGCTACCAATCGGTAGTCCGATATACCCCAGAATACGAACCCACAGGGTATAGCCAAGAGCACAGCGTAGAGCCAATGGTAGGGCAACCGGCCGAGTGCTGCGCCTGCGGTGGTTTCTTCTCTGAGCCGGTAATGCCAAGCGGCAAGCAAGAGGTTCTGAGGGTTTGCGGAGTAAAGTTCACCTATTGCTTTAGCGAAGAGGCTGCCTTCCCCCTTTTGCAAGGCTTGGCGGTAAAGCTTCTCCAAGCCTTCGGGGTCTTCTAACTTGGCCGAAATCTCGGCAACATACTCCGCAGGCATGCTCTAAACCTCCCTTTAGAGTTGAGCAAATTATACTGATTATCAAGGCTTAGGGCAAAATGAGGGATTCTGAGAGTGGGCCACGATTCTGTCGGGCATCCTTCCTTTCAGGAGGCCTATTTTGGGGGCTTGGCTTTCAAGGCTTGCCAGATGAGCTCACGGCTTTCCCACAAGTAGGAATCTCCCTGGCCCTTTGCACGCAAAATTGGCTCAAGGTAACGGAGATTTTGTACCCGAACCCCCCGGACTATTAAGTCCTTTGGGACAAGGGCACGGGAAAAGACCACTATTCCCTCCACCCATGGTTCTCGCCCCACTACTTCCCGAAGCCGCCCTTTGAGCCAGAAAACATTCCGCAAGACCTGTTCAATGGGGTCTTTCTCCATGGGGTGCCCGTTCAGCAAAATGCTATCCCCGGCTGCTGTAACTTTTCCTCGGTGCGATTTGGTTTCCAATAGAAAAATCCGGCCTTCTCTTGTAATCACGAGGTGGTCAATGTTCCCATAAGGGCTTTCAATATCGTGTATGACGAAGAAATCTTCTCCCAGCCTTTCCAAAACACGACCTACCTGCTCTTCGGCATAGGCTCCTTTTTCCGCTCGGCGGACAGCGCGTTCACCGCGCCTGGCGATCTTATCCAGAAACTCCGCCCCCATCCGGATGATTAAAAGGAGCACGAACATTCCAATCCCCCCAATGCCCAGGGCTTGGCTTTTTACGAGGAATGAAAGCAACACAAGCAGGATAGCAAATCCTACCAAGAGCACTTTTATCAAATTCTTCATACGCCGCTCGGCCATAGCTCTTGTAGATGCTCCGGCTTCTGTTGGTGCCGGTGCTGGCCTTGGGGGGATTAGCATGAGGACGAAAAGGCCGATAATTGCCGTTAGGCCCCATAGAATGAGGAGGACTTCCAAGGGAAGGCCAAGCAAATCTTTTACTGAGGCCCCTAAAACTTGTCCGATTAGTCCCAAGACCCCGGCCAGAAGCCCCAAAAGCGTCATTTCACGAATGTTTCCCCACTGTCGCTTTCGGGGGTCTAAACCCGCCAGGCGATAGATGAGAGCCCCTAACAGTGCCATGCCTACCGATAATACCCCCAAAATGCTCAAGATGCCTCGGAGCAAGCCCAGGATATCCGCCAGAAGTTCTTTTAGGCTTACCATAATTTCCTCCTGCCAAAATTTTGGGCGGAATACCTCGTCCCAGTAAGTATACCAAGCCATTTCAACCCAAAGCAAATCGCTCATATTGGGGTAGTGTGCTTGTGAGGGGGGCTTCGCCCCCCTGGACCCCCCTTTGCCCACCCCCGTTGGCTTAGGGTTTGCCAGCGTTTTGGGTCCCACTCGTGGCGGGGTGGCTAATGTGGGCAATTCGCCCCCTCTTTTTTATTCTGGGGGCATATCCCCCGAACCCCCTGGGAGGGGGCTTGCGCCCCCTCCACCCCCAGTTTAATCAAGGTCGGCGCAGGCCGACCTTTTTCAAAGAGGCTGACTTCAGTCGGCGTGAACGGGGCACACCCCCCACAGCCCCCCGCCATGGGGGCTTCGCCCCCTGGACCCCCCTTTGCCCACCCCCGTTGGCTTAGGGTTCGCCGGCGTTCTGCCCCTCTCCGCCTCGGAGAGGGGAGAGCCCCGCCAAATTTTCCCCCTTCCCTCGCAGGGAAGGGGGTAAGGGTGGTTAGGTCGGAAGAGCACACCCCCCACAGCCCCCCGCCACGGGGGCTTCGCCCCCCTGGGCCCCAGTTTCCCACCCTCGTGGGCTCAAGATTTGCCAACGTCTTTGGTCCCGCTCGTAGCGGGTTATCCACCCCGTTGGGGGTGATTCCAGCTTCTACTTCGCCCCGGGAATGCCGGGAAATTTGTGGCTTTTTCAAAAATAGCCAATTCAATTTTGACATAAAATACACCATCAGAGCCGGGTTCCCCATTTTGTGAAAACGAAAAGAGGGCGGGGTTGGGGCTTCCCCGCCCTCTTCTTGAGGCGAAGCAGGTGGTTAGCGGATTTGCTTTATCCCTATGGTCACTTTCTCCTTCCGGCCCTTGTCCACTTCCAGCTCAAAGGTTGAGCTATAAGCCCCCTCTTCCGGCGCCCCTTCTTTGAGTTCCAGCGAGAGGGTCTCCCTCTTGATGTAATCGGCAAAGAGGGTGAAGACTTCGCTGAGTTCCGGCCCCGCTTGGTAGGAGGTGCGGATGCGGTCTTCAATGCGGAAATCGGCTTCTTTGCGCATGTTCTGGATGCGCCTGACAAGTTCTCTTGCCAGGCCCTCCCGGCGGAGTTCGGGGGTAACTGTAGTGGTGAGGGCCACAAGGTAGCCGGCTTCAAAAGCTGAAGCATACCCTTCCTTATCTACCAGCTCTACTTTGACTTCCTCCGGCGATAGGGAAATTGTCCCTTCCGGAAGCTCTATCTCTACCGGTAGCCCCGAAAGAAGCCGGCGCGCTAAGCGCGGGTCGGCTGCGGTCTGTAAGCGTTCCCTGACCTTGGGGTAGAGGCTGCCAAGCTTCTTGCCCAATATCTCCGGGACGGTGTCCAGCCGGTAGGAAACGACCAGGCTCTCATCGTCCATGAGCTCAATCTCTTTGACATTGAGCTCATCCTGGAGCTGGTCGGCTATACGCATTACCCTGGCCTTCTCTTCTTCCGACCGCACTTTTATCAGGGCCTTTTCCAGAGGCTGACGGACTTTTATGCGGGCTTTGTTGCGGGCGGCCAGACCCAAGCTCGCCAGCCGCATCGCCAGGCGAGTATCAGCCATGAGCTCCTGGTCTATGAGGCTCTCATCGGCTACAGGGTAATCGCAGAGGTGGACGCTTTCGGGGGCTGAGGGGTCAACGCTTAAGACCAGGTTCCGGTAGATTTCATCGGCGATGAAGGGAGTGAAGGGCGCAAGGAGCTTAGCTAAGGTGACCAAAGTCTCGTAGAGGGTATGGTAGGCCGAGAGTTTGTCCTGGTCGGCTTCGCTCTTCCAGAAGCGGCGGCGGCTTCGCCTTATGTACCAGTTGGAGAGGTTGTCCACAAAATCCTCTATGGGCCTTGCGGCTGCCGGTACATCGTAGCGGTCCATGGCTTCATTGGTGTTCTTGACCAAAAGGTTTAGCTCGGACAGAATCCAGCGGTCCAAGAATGCCCTCTCAGCCGGTGGGACGAAGCTTTCCCGCGGGTTGAAGCCGTCTATGTTGGCGTAAGTGACGAAGAAGGCATAGGAGTTCCACAGAGTGAGGAGGAATTTGTTCAGCACTTCGCCGACGAGGGCATGGGAGAAGCGGCGCTCCTGGCCTGGTGGGGCAGCAGTGAAGAGGTACCAGCGGACCGCGTCAGCCCCATAGACGTTTATGACCGACCAGGGGTCAACCACATTGCCTTTGGATTTGGACATCTTCTCCCCTTTCTCGTCCAGGATTAGGCCGAGGCAGATGACGTTCTTGTAGCACAGGTTCTCAAAGAGCATGGTAGAGATGGCGTGGAGGCTGTAGAACCAACCCCTGGTTTGGTCCACAGCTTCGCATATGTAATCGGCCGGGAATTGGTCCTCAAAGGTTTCCTGGTTTTCAAAAGGATAATGCCATTGGGCTACGGGCATGGCTCCGGAGTCAAACCAGCAGTCAATTACTTCTGGAACGCGGCGTTTCAGGCCGCCGCATTTCTCGCACTTAAAGAAAACCTGGTCCACGTAGGGCCTATGGGGGTCCCAGGGTTCGGGCCAGGAATAGCCGGAGCTTTCTACCCTCTCCCTCAGCTCCGCATAGCTTCCGATGAAGGTAAGGTCCTGGCATTTCTCACATATCCAGATTGGCAGCGGCGTCCCCCAGTAGCGGTTCCGGCTCAGGGCCCAGTCAATGTTGTTCTCAAGCCAGTTTCCGAACCGGCCATCCCTTATGTGCTCAGGCACCCAGTTTATCTTCTTGTTCAGGGAGACCATCAGGTCGCGGTAGCGGGTGGTCTGGATGAACCAAGTGGGGTGGGCGTAATATAGAAGCGGGGTTCCGCATCGCCAGCAGAAGGGATAGGTGTGGAGGTAAAGCTCTTTGCGGTAAAGGAGCCCGCGTTCTTCCAAATCTTTGATGATTAAGGGGTCCGCTTCTTTGACGAACATCCCCTTCCATGGGGTGACTGCTTCTACCATCCGGCCGTCGGGGTCAACGGTTTGGATTACGGGCAAGCCGTATTTCTGGCCTACCTCTAAGTCCTCAGCTCCGAATGCCGGTGCGATGTGGACTATTCCTGTCCCTTCTTCGGTGTTGACGAAATCGGCCAAGATTACGTAATGGGCATCTTTGTCCAGGGGGAGGAAGGAGTAGAGGGGGATGTAGCGTTTTCCGGCGAGCTCCTGGGCTTGGAAGGAGCGGACAATGCGGTAATCTCCTTGTATTGCTTTCTCCAGGAGAGGCCTGGCCAGGATGTAGCGCTGGGTTTTCCCCTCTCTGGTTTGCTCCACCATCACGTATTCCACTTCGGGGTGAATGGCCAAGGCGGCGTTTCCCGGCAGAGTCCAGGGGGTTGTGGTCCAGGCCAGGAAGTATAGGTCGGTTTCGTCCTTGAGGGGGAAGAGCACGTAGATTGAGGGGTCTTCCACCTCTTTGTAGCCCAGGGCTACTTCGTGGTCCGATAGAGGTGTCCCGCAGCGAGGGCAGTAGGGGACGGATTTGTATCCCTTGTAGATGAGGCCTTTGTTCCAGAGCTGCTTCAGTATCCACCAGACCGATTCTATGTACTCGTTGCTCAAGGTTATGTAGGCATTTTTCATGTCAATCCAGAAGCCGATGCGGTCGGTTAGCTCTTCCCACTCTTTTACGTAGCGGAACACGCTTTCTTTGCACAAGCGGTTGAACTCGGCGATTCCGAATTCTTCTATCTGGCTTTTGGTTGTGAAGCCGAGCTCTTTTTCAATTTCCAGTTCTACCGGAAGGCCGTGTGTATCCCAGCCGCCTTTCCTCAGGCAGTAGTATCCTTTCATCGTTTTGTAGCGTGGGAATAGGTCCTTGAACACTCGGGCCAGGACGTGGTGGACGCCGGGCAGGCCGTTGGCGGTGGGGGGGCCTTCGTAGAAGACGTAGCGAGGGGCGTCCTTGCGCCTCTCCAGGCTCTTTTCAAAGATTCGGTGTTCTTTCCAGAAGCGCAGGACTTCCTCTTCCATTTGGGGGAAATTGACCTTAGGCGATACTTCTCCGAAAGCCATATCCACCTCCTTCAATGGCCAAGTTCTTCTTTAACTTGCTCCCTTGGGATTTTGACCAGCCTATAATTTTTGAAGCGGCTCAAAAGGCTGCGCACTTCATCCCTGAGTTCTTTGAGGTTAGGGTCATTTGTTTTCCAGAAGCCGAGGATTTGGTTTATGACCAAGGCGCTATCGCCTCTAACTTCAACGGTGAAATCTTCCGGGGTGCGGCCGTGTTTATCCAGGATGCCTATAAGTTCGGCCAAGGCGGAAGCGAGGGTTCTGTATTCGGCCTCGTTGGCAGTCATTTTCCCGAAAGATAGGCGGTAAATCTTTTTCCTTCCGTCCTTGGTGGTGATGGCAAAGCTTCCGTAGGCGGGGCCTGGATTTCCTTCGCTTCCCCCGTCAAAGGTTATGGTATAGTGGGCTTCGCCTTCCCAGTCTGGTTCAATTCGGAAGACCACGGCTCCTCCGAAAATGAAAGGCTCCCGTCTTAAGGGACGGGAGCCTTTTACTCCCGCGGTACCACCCTTATTGGCCAGGAATGGCCCGCTCCTAAGGGGTACGTTTTTTATACCCCCGCCGCTTTTAACGGGCGGCGACTCCGGCCAGGTCTACTGGCCAGGGTTTTACCCTGGCTTTCGGCTGGCGGCTCCGGAGGGATTTTCAGCAGGTCTCCCGCACCTGGCTTCCACCTTCCCCAGGCTCTCTGGGCGGTACCTCCTGCCTACTCGTCTCCATCATCGCCTTTGGATTTTTTAAAATTATACCTCAAAGGGTGGGAAAAGGCAAATTGAGAAGTGGGGGCACATCCCCCAAGCCCCCTGCCATGGGGGCTTTGCCCCCCTGGACCCCCCATTTGCCCACCCCCGTGGGCTGAGGGTTTGCCAGGGTTTTGGGCCCCACTCGTGGCGGGGTTGCATGAGAGGGCTACTCGCCCCTTCTTTTAAATTTTTGGGGGCACATCCCCCAAGCCCCCTGCCATGGGGGCTTTGCCCCCCTGGACCCCCCATTTGCCCACCCCCGTGGGCTGAGGATTTGCCAGGGTTTTGGGCCCCACTCGTGGCGTGGTTGCATGAGAGGGCTACTCGCCCCTTCTTTTAAATTTTTGGGGGCACATCCCCCAAGCCCCCTCCACCCCCGCTTTAGAGAGCGCTGAGAAAGTGGTAAGAATATTGAAGTTGTGGTATGATTTGCCAACTTTATCTCTCGGCGGAGGGGGCTGCAATGTTGAGAGAAAACTACTATCGGCCATTTACTGAGGTAGACCAGGAG
>Ga0207433_10014631_pt1 | contig 11325 bp, 12 predicted proteins | sample YelNatPaOPGAMG01_FD_187559 | JGI IMG/M metagenome (GOLD analysis project Ga0207433, IMG submission 187559) | Hot spring thermophilic microbial communities from Obsidian Pool, Yellowstone National Park, USA - OP-RAMG-01 (SPAdes) (version 3) | ecosystem: Environmental > Aquatic > Thermal springs...
CCTTGCCTTCCGGAGTGAAGGGGAGGAAGGCGCGTCGCGGCGGGTCGCGCGGTGGCGCTCCCCTGGGAGTGGCTCGGCCGCTCCTCCTCGGCGCTCCCCCTCGGCGCTCCTCCTCGACGCTCCCCTGGCGCCCGTCAGGGGAGCTGCTCTTCCCTGCCCTCGCGGGGGTAGCCCTCTGAGCGGGGGAACCTCCCCGTTTCCCCGCACCCCTTCGACCGGCACCGATCCTGCGGCGGTGACGGCCGAAGCGCATCGCCCTGGCCGACGGGCGGGTTGACGGGAAGTGCGGACCCGCCCATATTGGGTACACCAATAGAGTGAGAGGAAACCTGGGGAAGCCCGCGGACGGGCTTCCCGCGGCGGTAGGTTCGGGAAGGAGAAGCGACCATGGCGGACATACGGATCAAGGTCACCGACAAGGGCGCGGTCAAAGTGGTGGAGCCGGCAGGGGCCATCACCCTCGGCTCGGGGGATCTGAAGGTGCGGGAGACGATCAAGGAGCTCGTCTCCGGCGGACACCAGAAGATCGTCCTGGACCTGGGCGAGGTGCCCTTCATGGATTCCACGGGCATCGGCGAGCTCGTCGCGGCCTACACCTCGGCCCGGAACCGCGGGGCCGCCTTGAAGCTGGCGCGTTTGACGCGCCGGATCAAAGATGTCCTGGACATCGCCCAGCTCTCGGCGGTCTTCGAGAGCTACGAGTCCCTCGAAGAGGCGGTCCAGTCCTTCTAATGGAGTTTCCCGTGCCCTTCCTCGGGCACAGCGGCCGGCCCCCGAATCCGCGCCTGGATGCGGCCTCGCCTCCAGCGCTTTTCCGGGTGCGACCATGAGCGTCCCGGGCCTCGAATAAAGGGCCGCTTCCGGCGTTACCGTAGAGATGAGAATGCGAGCTGGCCACGGCGGGAAGCTGGGGGCGGCGCTGGTGGCCGCGGCGGCGCTGTGCGCCCTCTGCGTGGCCTCGGGGGCACAGATCCCGAGAGGAAAGGGACGACCGATGGTCGAGAAGACGGAGACGATCACGCTGGGCGGGGGATGCTTCTGGTGCATCGAGGCGGTCTTCCAGGAGCTCAAGGGGGTGGAGAAGGTGGAGTCCGGCTACTCGGGCGGAACGGTGCCAAACCCGGCCTACGAGGAGGTCTGCACCGGGAGGACGGGCCACGCGGAGGTGGTGCAGATCACCTTCGACCCGGCGCTGATCTCCCTCGCCCAGATCCTGGAGGTCTTCTTTGCGGTCCACGACCCGACGACGCCGAACCGGCAGGGGGCGGACGTGGGTCCCCAGTACCGGTCGGTGATCTTCTACCGAAGCCCCGAGCAGCGCGTGGCCGCGGAAGAGGCGATCCGGAAGCTGGAGGCGGCCAAGCTCTACCCGAGGCCCGTCGTCACCCAGGTGGAGCCCTTCCAGGCCTTCTACAAAGCGGAGAACTACCACCAGGAGTACTACCGCCTGCACGGCGAGGAGCCCTACTGCCAGCTCGTCATCTCGCCGAAGATGAAGAAATTTCGGGAGCACTTCAGGGCCCTGCTTGGAAGGAAGTGAGGGGACAGGGGACAAGGGACAGGGGACAGGAGACAAGAGTCGGTCACGTTTTCTTTCGGCAGCACCTCATCACCCCGTCTCCTCATCTCGGAATATTGCCGAACGCAAAGCCTCTTCGTGTCCTGGTGTCTTGGTGGCGATTCTCTCTTTCCGCGCCTTACGAATTCCGAACCGCGCTCCACCTGTCCGATCTTGCAAGGACGCGGATGCTGGTTTATAATCAACCTTTTGAAGGAGGTCGTTCCTCATGAAGAAAGGCATTCATCCGGCCTACCACGAGGTGACGGTGACCTGCGCCTGCGGAAACACTTTTGTGACGCGCTCCACCAAAAAAGAGCTGAAGGTCGAGATCTGCGCGGCTTGCCATCCCTTCTTCACGGGCAAGCAGAAGTTCCTGGACACGGCCGGCCGCATCGAAAAGTTCAACACCAAGTACGGCAAGAAGTCCAAGGAGTAGCACCCGAATCATGGAGGGCCGAACGGGCTCTTTTCGCCGGTGGCTCAGGGCCAGCCTTCCCCTCCTGGCGGAGGGCAGCGTCCTCGTGGGAGGACAGGCGGTCATCGAGGGGGTGCTCATGCGCCTGCCCGAGACCTACGCCGTGGCCGTCCGGGACGCCAAGGGAGAGGTGCGCGTGAAGCGGGAACGCGTGCCGGAGACGGCCAGGGGCCGCTTCGGCAATCTCCCCTTCGTCCGAGGCAGCGTGATCCTCTTCAAAGCCATGATGCTGGGGATCTCGGCGTTGAACTTCTCGGCCGAGGTGGCCATGGAGGAGAGCGCCGAGCAGGAGGGGGAGAAGGACAAGAAAGGCTCGGCCTGGCCCATGGCCCTGACCGTGGCGCTCTCACTGGCCGCGGGGGTGGCCATCTTCTTCTACGTGCCCCTGCTGCTTACCCAGCTCCTGACTCGCGTCTGGCCGCTGGCGAACCACTCCGTGGGCTTCAACCTCATCGACGGGGCCATCCGGATCCTCCTCTTTGTTTTCTACATCCTGGGCATCTCTCTGATGAAGGACATCCGCCGGGTCTTCGGCTACCACGGGGCGGAGCACAAGGTGGTCTACACGTGGGAGGCGCGGGAGGAGCTGACGGTGGAAAACGCCCGCCGCCACTCCACGCTCCACCCGCGCTGCGGCACCTCCTTCCTGCTCTTCGTGATGGTGGTGGCGATCCTGGTCTTTTCGCTGGTTCCATCCAGCGCCCCCTTCTGGGTGAAGCTGATGTCCCGCCTGGTGTTCCTGCCGGTGATCGCGGGAATCTCCTACGAATTGATCCGCTTCACGGCCAAGTACCCGCGCTCGCCCTTCGTGAGGCCGCTGCTGTGGCCGGGATTGGGCATGCAGCTCTTGACCACCCGGGTGCCCGACGACACCATGCTCGAGGTGGCCATCCGGGCGCTCAAGGAGGCCCAGGAGCTAGGAGCGGCCTCCCTCGCCGCTTAGCCCCAGGCCCACCACCCTCACGCTTGGGGCGGAGGCCCGCCTCGCGGCGATGACCGATACGGACGGAGCCATGGATACAGCCATTCTGAGCCGCCTGGACAAGCTGATCTTGAAGCACGCAGACCTCTCCGAGCAGTTGAGCCGCGCCGACGTGGTGGCCGACCAGGCGCGCTTCAGGGAGCTCTCCAAGGCCTATGCGGACCTTTCCGAAAAGGCGGCGATCTACACCCGGTACCGGAAGCTCCAGGCGGACTACCAGGAGGCCCAGGAGCTCCTGCGGGGAGAGTCGGAGGAGATGGCCGAGATGGCCCGGGAGGAGATCGCGCGGCTCGAACCGGAACTGGCCAAGCTCGAGCGCCAGCTCAAGATCTGCCTGCTCCCCTCCGATCCCAACGACACCAAGAATGCCATCCTGGAGATCCGGGCCGGCACGGGGGGCGAGGAGGCCGCGCTCTTCGCGGGGGACCTCTTCCGCATGTACGCAAGGTACGCCGAGCGGAAGGGCTGGAAGCTCGAGGTGCTGGACGAGAGCCGCACCGAGCTGGGGGGCTTCAAGGAGGTGGTGGCTTCCCTCTCAGGGGAGAAGGTCTACTCCCGCCTGAAGTTCGAGGCGGGCGTCCATCGGGTGCAACGCGTCCCCGCCACCGAGGCTTCGGGACGGATCCACACCTCGGCGGTGACGGTAGCCGTGCTGCCGGAGGCGGAGGAGATCGACGTCCGCATCGAGGAGAAGGATCTCCGGATCGACCGGTTCTGCTCCTCCGGTCCTGGCGGGCAGAGCGTGAACACCACCTACAGCGCCATCCGGATCACGCACCTCCCCACGGGCATGGTGGTCTCCTGCCAGGACGAGAAGAGCCAGATCAAGAACAAGGCCAAGGCGCTCAAGATCCTCCGCTCCAGACTCCTCCAGATGGAGGAGGAGAAGCGCATGGCCGAGCTCTCGGTCACGCGGAAGTCCATGGTGCGGTCGGGGGACCGCTCCGAAAAGATCCGGACCTACAACTTCCCCCAGAACCGTCTCACGGACCACCGCATCAACCTGACCATCCACCGCTTGGGCGAGATCCTGGAGGGGGACCTGGACATGCTCCTGGACCCCCTGCTGGAGAGCTTCGAGGCCGAGAGGCTCGAGGCCGAGTTCGACAAGGTCGTGTAATCCCGGCGGATTTCGCCGGGGCTCCTGTTTGAGGTGGATCATGGATCTTGGACTTAGGGGCAAGGTGGCGGTGGTGTGCGGGGCGAGCGCCGGAATCGGCCGGGCCGTGGCGGAGGCACTCGCCGCTGAAGGGTGCGACCTCTTCCTCGTGGCACGGCGGGCCGAGGCACTCTCCGAGCTGGCGGCCGAGCTCGCCGGCCGGTGCGGAGTGACGGCGCGCTTCGGCGCGGCGGACCTCTCGAAGGGAGAGGAGTGTTCCAGAATACTGGAAGAGGAGGGGAGGGCCTTCGGCCGGGCCGACGTCCTCTTCGCCAACGCCGGCGGTCCGCCCGCCGGAGGCTTCGAGACTTCGGTCAGCGAAGTGAATCTACGCCGGGGCTGGGAGCTGACATTCCTCTCTGCGGTGCGGATGATCCGCGGGCTCCTGCCCGGCATGCGGGAGCGCAAGTGGGGGCGCATCGTGGCGCTCACCTCCGTCTCGGTGCACGAGCCCATCGCCAACCTGGCCCTCTCCAACGCCTACCGGGCGGGCCTCACGGGGCTCCTCAAAACCCTCGCCACGGAGGTGGCCGGAGAGGGGATCACGGTGAACAGCGTCTGCCCCGGTTACACCCGGACCTCCCGGCTGGAAGAGCTGGCCCGCGCCTCGGCCGGCGCTCAATCGCCCGAACAGATCATGGCGGCCTGGGCTCAGAGCACGCCGGCCGGGCGCCTCGGCCGGCCCGAGGAGGTGGCCGCTGCCGTGGCCTTCCTCTGCTCCGAGCGGGCGGCCTACATCACGGGCGTGGCCCTGCCGGTGGACGGCGGGCGCCTGCGCGGCCTGCTGGCCTGAGCGTTTGTGCAAGAGGAGCGGCGCTGACCGTTTGGCCGGAGGAAGGGGGCCACATCCGTGTTTTCCCGTCTCAGAATCCGCCTGGTTTCGCTCTTCGGCTCACCGCTCAATACCCTGCACAGCCTGAGGGCGAGGGAGGCCCTCATCGCGCGCTGGATCCTCTCCTCTTTCGTGATCGGCGTGATGACGGGTGTTCTCGTGGCCGCCTTCGATTTTCTTCTCCGGGACCAGGTGGTCTGGTACCTTTATAGCCTTCGTTCGAGGCCCGCCTACGCGCTCCTCCCCGTCGCCGGCCTCTTGTGCGCCTGGCTCGCCACGCGGTACCTGGTGCCCAGCCGGGAGGGGGAGCTCACGGAAGACTACATCCTCGTCTTCCACGACAAGAGCCGCCGCATGCGCTTGGGGAACCTTCCCGGGAAGCTGGTGGCCAGCTTCCTGACCATCGCCAGCGGCGGAAGCATGGGGCTGGAGGGCCCGGCCATCTATACGGGGGCCGCCCTCGGCAATTCTCTCCAGAACTGGCTGGGGCGCTACTTCGGGCGGGAAGACCGCAAGATGCTCCTGGTGGCCGGAGCCTCGGCGGGCATGGCGGCCATCTTCAAGGCTCCCCTCACGGGCGTGGTCTTCGCCATGGAGTCTCCTTACAAGGACAGCATGGCGGCGAGGGCCCTCGTTCCGGGACTTATCGCCTCCTCCGCCAGCTACGTCACTTTCGTGACGCTCGTCGGCAGCGAGCCGCTCTTCGGCCAGAGCGGCTTCGGGCGGTTCGGGGTTCGGGACATCCTCTACGCCGCGCTGTTGGGCCTCTGCTGCGGGATCGGAGCACGCCTCTTCGTCTGGCTCACGCACCTGCTCAAACACGCCTTTCAGCGGTTACCCGGAGTCGTGCGCCCCCTCATCGGCGGCTTGGCCGTGGGTGCTCTGGGGACGCTCGTATTCGTGGCTTTCGGCGAGCCCTACATCTACGGCCCCGGGTACATGCTCATCCGTCACGCCCTCGCCGTGCAGGAGCCCGTCAAACTCCTTCTCCTCCTCTTCGGGGCCAAACTGCTCGCCACCTCCTTCACGGTGGCCGGAGGAGGCGTCGGCGGGCTCTTCTTCCCCCAAGCCGTGCTGGGAGTGATTCTGGGTTCGCTCTTCAGCCTCGTGGTGCCGGGCGTGCCCGGCCCCCTCTTCCCCCTCATCGGGCTGGCGGCCTTCGTGGGCGCCGGCTACAGGACGCCACTGGCGGCCGTGGCCTTCGTGGCGGAGACCACGGGTAACCCGTGGGTGCTCATCCCGGCCATGATCGCCACGGTGGTGAGCTTCCTGGTCATGGGGCAGGCTGGGGTCTCGGAGAGGCAGCAGAACCTCATCCAGGTGACGACCTGAGGCCCGCAAGGATCTGAGCGTCAGCTCACCGTCAGGACGACCTTCCCGACGGTCTGGCGCTCCTGCATCCGGCGGTGGGCCTGGGCTGCCTTCTCCAGCGGGAGGGAGAGCCCCACGCGGGGGCGGATGCGGCCCTTCGCCCTGAGGGCCAGCATCTCGCCGGCCGCCGCGCGCAGCATCTCCGTGCGGTCTGTGAAGTGGATCAGGTTGAAGCCCGAGAGCGTTCGGTCCCTGTCGATCATTCCCAGAGGAGACACCAGCAGCATCTTCCTGAGGCGCCAGAGGGCGCCGAGCCTGGCGATCCGGCCCGGCTTCACGGCGGAGGCGGCCCCGAAGAGGACGTGGCGCCCGCCGGGGGCCAGACTCCTCCAGGAGCGGGCGAAGGTCTCGCCGCCCACGGAGTCCATCACGACGTCCACGCCCCTGCCCGCCGTGGCCTCCAGGATGACCCTTCGGAAGTCCTCCTTCCGGTAAAGGATCACGCGTGCCTCGGGGCACTCCTCGTGCACCACGGCGCCCTTTGACTCGCTGCCGACGGTGGCGAAGACCCGTACGCCCAAGTCTCTGAGGAGCTGGAGGCAGGCGATCCCCACGCCGCCCGCCGCGGCGTGCACGAGCACGCTCTCGCCCTTTTGCACGTGGGCGAGGTGAAAGAGGCCGTGATAGGCGGTAAGGTACTGGACGGGGAAGGCGGCGCCCTCGGCGAAGGTCATGTCATCGGGCATGCGCACGGCGAAGGAGGCCGGGATGACCACCTTTTCGGCGTAGCCGCCGAAGCGGCAGAAGCTCATCACGCGCTCCCCCGGCTTGAGCCCGCTGACCCCCTCTCCCACCGACTCGATCACCCCGGCGGCTTCGAGGCCCGGAACGAATGGCGGGTTAGGGGCGGCTTTATAGATCCCCAGGCGCGAGAGGAGATCGGCGAAGTTCACCCCAGCGGCCCGGTTGGCGATGAGGAGCTCGCCCCGCCCCGGAGAGGGGACCGGCAGCTCCTGCAGGGCCATCACCGATTCGTCCCCGTGCCTGGTCACCACCACGGCCTTCACGGTTTTGCTCCTCCTCGCCTCAGCCGGTCCGAACCACGGCCACCAGCGTCAGCAGAACGGCCACCAGCAAGCCCCGCCTGAGCCAGAAGAGCCGCCGGGACCAGAGCCCCTCGCGCGGGATGCCGCGGTCCATTCCGAAGAGGATGCCCACGGCCAGGAAGACCCACAGCAGGACGTTGGAGATCGGTTGGGGTAGGGCCGGCGCGCGCCAAAGCCCGCGGGCGTCCAACACGATTCCGGCCGCGATAAGGCCGCACACCACGATGTAGGCGCCGGAGGCCATGCAGAGCTTTCGAGCCGTCTCCTCGGTCCATTCCCGCGCCATGAGGCCTCCCGATACGGCCTAGTGTGTCACAGGCGAGAACGGGAGGAAAGGGCGTTGAGGGCTGGCTCGCGGCTAGGGGGAGGACCGCCGTCCGGCCGGTTCAGGCCTGTCCCGCCGCCGGGGCCTTGGAGTAGCGGTCGGCGCTCTCCCGGACGGGCCTGGGGCGCATCTTCCAGGCGAAATAGGGGGCGGCCAGCCGCTTGATGGCCTTCAGTTTGGTCTCGTACCAGAACTTACCGAGGCCGCGCGGCGCCAGAATCTTGGCATCGTCCGGGTTGACGATGAGGCTCACCTCGATGTTGGGCGTCATGCCGATGGGGATGCCGTTTTTGCGGCAGGCCTCGTACATGTAACGCATGACCTCCACCATCTCCTCGAAGGGCGGCGGAGGATGGTGCTCCATCTCGGCCCCGATGACGGGGCGGAAGATGCAGACCGTCGGGAAGCACCCCATGGCGGTGATGGTATCGATGGCCTTGAGGGTCTCCTCCACGGGCTCAACGCCGGCGATGATCTCCCCCGAGTTGCGCCCCTTGCCCATCTTCTTCGCACAGTACTCCATGGCGTCGAAGAAGGCCTTGTGACCCACCGTCGCGGCCTTGCCGGGGCAGAGCCTCGCGAAGACCTCCGGGTTCTGAAACTCGTAGCAGAAGGAGAAGTGGTCCGCGCCCAGGTCCATGAGCCAGTCGTACTTCCATAATTCACGGCTGGGGATCACCTGCACACCCACCAGTGCACCCACCTTCTCCTTGACGGCCTTCACATAGGGGGCGCAACGGTCCAGCTCTTTCCCCGCCTGATAGCCCGAATTGAAGTGGACGAAGGTGATGCCGTTCTCCATCTTGGCCGCGAGGGCCGTCTCCACCACGTCCTCCACGAGCTTTTCGGCCACCTCGTTGACCCCCACGTTCAGGCCCGTGGTGCAAAACTTGCAGCCCTGATTCGGTTCCGTGTACCAGTAGAGACAGGAGTTGGAGACGTAGATGCCCAGGTAGGTGCCCTGGAGGACGCCCACCTTGCTCATGGGCGTGCCCCGGCTGGTGGCCTTGGTGTACCACTTGGGCTGGGGAGGGATCCGAACGCCGTACAGAAGGCCGGGCTGGCGGTCGTCGGCGATGACGTAGCCGTCGCCGGTCTTGAGCAGCCGGTAGGGAGAGGTGCTGGCGAAGTCCTCCTCCACCGGGACGTTCACCCAGATCTCCTTGCGTCTGGAGGGAATCACGAGCTCGAGGCCCGACCCCAGGCCCGCCCGGGTGCGGGAGAAAAACCGCCCGTCCCGCTCCAGGGTACACGACGGGTCGATGCGGATACCCTTGCAGAAGAGATCCACCTCCAGCTCGGCTGGATTGAGCACGGGCATGGTTCCCCTCCGCCCACAGGGTACGCCAAGTCCTCAGAGGGGCTCAAGGCGGTGGACGACGAACGGCGAGGGGCTATGGTGCTTGGCCATTCCGGCCACGGGCGTGGCAGAATGGCGGCGGAGGTGGGACGTGCTGACCGCGATCCTGGTCTTCGCCGTGACCTACGTGCTCATCGCCGCCCGGCGCTTCTCCCTGCTCCACATCGGCCGGCCGGCGGGGGCGCTTCTGGGCGCCGTCGGTATGGTGCTTCTCGGCGTGCTCACCCCGAAGGAGGCCTTTGCCTGCGTGGACCTTCCCACCATCGGCCTGCTCTTCGGGATGATGGTGCTGACCGGCTATCTCCGCGAGGCGGGCCTCTTTTCCGCAGTGGTGTGGAGGACGCTGGACCGCCGGTGGTCCCCGCGGGCGGTCCTGGGAGGCGTGGTCTGGCTGTCGGGGTTCGCCTCCGCCTTCCTCGTGAACGACACGGTGTGCCTCATGATGACCCCCTTGCTCTGCGTTCTCGCCGAGGCCGCGGGCCTCGATCCCCTCCCTTACCTGCTGGCCCTCGCGACCTCGGCCAACATCGGCTCCGTGGCCACCCTGGCGGGCAACCCGCAGAACATGCTCATCGGCATGGCCTCCGGGATCCCCTACCGGGAGTACCTGCTGGTGATGGCGCCCGTGGCCGCCCTCTGCCTCGGGGTGAACCACTGGCTCCTGGTGGCGGTCTTCGGGAAGAGGCTGCGCTCGGGTCCCCGGGCGGAGGCCTCCGGAGGGGCCCCGAGGGTCAAGAGGGCCATCGCAGCAAGGAGCCTCCTGGTGCTGGCCGGTGTTGTTGTGGCGTGGCTCCTGGGGGCCGACCTGGCCTTCACCGCCATCTGCGGCGCGGCTCTCCTGATTCTGATCAACCGTATCTCGCCGTCCAAGGTCTTCCGAGAGCTGGACTGGCCCCTGCTCCTCTTCTTCGCCGCGCTCTTCGTGGTGGTGGGGGGCGTGGAGCGGGCGGGAGTGGTGGCGGCTCTCCGGTCCTGGCTTCCCGCGGGAGGCGGCGCGGCGGGTATCGCTGGCTTCGCCGTCGTCTCCGTGGCGGCGAGTAACCTCTTCTCCAACGTCCCCTTCGTGCTGGTGGCCGCTAAATGGGTGCAGGGGCTGCCCGCCCCGAGGCTCCACTGGTACCTCCTCGCCCTCACCAGCACCTTCGCGGGCAACCTGACGCTGGTGGGCTCCATGGCCAACCTGATCGTGGCCGAGCTTTCGGGGGGGCTTCGGGTGATGGGCTTCCGGCAGTACTTCCGCTACGGCGCCCTGGTCACGCTCGCGACCACCGCGGCGGGTGTTCTCTACCTGGTGCTGGTCTTCGCTCTCTGGCCCCGCTGAGGAGGTCTACCCGATGGGCTCATGGGTGATGGTGACCTGGGCCCCCACGCGGAAGAACTCCCGGGTGGCATGAAGGCTCTGGTTCTGCGGATCCTGTACGGTCCGCTCCAGGAGCTTGGGGCGGATTTTCACGATTAATTCACCCTTGGAATCCGGGAGCGAGCGGACTTGCCCGATGGGCATGTTGAACAGGCCGGTGCCCAGGCTGAACGCCAGCCGGACGGTCATGCCCGGCACCACGGGGATGGGGGTGACGCCCACTCCCGGCACGCCGGGGGTTGCCTCTTCCAGCTTCACCGTAGCGGTAATGTGCCCACGATCTTCGCGGATCGCGACGATGCGCCCCTGCCGGAAGGGCTCGTAAGGAGCGCCGAGGGGCACTCCCTGGGCGCCCAGGGCCATCGAGGCGATGGTGGCGAGAAGCGCCGCGAGGAGCCAGCGAGAGGGGATATCGAGCCGCACCATAGTCTGATCCTCCTAAGGGTAGGCTAGGACTCCGGCGCCGCGCCGTCAAGCACGCCGGAGGGCCCCAATCCCGCGATGGAAGGCGAAATGGGAGTGCAAATCCCCATGAATCTTCATGGCCGGCATAACCGCACAAGCACCAGCCAAGGGATTGGGGGCATTCGACCCCGGACTGGATCCGGGGGGAAGAATGCGCCAAGGGCGGGGTGAGGCTCCGCGGGCCAAGCCCTTGGAGCGGGGAGGGACCCGAAGGGCAACCCGAGCGTTCCGCCTGGCTTCGCCAGCGGAACGCGAAAGACCCGAAAGGCAAATCGAGCGTTCCGTCTGGCTCCGCCAGCGGAACGCGAAAGAGAAGGCCCCCTCCCCGTTCAGGAGACAAAGCCTTTCCCCCATGTGCGACCTGCGCCGCCGAGGGAAGGACCATTCGA
>Ga0207433_10014633_pt1 | contig 11323 bp, 6 predicted proteins | sample YelNatPaOPGAMG01_FD_187559 | JGI IMG/M metagenome (GOLD analysis project Ga0207433, IMG submission 187559) | Hot spring thermophilic microbial communities from Obsidian Pool, Yellowstone National Park, USA - OP-RAMG-01 (SPAdes) (version 3) | ecosystem: Environmental > Aquatic > Thermal springs >...
TTTGGCGGCAACCGAGCAAGCATCTAAGCCAAGCTTCGTTGTGGAAAAGCACCCTGCAATTTGGGATATTGTGCCTCGAGACGCACGCATACAGAAGATTGCCGGTGATTTCCGCTTTACCGAGGGCCCGGTCTGGAACCGCTCCGGATATCTGCTGTTCAGCGATATTCCCGCGAACACCATCTACAAATGGGTGCCGAGCGGAACTGTTACGGTCTTCCGAAACCCAAGCGGAAATTCGAACGGCCTAACCTATGACAAACAGCGGCGGCTCATTGCCTGTGAGCATTCAACGCGCCGCGTAACCCGCACCGAGAAGGATGGTTCCATCACCGTGTTGGCAGAGCGCTATGAGGGCAAGCGCCTCAACAGTCCAAACGATGTTGTGGTGAAATCGGACGGCAGTATATACTTCACCGATCCACCCTACGGAATCTCTCCGGACCAACAGGAACTGCCCTTCTGCGGGGTATACCGCATCTCTCCAAAGGGTGAACTGACACTGCTTATTTCCGACTTCAGCCGCCCCAACGGCCTGGCTTTTTCGCCGGACGAAAAGCGCCTTTACATCGCCGATTCGTCGGACAGAAGCCACATTCGGGTTTTCGATGTGAAGCCGGACGGAACTCTTGAAAACGGCCGCCTGTTCGCTGTGCTTAAAACCGGTGAGGAGGGCGTGCCGGACGGCATGAAGGTGGATACGCGGGGGAACCTATACTCCACCGGCCCGGCTGGTATTTGGATATTCCGGCCCGACGGCACCCACCTGGGCACGATTCGCTTCCCAGAGGTGCCGGCCAACTGCGCTTTCGGCGGCAGAGATGGGCGCTGGCTGTATGTTACGGCGCGGACCAGCGTTTACAGAATACGGTTGAAAATCCCGGGCATTCGCCCTTGACGATGGGTTGGAGAACCCACAAAGCTGATTTGACAGGGGGTTTTGGCGCTTGGTTGCGCTTGCCGAGACTTCCTGCCGGCAAGAGGAAGCGAATTGATTCGCCTTTCCAACGGCGCAGAGCTTGAGGTTTTGGTTGCTAGCGGAGCGCTGGCTTTCGACGGCCGCGGATGGATCTGGGAATGGCCTCTTCGCTGGCTCGGCCTGCTGGATCCAAGAGAATTTGCGGTTGTGGTGAAAACGCTTACGAGGCATCCGCGCCGCGGCAACCTCCGCTGGTACCGCCCTTGGGGTTGCGTGCGCCTGATCCCGGGCGGCGTGGTGAACGCGGTGGGCCTGACCAACCCGGGCATCGAGTGGTGGATACGGCGCTGTTACCCAACCATGCAGAAAATGGGTTTGGTAACCATAGCATCCATCTACGCCGAAGCCCCCGGAGAAGCGGCAGAGATGGCCAAGATGCTTGCCCCGCTTCGTTTGGCGGCGGTGGAGCTCAATGCCTCGTGCCCAAATACCGAGGATGACCTGCTCACCAATGTGCAAGCCGTGGTGGAAACAGCTCGACAGGCGGTTGAAAGCTGCCCTCATCCGTTGATTGTTAAACTCAGCTACTCGCAGGATTATGTAAGCATTGCGCAACAGCTTGAGGGGGTGGTTGAGGCCGTTCACGCCATCAACACAGTGCCCTGGCGCGTGGTCTTCCCAGGCAAAAAGTCGCCTCTGGAGCACCTTGGTGGGGGAGGAGTCTCCGGGCCTGTAATCCTCCCGTACGCCATTGAAGCTGTATCCAAGCTGAGCCGGGCTGTTTCCACCCCAATAATCGCCGGCGGCGGCATTCAAAGTGTGGAAGATATGAGACGGTTGCAGGAGGCGGGTGCGTCGGCGTTCAGCATCGGAAGTTTGTTCCTCACAAGGCCATGGCGCCCCACCGCATTGGCCAGAGAGTGGAAATCCCTCCAGCGCCAGGGGTTTGAATCCGCCCTAGGGAAATGAGTGGGAACTAAAAGCAGTCTCATAAATCGGTTTCTGTAAATTTATAGTACTAATTCTTTGCAACGGGAGGGGGCTATGGGCCTGATATGAACGTTATTTGCAGAACTTCCTGGGGTTCTTGCGACCCGGTTGCGCCTATCTTGCTTGGGCGCTATTTATGAGACCACTTAGCCTACTTGCCGCAACAGGTTGCGATTGCTACCCAACAGTCGTGTGACCCTCCTGGTTCAACTTCCCGCTGTTTTTCCCTGCTCCGCCTCCAGCAACGTCAGACCATTTACCATAAAGTATGCTATTCGGAAAGTAGATCACGAACGAATTCATAAGATCGCACACTCAATGATACGTTCGTACTGATGGTATTCAGCGTCAAGCAAAAATATCTGATCCCAAATATGCTGTCTAAGCTGCCTTGCTGGCTGAACACAATACTCGTTGAACTCCGAGTCTGTGATCTCTCGGTGCGGAAACAGTATTTTCATTAGTGCGCTAGCAATGGAGCGAATTGCTTCCTCATTGCGCTGATACCGTTTGCTGCCCCTTATTCGTATGCGGTGAGCACAATACTCGTCAATTTCCAATACATCTCGTAAAGCCAACAAAGCATCTCCGAAAAAATCCGCCTTTAACCCGAGCGTAGCGGCAAAGCAATCCCCCGTCAACTTGCGAATGCGCCAACCCGGGATCAATCCGCGAATACGATCCAGAAACGCCGTCTCTCGAAGGAACCACGGAAGTTCCTCGACCAAAGGTTGCTTCATCGGTTGTTGGTGTTCGTCCAAAGTTATATTGGCCAGCATCACGAAACTGCAATCACTAGATGTTTCATGCAATCCTCCACGGCTCAACCTGCCGTTTGCCAGGAAACCTTTCAACCCTCCGACAATTTCTTCAGGTCTCTCGAACTTCAAGGTTTGCACCTCATCCAATACTACGACTGCATGTCTGGCAAGAATACCCCATCGCCCTGTAGCATTGTTCACGAACATTACTGCCGGTGACACATTACCACCGCTTACTAACTTGACATGCGGGCTAATATTCTCGTAGATATAACTCTTGCCAGTGCCTTTCGGGGCTAGCTCCATTATATGCGCACTCTTTTGTACCAAAGGAATAAGCCGACACAGCAAAAGCATTTGTTCTTCATGTGTGAAGACTTCAGGATTGTAGCCCATTGATAACAGCAGTAACCAACGCCATTCATCCAGTGTAAACTCCCGACGCGCCTCTTTAAACATCTCAATATCCACGGTAGCTTGCATCGGACGGAAGGATGTTACCACTACTCCAGTTCCTTCCACAAAGAGCAGTTCCGCAACCCCCCACATACCCTCGTCTAACAAAGCGCGATACTTCCTCACAATTTCATCGCTAATATGTGCTTGAGAAATCCCCAATAGTTGCAACCGAGCAAACTGCTTCGCTTCGTTCTTGTAAAGCTGAATCTCTACCTCTACAGGAGTTAGTACCTTCACGTGTTCACCACTCTTTAGTCGATGTTTGATCTGTCCAGCATCACGTGGCCCGGGGATATATCGGCTCGCCCATTCGTGCAACCGCTTCGACTCCTCTGGCGTAAGATCTCCCTCACCCGGAACAATACTGTCCAATATCCACTCACCAACGTATGCTGGCACACCACGCTTTTGAAGCTGGCTCTTTGGCAAACGGCGTTTATCTATGACTAGATTGCCAAACACGCGGCGTGCCTTTTCGGTAACCACTCTTAACAATTCGGTTTCTACTGTTCCAGACATGGCTACTCTAATTCCTCAAGCAGGTTCTCCTTTTGATACATTTCGCGCGTCTCCACAGACAATTGTACTAGTAGCTCAAACTGCACTCCTTGTACTTGCACCACGGCTTCAGCACGCACCTGCCCCCATTGAGTTTTTGCAGGCCAGGATGGCAACAAAGGGCCTTCAATCCTGGCTTCAGAAAGGGCATCTACCTTTTTTTCCACGGGCAAACTCTTCCAAAGCTGATCTTCCATGTACAATCGAAGCGCTTTGATAAACACGTTCCTTTCATCTAGATTGTGTATCAGTAACCGCAACGCGCCATCTTTGCCAGCTTGTCCACTACCGCTAACTTCAATCTCAACTTTCGGTTTCTGCACGTCGCGAACATAGACTAACCAAGGTACCAAGACTTCTTCTGGATATAAACCTCCATGCGCAAAACATCCGTGATTCCCTTTGCCCCCCTCAGTAACAAACATGTGGACATCCATTGGCACCGCAACATGGGCCGCCAATCCGAAGCGCTCAGCATGCAGATAGAGCAAACCTGTCTGATCATCGTGGAAGTACCCATGTTCACCGAAATGCACGCTTGGATTTCCCCATGCTGCGCGCTCTCTCACCTGCATCCCGGAAGGCGGACAGTGGCGTTTCTCACTGGAACAGAACAATCGTCCATGGTCTGAGGTCACAATCACTTGCACAGGTACGTCAGACGGCACCGAATCCGACGCTTTTTCTATCTTCTCGGCAAGATTGCACAGCTCGCTTTCCACGTCCTGTGCTATGGTCTTGGAATCATATCGCTCATGATAAGTCTTGTCCGGCTCGTTTATACGCCAAATGAAGCACTGCCCCGGTTGCGCTTGAGATAATCTCCAGATCGGAATATTCCCTTCAGGAAGCACCTCACCTAAGTCGCTCAGTTTTTTCTCTGCATCCAAAGCTAAACTTGGACACGCACCTTTGAAAATGGCAGGTTTTGCAAACCGCGTAATGGTCGGCAGTGCACTCAACACTGGTTCAAATGTAAAATTTTTCAACCGACGCGATTTCTGCTGTATGTGCTCATCTAAGCTTAATGCATCCAGCCACCCTAGACCGTCCAGCACAACCAAGAGCGTCACTTTGTCATCGGCTAACGAACTGCGCACTTTCCAAAACACAAGGCTGGTCCGTAATGATAGATCTTGGAGCGCCCGCGGATAGAAGTGCAATAGCCAATCTATAAACTGGTGCGCCAACTGCTCGGTCTGCTTGTACTGCTCATCATTCCCATACTCCGATACCCATTTACGGTAGGGCAAGTACTTATCCGCCACCCATTTCAACACTTTCTCAGCAGGCTGGGAGCTATCAAACTCGCCTGGCGGTTGCGGCGGCAGGAGCTTTTCTAACTCCTTCCAGCGCTTATGAGACAGGTAGGGTTTGAGAAGGAACAAGACCTCCTTATTCAAAGCGCTTGGATGATTCAGGTAATACTTGGCTCCCTCATCGGCAACTATCTCTTTAGCAGGACGGATCACATCCTGTCGTTTCAGATATTCAGATAGTTTCGGTTGCCCTTGCACATACCATCTTTTGGCAGTCTCCGAAATGCGCTCGCGCCAACGGTTCGGCAGGCCACAAGGGAACAGCGGCAGTTGGATACCTGTGCTCCTTTCGGACGTGAGACCGAGCCACGCTTCCAAAACTTCCTGTGCCTGATGTGGTTCGCAAGCTTCATACATTGGTTTCAATGCCTCAGGGGCATCTTGTTCCCACAGAGATGCCTGTTCGCGCAGAACCACCTGCTCTGCTTCGCTAATTTGCACTTCTTCAAGCCACAACAGCCACCAAGCAGAGTGTTCCTCGGAAGGTGGCTCGTACCAACGACCATTTGGATAAAGTAAGGCAAGTATATCCGCAGGCTTTTGCCATTGAATATAATCAATCCCTGGTTGACACAGCCGTCCGACAAGCTCCTTTGCTTGTTGCTCGCTGAGCCTGGGGCAGATTTCCCGAAGCACGCGGCTTGGAGATGCGATACGTCGCACAGGGATACCCCGGCCACGGTAAAACTGCTCTGCCCAGCGGCACAATTCCTTACCTCGAATAAATAACCGGTGGGGCCGAAGGGCATGTCGGAGAAACTCCACCTCAGTTTCAATAACAGTGCAGCCCTCAGGCGCTTGAGCATCTCCAACTGGATCCAGGAGAACCTCTAATCCCGCTTCGTTCATGCTATGTCACTTTCTCCAAAAGGCGCTCGATTTCTTCCTTAATCTGGAGCAGTTTCTCGCGATCGCGTATGTCACGAAGCCGAATGCGCACACTCTCAAAAGCATCAGATTCGATACGCTTCTGAACCGTTTGGCGCAGGGATTGGACGCACGCACGCTCGCTCTCAGGCAAGAAGGAAGGCGGCGCATCCAACCTTCTGAGCAAATCACGAAGCTCCTCCGCATGCGCCTGCTCCACCTGAATCTTCATCCCCCGAAGCCAATCCAGAGCTTCCTGCTCTTCCTGCTTCACATAAGCCTCGATATCCCCACGTTTGATCGCCGCCGCCTTCTGCATGGCGGAATGGTTGCTTTGCGAGGCGAGACGCTCCAACTCACCGATGACCTGCGGCAGCTCTTCCGGACAAGAGGGATACGCGAAGTTTTTTATCTGCCCCAGGAGTCCGACTACTTGTTTGCATCGCTCCTCAAAACCACGGAGGGTTTCACATTCGGGTGTGTCTTCGTAATGCGTCCACTTTCTCGCTATCTCGCTCCGCAACCGCTCAAGCTCGTCGATGCCCTGCGCACACTCAAACCTCTCTTGTAGCTGCTGCAGATACTCCTCAGAGCGCTCAATAGCGTTCTGGATCTTCTGGAGCGTTTGTTGCTGAAGCTCCTTGGTGCTTTGGGCTTTGGGAGCCATCGCCTGCAACCGCTGGAGATAATGCCAAAGAGTCTTCAGCGGGGTTTCTGCAGTTATCACTCGAGTTATCGCTCGCAGTTCGCCCAACAGCTCTTTATCTTCCGCCTCCTGGCGCAGTTCCTCCGCCTTGCGATTTACCTCCTCGATAGCCCGCTGTACACGGTCAACCAGTTCTTGGCTTTGAGTGCGTTTCACGAGGGCTAGAACGTTCCTCAAGCGGTCTGTGAACTTGGTAACGTCCTCTAGCTTACTCAAGCTTTCTGCCTCTTGACAGGATACCTCAACCCTCTCACTGATTCGCTCCAGAAACCGCTCCAAGATTGTCTTCGGATCTGGTTGTTCTGCCCGCACAATGCCAAGCGTTGGCAGGCCAGGATTCATATATGCATCCACCAATCTATCTAATTTTGTTTCCTTCGAAGCGACACGAAGTAGATTCTCCGCCTTCTGATCGTACGCTTCTGCTCTTCGCAGATCCGCAGAAAGAATCTCGAATGCCCGCCGCGCCTCCTCACGGCGGTTTTCCGGGTGCTTATCATCCTGCAGATACGCTTGCAGACGCGACACAGCTTCCCGCGCTTCTTGTTGAGCGAACTCCTGCCTGGAGAACACCCGCTGCACCAGGTTTTCTATCTCCTGCTCCTCCTTGTCTCGGTCGCGGCGCTTAATGGCCACCCGCTTCACATATACAAGCTGCTCAATAAACTTCTCCGAACGGTCTACGCTCTTATCCTCCCAAATCTCATTCAGATTGGCCAGCCGCCCACCAATGTTCAGCTCTATGTCGGCTCGGTTGTAACCGTACCACGCGCTGAAAAGCAGAGCAAGCTGGTGGTAGTCGTAGCCAAACGGCGGGTTCATCAGGCTAATGAGCACATTCCCAACAGGCTTCGCATTCTCCTTATCGGAGAACTCCTTGTCCAGAAATTCCCAAGCGTGCTTTACTGCACCATTTTTAGGGGGGTGTACATGGTAATCAAACCCAACGATGCCCCACTCTTGCTGAAGGTACTTATGCACGCAGTCTTTGCCCGGGCTGTTGCCAAAAGTGATCACAACTTCTCCGAGCCTGTCCTCCGCCAATTTTATGCAGAGCTGTCGCACATCTGCGCGAAGTTTGGAGCTATTGTGATTGTATTGCTCAAAGAACCTGGGCACGAAGCGATAAGCATCCTTATATAGTAGGGCAACAGCTTCGTCAACACCTTGCGGCTTCTGGATCTGAAAAACCGTACGGTAGGCTTGTGGCACTACAAACGGTGAAAACGAACCGTGAGACCAACTTACCTCAACGAATCGTTTGAACGCCTGTTCGACTTTCTGCCGCACATCGTTTCTTTCCAGGGCCAGCATTTCATCGCCGATCTCACGGGTTTCGTTAGGCTGCTGTAACCAATTCTCCCAACGCACCAGCTTGGGCAGTTCTGGAGTGCACTCTGCAGGCAGTACCAGCAGAACCGCCGGTGCCTTCTCGCCGGGAAAGGCCTCGTCTAAGATATGTTGTGCCTCTTCTCTGAACTCGTCTATTTCCGTGTCAGTCGTTGCAAGTAAACGCAATATCCGCCCGCGCGGCGGTTTCTGCAACCCGCTCTGGGTCACGCGAAACAGAGGTGCCATATTCCGCAGTCGTTCGGGTGTGAGATCCTGGCGCCAAAGTACTGTATGGAGGATTCCGATGAGGAGCATGGGCAGTTGCGGAGCCATCTCCGCAAGCTGTTGTAGGAGAAATAGGTCTCCTAACTCAGGATGCAGGGCAACGTATTCGAGGGGTTTTCCCATCTCATCAATAACAAGCAATAGTGGCGCGTTCCAAAATCGATGGAGTTGCTCGATGTAGCGTATCGCAGCCTCCTCTAGAACGCGCTCTTCGACAACGCCCGCAAGGAGCTGTTCACATTCGCGGCGCAGCTTGGGCGGCACGTCGGGAACTAACAATAACGTTTCAATGATGCATCGAGCTGGCGAGGCTCGTCGTCCTACTACCAAAATGGGGCGGAAATCTGGAAGCTGTGAAACCATTTCTGCCAGCATGGCATCCGCCTGGCTTAACTTGTTTACAGCCAGAGAATGCAAATGGTGCTGCCGGCAGAGTAAACTGCTAAGAAAAAGAGCAAATAGAGATTTCCCAGAACCATAAGGGCCAGTAAGCGTCCATGCGTACTGCGAAAGCCTTATTCCGTCAAACAGGCGACGGAGACTTTGCAATGCGTGCGGACTTAGAACATAGGCACTTAACGCCTCGGTAGAACGCGCATCACGCTGCAGGTTTACAGACCGAAAGAAACGTGGTTGCATACGAACCAGACTTGAAAGCGGAACAGGGGTGTCAGCGGCCATGGCTCCTCTCTCGTGCATAATAGTCTTGCAAAAGTTCAAATGCCATTCCGCTTAATTCTTCGGCACACTCGGGCTTAAAATGTACTTGGGTAACGCCCGCCGTTTCGCCAATATCGATCTTTCCTTTTGTTAACTTCTGCAGCTCTTCTAAAGCGACGAGAAGGCTGTCCTCATTGAGCCGAAAAGCCTGCCCGGGACTACCTGGCGCATATAGGCACTCTCTTAGACTGAGAGTGCGACGTCGAGAGGCATAAGCATTCCAGAACTGCACTAGAGCAAATCCAATTATGTGCGGTGGAAGCCCATCCTTCTGTCCTATATAGAAGCGGTATGTCCCTTCTTCCTCGCCACCACGGATAATCCCTAACTCTGCAAGAGGGCACTCTAATGCCGCCTCGGGCAAAATGTGTAACGAGTGGAACGCAGGCACATAAGTGCGCAAGAAGCAGTCTACGTCTCGCTCTATCGATTTCGGTGACACAGCATGTTGTTGATTTGCGATGCCTTGCAGAAATATAACCAGCCGTTTCTTTGTGAATTCTTCCTCAGGATAACCAGTGAAAATATAGTACCACGCACTCGCTCGCACGGGGTTTGTCACCAATAACCAGTGCAAAAGCCACAGCGAAGCGAGGTCCTCCAAATACGGGTCCCAACCGTCGTCGCTCAGCAGTTTTTCCCCTATGAGAGTCGGTCGCAGCGGTTTGCGACCTGTCCGGCAAGGCTCCTCCTCGGCAATCTGGGTGGCTAGACACCAAAAGCGAATAGAGCGAACCATGTTTTTGCCCACCCCAAGAACGACTATTGCCTCCTCATCAGAAAGCGCAAAACCACTTTGTCTAACGACATCGAAACCTTTCTTCAACCAACCGTAACGGAAGGGAAAAGTCTCATGCGCGCCTACACTGTAACGCCAACCGAAGTCTCCAACTCCCCTCATTTCTGTTAAACCACTCGAAAAAAGATAACGAAATATCTCCGTTTTAACCCACAAAGCCAAAAGAGCGCTTGCAGTCCTCATGCATTTCCTTTATCAATTTGCTGCTCTAACCATGCAAGGCTCATCTCGATAGTTCAAGTCACCCATGGCATGTTCCTTTTGCTGCCGTTGTAAAGAGAGGCCTTACGCGTTCATTGTGCACGCATTGATGTGAAGTATATCTTCACTCTGTAGCAGTTTCATTCACCAAACGCAGCAGACATTCTGAACCCTCAGAACCAGACACGAACAATAGGCTGTTTTTCGGTTTGAAAAGGCTGTTTATCTTGGCGAGCGTTCCAAATGTCCGAATTTTCGAATTTCGCAGTGTTTTGCGGTATAATTCGATATACCAAAAATCGGCAAGCCCGATGATGGGAGGGGAAGGTTTGACGGCATACGAAAGGCGTTTATCGGTCGTGGCTTCCCTTTGGCCGAGACTGCAAAGGTGGCGCCGGTTGTTCCAGCAGGAGACAGTGCATCTGCTGATGCGCCGCGCAGTTTGGGGCGCGCGGTTGATTTTGTTTGTGGCGCTATGCCTTCTTGCGGCTGGAGAGGCAGGCCCTATCAGTAGGATGGCAACCCAGGCTTTGGTGCTTGCATGCGCTTTGGGGGTGCTGGCTTTGGAGTGGCCCGGGGTTTCGGAGTTGAAGGTACCCCGGGCCGCTGTGCTTTTTACTGGGCTGTTATCGGTTTGTTTGCCCACAAAGTTTGCCCTTGCGGTTCCTCTACTTCTTGCTTTGGGATTGGCTCGCGGCAGCAGCGACAGGTTGGCTGTGTGGCGGTTGGGCGGGCTTGCGTTGTTTCTCGCGCTAAAAAGGCTGTATTTGCACATTCCTGCGGGTTGGTATGCGGCGGAAAGTCTTGGGCGGGCTGTTTCGGGTTCTTTATCCCCTTTGGTTGGCTGGACGGTACAGTTGGGGCCGTCGGTTTTGGGGGTACCGGCGTTTGTTCTGGTTCTGACGTTTGCGTTTTGGGGTGCGGTTCTGCTGAGCAGAGAGCGCCCAGTCATGGTGTGGTTACCGTCGGTTCTGGCCGCGGTTCTCTTCTATCTGCAGGCTTATATTCGTGTTAGATTTATCGGGGCCTCGCTGCCCACGGTGTACAGCCTGTGGTGGGTGAGCCTTCTTCTTTCGTCTGCACAGGCTTTGGCGTTGTTGCCGTTAGCTTCTTTGGACTCCGCGGTTTCTCAAGAATACAGCACGGGGAGAGCGCCGTCTCAAAGGTTGCGGATTCGGATGGGGATTGCCCCGCTTTTGCTTGAGGCAAGGTTATTCGGGATTTTGGTTTGCATATGGTTGGCGGCGGTTGCCTTGGCGAGGCCTTCGGGTAGTGGCGGCAGTGTTGTGATTTTTAAAGACGGCGCCATCCCCTGGGGGCTTCCGGATCCTCCGCACACCGTAACACGGCTGAGCGACGGGAAGGTCGGCCTTATAGAGCACTACCTGCGTTCGATTGGATTCAAGG
>Ga0207433_10014639_pt1 | contig 11318 bp, 8 predicted proteins | sample YelNatPaOPGAMG01_FD_187559 | JGI IMG/M metagenome (GOLD analysis project Ga0207433, IMG submission 187559) | Hot spring thermophilic microbial communities from Obsidian Pool, Yellowstone National Park, USA - OP-RAMG-01 (SPAdes) (version 3) | ecosystem: Environmental > Aquatic > Thermal springs >...
TTGCGAGGCGAAGCCAAAGCAATCTTACAATAGCGATAGCGCAAGATAGTCATTGCGAGGCGAAGCCAAAGCAATCTTACATTGATGTAATATTAATGCAAGATCGCCACCGCCTGACGACCTCGCGATGACAATCCGCGTAAATCTGTGTTCACACCCGTGTAAATCCGTGTATTTTATATAAATTTAAGAATATGACCACCAATTCTAAAAAACCAAAAAAGAGAATGCTTGATATTTCCCACCCTAAAACTAACCATTCTGCCCCTCTTTCTTATCTAAAAGACAAAAAAATCGTACCGCCTAAGGTTGAAAAAAACATAGAAAAAGAACTCCAAAAATTAGATAGGGAGACTGAAAAATTTCTTAAAGAAGAAGCATATCGGTTTAAGAAAGAAGAACAATTAGAAAAAAGGGTTAAAGCCAGAAAAAGTAAAATAAAAAATTATATCTTTTCCGGTCTGGTATTAATACTTTTAGCGGTGATAATTTATGCCTTAGTTGAATTTTTGCCTAAAGCAGAAATTAAAATTATTACCAAAAAAACCGAATGGAGTTTTACTGATTCAATAACGGCCAATAAAAATATTGCTCAAATTGATATTTTCCAAAAACAAATTCCCGCTGAAATTTTTTCAGCAAGAAAAAACTTTAACTTTTCTTTTGCAGCCACCGGCAAAAAATCAGTTCAGCAGAAAGCCAAAGGCAAAATTATTATTTATAATGCTTATAGTTCCAGTCCTCAAATTTTAATTGCCACGACACGCTTTTTAGCGCCAGATGGCAAAATTTTCCGTTTAGAAGAGAGAACTGTTGTGCCGGGCGCTAAAATTGTAGAAGGCAAAATAATACCTTCAAGTATTGAAGCAGAGGTAGTCGCTGATCAGCCAGGCCCTCAGTATAATATCGGACCAGTAAGCCGTTTTTCGATTCCCGGTTTTCAAGGCACGGAAAAATATCAAGGTTTTTATGCTGAATCTAAAGAACCAATGAAGGGCGGTTTTATTGGCGAGAAAGCGTTTCCTACAGATGAAGATATTAAAAAAGCCAAAGAAAAAGCCGAGCAAGATCTTAAAAGCTATATTGAATCGTTTCTTTCTCTTCAAATACCTCAAGAATTTAAAATTATTGACGGTAGTAGGCAATTTAATATTTTAAAAGAGGAGGTTAATAAAGAAACCGACGAGAAAGGCAATTTTACTCTCTTTGCGGAAGGAGAATCGTTGGTTATTGGTTTTAGAGAAAACGACATAAAGAATTTATTAGAAAATATTGCGCAAAAAGAATTAGGCGCACATTTTAGATTAAAAGATTATAAATTAGAATACGAAACCGGCCAACCCGATTTTTCTCAAGGACGTATTTCTTTCGCGGTTAATTTTCAAGGTGTTTTTGAAGAACCAGTCGATCTTGAAAACCTTAAACAACAAATCCTGAACAAAAACGAGAAGGACTTAAAAAACCTAATCTCTACATTACCCAATATTCAAAAAGCAACTATTTCTTTCTGGCCTTTTTGGGTCAAAAAAGTGCCAGACGATTTAAAGCGAGTAAAAATAGAGGTAGAGTAGGTGGTTGTTGATGATGACGATGACCGCTGACGATGGCCATTGATTGTCGTTGCGGGTCTGTCGTAGGCAGACGAGTCGAAGCCGAAGCAATCTTGTAATAATACATGAGGTTGCCGCGGGGACTGCGTCCCCTCGCAATGACATGGTTGCCGCGTCGCTTCGCTCCTCATAATGGCAATAGGTAGTCATTGCGAGCGTAGCGAAACAATCTTACATTGATGTAACCGCGCAGCGAAGTGGAACAATTTAAAATAATTAACACTAATGTAAGGTTGCCGCGTCGCTTCGCTCCTCGCAATGACATGATTGCCGCGCTCCCTGCGGTCGCTCGCAATGACACAAGAAGAGGTTGCCGCGGGGACTGCGTCCCCTCGCAATGACATGGTTGCCGCGGGAGCTACGTCTCCTCGCAATAACATAATTGCCGCACTTCTTACTATTACTCACAATGATGCGAAAAGAGATTGCTTCGTCGGGCTTCGCCCTCCTCGCAATGACTCTCTCTAGTCATTGCGAGGGTTTTAGCCCGAAGCAATGAGGTTGCCGCGTCGCTTCGCTCCTCGCAATGACATGGTTGCCGCGTCGCTTCGCTCCTCGCAATGGCAAATAGGTAGTCATTGCGAGCGAAGCGAAACAATCTTACAACTAATGTCTTCCTTTGGCAAGTTCAAGAAATAACTTTTATTTTTACTATTATAAAAAACGATCGTAATCTATAATAGTAAATTATTATCGATTAAATTTCTAAAAACGAAACTTGAAATCATTTGGTAGATTTAAAAACTAATCATAAGTACCTTTAATAGGCCCAGCAGCAGTTGAAAGATTTTACGCTTTGAAATCCTGCTGCTTTTTCTGATATAATTAAAATACTGTGGGCACTATCCTTATTAAAAATATTCAATTAATTGATGGTAGCGGTAGACCAGCGGTAAAAGCCGATGTTTTAATAAAAAATGATAAAATCTCAGCCATTGGCAATTTCCCTAAATACCGTGCCGATGAAATTATTGATGGTTTAGGCAGCGCTTATTTAGCGCCAGGTTTTATTGATATCAATACCGACTCCGATCATTATTTAACTCTTTTCTCAAATCCCAGCCAGAAAGATTTTATCCTGCAGGGTGTCACTAGTATTATTGGCGGTCATTGCGGAGCTTCTTTAGCGCCGCTTATCTATGGCTCTTTAGAATCTATTAGTCAATGGGGAGATATTAGAAAAATTAATGTTAACTGGCACACAGTTAAAGAATTTCTAAAAGTAATGTCTCAAAAGCGACTGGGTGTCAACTTTGGCACTTTAGTAGGTCATACTACTATCCGTCAAGCATTGGTTGGCGAAACAAAAAGAGATTTATCACAAAATGAAATTAAGGTTTTTAAATTCATTTTAGATAAATCTTTAAAAGAAGGTGCTTTTGGTTTTTCTACTGGTTTAGGTTATAGTCAAAATCGTCAAACTTCTTATAGTGAAATCAGGTCATTGCTTGAAATTGTCAGCCAGAGAAAAGCCCTTTACGCCACTCATCTCCGTAACGAAAAAAAAGGGCTTCTTTCTTCAGTTAATGAAACAATTAATTTAGCCAAAGAAACCGGCGTTAAAGTTTTAATTAGTCATTTTAGGCCCATTATTGGTTATGGAAAAGATTATGATGAAGCCATAGAATTAATTAATAAAAATACCGACAAAGCAGATGTTTATTTTGATATTTATCCCTTCGATACCAGCACCGTATTAGTTGAAACTTTTTTGCCTAATTGGGTTCAAGAAGGGAGTAGGGAAGTCATCATTCAAGATATTCAAACATCTGGATTAAAGGAAAAAATTTTAAGAGAATTACCAAGAGTAAAAGGAGAAGAAATTATTATTGCGGCTGCGCCAGGCAATGAATATTTAATTGGAAAATCGTTAAAAGAATTTAGCGAAAACAGAAATCTTAATATCAGCGAAGGACTATTAGAATTAATGAAATTAACTAATCTTCGAGCAGTAGTTTTTTATAAAAATATTAGTTTGAAAAAGGTCATTAAAGTTTTAACCTCTAACAGGGCAATTATCGCCTCCAACAGCGCCTGCTTTAAAGACGTAGATAAATATTCGGCTAAATGGCAAAAAATTATTAAGCCTGAACGTTCTTATAGAACTTTTATTAAATTTTTAGAATTAGTAGAAAAAGAAAAAATTTTACCAATAGAACAAGCGATTTATAAAATTACAGGTTTGCCCGCTCAGCGATTGGGGTTAAAAGATAGGGGACTAATTAGGGATGGTTATTTTGCTGATTTAGTAATTTTTAAGGATGCGGAAATTCAGGAAGTAATTTTAAATGGCAAAAGGGTAGTTAAAGAAGGGAAATTTCAAAATATTTTAGCGGGGCAGATACTAAGGCACAGTACATAAATTATTCTAATTAACCTAATTATTCTAATTGACCTAAATAAATCTCAAGCCCCAATGGGAATTGATTAGAATAATTAGAAATTAGGATAATTAGAATAATTCAATGTTTAAATCCAAAGCCGGTCACAGTCCTGATTATATCTTTATCTCTTGTGTTATTATTTTAGTAGTTTTTGGTTTGGTTATACTTTCTTCCGCCTCTTCTGACTTAGGTAAAATTAAATTTAATGACACTTATTATTATTTAAAACATCAATTACTTTATGGTTTAAGTTTAGGTATCGTTGGTTTTATATTTGCGAGTTTAGTTCATTATCGTTTTTGGCAAAAAATCGCTGTTCCCTTTTTACTGATCAGCGTATTCTTATTAATTTTAGTTTTCACGCCTTTAGGTTTTTCTCATCGTGGTGCCAATCGCTGGCTTAATTTAGGTATTTTATCAATTCAACCAGCTGAATTATTAAAACTTTCTTTTATTATTTATTTAGCGGCCTGGTTATCTCCTTCATCTTCGAATAAGGCAAATCATAAAAATAAAAATGGCTTTTATCGTCAAAAAAATATTTTATCGGGCTATTTACCTTTTTTAGTTATTTGCGGTTTAATTGGCGTTCTTATTTTGATGCAACCATCAACAAGCACGGTAGGAATTATTATGGCGGCTGGACTTTTAGTTTATTTTGTCAGTGGTGCCCGATTATCCTTTGTCTTTGGCACCATATTGTTGGGTCTGATAGGTTTAACATTAGTTATTTCTATTACCCCTTATCGTTTAGCACGCGTAGAAACATATCTTAAAACTATTTTTAATAATGAAGTTGTTGATACGCAATCGCAAGGTTATCATTTAGAACAAGCAAAAATGGCTATCGGTTCTGGTGGTCTATGGGGTGTAGGATTTGGTAAATCAACTACTAAATTTAAATACTTACCGGAACCAATTAGCGATTCAATTTTTGCTGTGATTGCTGAAGAATTAGGTTTTGCGGGCGCAATTTTTCTAATCGGAATTTTTATTTTGCTATTTATTAAAGGAATTAACATCGCCAAAAAATCTCGAGATCAATTTGCTAAATTGACTACGATTGGTTTTATTTCTATAATCACTATTCAGGCGTTTATTAATCTGGCAGCTATTTCGGGCATTCTACCATTAACCGGCGTTCCTTTACCATTTATTAGTTATGGAGGTACGGCCTTAGCGGTTTTTTTGACGATGTCAGGAATTATTGTTAATATTTCTAAGTATACGGCTTAGCGCAAATCGCTAATCGCAAAGCGTTAGATTATTAAAAAACGCTTTGCGCTATGCGCTTTGCGATTTGCAATTTTTAAATGCTTCGTATTTTATTCACTGGCGGTGGCACGGGTGGTCATATTTATCCTATTATTGCGGTCTCTGAAGAATTACCATTTGTGGCTGGTCAAATTCCCATGGATCTACGTTATTTTGGCGCGCCCGGACCCTACCGAAAACTTTTAGAAAACAATGGTATTAAAGTATCAAAGATTTTTTCTGCTAAATTAAGGCGCTATTTTGACTTAAGAAATTTTTTTGAAATCCCAATACTTTTTCCTTTAAGTATTCTTCAAGCGCTTTGGAAAATTTTCTGGTTTATGCCTGATGTCGTATTCTCTAAGGGCGGGCCTGGTTCTTTGCCGGTGGTTTTGGTGGCTAAATTTTATCGTATTCCTATTATTATTCACGACTCTGATTCGATTGTTGGTTTGGCTAATAAATTAGCGCTTCGTTGGGCGGACAAAATTGCTCTTTCTTTTGAATCAACGGCAAAAATTTTAACTGAAGATAAGAAACTATCTAAAAAAATTATCATAGTCGGCAATCCGATTCGAAGATCTCTTATTAATAAAGGAAATCTAAATAATGAGGCGGCTAAAAAGCTTTTTGGTTTTAATCCCGAAAAACCAGTAATTTTAATCATCGGCGGCTCGCAGGGTAGCACCACAATTAATAATTTTATATTAGAAATAGCAGAGGAACTAATAAAAGATTTTCAAATTATCCATCAAACCGGAGTGAAAAATTTCGATGAAGTAAAAAAAGAATTAGATATTATCTTAAAAAAATATCCAGAAGAAGAAAAAAATCGCTATAAGGTATTTGCTTATTTAGAAGAAAATTTAAAAGACGCTTATTTAGCCGCCGATTTAGTAATCTGTCGCGCTTCTAGCGGCTCGATTTTTGAAACAGCGGCTTTTGGTAAACCATCAATTTTAATTCCCTTGCCAAAAAGTGTAGTCGGGGAGCATCAAATTATTAATGCTTACGAATATGCTAAAACCGGAGCGGCGATCGTTATCGAACAACCAAATCTTGAACCAAATATATTTTTAAACCAACTTAAAAAAATTTTTTCTAATCCAGAAAAATCAACTCAAATGTCTGAAGCAGCTAAAAAATTTTTTAAACCAGATGCCGCCAGAATTTTAGCCGAAGAAATTTTAAAATTAGCTAAAATGTAATTAAAATATCTGTAAAAAATCTTAAATATATGCTACAATAAAATTTGATGACTGATAGCTCTAAAAAGCCTATTGAGCCGGTCAGGGTGCGTTTTGCGCCTTCGCCCACTGGTTTTTTGCATATTGGTTCAGCGAGAACCGTTCTTTTTAATTGGCTTTTTGCTAAGCAAAACAATGGTGTTTTGATTTTGCGTATTGAGGACACAGATATTGAACGTTCTAATCCTGAATTTGAAAAAGATATTATCGCGGGCATAAAATGGCTTGGTTTAGATTGGGACGAAGGACCCGTCCCGTCTAAAAGCGGGGAATTTCCAATTTCCAATTTTCAATTTTCAAACAAATATATTGGCGAATATGGGCCATATCGACAGAGCGAGCGTTTAGAGATTTACGAAAAATATCTTAGGCAACTTCTTGATGAAAATAAAGCTTATTATTGTTTTTGTAGCAAAGAACAATTAGAGCTAGACAGGCAAGCAATGCTCGCCCAAGGGTTGGCGCCTAAATACAGTGGTCGGTGTCGTCATCTTTCTAAAAAAGAAGTGGAAAATCGTCTTAAAAATGGCGAACCGGCGGTTATTCGTTTTCGAGTGCCAGAAACAGAAATAGAATTCAGTGATTTAATTCGTGGAAAAATTAAGGTTAATACTGCTTTAATTGGCGATATAGTCATCGCTAGGAATCTTAAATCTCCTTTATATAATTTTTCAGCTACAGTTGACGATTTTGAAATGAAAATCACTCATATTATTAGAGGGGAAGATCATATTTCTAACACCCCAAAACAAATTTTAATTCAAAAAGCGCTTGGCTTTAATGAACCAAAATATGCTCATTTACCATTAATTCTTGCTCCTGATCGCTCTAAATTATCAAAAAGATATTTAGAAACCTCGCTTAATGATTATAGAAAACAGGGTTATCTGCCAGAGGCAATAGTTAATTTTTTAGCCTTACTTGGCTGGCATCCTAAAGATGATAGAGAAATTTTATCTCTTGAAGAGTTAATTAATGAATTTGATTTAAAACGAGTGCAGAAAGCCGGAGCAGTGTTTAATATTGAAAAATTAGAATGGTTAAATAGTCAATATATTAAAAAAACCAACGCCGAATCTTTGGCTGAAAAAATTAAAGATTTTATTCCAGTTGAATGGTCAAAAGACGAAAATAGAACTTTATTATTAAAAGCGATTGAAATAGAAAAAGAAAGAATAAAAAAATTAGCCGATTTTAAAGAATTAGCCGATTTCTTTTTTGTGCTGCCAGATTATGACGCTAAACTTTTAATTTGGCCGCGATTAAATCCAACAAAACCATTAGAAGAAAATGAAGAATTGAAAATTAATAAAAATAAAACATTAGCTAATTTAAAATTTTTAGTCCAACAAATTAATAATTTTTTTAAAGCTGATTTTAACAAAGCATCGCTTGAAAAATTAATTATGCCATTAACTGAGGTTTGGGGCAGGGGAGAACTGCTTTGGCCATTAAGGGTAGCTCTTTCTGGTAAAGAAGCTTCGCCAGGGCCATTTGAATTAATGGAAGTTTTAGGAAAAGAGGAAACATTAAGACGGCTAAATATCGCTATTGAAAAACTTAACAGTTAAAGTTTTTCGGGAATATTATTTAGTTCCTGAATTTTAATTTAAATAAAACATAAGGAAATTCTCGGGAAAGGAAACTCTCGGGAATTTTTCGAAAACAAAAACTAAAATGCTGAATTACAACATATTAAAATTTAAAAATTTAATATTTTGCATTAGTGTTTTGATATTTACATTTTTAATATTAAATTTATCCTTAGCGGCGACACCTGAAGAATTAAGAAATGCGATTGAACAAAAATCTCGCGAACTTCAAGAAATAAATAATAAAATTAAAGAAAATCAAAAGACTCTTGAACAAATTCAAAACCAAAACAAAACCCTAACTTATGAAATCAAAAATCTTGATTATAATATTAATCAAATTAATTTAGGTATTCGTTATAGCGAAGTTAATATCGAAAAACTAAATTTAGAAATTAATTCTTTACAATACGATATCAACGAAGCAGAAACAGATATTAATTCAAAAAAGGAGGCGATTATTAAAATTATTCAAGAATTTCAAAAAAAAGACAACGAGACACCACTTCTGATTTTTTTAAAAAATAAAAGTTTGTCGGATAGCGTTTTTGAGGCACAAAACTTAACCGACCTTAATACTAATTTAAAATTAGAAATCGAAAATCTAAAACAAGCCAAAGAAAAAATGACTAATAAATTAGATCAATCTACTAATAAAAAGCAACTACTTGAAATAGAAAATAATAATCTAAAAAATAAAAAATTAATCCTTAGCGATATCAAAAAAGAAAAAAATATTATTTTAGCGCAAACCAAAAATCAGGAAAAAATTTATCAAAATATAATTAGCGATTTACAGAAAAAACAAATAGAAATTGCTCAAGAAATTGACAAATTAGAAGAAAGTTTGCGTTTGAGTTTTAATCCTGATGTCTTACCAATAAAACGCTCTGGTATTTTATCTTATCCATTAAACGAAGTTACTATTACTCAAGAATATGGCTATACTAATTCAGCCAAAATACTTTATAAAACCAAATTTCATAACGGTGTCGATTTTGAGGCACCAATCGGTACACCGGTTTTTGCGGCTGATGACGGAGAAGTAATCGCGGTTGGAAATAACGGCCGACTACAATATGGTAAATTTGTTTTAATAAAACACAACAATAATTTAGCCACTCTTTATGGTCATTTATCAAAGCAAATTGTTCAAAAAGGAGAAATAGTTAAGAGGGGAGAGGTAATAGGATATTCAGGCAATACAGGTTATTCCACCGGACCGCATTTACATTTTGGAGTGTATTGGTTGCCTACCGTCACTCTTAAACCTTTTCCTGGAGCAGGACTGGTGCCAGTAGGCGTCACCGTTAACCCGTTAGATTATTTGTGATATATTATTTATAAATATGCCAGAAATTATTCAAAAAATAGTTAATCTTTTAAATTATGCCAGTAGTTGGTTTGATAAGTATATTCTCTCTGGGCTGGCTCATTTCCTTAAAGGTTTGGGAAATTTAATCATCAAAGTTTTAGAGTTCTTAATTGATGTTATTAGGTGGATTATCGCGTATTTATAGAAGTTTATAGAAGCTGATAAACGCTGATGAATACGCTGATTGACGCTGATAATTTAGGGAAGGAGAGTATTTTAAAGAAGGAGATTTTGCGATGATATTTATAGCGTTGCAATCTCCTCATTATTTCACGATAAATTACATTTGTCGTGAAATAATTCTTTTGCGTCAGTAAATACTAACGCAAAAGAATACGCTCATTTTACAACAGCAAAGCAGTCGTAAAATGAGCTTCAATTACCTTAAATGACTAAACCAAAAGTCCACATTATCGGCATCGGTGGTATTGGAACCAGCGCTTTAGCCCGCTGGTTTTTAACACATAATTGGCAAGTCAGCGGCTCCGACGCGGTTGCTTCTCCAACTACTCAAGAATTAAAAAAGCAAGGAATAAGAATTTATATTGGTCACCGAGCAAAAAATCTGTCTCCAGAGACAAAATTAGTCATTTATAGTAGCGCTGTGCCCTCAAATAATCCAGAACTTAAAAAAAGCTAAGAAATTAGGGATGACCGTTAAATCATACGCTCAAGCCTTAGCCGACTTAAATAAACAATACAAAACCCTAGCAATTAGTGGCGCTCATGGTAAAAGCACAACCACGGCTCTTTTATCATTGGTTTTAATTAAAGCCGGTCTTGATCCCACAGTCATTATTGGCACAAAATTAAAAGAATTTGGTGGTTCGATAAACTCACCACAGGGCAGCAATTTTCGTAATGGTAAAGGAGATTATTTAATACTGGAGGCCGACGAATATCAAGGTTCTTTTTTAAATTATTCCCCTTTTGCCGCCATTATTACAAATATCGATCGAGAACATCTTGATTACTATAAAAATTTAAGAAACATAAAAAATGCTTTCTTAAAATTTATTAGCAATATTCAACCGAACGGAATTTTGGTGGTTAATAAAGATGACAAAAATTTATATAGTTTAAAAAACAAAATCCAAAAAATCGCCAAAGATCATAAACTAAAGCTTTTTTGGTATTCACTTTTCAACATCAATCAGCGTACTCATCAGCATAAATCAGCAGTTCTGCGTTTATCCGCGTCCTTAAAGATTGTAGGTGGGCATAATCTTTCTAATGCTTTAGCGGTTTATACTCTGGCTAAGGCATTAAAAATTAAAGATAAAGATATTTTTAGCGCCATCGACTCTTATCGTGGCACTTGGCGAAGAATGGAATACAAGGGCACATTTAAAGTCAGAAGTCAAAAGTCAGTAGTCAATTGTCAGGTTTATGACGACTATGCTCACCACCCGACTGAAATTAAAGCCACCCTGGCAGCAATAGCCCAAAAATGGCCAAAAACAGCCCTTATTTGCGTTTTTCAGCCCCACCAAGCTAAAAGATTAGCTTCCCTATTTAAAGACTTTACAGCGGCTTTTGACAAGGCAAATGCCCTTATTATTTTGGATATTTTTAAGGTGGCCGGTCGGGATAATCAGAATAAAATGTCGCACAATATTAACTCTAAAAAATTAGCCGAAGCCATTAAAAATCGCGTTATAAAATTCAAAACCCATAACTCAAAACTCAAAACTGTTCTTTATCTCCCTCACCCCGAAGAACTTCCACAAGTTTTAGAAAAAATAATCCGCGTTTATCCGCGTTTTGATCCGCGTTTATCCGCGTTAATAGTGATGATGGGCGCTGGTGATATTTACAAGCTTACCAACTTTCTGTTATTATCTAACAGAAAGTCA
>Ga0207433_10014651_pt1 | contig 11313 bp, 6 predicted proteins | sample YelNatPaOPGAMG01_FD_187559 | JGI IMG/M metagenome (GOLD analysis project Ga0207433, IMG submission 187559) | Hot spring thermophilic microbial communities from Obsidian Pool, Yellowstone National Park, USA - OP-RAMG-01 (SPAdes) (version 3) | ecosystem: Environmental > Aquatic > Thermal springs >...
GCCTGTGGATTAATATCCTTGAACGCAACAATTTCGTCGCTGTTATAGACAAATTCCCCCTTCAACGTCCCATTAATGATGTTGCAAAATACACACTCTGTCATTGTTCCTCCAGACAATGTCTTTTACCATAAGGCTTACAAGCGGGCCACCTCAGCGTGCGGTCTTCCTTGTGGTTTAACCTGGGGCACGTCCAACCTCATTTCACCACCAGCATCTTCCTCACCTGAGTAAAATCTCCAGCCGCAATCCGGCATAAATACACTCCACTTGGCAAGTTGCTCGCATCAAAGTTCACAGTGTACCTTCCCGGAACCTTCTCTTCATCGACAAGAGTTCTTACTTGTCTACCAAGCACATCATAGATTACAAGCTTCACATGCGACTGCCGTGGGATATCAAACGAAATGGTAGTCGATGGATTGAAGGGATTTGGGTAATTCTGGCGCAGAGCATATTCCTTTGGGAGATCGCTTGCCAACCCTCCAGTGGCAGTAACGGTACTGGAGGTTCGAAAGGTGAATGTGTCTACAGACGCGACGGAAACCAGACCGTCGCTTACCGAAGCAGTCCATGTGTAAGCGGATTGCAACCGTAAACGTGACATGATGTTGAGCTCTACTGTGGTATCCCTCAGCCCAGCCACAGTTGTATCGAAGCCAGTGCCGTTCAGTCTTAACTTGTACTGCAATATATCACCAGGATCAGTATCCATGGCCCTCGCCCAGACGAATTTAAGCGGCTTCGCCGGAAATGTAATTCTTACTGTATCTCCATTAGCGGGTAGAATTAGCCTTAGTGCACTTGGTGGATGGTTTGTATGCAGAACGCGCAAGGTATACGATTGTATTGCACTTCCACCTTTTCCGTCGGTGACCTGAGCAACAACACTGGTGTCCCCGATGTTTGCACGATGCGGCGTACCTTGAATAAGCCCGGTTGAGTTGTTAATACTCAGCCAGGTGGGCGATGAGACGAGGCTGTATCTCAGCGTGTCACCATCGGGATCATAAGCGACAAGCTGATATGAGTACAGGCTGTCTTCTTTCGCAACTGTAACAGGCCAGGAAGTAACACGAGGTGCATGATTGAGCTCTCCAATAGGGATCCCATTTTCGTTAAACTCTGCCAACCCTCCTCCGTAAGTCGCAATCCACTTGTTGCCTGAGGCATCTATGGCTATTGAACGCACATAATTAGCGGGCAATCCTGAATTTGATGTGTTGTAAATAGTCCAGTTTACACCGTCCTGCCGAAGGCACGCCAAGCCTCCCCTAACATAGGTTGATCCATTCCAATCACCTCCGTCTCCAATCCACTTGTTGCCTGACGCATCTATGGCTATCCAATATACATACTCGCCAGGCAATGGGGAATTTGATGTGTTGTAAAGAGTCCAGTTTGTCCCATCAAACTTAGCCAGACCTCCCCAAGCTCCAACCCACTTGTTGCCTGACGCATCTATGGCTATTGAATACACACGGTCACTAGGCAGTCCGGAATTTGACCACTTGTAAACAGTCCAGTTCGTCCCGTCAAACTTCGCCAAGCCTCCATTCCAAGTTCCAATCCACTTGTTGTCTAAGGCATCTATCGCTATTGAAGACACCGCATTCTCAGGCAATCCGGAATTTGATGTGTTGTAAACAGTCCAGTTTGTGCCATCAAACTTGGCCAAGCCTCCCCCAACAATGCTTGACCCATTCCACTCACCTGCGGTTCCAATCCACTTGTTGCCTGAGGCATCTATGGCTATTGAATACACATAATTACCAGGCAATCCAGAATTTGATGTGTTGTAAACAGTCCAGCTCACACCGTCTTGCCGAAGGCACGCCAAGCCTCTCTCAGTTCCAATCCACTTGTTGCCTGACGCATCTATGGCTATTGACCACACATAATTACCAGGCAGTCCAGAATTTGATGTGTTGTAAACAGCCCAGCTTACACCGTCCTGCCGAAGGCACGCCAAGCCTCTCTCAGTTCCAATCCACTTGTTGCCTGAGGCATCTATGGCTATTGAATACACATAATTCAACCAAGCGTTCGATGTGCTATAAACAGTCCAGTTTACACCGTCCTGCCGAAGGCACGCCAAGCCCGCACCAAGGAAGACAAGGGTTGGCTGCAAATAACCTCCGGTTCCAATCCACTTGTTGCCCGAGGCATCTACGGCAATCGAAGACACATAATTACTATGCAACCCAGAGTTTGATGTGTTGTAAACAGTCCAGTTTACACCGTCCTGCCGAAGGCAGGCCAAGCCTCCACCCAGAGTTCCAATCCACTTGTTCCCTGAGGGGTCTATGGCAATTGAATACACATTACCATTAGGCAATCCAGAATTTGATGTGTTGTAAACAGTCCAGCTTACACCGTCCTGCCGAAGGCAGGCCAAGCCTCCCCAAGTTCCAATCCACTTGTTCCCTGAGGCGTCTATGGCTACTGAATACACCCCATTGCCGGGCAATCCGGAATTTGATGCGTTGTAAACAGTCCACTTCGCGCCATCAAACTTCGCCAGGCCTCCACCATAAGTTCCAATCCACTTGTTGCCTGAGGCATCTATGGCTATTGACCACACGTAATTACTAGGCAATCCGGAATTTGATGTGTTGTAAACTGTCCACTTCGTGCCATCAAACTTCGCCAAGCCTCCACCATAAGTTCCAATCCACTTGTTGCCTGAGGCATCTATAGCTATTGACCACACATAATTAGTAGGCAATCCAGAATTTGATGTGTTGTAAACAGTCCAGTTTGTACCATCGAACTTAGCCACGGCTCCACCAACATACGTTGATCCATTCCAATAAGGCTCCGTCCCAATCCATTTGTTCCCCTGCGCATCGATAGCCACAGATTTGACGCGGTCACTCGGAATACCGCCATTCGCCGTAGTGTAGGTTATCCAATTTTCGCCATCGAACTTGCTCAAGCCCCCCTCACTCCCGATCCACACATTACCCTGCCCATCAATTGCCACCGCATTGACAACAGGAGATGGTAGAGCATTTCTCTGTTGGTAGAGCAACCAGGTTTGAGGTGCTTCGCCGGCAAGCGAGAAGTCCGCAACGTAGCTGGCTGTAATATTTGGAACAGTGATGGAGTGCGTCTGCGCTCCACCATCACTCCAAGAAAGAAAATCGTATCTTTTGCCATTGAGTGTTTGCGGTGACACAACGGAAATTTCTACTTTCGTTCCCAGTCCCCATGGAAATTCTTGTGGAGACACTCTCTGCACTCCATTAACGGAGATCAGAAGCCCCGGTGGGCTTGTTTCCACAGAGTACAAAGGAACCTCAGTACTCCACCCAATGTGGGCCGGCGTGAAGGCACAAAGTGCATAGGCCTCGTATTTCATCATGCAGTCCACAGAATTTACATTTGCAGCTTCACAGTTGCCGTTTGGAAAACCGCTTTTTGTATCAGTAGCCCCAGCGCCACAACCACCGTAGCCAGGCACGTAGTACTCGTCCGGAGCCCAAAAGATATGACCGGTCTCATGAGCAACTGTCGGTGAATAGGATGAAAACCATGTGAAGAGTATCTGTGTGTAAGGTCCACCCATATAGGCATAGCCACCATAACCATTCTTGAAGCTGAATGGCGCAGGGGGAGGGTTGTAAGCAAAGAAAACGGAGTATGCCCAATCGGTGTGGTATGTTGAGCGGAGATAGGTATTGTATGCTTCTACTCTTGAAAAGTAATTGCCTGCCTGAAACCCTAAATTGTTCATAATAGAGCCTATCCACAAGCTATCTTCATACGAATAATGAAGAATTGGCTCATAAGGCTGCTGGGATATAGAATTGGTATGGTAATATGGAATTATGTTAAATGACAGGGCCTTCCCATATTTCGTCGCCATACTTGACCACCAACTTAAGTTGCTCAAGGTACGTTGATACAAGCTATCTTCATCTGCTGAGCTCCATGTGTACAGATTCGGGTCAGATGCTCCATTACTTTCAACAAAGAATACAGCAACTGCAACTGTTCCAACCATCACATCGCTGTTTCCCATCAACAATGAGCCATCTGATTTCATTTTGAGCAATTTGTTTTGGCGTTTGAGATCCTGTACGTTAAGTCCCTTCTGTTCCAGATTCTTGAGGTAGTCGTCATAAGATATAGCGGGGTGTGGAAGACCGTCATAGTAATCCAGTTTTGGTGCTGGTTTACCTTTCTCCTCCAGCAATTGTTTTTCCAGGGCGCCCGAAGTAACAGAGTTGAAAAATGCCACAGCCTCAAAGGTTTGCCGATCGCTTGTTGCGAATGTGCTTAGGTCTATTGGTCTATAGTGAATCGCTGTGATGCCATAGTGCCCGACGAGTTGGCTGGCGATTGACGGGTCAACCCATCCGAGCATCACGTTCTTCGAGCCGATTATTGCAACATTGCCACCTTGACTAAGAATAAAATTACGTGCAGCGGCGACCTCAGAATAATCTTTGCACTCCGTGAGGATCAGAGTGTAACCCCTCAGGTGCTTAGCCGCAGATTGCATGCCGACCGACACCTGTCCGCAGAAGACGAGATTGGAAAAGAGAATTGCAAAAAGGATCGACCGTCGCATAGCAAAACCTCCTACTTTACGGATAAATATCTACAAATATGTACTCAGACGCAACGTGCCAGACTCGCCGGCACAGCGGACCCAATCGAACATCCGTGCTCCCCGGAGCGATCTCAAGCGGACCAGCGACTGGTGTCGTCGGTGGAGGCAAAGGCGCCGTCCGGGGTCCCCGCAAAACAACATACAAAGCCCTCCTAAAGTCCACTAGTTTGAACCGATTCAGCGTGAACAGAACGTCCCATTAATGATGTTGCAAAATACACACTCTGTCATTGTTCCTCCAGACAATGTCTTTTTTAGAAGCGAAAGAAGGCGAGCGAATCACTCGCCTTCTTGATTTGCTCAAAGTTCCATGGTGAGTTCACCCATCAGGACCCTGCCCGGCATGGGATAACCAGCAATGACCTCATAAGCCGTATTCAAAAGATTTCTCGCACTGATCGCACAAGAAAGATGGTCCATCAGCCGTAGCTGGAGCCTCGCATCAACGAGCGTATAAGATTTCAAAGGGGTCTGAGAGAAATCTCGTCCATATAAACCGGCAACGTGTTGAATATCTACCGTAGCATCAACACCACTGTGGGAATAGCTTACCACGACGCCAAGCTTACGTTTCGGATTTGCCTGCGTTTCGTTGCCGGGATTAAGAAATGAGGCGGAAACTCGAATTGACAAACTTGAAAGAGGAAATGCATGGACTGAAATCTCGGCTCCGCGATGGATGAAATGCCCTGAGTTTCGAAGCGTCACCTTTGGAAAAATCCCTTCCTGCCGAATAAGGTTATCCCCCTCTCCGTAGAATACGCTCCCTTCAGCATCGAGCCATCGAGCAAGAAATTGCTCAATGCCAATTTCATAATTCCACAGGCGCTCCGGCTTTAACGTCGGGGTTGGAGCAGGGAAGAGATACAATTCCCTTATCGTTGGATCACGGAAGCCCTTGGCGGCGGAAAGCTTCAACGATGTCTGGCGGAACGGGTGGTATGTCAATCCAAAGGCAGGAACGAACTCTCCCCCGTAAACTGAGTTATGCTCCAGTCGAGCCCCGGCGGAGAAAATAAATTGAGAGCCAAATAGCTGGTCAAGATGAACGTATGGTGCCCACTCGGTGATATAATGAGACCCAAAGTTCTTATTGGATTTCTCATTTGAAGCGGTGCCGCCATATCGCTTCACATCAAAGCCAAATGATACCTCATTGCCTTCGATAAGACGAGCTGTCTCGTACAGAATCAATCCAAAGAGTCGGTCAAACGAATGGAAACCGTCATAAATTTTATGCTCACCGTAATTCAAGAAAAGCATCATGCTACCTGCAACGGAATGGAAATTATTTTCAAGAGTCAATCCAATACCACTCCGTTTTACATCGTACCAGCCGTTTACAACTGGTTTTGTCTCCGGACCAGGGTCATACACAGTGAACGCCGCTCTGTAGCCGTCAGCACGAAGTTTCATCACATCAGTAAGCATATACCCGATATTGAGAGATGCATTTGTTTGCCGAAAGCTTGAATTAGGTCGGTGCCCATCTGTTTGGTTTCTCAACGCAGCTCCCACCGCCTCGAAGTTCCCACGCCGTACACCGGCATGGAGCGAATACGATTGCGTGTTGTACGAACCGTATTGAGCATCTGCTCGCAAAGTCAGAGGCTTCTCAGGGCTCTTTCTTGTGATGATGTTAACTACCCCTCCAAGAGCATTGCTCCCATAAAGTACAGAGGCTGGTCCGCGAAGAACCTCAACATGGTCTACATCCAGAGCAGCATAGGCATCAGGGAGAGGGTGGCCGAACAAGCCAGCGAAATTAGGACGGCCATCAATGAGGACAAGCACACCAGTGTTAGGGTTTTCACCAACTCCGCGAATGTTCACGCATCCAGCAGCAGTTGATCCGATACCGAAGCCGAGAACGCCACGTTCAGTGATAAATACCCCCGGGGTAACGCGTGCCACAGCGTCGAGAACATTGAGCGAACCAAGCGAGCGTACTTCCTGCATAGGAATGAATGTGATCGTCGCCGGGACATCGCGCTTCATCATCGGCGTGCGCGATGCGGTAACAATAATTGGACTTAACTGAACCGTAAGCGTGTCACGTTTTACATGTTGACCTACGAGATAAGTTGGTTCCAAAAGCATCGAAATGCTGAACAAAATGAAAGCGAACCCAATACGCTTAGCGAAGCTGTGTTCCAAGTGCATTTTACCTCCTTATGTGAGTGAAAGCAATAATTTATCTAAATTGTCTATTACCACAAAGCATACAAAGAAGACTAAGAACGAATAATGAATTCAAAAAGTCCTCCTTTTGTCCTTTGTGTTCTCTGTGGTTCAACATAAATCATCTCTCAAGCCCGCTTGCGCTAACGCGGGACAATAACTTTGCGCATGGGTCAGTGAGCTTCCATGTACGCACTCATCAACACACCGAGCGCGATTGAATGCAGTTTTGCTTCTTTTGCATCTGCGCGAGAGGGAATCAAAATTGGCGCCGCGGCTCCAACAATGACGTGCCCAAGTGGAAAATGAGCGAAATAAGTTGTGCTCTTTGCAAGCGCATTCCCTGTCTCAATATTTGGGACGAGCAAGATATCTGCTCTCCCAGCCACCTCAGATGACAGCCCTTTAATGCGAACCGCCTCGGGTGAAATCGCCAGATCGAGCGCCAGCGGGCCTTCGACAACACATCCTGAAATCTCCCCCCGCCGATTCATCTCAGTTAGCACAGCTGCATCCATCGACGAAGTAAGCTGTGGATTAACCACCTCCGAAGCAGAGAGAACAGCGACACGTGGCTGCTCGATTCCGAGGGCATGAGCAACATCAACAGCATTTTTGAGAATCTCAATTTTCTGATGGATATCCGGAGCTAATGTGACACCTCCATCTGTGATCATGACAAGTCGCGTTTCGCCGTCACTCATATACTCAAATAGAAACACATCACTGAGCAATCGCCCGGTCCGCAGACCTGATTCAGCATCAAGCACAGCACGGAGAAGAGTCGAAGTGTCCACCCGTCCTTTCAGAAGAATCTCCCCCTTGTGTTGACGCACTAATTTAACAGAAAGGCGAGCGATTTGCTTCTCATCAGCCTCATGAATGACCTCCATCCCTTCGAGGTTGCCACCGAGTTGGGTGATCTTCCGCTTAATCACAAATTCGTCACCGATGAGGATAGCGTCGGCGATCCCCTGGGCACGAGCCTCCAGCGCCGCACCAAGCGCCGCTTCATTCTCAGCCCCGGCAACCACTACTGTCCGACGGGGCAAGCCTTTGACAACGGCAAAAAGCTCTCCAAATGTGCGTATAGGCTTTGATACCTGAATGAGGCTTGTGGGATGATTTTCCATTTGGCTACCTTTCGCCTCATGGCCCTCCCCGGAAGGATTCCCTCTTCCGGGATCAAAGCTCTCAACGTGTGCACTTGATTGCTGATTCACCGGAACCTGGCTCAGCTCTTCTAAGGGAGGCTTGCTGACATCGTATTTGTAATTGCGACCTGCACGGAAAGCACTGAGGTTCACGATGATGTATTTCTCTGGAACATTTCTTTCCACACTGCGCAACCATAGTTCCTCTGGGAATTCAAGGAATTTCGAAAGGACGCCAAGCATGACAACATTAGCCGCACGAACATTCCCGAGCTCCTGAGCAAGCTTAATGGCGGGAACAATGATGACTCCGCCCGGGCGAACTCGACCCTCAAAATACTGAGCGATCTCCGATGGGTAAAATGCTTCCTTCAAACTTACGTACGTCGGGTTGACCCGCTGATCATTGACAATTGCAAAGCCATCTGGTCGAAGATAGTCAATGTACCGGAGCGTCTCCATCAGCTCAAACGAGAAGAGAAAATCGGCTTCCCCTGTTCGAATGAGGGGGGAGTAAACTTTTCTCCCGAACCGTACATGACTCACAACGCTTCCGCCGCGCTGAGACATACCATGGACTTCGCTCTTCTTCACATCAAGCCCTGCCTCGAATGCAACATCGACAAGCACGTCGCTTGCAAGAAGAATACCCTGCCCTCCTACCCCGCAGATGAGAACGCTGACGTTATCATTCATACTTCATTCCTGAACAAATCCATACACACGGATGTCAACAATCGGTTGTTCGAGATCGCTGGTGTGAAGTGTAACAATCCCGTTGATTGAACCGGGCTTCTGACCAACAAAAGTCGCTTTCAGCGTTGCAGAACTATCTTGAGCAATGAGCTTCGGAAAAATAGAGATCGATAACCCTTCGATTTTATTGTCAACCGACCTTATCCGAAGTACCGATTTCGATCTATTCGTGATCTTAATATTCTGGGTCATTGTGCTCCCTCTTTTAACGTTAGCAAAAACGAGATACTCTGGAGTTACATCGACATTCACAGTCACATAGACGGAAAATGAGAAAACCAGTCTCGGGTTAGTCGGATCGTTAGAACTGATTGTCACCGACTTTGTGACTTTGCCTTTGTAGTGGGTGGCATCAAAAGAGACTTCAAGGGAGCCGGAGTCATTCGGAGGAATTATGTTGTCAGAAAGTAGCGTAGCCGTGCATCCGCAGCTCGGCTGAACATTCGAAATGATGAGTGTGTCAGTCCCGGCGTTGAGAACCGTGATCGATCTGCGCAGAGTGTCACCGCGCTGAACGGAGCCGAAGTCCACAGACATACCCGGTTTCAGAACGAGTCTCGGTTGCGCCGAAGCCCTCCAACTTCCCGTCAGGAAGCCCCCGAGAAAAGCAACCAAAATCACAGAATGCCAGGCGAACAGTTTCCTCATGCTATTCCCCTTTCATTTGTTGTCGAGACAGTCCGACTACTGCGAACTGCATTCACGATACTGGAACAATTGCATCGAATTTGCACACCTTCGCACACAACCCACATCCCGGACAGAGGAGCGGGTCAATGTAAGGCATACCGTTCTCTTTAACTCCAATAGCCGGGCATCCCACCTTGACGCAGAGGCCGCACTTTGGGCATTCTTCTTCGATGATCTCATACGGTCCGCCGAAGTCAATCTTCTCATGAAGAATACACGGCGCATCTGCAATAATCACTGAAGGTTCATCCACCCCCATCTCTTCGCGAAAAATTTTTTCGGTTTCCTCAAGGTCAAACGGATTAATCTTTCTGACACGATGAACTCCAATGGCTCGAGCGAGCTGCTCGAAATCAAGTTTGGGTGCTGCTTCACCTTTCAAAGTCCTACCTGTGGCTGGGTGCGGCTGGTGCCCCGTCATCGCAGTTGTGTGGTTATCAAGAATGCACACAGTTGTAGTCCCTTTATTATAAACGATGTTGATGAGCGAGGTGATACCGGAGTGAATAAATGTGGAATCACCGATGACTGCGACGACATTTTTCCTGTCGGCGGGCTCCATCACCCGCTCCATCCCGTACGCCATCCCAATGCTTGCTCCCATGTCAAGGCATGTATCCATCGCCTCAAGCGGAGGTAAAGCGCCAAGGGTGTAGCAGCCAATATCACCTGTGACCGTTGCCCGAAGCTTCTTAAGCACCATGAAAACTCCACGATGAGAACATCCCGGACACAATGTTGGCGGCCTTGCTGGCAAAGAGATTTCCACGGACATCGACCGATTACCTGAATCTGCAAGTACCCCGGCATCCCCAAATGCCCGAGCGACAATATCCGGATTTAACTCGCCGGTAGTCGGTATATACTCTTTGCCAGCCACAGAAAGCCCCATAGCACGAAGTTGCTCCTCCAGATATGGATCAAGCTCTTCGACCACGATTAGTCTCTTAACTTGTGAAGCAAAATAGCGGATAAGCTTTTTCGGAAGTGGGTTTGTTAACCCTAACTTGAGAAATGAGCCAGTTGGGAAGACCTCCCTGGCGTATTGGTATGCAGCACCGCTTGTGATGATTCCCACTTCACGCGAAGCGAATTCAATCCGATTGAGGTGAAAAAGGGAACTGTCCGCCACAGCGGATTCCTCGAGTTCACGCATTCGCCTCTCAACAAACTCATGGCGTCCGCGCGCATTCGAAGGAAGAAGAACATTTTTCCGAAAATCCTTCGAGTAACGACGGCGTTTGGTGTCAACTGGTTCATCAAGATTAACGATCCCTTCGGAATGAGAAATGCGTGTCGTTAAGCGAAGCACAACCGGCGTATCGTATTGTTCACTTATTGCAAAAGCTGTTCTGGTAAATTCTTTCGCCTCCTGGCTGTCCGAAGGCTCCAGCATTGGCACCTTTGCTGCACGAGCAAGATGTCGATTGTCCTGCTCATTCTGTGAAGAATGCATGCCCGGATCATCTGCGGAGACGACAACAAGCCCGGCGTTGACACCGGAATAGGCGAGGCTGAAAAACGGGTCAGCCGCAACGTTTAATCCAACGTGCTTCATGGTGACCAGAGAACGGCTGCCTGCGAGAGAAGCCCCCGCTGCAGCTTCAAGGGCAACTTTCTCATTGGGCGCCCATTCTGCATGAATTGACGGATACTGAACAATAGCTTCCAAAATCTCCGTGCTTGGAGTACCGGGATACCCTGAGGCAAACCGAACTCCGCTTTCAAACGCGCCACGGGCAACTGCCTCGTTCCCCGACATCACCAGTTTATTCTTAAGAACTTCCTCTAATAAATCAGGATTTGCATTTCGCATCAACATAAAGCTTCTCCTCTAATAATCTCTTGCTTCCTCTTCCCCCAGCAGGACGCGGAGGGCAGCTGCAGCCATCGCTTGCATCTCATCTTCCC
>Ga0207433_10014652_pt1 | contig 11312 bp, 11 predicted proteins | sample YelNatPaOPGAMG01_FD_187559 | JGI IMG/M metagenome (GOLD analysis project Ga0207433, IMG submission 187559) | Hot spring thermophilic microbial communities from Obsidian Pool, Yellowstone National Park, USA - OP-RAMG-01 (SPAdes) (version 3) | ecosystem: Environmental > Aquatic > Thermal springs...
CACGGGCAGGGGTGGCGCTCAGAGGCGGCCCGCGCGCCATACCCCAAAACATGGGATTGGTTCTTTTCTTTTGAGAATGATTCTTCTCCCAGATTCTGTGAAGTGATGAACGGGAGATGTCAGACTCTATGTCTGAAGAGCGGTACGCCTTGTGAGAAGCATGGAAGTAGTGCGTACGCAAAGCTTTCATGAAAGGCCGCGTTCATCGAGTTCTGATCCAGGATCTGAGCGTTCGTTCACTGCGCACTGGTTAGCTGCAGCAACACCCTGCAGTATTGGAGGACGGCTCCGCAGTCCACCAGCTGCGAAAATGTTGCGGAGTGAATGTTCCAGCATGTCCTCAAGTCCGATATCTGGTTTGCGTCCGAGCGCACGCGGCACCACCCGTGTCTAGAGCTGCGCTCTGTAGCTTGCGACGCCGGGTTGCCACTATTCAAGGCGGTAGGCGCTGTTTTCCCTTTTCCCCTCTGCATATCCGAATATCATGTACCTCGGCTGTCGCCCGTGGAATCCCTGATCCCTCAATACTCCTCTGAATAGACCAGTGAACGCCACTACGAACGCGCCTTGCTACCCGCGCTGCAGCGCACGAGCACTGGACCCATAGCGTCCAAGTGTCTCTGGATACGGATAACCGCCGCACCTCTGCGCGAGAGGTCTGTACTTCGACGCATCGATTCAGCACCATAACGCGAACCGTCCAGGAGCATCGTACCCGCCGGGAGCCTGGCAGCTCTGCCACGCTGCCGCACAGGCTGCACGAGCTGCGACAGACGTTGTCGATGTGACGTCCAGGCTTACCAAAGCGCATGCACATTCATTGGCGGCACTCTTATGCCGTCTACGCTAAATGAGCGCATCACGTACCGGTCGGCTGCACGGGGCGCTGTGCAATCAGACTTTTACGTTGAGCGAATGATGTCTCCATGGTCGAGCAGCGCTGCTGCGACGCACCCTCAGTCCCAGTGGCGAAACGTGTTTTTTGGCCTCGAGGGCCTGCACGTGCCAGCCAGATAAAAATTCGTGCCTATCCAATGCGGGCAAAGAGCTTGAATATATCACCAGTAACAAAATTATTGTCGACGACGTTCACCAACCAGAATGTCTCTCGGATGTGTTCTATCAGTGCATACGCGCGACGCTCCTCCGACGTTCCGTTTTCGGGATCGTAGATCGAGGACCAGTTCTGTTTCCATAGGGCAAACGCCTCTTTGCTCCATACTTTGAAACTTTCTGGGCAGACAACAGTCGGTTGGATGACTTCACGATCGGGGAATATACCCCAAGTGACTGCGTTTGTGCGCGGCTTCCTGACGTTCGTGCGCAGGTCGCCACGACTATTGATCGCATAGATCGATAGCGACCCGAACTCGGGCGTGTTTCCGCGGACTGCGTCGAGGAGCTGTATCATCCGCTCCTCAGAACAGAAAAATTCAACGTACGCTTTCTGGTAAACGTAGCCGCCAGCGCCGCCCCAGCCGACCGTGACATCCGTAGATGGTGCACCATTCACCCTGGGCTGCGAATTAATGGTCAGAAATCCTTGCCAGTTCATCCGCTCGAGCGCAGCTGCGATCAAATTCGTCTCATTGGCAAGCGGCTCGGAAGCCCAGGGGAACGGCGCTTTCGTCTCACCACGTAAAAACTTGACAAAGACCGCGGAGACGTCGTGGAGATTCTGCGGCGTGCCGAGGGCCTCGCGCATGCGCTCAAGTTGGTCGGCCGTGTAGAGACCTCCACCACCCAACAGATGATGCTCTCTGAGCTCACCATACGCCGGAGAGCGAGAATCGCCCCAGCGACCATTCGGGAAATCATCCCAGGTCTCGGTGCGAAGGAGGTAACTCGCAGGTCGATTGGCCCAGAATATTGGACGCACATCTTCGGAGCGGCGTCCGTCAATCGTGGCAGGTCGCCAGGGCAACGCGCGCACTGACTCGAACTTGGGCACCAAGCCGAGGTTTTCTAATATGGAAACCGTGGCTTTTTCCAGGTTGAGCGTGTAAAAGTGGAGGCCTAGTGAGAGTTTCGAATTCAGAATACGTCGACACATTTCAGTGCCGTATTCGATACCAAAGTTCTTGACCGCCTCCTCGTCGTCTTTGAGGCGCTCGACGGTCTCGGCGACCGCTTCGGGGACGTGCGTTCGACAGAATCCAGTCATGCGCTTGAAACCCGAATAAGACTGGATTGGCAAGATACCCGGAAGTATAGGCACTTGGATACCGATACTGCGGCAGTCCCGGACAAAGCGCAGAAACTGATCAACATCGTAGAACATCTGCGTGATGATGAGGTCCCCACCGGCATCAACTTTTTCCTTGAGGTAGTTGAGTTCTTGTTCGTATGTCAGTTTGCCGTCAAGGAGCCCCGCTGGATGTCCTTCTGGGTAGCCAGCAACGATCAGACAAAAGTAGTCACCATAGACTTTCCGAACGTGGCGCACGAGGTCGCTCGCATGCGCAAAGCCGTCTTTGCACTGCCGCCACTCCTGGCCAACCGGCGGATCACCGCGCAGACTCACGATATTCCGGATACCTCGTTTCCGTGCCTCCTCAAGTGCTTTATCGACCATACCCTCTTCCATATTCGTGCAGGTCAAATGCATGGCCACATCGAGTCCGAAAAACTTTTGGATGTTTCCACTCAGTTCCAGTGTCAGGTCGGAGGTGCTGCCCCCGGCACCCCAGGTGACATCAACGAAAAGCGGCTCTAAGCGCGACAGGCGTGCGATCCGCTCATACAGTCCTAGAAGTCCTTGCTCGGTTTTTGGCGGAAAGAACTCAAAGCTATAAAACCGTTTACCTTCCTCCACACAGTGGGCAATCTTGTCCTTGATTTGGGGAAGCTCACGAACGGTCGGCTCACGGAACGCGGCCACACTGTTTCGACTTTCCGGCCGCTTGGGGCACTCCACCTCAACGGTGCCGTTCATTGGTTCAGCTCAGACGGACTGCGGTCTCGTCGCCACGATGACTGGCTGGTGCGAGGTTCGCGAAACGCACGCTCTCGTGTATGGATGCGTACTGCAACTGGAGCGCCCCGGCAGACGAGCGAATCATCTATCATTCGACGCCGGAGCGCAGGCGCTCCGTTGCGATCGACAAGCGCCGCCGCCGTACCCGTATTTGCGCCATGCGGTGTATTCTGTCGCGATTTCATGGCAGGTGAAGTGCAGCATTCTCTCGATGTCGATACATATGTAATGTAATCGGGATGTGGTACACGGATGCTGCTGCTACTGCTGCTGCTGCCACATTAGTCGTGTGATGCAGGCTGGCGCTGCTGTACGCATCGATGCATATCGTTACGGGAGATCGGTGCGCCTGTGTGCATCTTCCGAATGTGCTTCTTCTTTGGACAGCAGCTTCGTCTTGAGGATGACGGATCGATGACTTGACGTAGATATTTTCGGACGTACGTGGAACGAACTGCAGTAGCGCCTGCGTTAGTGTCCGATTTTCCCGGTACCCGGTGGTGCTCGTTGCATTGAGGGAAATCAGCGGCACGCATGCATCTGGAGGATTCTTGCTCTTGCGTATTACTTTCCGGGAGATTTCCTGATAACGATAGGAATTGCAGCTGCATTGTGCGGGCTCTAGTGTTGCGATGGCACCGGTAGACAATGGACGTGCTCTTGGGCGGGAACGGTCATCAGTTGAACACGTGCGAATGCATCGAACGTCCGACCTCGGGACGCTTTGCTATGGTGCCAGGCATCTTGGTATATGTACAGGCTCTGAACATTGAGTTTCTTGTGTTCATTGAAATCGAGACAGAGGCTTTTATGAGTATTGCATGCTTTTTACCTTGAAGACAGACAAACGCCAACCGTACTTGCACTGCAGCTTACAAGGCTCATGGAGTCGTGCGAGCCTCGTTGATGCGATGCATTTGCCGGATTGGATCGGATGTTATTAACGTGCACTGCCGAGTCCCGACGCTTGCTCTGCGTTCAACAGAACCAAGGCCCTCTGACGATGGTACCGAGAGCATCGGTCGCATCCTGAGCCATGTCCCGGCCCGCCGACGCATCTCGTTGCTTCCGCACAAGCAGCGGCACTCGTGCCTATCTGTTGGTAAACTCAATTCCGGGTAAGATGGGAAGGATCCACACACGAGACTCGAGCGTAGATGCTCACGTTGGGGTCGCTTCGTACGGTTATCAATACAAGTCTTTGCGCGCTGCTCTTCGATCGCTTCCACTTCATCAGTCCCACCTCTGCATTAAAGAACGCAGATGCTGCCTTTTGCTTCAAGCTCCGTCGTCAGCAGTCGAATGATACGGATTGTAGTTATAAAGTCCCGATTTCGCTGCTTTCGTCTGCATTCAATGCACTGCATGCAAAAATGGCATTTGCGATGTACGCATCGCTTGCCATTTTCATCTTTTTTGTACAAATCCCCAGTGTACGCTTTGCATTTGCGACGCCTGGTTGTGGGCTGATGGTCCGGTATAGCTACCGCCACACGTCCTCCTGCTCTTCGGGTCGTCGTGTGGAGTATCAACGCGTGCTTCATTCCGCTGTACATGCCGTTGGCGGGTACGGGAGCCCCCGTCCAATGCCATCCCCAGTTTCACGCGCGATTCCGTACCCTACAATCACGCTCCTCTCATGGGCAATACCCGCGGTGCGTACGCTATCCGCTGCGCGCGGCAACGAACGTGCTTCTATTCGCAAATAGAATTGTGGAACGCAGTATTATATACTATAAAGCAACTAACGACAGTAGCGTCCAGGCTGACGAGCAAGTCGGGAATTTTCAATCCTTGTGTGCTCCCATCGAACAAAGCGGTGACGCACTCCAGACTCGGAGCGATCGCATCGCTCATTGGTGTCGACGTCCGAGACCCTTTTCCATGTAAATAAAAGAAACGCGAGCCTCTGGGAGCTTATCCAGTGACATGTATCTTGTTGATCGCGAATGCCGTTTCATCGACGGCCACGAAGAAGCGAGGACTTGCCTTTCGAACGGAACCAATTTTATATATGACGGGTTCGCCAAACATTCCTCATCGGCTTGTGACCAAGTCGCCAAGAGATGACGTCCTGCTTTTTTTCATCGTCAATCGAGCGGCAGGAATACCTGCGCCTACACCTTGCCTTGGAACAGAGGGACGGAATCCGTGCAGCGTGAATCATTTGAGCATGCGACACCTACGGAAATGAGAAGCGTGAAGGTATATACGCACGGACCCAATACTGATATCGTTTATCTTACGAACTCTTGGTCCAGCGTGTCGCGAATCTCCCCGATGATGTTGATGTGACGAATCTCATTAGCAAGGAGTCGAAGGAGCCGCACCACCCCACGCCTCCGAAAGCACTATCCAGAATCCTAAAACTACTTATGGATCCGTAACCCCTTATTATTGTTCACCGAAATGTCGACGGCGTGCCTCTGAAAGAGTTTGGCAAACAATCGCAACGCAAGAACACGGCGAGTAGATCATCGCTTCATGATAAGCAGATTCAAAAGCAGTCGCTGCTGAAACGCGCGATTCGGTAGCGCAGCATGAATGTTCTGAGCTTGCGCGCTCAAAACAAGATTTCCATTACCTCATTGACACACTGAAAGACTCACAAAGCCGTGCAACCTCTACGATACCTGTCGATCACATTCCGATGCACCTGCTCTCTAAAAAAGGCTTCCGCGCTCACCCAGGCACGCCAACTCGCTACGTCTCTACCACGATGGTACCCCACGACAGCTACCAAGGCTGCACACCGCTTGCATAGAAACACAAAGTTACCTCAAGCCGCTCCCATGGTGCTTTCGGAGCTGCACACCGAAGCCAGGTCGAGCGGATCGACCCGCTGCAGCACCGAGGTGTCGTCAAGTGCCTCGCGCCTCTGCCCAGGACGCTGCACACGCGATCCTTTGCCACAAACGCCCAGTCGCGTTGCGCCAGCACGGCAACGTTCATTGCGAATTCGTTCCACGACGTATCGCCGCGTAACAGCACGAGAAGTTTGCGTTCATCATGGAAAGTCTGGCTCGTTTGACACCTTTATATCCAGATCGCGCTCTAATTGTTGCAGTGACGGGCGCTGCTGGTCAAATCGCGTACTCGCTTCTTCCGCTTCTCGCGTCGGGTACGGTGTTCGGGCCTCAGCAGCGGATCAAGCTCCAACTGCTCGACGTGCCCGCAGCAGAGAGCGTTTTAAAAGGCGTCTGTTGTGAGCTTGAGGATGGCGCGTATCCGCTTCTTGATCAGCCGGTGCTGTACACGTCCGTTGCTGATGAGGCTTTTGCCGGTGCAGACATTGTTGTGCTGCTTGGATCGTTTCCTCGCAAGCCCGGTATGGAGCGGAAAGACTTGTTGGCGAAAAACGGTACCATCTTTCGTGATCAGGGGCAAGCTCTGAATCGCGTCGCTAAAGCGGATGCGCACGTGATTGTTGTGGGCAATCCCGCCAACACGAATGCCTGGACGCTTTCGCAGTTTTGCACGAAAATCCCGAAGGAGCACATCACCGCGCTCGCCCGGCTTGATCACAACCGCTTAAAGTCACTGGTCGCGAGGAAACTCGACTCTGCGGTATCGGACGTCCACAATGTGATTATTTGGGGCAACCACTCAGCGACGCAATACCCGGACGTGACCTATGCCTATACCCCGCAGATTGTACAAGGAAAGATGCGGGCGGCACTCGGAGGCGATTCGCAGCTCGCTTCGGAAGTGATTCCTTTGATTCAAAAGCGCGGTGCTGAGGTACTTGCGCTTCGCAAGCTGAGCAGTGCCATGTCGGCGGCGAAGGCCATCGGCGACCATCTGCGCGACTGGATGTTTGGCACCCAAACGGAAAACGAGATCGTCAGTATGATTGTGCCTTCGGATGGGAGCTATGGTATCGACAAAGGTCTGATGTTCGCGTTCCCGGTCCAGTGTCATCGTGGTGGCAAATATAGAATAGTTTCGGATCTTCGTATCGACGATTTCAGCCGCAAATACATTGAGACAACGCTTGCTGAGCTGCGCAGTGAACGCGAAGAGGCCATGCGCCTGGTCTCTAAGATGTGTTGAATGGTGTCTGCCTCGCCTTGGTGTATTCAACATCGCGCCATGTGTTCTTCCTTGCAAGCGATGTCACGGACTGTAAACCACGGCTCAACGGAAAACGTATGACGGCCCACAGACGGTTCGCGGATGTGTGTATACCTTGAGTGTCTGAACCGCCGTGCATTCACGACAAAAGTTGTGTGAAATTCGCTGCACCGTGTCATTTGCAAGCGCGTGGCTCTTAGTCGGCGGCTTTGCGCTCTTGCACAAAGGACGCAACGCCGACGCCCATGCCGGACGCCGCATGGACAGTCAACCGCTAATCGCCCAGGCTGCTGCGGGCATTTCAGACCGGACCCCGAAGCGTCCGGTTTGTACTCATGCTCGTATTGCCGCATGCATGTCTGTCATAGCACAGGACGCCGAAATGAGGTTCTATGTGATGTTCAGATGAACGCATCTGTTTCTGCAAGTTGCCTGGGAAGTGAGTGACGCTCTGGCGATCGCGACGATGGTTTACATCTGGATGGCGCTGGATGAGATCAGCGGGCGACGGCAAACCGATGAGGACGATGTCCTCTATTCTAGGTATCCGATGGAGCTTGATCAATCGCCGCAGCGCTCGAAAGGCGTGTACAGGAACACGCTTAATAGGCTCGTGCGCCACAGACACCATCCACGAGAGGTGCGCAGGCCAGTTTTCCTGGAAAGGCCGAACGAAATGGTGATAGTGCTGCTGCTGCTGCTGCTGCTGCTGCTGATGATGATGATGATCATCTATGGTGCGCATGCTCGCCAGGTGTCGTGTGTTATCTGGGGCTTCGTCGCTCTCGATTGCCCTTTGCCGGCTCAAGTAGCCAAGAATTCCTTGTGGAACGACATGCTTCCATGAGATATCCGCGTTTTGCGCTAGCCGCGCTGCTGTTCTTGTGCTACCGATGCCTCTACATTAGACACTGACCCCAGTGCAATCATACTGGTGGAGACGGCGCCTCTTGTAGATTCGCCTGTGATGATGCGCCTTGATTACTTCCGGGCTCGGCATTCTTTGAGGTCGCCGCATGCTGCGAAGTGCTGCAATCATGCGGTCATTTTTCGAGTACTTGGACGAGCACATGTCTTGCGCCAGAGAGATCCGCTCGACCCGGTACCGATATTCTTGTAAACTTACCATCGTTTGATGCAGCTCCGCACTGTCACCTCAGACTACATAAGCGATCGAGGGCGCGGCATCCGACCGAAAAGTCTATGCCAAACGGCGGCATGCTCTTCTTCGCCTCTGGTATCCGCGGCATGACCGTTATCGTGTCTGAGTCGCTTCGAGCGCACATACGACACAGCTTGCTCGCGAGCGTTTCCAATTCAAACCAAGGCTTTCGACTCGGCTCAGACTAGCTGTCTGTGTCGTACTCGCGACCGGTCTTGTGCCGGTGCCGCACGGCGTCTCGCCGCTGTTGCTTAAACTCCTTCATCAGCTGCGGCCGCTGCTCCTCCCACTGCTGACGGCGAACGGTCTCCCCTTCAGTGAGGTAAAACGTCGACCCTAGACCGGCGTTCTCCGCTGGAACCCGCGAAACACTGCTGGCAGCGGTGGGGCGCTCCACATCGGATCTGCGCACAACTTTTGGCACGCGTTGCAGCGGAAGTTGCTGCCTGGGTTTGCGACGACTGTGCTCTTGAGCTACTGCTTTTGGCTGTTGAGGCGCGCCCGAAAACCAGGCGCCAGACGGCGGCTCTAAAACACTGCACCCCACGACAGGCTTTGCGTCTTCCAAACCCGAATCGAACATATTTTCCTCTACAGGTTCTTTGTCGAGTTAAGTTCAAATCGGGTGTTCTTCGCGACTGCCGGTCTGCATTCAGTAGAAACGAGTGCAGCTCGCAGACCACTGCTCTCGAGACGCTGAACGCCAAAAAAATCGCTTCTCCGCTAGTGTCGTGAATCGCAGCCCAATATGACACCGACGCACGCACTCTATCTATAATGCACGCTAGTACGCGCTCTAGTATGTAGTCTAGTATGTAACCTATTAGGCAATCTCTAGTTTACGCCTTGGTATGCACTCTAGTACGCACACACTCGAGCGTATACCCGAGAGCACACGTTGCACGGCTCGCGCATCGATGGAAGCAGCGCCGAAACGCGTATCCATACGATTGTTCAAACACAGGTTCTCCAGCTTGTACACTTACACAGCGCGTGCCACGGGGTCATACGGGAACGCGTTGAGCTGCGAGAGAGCTCAAATGCCTGCCGCGGTACGCTCTGCCGCTCCTGTTGTATACCACGCCAGAGCGCAGCGTATCGACCGTTCTGCATCTGCTTCTGGGCATTGCGAACCGCTCACTGCTCCAATACGTTCTGTGAAAGATCCCAGCACATGACCTGGTATCCCTGAAAGTCATCGATAGGAGCAAATACCTGCCCGAGCTCTATAGGCGTTTCCGTGCGGCCGCCACCTGGCTTTGCGTATTTGGCCGCGGGCCTGTCTGTAGCGGAGCCTGGTGCAACCCGCTTCGATAGCACTGAAGGCGGCCTGCTCTGCTTTCCGGTATGCGACGTGACCTGGTTTTGCTGGTACTCATTCTGCTCGTCCTGGTACCTTTTTATTCGAAGGGGGTAACTGGTCGCGATCTCTATGAAGTTCTCGGCGTTTCGCGTTCCGCAGATGAGGCTGAGATCAAGCGAGCATTTCGCAAACTAGCCCTGCAGCTGCATCCCGACAAGAACCCCGACGACAGAGGAGCCGAACAACGCTTTAAAGAAATTAGCACCGCATACGAGATCCTCAGCGATCGAGAGAAGCGTCACATCTACGACAACTACGGAGAGGCTGGTCTGAAAGCGCACGAGGGTGCTTCAAGCGCTGGTGGCGCGGAGGGCCACGGGTTTTTCGAGCCCTTCGATCTCTTTGAGCAGTTCGGTTCGGTGTTCGGAGGTGGTTTCAGAGGCAAACCGCGAGGAGCGCACCGTGAGAGTGCCGCATCTGACCTGCCGCCTGGACCCGATCTCTTGCTCGTGCTGCCGGTGACACTCACAGATCTGTACAACGGGGCAGTTCGCGAAGTTGTGCATCGTCGTCGTGTACGCTGCCCAAAGTGGTTTCAATCGTGTCTGACGACATGCTCTGCCTGCCACGGACGCGGTGTGCAAATCATAACGAGACAACTTGGACCCGGCTACGTGCAGCAGATCCAGACGATCTGCACTGTATGTGGCGGCAAGGGCCGCACAGTTCGCACTCCCTGCGATGCATGTCCGCACGGTGAATTCGAGCAGCAGGAGAAGCTTCTCACGATCGACATCGAACGAGGAGCAGAGGATGGATCCCGAATCCCATTTGAAGGCGAAGGCGACGAGGGTCCCGGCACGAGCGCTGGGAATGTGTACTTCATCTTACAAAGCGAGCCGCATCCGTATTTCTGGCGTGAAGCCTCTGCAGGTCGATCACTGGATCTTCATATGAATCTGAGCATCACGCTGCGTGAGGCTATGATGGGCTTTGAGCGCGTCGTGAAACACTTGGATGGGCACGATGTGCGCATCTCCAATGGAAGCGCCGACATTCTTGCGACTGGCGACACACTACGAATACCCGGTGAGGGTATGCCGTCGCGCGTGGCCCCCAATGAGGCAAGCGGTCGCGTTCCGTACGGCGAACTCCTTGTGCATGTTCGGGTTCTCATGCCGAGTCGGAGCGCCTTGGGATCAGAGTTACTGCAACGTATCGCATCTCTGCTTCCGACAGAGCAAGCCAAATATAATAGTGACGTGGATCGAGTTTGGGAAACGCGAGGTCGGCAGTCACCAGCTTCCTCTAATCGGACCGCGTCGCGTCCTCATGACGAGCTCTGAGCCGTGCGCCTCGACAGCGTCCACTTTCTGCTATAGCTACACCTATGTCCTAGAAATACATCGATCAAGGACGCGCGTCGTGTGGTATTCCTCAGTGCCGCAACCACGGAATCCCGCAGTGCAAGTCCCGTTATCGCTAACGAGATGAAGCGCCGCATCGTACCGCGAAGGAGCATCTGACGCTAGATGCGCTGTATCGCGCTCGGGAATATAGCTGCCGCTCATTGCGATAGCTGTCTGTGAGACCATTACGGGCTCAAGTCGAAGCGTAAAAAGAAGCCAGCGCCCTCAATCTACATCGCTTTCAGGGCCTACTATGACTCTGCTGCCTCGCCACAAACGAGCAAATGCTGCAGCGAGCGTCCATCGGTCCGTACTGCTCAGATGCACGCGCACAAACAGCGACATGGTTCGCTATCCCAGTCTATATATATGTCAGATCTGAAGGTG
>Ga0207433_10014660_pt1 | contig 11309 bp, 9 predicted proteins | sample YelNatPaOPGAMG01_FD_187559 | JGI IMG/M metagenome (GOLD analysis project Ga0207433, IMG submission 187559) | Hot spring thermophilic microbial communities from Obsidian Pool, Yellowstone National Park, USA - OP-RAMG-01 (SPAdes) (version 3) | ecosystem: Environmental > Aquatic > Thermal springs >...
GACCAGGGGCCAGTTGCACTCACGCTCGACCCAGCAGCGGGCGCGTTCCCCGAGAGCCCGGGCCAGGTCGGGACGCGAAACCAGCAGGTTGAGGTACTCGAAGATCAGGTCTTCCTCGCCTGGGCCGACGGCGACTTTCAGGCAGATCTCGTCGGGCAGCTCCGAGAAAGCGCCCACGTCGGAAACCAGGACCGGCTTGCCCAGGCCCAGAGCGCGCAGCAAGCTTCCCGAGGTTTCTCCCACCGTCGGATACCGCAAGTTAAGCACGACGTCGCAGGCGGCCATGTAACCCGTGAAATCTTCGATGGGAGTAAAACCGAGCAACCGCACGGAAGCTTCCAGATCGAGAGAGCGGAGCAGGGAAGCCACCGGAAGGTCAGGGTGCGGCTCACCGACCAGGATCATTTTTGCTCGCGGTTCGAGCCGGATCAGGCGGCGGAAGGCCCGTAGAGATTCCGGGATGCGCTTGTACGGCTTGAGATGTCCGAAGATGCCGACGAGCGGTGTGGTTTCGTCCAGGCCCAGGCGGCTGCGGTAAGCCATGCGGTCGGCGGCAGGCAGCCAGGCGCCGTGAGGGATCTGCGCGATCGGCCCCAGGAAGCCGGCCTTGCGCGCCTGGTCGGCAACATAGCGGCTGTGTACGACGAGACCCTTGGCACGCTCCAGCAACCGGCGCAGCATGGGGACACCGTCGTAATCGGGTCCCACTTCGCCCGCACGCACGCGGCGCCCGTACGCCACGGCCTCCGGGCCGGCGTTGTATTCCAGCTCGCGCAAATAGCCGTCCCAGTCGCCGCGACGGATGGTCAGTTCGGCGATGAGATGGTGGAGGTTGGCCTCGTGAAGAACCACCACGCCCGGATGGCGCAGCGCCAGCTCATAAACGAAGTCGTGCCAGGGATTGTTCCCGATTTGATACAGGATGACGTCGTAGCGGCCGGGATCGAAGTTCGGAGACGCAGCGCCGATCAGTTCCAGATCGAGCAACTCGCGCAAGTGTTCCGCCAGAGTGGCGGCGTAATCGGCAATCCCGCTTTTGGACGGGGGCAAGGGCGAGACCATTGCCACGCGCATCGTCAGCGTACCAGCTCCATGGAGAAGATTCCCAGCGGAAAGGGGACGCGAACGAGGACAGGGGTCCGGGCCGGATCCCGCGCGAAGTAGATCTCGATGGAGTGCTCGGAGGCAGGGCCTTTCACGCGCGCCGAGAAACGGTCGGCCTGGGTGGGAATTTCATTGACGGGCACGGTCTGGAAGCCGCGGTATTCGAGGCTCACCTCGTAGCGAGCGCCGAAGAAGACCTGCTGCGCCGCGGGCAAGCGCCCCTGTTGAAGTTCGCGCCGCAGATGCAGCAGGAAACCGAGGGCATCGCGCGGGCAAGCGGGCACCGAGATTTCGCTTTTGCCCCCGCCGCCAAGGGTTTCGCGTATTGCGATGCCGCGCTCGGCGTCGAAGCTGGTGCGTTCCCGACCTTTCTTGTTGCCGTGCTGGAACTGCTTTTCCAGCTCCAGGCAGCAAAGACCGGGGCGGAGGATGGAACGGTAGCGGTCCTGGATCACGTACCCCGGAATGGCGGCATCGAGAACGAACTCTACCTCCCAGCGCTCACCGGCCTGGCGGGCGCGCAGGGTGGCTTCCCCCAGACTCAAGCCACTGGGCCAGTTGACGGTGTAGTTGAGCGTCTCCTCCGCTAGGTTCTGGGCGGGGGCAGGCAGGCCCAGGAGAGCGAGGCAAAGGGCGATCCGGATCATGGTCGGCGCCGCAGGGGGGCGAGAGCAACGTCCTCCCGGCAGGGACGGAATTCGGCATTGCAGACGGCGTGGTAGACGGCCAGGGTGCGCTCGGCGGTGCGGCGCCAGGAAAACTGGGCGGCGCGTTGCAGGCCGAGCCGCTTGAGGCGTGCGCGCAGTTCGTCCTCGCGCAGAATGTCGCGCATGGCGCGCACCATATCCTCGCAGGAAGCCGGATCGAAGAACACGGCGGCGGCGTCGGCCACCTCGGGCAACGCGGAACGGTTCGAGCAAGCGACCGGGGCGCCACAAGCCATCGCTTCCAGAAGCGGGAGGCCGAAGCCCTCGTACCAGGAAGGAAAGACGAACAGCTCGCATGCGTTGTAAAGATAGAGCAGTTCCTCGTCGCTGACAAAGCCGAGCAGGTGGATGCGCTCGGCGGCGCCCGAGGACCGCACGGCTTCATGAATCCGGGAAGCGAAAGCGGTGGGCTTCCCCGCCAGGACCAATCGCAGGTCGCGGTCCGGTAACAGGCGCAGCAGGGCGGCGAAGGCGCGGATCAGGCCGAGCTGGTTCTTGCGCGGCTGCAGATCGCCCACGCAGAGCACAAACGGCGAGCTGATCCCGAAGCGGGAACGCACGAAAGCGGCGGCGGTCTCCCGCGAGACGGGCCGGAAGAGCGGCGAGGCAGCGTTGGGAATCACGGCGATTTCGGGGGCCAGGCTGCCGTAGTGCCGGGCGATGGCCCGCGCCGAGAACTCGCTGCCGGTGAGCACCCGGGCCGCCCGCGCCACCGTACGGCGAACCGTGAGCCGGAGCTGGCGGGCGCGCCAGCGCGGGAAAAACTCGGGATGCTCGATGAAACTGACGTCGTGAACCGTGACCACGATCGGAGCGGTGCAGGCGATCGGGGCCGTGTACTGTACGTGAAGAAGCGAGGGGCGATCGCGTCGGAGCCGCAGGGGCAGGTCTGCGCCGAGGCGCACGAAGGGGTTGGGGGACACGCGGGCACGGCGGAACCTGGACGGCAGCATGCCCTCGGCTTCAGGCCGCGAAACGTAGGCGAGAAGCTGCCAGTCGCCGGGCAGGTCCGCCATGGCCGTGAGCAGGTTGCGAATGTAAACTTCGTTGCCGGTCAACCTGCATCCGATGGCGTGCGCATCCACCGCGAAGAGCATGAATGTTTTCAGTATAGTGCAGTGCCTGATTACGAGATTAATTTTTTATGATCGGAGCTGGCCCGTGGAGGCGGGTGCGCTTCGAGCTTGTGGAGTCACCCCCACCCGGGAGGGCCGCAGGAGAGCCCGCCGCTTCGGACGGGCGCAACAGGCTTTCGAGAATTGCGTTCTAATTGTTGGAAGGAGGTTCTGGACCCCATGAGACGTGCATTGCTAACCGGAATTCTGCTTTGCTTCGCAGTGGTATCGGCCGCGGCTGCCTCGCTCGATGGCAAGTGGGTCGCCAAGCTGGAACGCAAGAGCAGCAAAGGACAGATGGAGACCGTCGAAGTGACGATGGATTTCAAGGTCCAGGGTAACCAGCTCACGGGTACGGTAACGCTGACCACCGGGCGCCGGCCCGTAACGATGACCATCGAGAACGGCAAGGTGGAAGGCGATCGCTTTTCCTTCACGACGGTCCAGCACGGTCGGAAGGGCGATCAGAAGTGGCTGTGGGAAGGCACGGTATCGGGCGACGAATTGCGCGGCACGCGTACGGCGGAGGGGCGCCGCCGCGGAATGCCTTTCACAGCGAAGCGGGCATCCTGAGCCGCAGTTTGGTCCAAAGTTCGCCCGCGCCGCCGGCCTCCCGCGCTCAATATAATTGACTGGGTACGCGGATGGGTGACCCGCGCGCCGCGAGCAATCCTCGAAAGGCGGACGGGTCCCGAGGGAGAAACGTTTTTATGCGACAACCTGAGCCCCTGGAAATTGGCGTGATGTTCTGGGCGGGAGGCGATCCGGCGGCTACGCTTCAGGAAGTGAAATCACTGGGCGTTCGCTGCGGGCAGTTGGGCATCCCGGGCACGATGCCGTTGAACGATGCCGTCACGGCAGCGTGGAAACAGGCGCTGGAGGCAGAGCAGTTCACTCTGGTTACGGTGTTCGCTGCCTATGACGGGGAGAGTTACGCGGACATACCTACGGTGCAGCGCACGGTGGGTTTCATCCCGGAGACCACTCGAGCCGAACGCGAGGCGCGCACTTACGCCATCAGTGATTTCGCGGCGGCGCTGGGCGTGCCTTCCATCGCCTGCCACATCGGTTTCATTCCCGAGGATCCGGCTAACCCCGACTACAAGGCGGTCCGGGAAATGGTCCGGCGCGTGGCCGATTACGCGGCGCGCCACGGACAAACCTTCGCGCTGGAGACAGGACAGGAGCCGGCGCGGGTGCTGCTGCGGTTCATCGAGGACGTGGCGCGCCCCAACGTGCGGATCAACTTCGATCCGGCCAACATGATTCTTTACGGGACGGGAGACCCGATCGAGGCGCTGGACCTGCTGGGGCCGCTCGTAATTTCTGTGCACTGCAAAGACGGGGACTGGCCGCCGCGCGACCGTCCCGGCGCGCTGGGCACGGAACGCCCGTTGGGGCAAGGCTCGGTAGGGATCCGGCGCTTCATCCAGAAACTCAAACAGCTCGGCTATCGCGGCACGCTCAACATCGAGCGCGAAGTGGAAGATCGGGAGCAGCGGCTGGCCGACATCCGCGCGGCGGTGCGTCTGCTGGAACAAATCAAGGCCGAACTGGCGTAGCTGCGAAAGCCGTTCTTCTCAGTTCACGTCGGGCAGATCGTACGGGCCGAGATCCAGGGGATAACGGCCACGTTCCCGCACCAGGCGCACCACGAAGTCGTAGCTGGCCGGCGGTACGTTGGACGGCACCGAGTGATCGGACTGAAAGATGTAGCCGCCGCCCTTGGCTGCATTGAGCTTGTAAAGGACGACGCGTTCCAGCTCCTCAGGCGGGGCTTCGGCCCACAGCCGCACGTCCATGTTGCCGCAGAAAGCGATGCGGTGGCCGTAACGGCGCCGCAGCTCGACCACATCCAGCCCGGTCTTGGCCTCCAGCGGATTGTAGGCGTCCACGCCGATCTCAATGAAATCCTCGAAAATGCGACTCACATTGCCGCAGCCGTGATAGATGACGGGCAGGCCATGCTGGTGACAAAGCTCGACCATGGCCTTGACGCCCGGTTTGAAATGCTTGCGCCAGTACTCGGGTGAGAACAGCGTTCCCTTGTGGTAGGCCACGTCGCCCCAGATGACCATGCCGTCCAGCAAACCGCCGCCGGCGCGAATCTCGGCGCGAAGCAGCTCCAGATTGAACTCGTGGATGCGTTCGATGACGCGGGCCATGCGGTCGGGATAGAGGCCGATCCACAGCAGAACGTTCTCCGAACCGATGATGCGCCAGAGCATTTCGTGCGCTTCGCACACGCTGCCGTAGACGGGGAAGTCGGGATGCCACTTTTTCACCGTCTCGATCCAGGCAGGGCTGTTGCGCTCGAAGCTGTCGCCCACGCCCGCGATCTGGTTATCGCCGGCCGAGAAAAACCGCCGTTCATCCCAGGGGTCATCGAACTGAAAAGCTTCGAGTTTCTCGATGGTGTCGGTTTCGAAGGCGAGAAAAGCCGGCATCGGATAGTCGAATTTCTTGCGGATGACGGCTTCGAAGCCGGTGCGGACGACGACTTCCTCCGGCGTCTGGCGGAGGATCTCGAACGGCTTGATGTGGGGATCCATGTTGGGGATGGTGACGACCCAGTCCAGATCGTAGTAGCGGTAGATGTCGGCATCCGGCGGCAGGCCGAACTCGCGGCGCCAGCGTTCCACGAAGCTGCTCCAGAAGAAGTCGCTGACGGGCACGCGATCGGGCTCCTGATGCCGAAGTGCCTTGTTCATCCGATCGAGTTTGGCCAGGCAGTTGGCGCTGCGTTGCATCGCTGCCAGTGTAGCGCGCGAAGGGATGGGTGTGAGTAGAATATCGCCATGCGGCGACGGGAATTTCTGGTCAGCGGATGCGCATTGGCGGCGAGGGCGGAAGCGGCGTCGGCGGCGGTTGCGCGACAGATCAAGATCACGGGCCTGGAGACCGACCGGCTGCGGTTTCCGCCCGGGCGGCGCTATTACGACGCCATTCATGAATTCGGCGCCGGCAGCGGCGCGGTGGTGCTGCGGCTGCAAACGGACGCAGGCATTACGGGCTGGGCGTACTCGTCGTTCGGGACCGTGGAAGGCGGGCCGCGCGTCTTGCAAACCATCCTCGAGGAGGAGGTCAAGCCGGTGCTAATCGGGCAGGATCCCGCCTTCCCCCGCCGGATCCGCGCGGCGCTGTGGCGCGCGCTGGAGTATCACGGGGTGACGGGCATCGTCCAGTTTGCGCTGGCCGCAGTGGACATTGCGGTCTGGGACATCCTGGGCAAGGCGCTGGGCGCGCCGGTCTACAAGCTGCTGGGAGCTTGCCGCGACCGCATGCCGGTCTATTCGATGTGCGGCTGGTATTATCCCGACGACAACGATCTTTCCCAATACCGCCGCTCGATCGAAGAGGCCTTTGAACAAGGCTACCGCGCGGTGAAGATCAAGGTGGGCCGCGGCTCGATGGAAGACGACGAGCGGCGGATCCGGCTGGCGCTGGATCTGGCCGGCCGGGACCGGCGTGTGATGGTGGACGCCAATCAGGCCTTCAACCGCAACGAGGCGTTGCGACGCGGGCGGCTGTACCAGCAGATGGGATGCTTCTGGTACGAGGAGCCGATGCCGCCGCACGAGATGGAGGGCTACGCCGAGCTGGCTGCGGCGCTGGACATTCGCATCGCCACGGGGGAGAATCTCTACACCAAGTACCAGTTCGCCGATTTGATCGCACGGCGCGGGGCCGACGTGGTGCAGCCGGACAATCGGCGCGCGGGCGGCGTTTGCGAGTGGATGGAGATTGCGGCGGTGGCGGACGCGTTCGGGTTGGAGGTGGCCAGTCACGGGGGCGGCGCGGCGAACCTGAACATGCTGCTGGCGATGCCGAATGCGATTTACATGGAAACCAGCGGGCCGCAAAAGCTGATCCACGGCGAGATGCCTGCCCCCGAAGTGCCGGGCATGGGCACGGAGGTGAGCGCGGAACGGATCCGCAAGTACAAGGTCGGTTGAGGGACGCGGAGAGATTGTAGGGAGACCGCTCAGCCCGAGGCGAACGGATTCCGGTCGCAACGAGCTTTCAGCGACGGGGCTGGGCGCCGGGAGGCCTGCGCTGTGCAGGTCGGTGATGGGGCAATCGAGCGGCCAGGGTGGGTTGGCGGCGGAAGTAATCATGGCCGTCACAGAGGTGCCCCCTTCCTTGTTGAAAGCAACGGGGTCGGAAAGAACGAGGGCAGGTCGGTTTTTCGTGGCCTCACGGTCCGTGAACGGGAACGGCACGCGGACCACGGCGAATTAGTCGAAGGTCACGGTAAGCCTCCTCGTCGGCGGGTCCCGCCCACTCGGAGAGGGTCATTTCCAGTGCGTGGAGGTAATCCACATCGAGAGGCTGCACGCGCCGAACGGAGGCCGTGCCTCCGGGCTGGATCTCCCAAAGCAGGAGGTCGCCCGTGCGGACTCGTAACATTTCCCGGACTTTTTTGGGTATGGTGGTCTGGCCCTTTGCGGTGACCTTGGCGACCAGTCTGGTTGCCTTGGGGGAGCCACGTTTGGTTGCCACGCCAGCATGATAGCGCAGAGCTCCTTACTTCCTTACCTGCTTGCTTCCGGGCGTCCTTGCGAGGGGCAGCCCTGAACCCGTGGCCTGCGCGCGGGTACAGGGCAAGAAAGATCAGGTACCGCTCACGAAGCTTGCTCGCCGGCCTCTGTTGCGGCGGGCTGGGTTGCGGCAGGTGCAACAGGCAGGCGGACGGTGAAGGTGCTGCCCTTGCCGACCTCGCTTTCCACGCGGATGTCGCCGCCGTGCTTGGTGACGATGCCGTAGGCGATCGAAAGCCCCAGACCCACGCCCTTGCCGCTGGGTTTGGTGGTGAAGAACGGATCGAAGATGCGGCCCAGTTTGTCAGGCGGGATGCCGCAGCCGGTGTCGGTAATGCTCACTTCCACGAAGCCGTCGGGCGTGGCGCGCGAGGTCAAAGTCAGAGTGCCCTTCTCCTCCATAGCCTGGACGGCATTGATCAGCAGGTTCATGAAAACCTGCTGAAGCTGGCTGCGATCGCCAAGCACGCGAGGCAGTTCGGGATCCAGATCCTTGACCACGTTGATGTTGAAGAACATGCTCTGGCGGGCCACCAGGCCGAGCGTCTCCTCGACCACTCGGTTCAGATCCAGAGGCTCGACATGCGGCTCGCTCTGACGCGCGAATTCAAGCAGGCCACGAACGATGTTGCGGCAGCGTTCCGCCTGGCGGACGACCTCTTCGAGGTTTTCGCGCGCCGGATCGTCGGGCTTGAGATCCTCGAGCGTGAGGGCGGTGAGCGCGAGCACGGCGCCCAGCGGGTTGTTGATCTCGTGGGCGACGCCGGCCGAGAGCTTGCCCAGCGAGGCGAGACGTTCCGCCTGGGCGATGCGGTCGTGCAAGGCGACGAGTTCCTCGGTTCGCTGGCGAACTTTGTCTTCGAGGGTCCGGCCCCATTCTTCCAGATCGCTGCGCATCTTGCGGAGGCTGGCGAGCATGGCGTTGAAGGATTCGGCCAGCAGGGCCAGCTCGCCGCTGGAATGCACGGTGACTTCCTGGTCGAACTGGCCGGCGGCGATCTGGCGAGTGGCCTGGACGAGCTCGCCGATCGGGCGGGTGATGCTTCCGATGATGTAGTAGGTGATGCCGGCAATGAGCAGGAAGCCGATGCTGGCGATGCCGAAGAAGGACAGGATCACGCGGTCGCGGATGGAAGTGTAGGCTTTTTCGAGCAGGCCGACATAAAGCATGCCGACGACGCGGCCGGCGGAATCGCGCAGCGGCTCGTAGGCGCTGATGTACCAGTCGTTGACGACGAAGGCGCGACCGCGCCAGACGCTGCCGCCGGCTAGCACGGTCTGGTAGACCTCCTCGGAGACGCGGGTGCCGATGGCGCGCTCGCCCCCGGCGGTTTTCACCGTGGTGGCGATGCGGACATCGTCCTGAAACAGAGTGACTGCACCGACGTCCTTGCCGTCAAAGCGCTCGCCCTTGAAGACCAGCTCCCAGACGCGGTCCACCATGCGGAAATCGCGATTCAGGAGGATGCCTCCGTAAAGGGCGCCCACGATCGAGCCATCGGGGCCGCGCACGGGCGCCGCGCTCATCAGCACCAGGCCCGAGGTCAGCTCACCTTCGCCGCCGGGGCGCGCCCGGGGAGTAGGGACAAGGCGGATGCGGGCGCGAGCGGCCAGGGCAGGGTCTTCGGCGGCGAGAAAAGCGGCGGGGACAACGAGGGGGCCGGCGACGGGACGGCCGGCGAGCGCGTGGCGCACCGGTTCCACCCAGGACACATCGTCGCCGGCGGAAGCAGGCTGTGTGGCGCGCAACAGCACCCGGCCCGCAGGCGAAACCAGCGTGAGGAAGTCAAAGCCGCTCTGGCGCCGCACCGTGTCGAGGTAGCTTTGGAGGCCGCTGCGGGTCCCGGTTTCGAGGTAGCGCGCGATGGTCGTACCGGAGGCCGCCAGCGTAACCGTGCGATGGATGTCGTCGGCTTGATGCTGGTAGATGGTGCGCGCCATGGCCATGCTGTGGTCCACCATGCGGCGCGCCTGGGCCATGATAGTGGTGCTGACGATCCAGGAGCCGACGATGGAAGTGGTCAGGCCGCCGATAAAGAGAATGACGAGATAACTGGTAATCAGCCGCGCCTTGATGCTGGGGGGACGCGAGCGCAGTTTAACCTGCATGGCGGGTTTCGATCACGTGCACCGAGCAGGAGAGGCAGGGGTCATAGGCGCGGGCCACGATCGCCAGGCGAGAGGCCAGCTCTTCGGACGGCAAGCCGTCGGCGTTGCTCACCACTGCGCGGAAACGATCTTCGATGCTGGCGGCGTTGATGGCGGTGGGAGTGATGACATCGGCTGCGACCAACCGTCCCTGCTCGTCGTAGGCATAACTGTGGACAAGCAAGCCGCGCGGGGCCTCGGTGAAAGCAGTTCCCTGCCCGGGGCGACGCTGCAAGGGCACGGGTGTTTCGTGGCGCACGCCATGCTCGAGGAAGTGGTCCACGACGCGGAGGGCAAAGTCGAGGTCCTCCACGATTTCGACGAGCTGGGCTTTGTTGTTGTCCAGCGGGTTCGACCCTGGCAAAGCCATCCCGAGGTAGCGCATGGCGGCCGCTGCACGCGGCCCCAGCCTGTCACTGCGAATGGCGAGTCGGGCCAGCGCTCCGACCATGAAAGGCTTGCCATCGAAGCTGCTATAACGGGCGTGGGAATGCGGAACCGGCCGCTCGTTGGTGAGCCGACGGTAATCGGGGGGGCAAAACACGTGCCAGCGGCCTGAATCGAGCAGAACCGCGTGATCGGTCCAGTAGTAGCCGTAGCCCTCGGCGCCAATGGCGGCGGCGTATGCTGTGGGGCTGCCGGCGACGGATAAAGGAGGCAGGGCGCCCGCCAGTTCGACGGCGGCATCGGCATCGCGCCTGCCCTGCACCAGCGCATGCCTGAGAGCCACGAGCTGTTCGGGGGCGGGCAGGCGTGCAAACCCGCCCAGCACGGCGTTGACGGGATGGATCGCTCGCCCCCCGACGGTCTCCTGAATCAGGTTGCCCAGTTTTTTCAGCCGCAACCCGAGCTGTACCTCGGCAGGCCGATCCGCCGCCATGTGCAGCAGGCTCGGATAGCCCAAGTAATCCGGCAACGCGAGACAGAAGAAGTGCAGGGCATGGCTCTGGATGTTCTCGCCGCGGAAAAGCAGCTCGCGCAGCAGGTTGGTTTGCGGCGTGACCTGGATGCCCATGGCCGCTTCCGTGGCCTTCAGCGAGGTGAGCGCGTGAGCGACGGAACAGATGGCGCAGATGCGTGAAACGATGGGTGAGACATCGGCACAATCGCGCCCCCCGACCAGCGTTTCCAAAAGCCGGATTCCCTCGAAGATGTTGAACTCGACACGGCGCACGGCGCCATTCTCGATCTCCACGGTGATGCCGCCGTGTCCCTCGACGCGCGCCAGGTGGTCCACTCGAATGACGGTCATGGCGTCTCCTTGGAAAGGGCGCGCCCGCTGAAGGTGCGAAGTTTGGACTCGATTTGCTCGCGGGAGAGCCCTGCCTGCGTAAAAACGGCGAGAGCCGCAGAGGGATCGGCATCCTCGATGGGTCCGCGGCAACCCAGACACGGAACTCCCATGCCGGGGCAGCGGGCCTTGCAGCCGCCCAGAGTAAGCGGGCCGCAGCAAAGCGGTACGCCGTCCAGGAGGAGGCAACGGTTTTCGGCCATGCGGCAGTCGGCGCAGACCGGCCACTCGATTGGGGGCGGCGGGTGACCGGCGAGCAGGTGAGCCAGCAGAGCGAGCAATTCGTCTTTTTCGACGGGGCAGCCGGGCAGGCTGAGGTCTACCGGCACGACTTCGCCAAGGGCGCGTGGCGGGAGGCTGTCGTAGACAGCGCCGAGCTCGCCGTAAACTGCGGTGAGGCGGG
>Ga0207433_10014661_pt1 | contig 11309 bp, 6 predicted proteins | sample YelNatPaOPGAMG01_FD_187559 | JGI IMG/M metagenome (GOLD analysis project Ga0207433, IMG submission 187559) | Hot spring thermophilic microbial communities from Obsidian Pool, Yellowstone National Park, USA - OP-RAMG-01 (SPAdes) (version 3) | ecosystem: Environmental > Aquatic > Thermal springs >...
CCACCTTCAGAAATACCTGCTGCACTTTCTATATAAGTTGTAACGGTTGATGTACCACATAATGCACCAAAAATAGTACCAACAGCATCACAAACTAAAACTCTACCAGCTTTTGGGAAAGAACCATATGGTTGAATAATATTAAGTTTTGTTGCAAGACCAACTACTGTACCAATTGTGTCAAACATATCAACAAATGTAAATGTAAAAATAATTGTTATTAATCCTAAACTTAATGTATCTAAAATTTTGAGTTTTAAAAATGTTTTTGAAAAAATTTCAAATGATGGTATCGCAACCAATTTTGTCGGTAATACAGTTATTGGAGTTCCATCGGGATGTTTTACAAAAATACCTAAAATTGTTATCAAGAAAATAGAATAAAGCAATGCTCCTTTAACTTTTTTTACCATTAAAATCCCAGCAAAAAATAAACCAATTATAGTTAACAAAACCGACACCGACTTAATATTACCAAGTTGTACCATAGTTGATTCTGAACTTACAACTATTCCTGCATGTTGTAAGCCTATGAATGCAATAAATAGTCCTATGCCGCTACTAACAGCAAGTTTAATAGACAACGGTATCTCTTTAAAAATTTTTTCTCTTATTGGCAAAATTGAAATTATTAAAAACAATACTCCATCTAAAAAGACAGCACCAAGTGCTACCTCCCAACTTAATCCCATTGATTTACATACACTGTAGGCAAAATATGCATTAAGTCCCATACCTGGCGCTAAGGCAAATGGATAGTTTGTGTAGAGTCCCATAAATATGGTAGCTACAGCAGAAGATAAAGCTGTGGCCATCATAACCGCTGTCTTGTCCATACCACAATCAGAAAGTATTTGTGCGTTAACAAATAGAATATAAGACATTGTCATAAAAGTAGTTATACCAGCGATTATTTCGGTTTTAATTTGGTTAAAAACTGTTTTGTTCATATTTTAATCTTAAGTAAAATTTTTTTAGAAATTATTTTTGTATCTGTCATAATTTTTTTTATTTCTTTTTTTATTTTTTGTTTGAAATCACTATCTTTTAAATTTTTTAAATTTATTGCTACATTATACTTTGCAGCCTGTATACCTGAAAATAAAAATAAAACTCCACAGGCAATATCTGTTATTAAATTTTTGTTTCCTATTTTTAAAAGTTTTTCTGTATATACTATACTGTTATGGGAAATCTTCATTACTTCAAATGCAACAGAAGCAGCATTTTTTAATGCACTTTGTATTTTTTTATCTCTATTTTCTATCTCTATTTGTGTATTTTTTGGAAGTTTATAAGCAGAAATTACTTCATTATATGCTTGAACATCTTTATCTATATACCTCTCTAATTCATTTTTACATTCATTTAATTTATTAATTATATTTTTTATCTCTTCCTGCACTGATTCGTATCCTTTTTTACCAACAGTAAAATTTGCTACCATCAATAAACAACTTATTCCTAAACAAGAAACTAATGCAGCAGCAGAACCACCACCAGGTGCTGGTAGGTTTGATGCTAAATCATCTAAATATTTTTTAATTGTACTATTTAAATATTCCATAGAATTTACAACAATGGTGGTAAAGACAATGCTGGATGGTTAATCTTTGTAAGATATTCAAGCAACTGAGCAGCATCAGTTGTAATAGTTTCATCAGCAATTTTGTCTACTAAATCTGGTTCACCAATTTCTTCACAACGTTTTTTAAGCTTATCACCTAAAAATTCTTTTAACTCTTTTGTCATCCAAACAATACGTTTTAACCCACCTTCAGGAACTAAAAATTTTTTGCTTAAAAGATAAAGTCGACCTACACCTAAAAAACCAGGTGTTTGATTACCTCCACCAACAGAACCTGCTAATGTGGAAAATGTCATACCAACAGGTGTCATCCCAGTATATCCACGGTTCACAACCATAAATCCGTTACATTCTGGTATTATTGCTATAATACATTCAAAACAACCACAAGATGTTGTTGGATATTCCATTATAGAATAATTACAAAATCTTTCTACAGCTCTGTTTGAATATTTATATACAAACTCGTTTACACCTTCCCACTCGCCTTTTATAGGATCAATACATCTACCTTTTGGTATAGGCTGGTTCATACCCTTAGGATTTATCTCATATGCAACTTTTCCATCAAACCAGTTATACGCACCACAAAGACCAAGTTTCTCAGGTGTAATAACACAAACATGGTTTGGTGCATAACTTTGGCATAAAGTACAAGAATAGAATGTATCAACAGCTTCGTCAGTAAGACCTGCAATACGTTCATCCCGTTCTTCATAGATTTTTCTTGCTTCTTTTAACAATTCGTTAACTTTATGTTCTTCAGTTATAATTTTAACTTGTAGTTTATCAATTAAAGCAGGGAAGTGTTCATGAAGACCAAAATGTAAAATTTTACCTAAATGTTTAAGACGAAAACCTGATTTAAATGCTTGTTTTGATATTCTTATCCAGTTTTGATCTCTTTGTCCCATATGAAATATACCCATTGCAAAGTTTAAATAATGATGAATCTGCCGTTCAACAATTGATTCATAATCTTTCTGCATTTTTTTACCAGCAACTTCTACAATTATACCTAACGGCATTGCAAAAGGTAGTTCTGATGACTCAAGTGTGTATCCCATTTGGTCTATATCAGGACCTATTAGTTCAATTTTACCATCTTCAACTTCATCTAAATTTTTTGTTATTAACAACTCAAAAGATTTTGAATATTTTGACCCAAACTCTACAAAAGTTTGTTCTTTTCTTACACGTTCACCTTCAAACGCTGAAGAAAAAGGTACAGGAATATCAACTTCTCTTACTCTAACTTTTAATCCTCTTACATCAACTGCTGTTTGAACAATTTTTTTATGGTCAAGTTGTTTAACTAAAACTTGTGGGATCTCTGGAATATCAGTATCAGCAATAATAGGAATACCTACATTTATTGCACCAGCACCTGTTGCTACTTTTTCCTCATCTAACGGTCCTAAAACAATTGCAAACGCGAATATCCTTTCTTTACAATATTTTATTATTTGTTCAGTATCACCTGGTTTTATACCTCCAAAAGTTAACGCTGCTCTAATTGCCCAATTTAATGGATATATTAAAGAAATTGTATCTCTTCCATAAGGGACAATATATGTTTCCCAACCTGTCTCAACGTTCTCTTTTTTTAGTTGGTCAATTATTGATTTACCGTTCACTGAAGAACCTAAAAAAACTAATATCTGTCTTTTTTGCAATTCTCGGACAATCTCTACTGCAGTCTTATTGTCAGGAGCAGCACCAAGTATTGCTGCAAAACCTGATAATCTTCCATCAACTAATTGTATTCCTAAGGTTCTCAGTATTGTGTCAGAAAAAAACCCTTCACAATCAGGTTGTGGCTCTTGGTTGTAAAGATATCGTATTGCTGTAATAATTTCTTCTGCTAAAAGTGTAGCAACACCATTGTCAAGAACATACTTTAGAGGCTCAGATTGTTTTTTATTTATAATTGAAATTGCAGTATTTAATGAGAAATAAATATCTTTTAGTGTTTTTATTTCAAAACCGAATAAAGCGTAACTCAATGGTAAGTAATAAGCAGTATCTGGAAATGAAATTTTTTGATTTTCACCATTTTCTGAAATTGCCTTTTTTAACAATTCTTCTGCTTCTGAAACAATTTTTTTTGCACCATGAGCTGATAAAATTACAACATTTTCTAATGTTATCCCTCCCATATATATCCTCCTATTAACTAATTATAATTCTTGCATCCAAGACTACTCCACCTTTATGTTTTACAGCGTATGGATTAATATCTATTTCTTTTATTTGTGGAAAATCTTCAACTAACTTTGAAAGTTTTAAAATTTTATCTACAACATCTTCTTTATCATAAGGTTTTTCACCTCTTATACCATCCAAAATTTTTGCTCCTTTTGTTTCATAAATCATCTCATATGCTTCTTCTCTGCTTTTTATCGGTACAATCCCGAAAGAAACATCCTTTAATACTTCAACATAAATTCCACCTAAACCAAACATCAACATATGACCAAAACTTGGATCATAACTTACACCTAAAATTATTTCTTTTCTATCTGAGACCATCTCATAAATATCTATTCCTTTTATATTAGCAATAGGCATGTGTTTTTTTACATTAAATAAAATCTCATCAAATGCACTAAGAACTTCTTTGTCATCTTTTAAGTTTAACTTAACACCACCTATGTCTGATTTATGAATAACATCAGGTGAGTTAATTTTCATTACGACAGGATAACCAATTTTGTTTGCTATCTCAACTGCTTGTTGTGGAGTTGTAGCTGTGTCTTTTTTAGGAAAATTAAAACCATAAGTCATAAGAATTTCTATCACATCTTCAGGTTTAAGAACAAAGATATTTTCTTTCTTTGCGTTATCTAATATATTTTTTACTTTTTTCTTATTTTCTTCTGAAATAGCAATCTCTAATTTTGTTTCTTTTTTATTTTTATTTTCTACAAACTCTAACAATTTTTTATATGAATACATTGCAACAGATGGATCAATATAACAAGGGACATCTGCTTCTTTTAAAAGTTTAATTCCGCCTTTTACTTTCTCTCCTCCTATAAAACAAGCAAAAATTGGTTTATTAGCAATTTTAGATTTTTCAATAATAACCCTTGCAACATTCTCTACATCTGTTACTGCTTGTGGCGTAAGTAAAACACAAATACCTTCTACAATATTATCTTCTATAGCTTGTTGTATTGCAACTTCATATCTTTGAGAAGTAGCATCACCAATTATATCTAAAGGATTGTGTAAAGATGCACTCGGAGGAAGTTTATCTTTTATTTTATTAATAGACTCTTCAGACATATTAGTCAATTTTATTCCAAGTTTATCAGCTGCATCCGCTGCTAGTATTCCTGCTCCACCCGCATTCGTAATTATAAGTAAATTTTTTCCTTTTGGCAAATTTTTTACTTTAAAAATTTCTGCTATCTCAAAAAGTTCTCTAATCCCTTCTGCTTTTATTATTCCTGCTTTTCTTCTGCTTTTATTATTCCTGCTTTTTTGAAAGCTGTATTAAATGCTATCTCTGAAGAAGCTAAAGCTCCTGTATGTGAAGCAGCGGCTTTCGCACCTGCTTCTGTAATCCCACCTTTTAATATAATCACGGGTTTCTTCTTCGCAACATTAGACGCTACTTCTATAAATCTTTTACCATCCCTTACATCTTCTATATATCCTAAAATAATATCTGTCTCAGAATCTTTGCCAAAATACTCTAAAAAATCTGTTGCCTTTAAATCTGCTTTGTTTCCTAAACTTACAAATTTACCAATCCCAAAATTTGCTTCTATTGACCAATCTATAACTGCATCACCCAACGCTCCTGACTGAGAAAAAAATGAGACACGACCATAAGGCGGCATTTCAGGTGCAAATGAAGCATTTAGTTTGTTAGAAGTATTTATTATTCCTAAACAATTAGGACCTATAATTCTTATGTTTGCCTTTCTTGCTAGTTCTACAACTTCTTTCTCTAACTTTGCTCCTTCAGGACCTGTCTCTTTAAAACCGGCAGAAATTATCAAAACAGATTTCACATTAGAGACAGCACACTCTGAAATAATTTTTGGAACTTCTTTTGCAGGAATTGTAACTACAACTAAATCTATAGAATCTTCAGGTATATCTTTTACTGATGGATAACATTTTTGACCTAATATTTCTTTTCTTTTTGGATTTACTGGATATACTTTCCCATTTTTATAATTGTCTAATAAATTCTTAAATATTACATAACCTATTTTTTGTTCAACTTGTGACGCTCCTACAACTACTATTGTTTTTGGATAAAAAATGAAATCCAAATTGTCACTCATAATATCGCCTCCTTCACATCATCTTAAGAGTTGCAAAAAATGACAAAAATTTAATTTTCTTTATAAACCTGCTAATGATAACAAATCTCCTATTTTATGATGCCAACCCAAGGACATAATATGAATACCTTCACAATAATTTTTTATCTCCTTTATAATTTTTGCAGAAATCTCAACACCGGTTTGTCCTGATTTTGTTTTCTTATCATCTCTTTTTAATTCTTCAATCAAATGTTCTGGTACATTTACTCCTGCAACATTTTCATTCATATATTTTGCCATAGCAACAGATTTAAGAATAGTTATACCAGCAAGAATCGGGACCTTGCCAAAATTTTTTCTTACAATATTTACAAATTTTATAAATTTTTCAGGATTAAAAACAAGTTGTGTTTGAAAAAATTCTGCTCCTGCTAAAATTTTTTTCTCCATTTTAAAAAGTTGTGGCTCTAACGGTTCTGCTTCTGGTGAAACAACCGCACCTATACAAAAACTTGGTGGTTCTCCTTCAAGTTTGTTTCCAGCAAGGTCATATCCTTCTATTAACCTTTTCACAGTATAAATTAAAGAAACAGAATCCAAATCAAATACAGGTTTTGCACCTTTGTGGTCACCTAAGACAGTATGATCTCCTGTTAACAAAAGAAGATTTTCAATATCAAAAGCAGCTGCGTTTAATATGTCTGACTGTAATGCTAATCTGTTTCTATCCCTACAAGTTATTTGATATATAGGTTCAAATCCATTTTGTTTAAGTAAAATACACATACCTAACGAACCAAACCGCATCACTGAAGATTGGTTGTCAGTAACATTTATTGCATCAACTTTGTCTTTTAGATACTTTTTTGCTTCTTCAATTAAATGTTGTACTTGCCAACCTTTTGGTGGTCCTATCTCTGAAGTTATAACAAATTTTTTTTGAAACAAATCTTTTAGTTTCATAAGTTTTATTTATTTTCCATAATTTCTAACAAAAACTTTTTCTTTTATCTCATTAAGTTTTCCGAATTGTTTTAATCTTTCAAAAATTTTCTCCCAACCACAATCTTTTTCTTTATCCACTTCACACTTACCATTTTTTGCACCACCACAAGGTCCATTAAGTAATGACTTTGAACAAGAAGTTATAGGACAGATATTAGCAGTATAGTTTAAATAACATTCTCCACATAACGCACAGTCAAACTTACCATTATACGGTACATTTACACCTTTATATCCAGTGATATAAAAAGTATCACAGCCTGTATAAACTTTTTTATCTATACTCTTAGCAATTGTTGATACACCAATCCCACAAGAAAAAACTAAAATAGAGTCAGCAACTTTTATTTTTTTATCAAATGTCTTAAGATATAAATTGACAAAATCAGGATTACATAAATAATCTACAACTTCAAAGTATAAAATATTTTCCTTAGGCAAACTTTTAACAAAACTTAAAATCTCATCTCTTATAAAACTCACTTCATTACATCCTTCACAAATAAAAACAAAAAATTTTTCTTTGTTTATTAAATCCAAAACTTCTTGTTTTTTTATTTTCAAACTAAACATTTGAAATATACCTATATAAACAATAAAATGAATAATACAATATATAGCCCAACACCGTTACTTGCAAGGTTAATTTATTTTGTAATTTTGCACGGCTAAAGCCGTGCCCTACAAATACCTAACACCTTACTACTTTCTACTTTCCTACTATTATTCTGCGCAGGTTAAAGCCTGCGGCTACCTATTTACATTCTCACATCCGCTCATCAATCCCGCAAGTTGCGGGATCAACATTTTTGTTTCAAACTTTTAATCATTTCCACAATAGGTATTTTTGAAGAACAAATATATTCGCAACAACCACATTCAATACATTTTTTAACACCTAATTTTTCAAGTTCTGAAAAATTGTTTGTTTGATAAGAAAAAACAAATTCTAACGGTTCAAGTTCCATTGGACAAACATCAACACACCTTCCACATTTTATACAACTATTAAATTTCTCATATCCTAATCTTTTCTTAACTGCTAATATAGAATTTATAGCTTTAATAGTATATGTATTAAAAGATTTAACTTCGACTCCCATCATAAATCCTGAAAGTTTTATAACTTGAATGTCTTCATTAAAACATTGTTTAACTATGAGTTCTAAAGGAGTTCCTATTTTAATTAAAAAATTACCATAATTTTTTACAAACTCTTCATCCCCTGAAACAGACACAACTCTTTCTGTTAAAGGTATACCTAAAACCACAGCATTGTATACAGCATATACAGTTGAAACATTTTGTACAACAACTCCTACATCAAATGGTAGTCCTCCATATGGTACTTCCCTACTCAGAACTTTTTTTATCAAAATTTTTTCAGCACCTTGTGGATATTTTGTCTTTAAACTCACAATTTCAATATTATCTTTTTTAAATCGGTTTAAAATATTTATTGCTTCTTGTTTATTATCTTCAACTGCAATCATAACATTTTTTACATCCAAAATTTTTTTTAAAATCTCAATCCCTTCAAACAATTCTTTCGTATATTCAATCATTATTCTATTGTCAACATTAATATATGGTTCACATTCACAACCGTTTATTATTAGTGTATCAACAGGTTTTGGCGGGTTCAATTTTACATGTGTCGGAAACACAGCACCTCCTAATCCAACTATGCCTTTGTCTAAAATTATAGATAATAACTCATCTTTTTGTAGTTCTTGCCAGTTAGGTTTAGAAGAAACTTTAGGATCTATCTTGTTTTCACCATCATTCTCTATAACTATTGCAGGAAGATATTTCTGAATTATTGGATGAATTTCCTCTTTTATATCTAAAACTTTACCTGAAACTGATGAGTGTATATTTGCTGATATAAATCCATCTGAAGAGGCTATTTTACTACCAACATAAACTTTATCACCAATCTTTACAACAGGTATTGCAGGTTTTCCTGTATGTTGGGAAAGAAAAATTTTTACAATTCGTGGTTCAATAGCAAACTTTTCAATTTTTATATTTTCTGTTAAATCTTTTTTTTCTTGTGGATATATACCACCATAAAAAGTTTCAATTCTATGGTATGTATTATTTTTTATCTCTGTAGCTAAGTCAGAAAATTTTTGTGTATAAAAACTCCTTAAATTTATTTTTTTATCAATCGGATATCCCTTTTGCTTCAGAATATTAAAAATTTTCTCCCAACCACAATCTCTTTCTTTATCCACTTCACACTTACCATTTTTTGCTCCACCACAAGGTCCGTTAAGTAATGATTTCGAACATTCTGTAATAGGACATATTCCCCCTGTTAAGTTTAACCAACATTCTTCACAACCTGCACAAAAAGTGTCATTATTTATAGATATCCCGTGTAAGATACGTTCTGCTGAGAAAGATTTTTTAGGCAGAACAGAATCTGTTAAAGTTATAACATCTTTCCCTGTTATATCAGAAACAACTTGCACACCAATACCACAGCTTACAACACATATTGTTTCTATCGTATTTGTAAAATTTAAAATCTTATCTTTATTAATATAATCGTTACATAAAAAGTTTAAAGGTAAGCACTTAATATTTTTAGAAGAGGCAATTTTTATTATCTCTAAACATTCATAAGAAGGATTTATTTTATATTCTTCATAGCATTTTTTACAAACAATTATACCTAAGGATTTTTTTTGTTCTAAAAATTTATAAATTTCTTCTCCTGATTTTAGTTTGAATTTTGTGGAATTCATATCTTACCTGCGGCAAAAATTTGTAATCTTTGTAATCTGCGTAATCCGTTGTACTTCGCGTAATCTGTTCCGTTTATATTTTGTGCGATAAATCGCACCGCTACAAATTTGATGCATTCCGCGCAATCCGTCCCGCAATTTGTCTCGCCTTCTGCGGGACAGGTGGGATAATCCGCGGTCCTAAAACAAACCAACAATCTTTCCATCCTCTGTAATATCAACCCTTGTGCCAACAGGAACAGAAGGTAGACCAGGCATAGTTCTTATTTCGCCACATAAAGGTATTAAAAACCCAGCACCCACTGCTACACGTATATCTTTTATTGGTAAAACAAAATCTTTTGGCCTTCCTTTCAAGTTAGGATCATGTGATAAAGATAGATGTGTTTTTGCCATACATATTGGTAATTTATCCCAACCAAGTTCTGTAAACAATTTTATTTTTTCTTTAGCTAAAGGTGAATACTCAACATCTTTCGCACCATAAATTTTTGTTGCTATAATATGAATTTTTTCTTCTATAGGAATATCTAATGGATACAAAAATTTGAAATTATTAGGTTTGTTGGCAGCTTTTATAACAGCAGATGCTAACTCTTTTGCACCTTCACCACCTTTTTCCCATGCTTCAGATACTACAGCATCTTCTGCCCCAAATTCTTTTGCTTTTCTTATAACCAAATTTAACTCTCTATCAGTATCGGTCTTAAATTTATTAATTGCAACAACAACAGGAACCCTATGTAATAAAGCATTTTCAATTTGTTTCTCTAAATTACACAACCCTTCTTCTACAAGTGCTAAGTTTTCTTTTGTTAATTCTTCGGGCAAAGGTTTTCCCATAACAACATCTATCTTTCCAGAATGCATCTTTAAAGCACGTATTGTACAAACCATCACAACACAATCAGGCTTAAGTCCAGAATATCTACATTTTATATTTGCAAACTTCTCAAAACCACAATCAGTACCAAAGCCACTCTCTGTCACTACATATTCAGATAATCTTAAAGCAATTTGATCTGCAATTATAGAACTATTTCCGTGAGCTATATTTGCAAAAGGTCCCGTATGGACAAAAACAGGAGTGTGTTCTGTTGTCTGAAGTAAGTTAGGTTTTATTGCATCTTTAAGAAGAACAGTCATTGCACCTGCTACCTTTATATCTTCTGCAGTAACAGGTTTGTTGTCATATGTAAAAGCTAAAACTGTTCTACTTAAACGCTCTCTTAAATCTTTGAGAGAAGTTGTAAAAGATAAAATTGCCATAACCTCTGACGCTGCAGTAATATCAAATCCACTAAGTAAAGGGATTCCATCTTCTTTTTCACCAATGCCTATAATTATGTTTCTTAAAAACCTTTCAGAAATATCTAATACATATCTCCATAATATCTTTTTTGGATCAATCGGGAGTTGACCTTTATAGAATGCATTGTGTAAAAAAGATGTTGCTAAATTGTGTGCAACATATACAGCATAATTGTCTCCTGTTAAATGAAAGTTAAAATCCTCTATTGGAAGGACTTGAGAATAACCACCACCTGATGCTCCACCTTTAACTCCAAATATCGGTCCTAAAGATGGTTGTCTAAGGCAGGTAAAGACCTTCTTACCAAGTTTTGCTAAACCTAAAGAAAGACCAATAGCTGTAACAGTTTTCCCTTCACCAAG
>Ga0207433_10014663_pt1 | contig 11307 bp, 20 predicted proteins | sample YelNatPaOPGAMG01_FD_187559 | JGI IMG/M metagenome (GOLD analysis project Ga0207433, IMG submission 187559) | Hot spring thermophilic microbial communities from Obsidian Pool, Yellowstone National Park, USA - OP-RAMG-01 (SPAdes) (version 3) | ecosystem: Environmental > Aquatic > Thermal springs...
TATTTTTTGGCTCTCGGGTTCTGGGTAAGGTTTATATATTTTGTAAACGTTGGGTTTACATTGTGTTTACGGTATGAGCGTGTTAGGGAATTATATAAAGCTGGAGGATGGGGTTAGGAAGAGGCTTCATTTTAGGGATCATGTTTTTGTCGATAGGGAGATTAGGGATCCTGTTTTGGGTAGAATGAAGACTGTTAGGACTCTGACGATGTTTGTTGATGAGGAGGATGGTGTTAAATGTGATAAGGTTTTGAGTGTGGTTCAGGAGAAGTTGGCTGCTGCTTTGGCTCCTTATTTGCCGGGTAAACGTTATGTAAACTTTACGTTTACTATTTTGCGTCAGGGTACGGGGTTTAGGAGTGAGTTTGTTGTCGGTGTTGAGCCGAGGGGTTAAGGGAAGGTGAAGGTTTGGTGCTGTTTGTATGGGGTTGTGGGTGAGGGTTTTGGGTTCTGGTAAAAAGTTTTTTGAGCGAGCGAGGGGGGATGATGGTTTTAGGGAGATCCTGTGGGATTCGGCTGTCTTCCTGTTGGGAGTTAATGTTGGATTAAATTTGGCTTTATTGCTTGCCAAGCTGGGCCTTTTTTAGGCTGGGACACCATGGTGTCTTGAGCCCAGTTTATGCCTGTCATGGAGGGGGTTGGATTGAGGCTAAAATGGGCTTCTGTTTTCATGGCCTGCACTGGAGCCGCTTTCATGCTTTTAAGCCTGTCCTGCTTCCTCTTCTCTTTCGATTTAATCAAAAACCCTTCTCTTTCAACAAAATTTGTTGCAGAAGTTTTTGAAAGCGTCTTCCTCTTCACCATCGCGGTAATATTTTTGATTGCGGGAATAGTTTTTCTAATTTATGCTGCCGAGTTCGAGCTTAGGCTTTAGCCTTGGGCCTGGGCCCAGAAAGTTTACTCTCCCAAATTTTTTGGAACAAATTTTTCGCAGGCCGGATGTGTGGGAAGCACTACAGCCCATTCTGGGTGTAGGGTGCAGGACATTTTATGGTGGTGGATGCAGTCTCCGCAGGTTTTTGTAACACTTGTAACACTTGTAACAGTTATTGTCTGTGTGGAGTCTTCTGGCATAATTTTATCTTTACCACCTTGGCCAGGATACTGGTCAGTGATTATATGTGTTACATCCGTTACAAGTGTTACAGAATAGTCTGGCACAAACTCCTCGAACCGGCTTAGAAGCCTTTGTTCGTCAACCCAAATGGGCCTGTACACTCGATCTAAGCGTAGCAGTTTTGGAAGCTTTTCCAGACTTGGGTGAAGCTGTAGGCTGTTTATGACACTCCTCACTTCCTTCGTGGACCATTTCAGTTTCTCCGCTAGGTCCGAGGTCTGGAGTGGCACGAGGATCTCTTCCCTGTTTGGGCCAACAGTCTTCTCTTTCGCTACATATTTTATGCCATTGTGTTCTCCGATTAAGTTTTCTTTCCAGTACTCGTACAGTTCGTTAACTATTACACCGTCCTTTGACATGGCTTTAACCTCACGCCTCTTCTTCTCAATGCTTGTGAGCACTTTCGAAAGCAGGTCCTTTAATGCTGGAAGGTGCTGTGAAAGGGCTATCAGTGGAAGTACTGCTGCCGTGAGACGGTGGTCTTTTACTCCAGGTATTCTTGCAGCCTTGTCTATTATAACCTGAGGCCAGAACGTGAGCCTCAGAAAAAGAAGCTTATTCTGTAGCATAATACCTTTTTTAACCCACTCGTCAAGTTCTGCTGTGGGAAGCTCCTTCTGGCTTCTCTCACAATAGAATGGTATCGTGCGGTCCTCTAACGCATTATCCTCCCACACACGCCTCTGGGTTACAATAGTGAGGCCGAAGTTATAGAAGACTTCATTATATCTTGGATTATCTGGGTTCTGTCTTGAAATGGGTACACCGTAGGATCTGCAGTTCAGGTAATGGGTTAGTTCACTTGTTTCATCGCCTCTTGAAAAGTCCATTTCACTCAAGCATAGTGTACCACGCCACTGGTCCAGAGGCCTATAAAGTGAAGGAATCCTTCTCGTTGAGACATCGTAGAAGGGCCTGTAGCTGTTGAGCCTTAAAGCGTTGAGTAGACGATCTTTTCCTGAGCCTGAAGGCCCCCTGAGTGCGACGATCGGCGCGAAGGCTCCCATGCCTGGAACATGTACTTCACTGTAGAAGCGGTCAAGAAACCATGAGGCTTGTGCTATTGCGACAAGAAACTTTAGCTCATCAAGTTTCTCTGCCTCGCAATCGTATAATGTTTGCGCCAGCTCACAGCCTTCTTGGAAGACTTGGTCGAACGTACACTCTTCAGGCTTCTCGGGAAGCAGTACAAGCCCCTTCTCAAGCGTTGGATTGTTGAGGGGAACGTAGACGAGATCCCCTACCTTGAGCTCTTCAACGTACTCGAAACTGTCTCTGTTGAAGCGTTTTACAGCATAAAATGTTTTCTTCTCGCCTCTGCTGTAACATTGTTCGGCTATAAGGTCCTGTGTGATAACATAGGGGGCTTTTATGGCTTCAACTTCACCCTCTTCATCTTGGGCTTTGGGTGTGAAGCATGTTCCGTTGAAGGGTTCATCGTCTTCGCTGCAGGCGTACAGGCCCTGGCTTATGAGGTCAGGGCTCTCGTTCGGGCACTCTGAAGTATGGTAGTGGGTGCACAGTCCACACCTAGGCTTCTTTTCGTCCATGAACTTCTCCTCCAGCAAGCCTCAGTATGGTTTTCTCGATCTCCTCCTCAACCTTTTCAGCATCATCTTCTGGAAGGATAAGTATGATTCGATCGTATAACATTATCACCTTGTCGCCTTCAACCTTTTTCACCCAGTCGGGTGGAAGGGTTATCACGTGGGCTCTTCCAAGCTTGAAAATTTTTCTAACACTTTTGCTCATCTTCCATCGCCTTATAAAAAAATAGGGGGATATATAAATGTTATATGATCAGAGCGGTTTTAGGCTAATGTGGATATGCATCCACACGCCCCTTCTAGCAGGCAAAAACGTGAACCATATCTCTTTATGGTAGCCTAACCGATGTAATACACTGAATATCCAGTCCATTTCTGTGTCAGGTAAAAATTTTCGGAAAAAGACTTTTATTTCAATATGTTCCCACCCCTTTTCGGACGAAATTCGTATTATCGGATGAAGCATCATGCTTGTAAGCTCTTTTCTGATAATTTTAGCGTGTTCTCTCGCTATCTTAGCATTATCAAGTCCTGGCATTTAAGGTCCCTTTACATGTACACCTTCTTTACGCAGTAGAGTTCTGTTCCCCTCGGAGACTCTATTGTAACATGATATGGGCCGCCTTTTTCAGCCTCTATCACGTCAACGCTCCAGAACACTACGATCCTCGTCCAACCTCTTTCCTCGTATACGTTGCAGAGTGCTACAACATGCTCTATCCGGTAGACATAGATTTCATCTATTTTTGGGAGGGTGCAGTCGTGTCTCACAGCCTTTTCCTCACCCAATCGAACCACCCTCTAATGCTCTTCTCATCCTCCTTCTTTATGAGGGCGAAAGTGTACATCGTCTTGTCTCCCTGAACCTGGATGTTAAGGTTATGGATGTGGCCTTTCTCCTGTTGCTCCTTCAATTTGTTCTCAAGCCACCCGTATAAGCGTTCCTGGCCCGGCTTCGGCTTTGGAAGCTCATATTTTACTAGGCTAGCCTGCTGAGCTTTTTTGAGAGCCTCCTTGGCCTCTTCAAGCGATTTTATCCGGTCCTGGATCTTCTCTTGAATAAAGTTAAGGAGGTTTTTTAGGGCTGAAATTTCCGCGTCAATCTCCTGCTCAGAAGGCAGCTGTTCACTCATTCTTCTCCTCCTCCATCTGCTTCCAGGAAATGATCCTGCTCCCTTTTATTGTTACATTGTATTTTTTTCCGTCCTCTGAGTCGACGACGGTGAACTTTTTCTCCTGCGCCTCCTCGCAGGGAGAAAGGCCCCCTAGGCCTCCTTTTTCGAGGAAGGCTTGAAACAGGTACGCCAGCATCTTTTCAAGTTCACGTTTCGGGACACTTATGGAGATGTTGCTTATGTCAAGGTCGAGAAAGCAGCCGTCCCAGGACACCGTCATCTCTTTGACCTCCTGGGTGGCGTAGCCGAACTCGTATTTTGTTACAGTGCACACTATCTTTTCAGGCATTAGGCTTCGCCTCCGAGAAAACGTGGCCGCAGCCCATACACTTGTACATCTGAACCCGGCCGCGTGAGACCGTGACCTTGAAGCCGGCCTTCACAACATGGGTTGAATTACACCTTGGACACTTCATTCTTCCCACACCCTCTTGCCCTCCACTTTTAGTTTATGCTGGGTTCGGAACCCGTAAAAATTATCGTAAACCCGGTTAACAGGAAGAGTGCCCAATTGTTCCTGAGTAGCCCATGTTTTCCACCAAGAAACGAATTTTAGAAATTTTCTGGAAACACCATGCTTTTCTGTATCGTCGATAAATTTTTTGACATCTAACCCGTGTTCAAGGGCGTGGTTAAGCATCCGTCTTACCGTTATAGCGAAAGAAGAGTTGTCTGAAATTTTAGCACCACATTTGCAACGTATAAAGTAAATGTGTATACCGCTTTCTCTCTCCCTTTCCTCGAGTGCCTCCCACAATGAAATAAAGTTCTGTAATGCTTGATAATTTTCTCTCACCCACGCTCTCATCTCCTCTCTGAGATGAGGGAGGAGTTGCTGATACTCCTTCCTTAAACGAGCATTTGCTTCCACAATCAAGTCCTTTGGCATTTACTCTCCCTCCATTGTGAGGAGGCCGAGGCGGTATGGTACCGCCTTCAGCTCCTCCTCGCTCAAAACCTTACCTTCAGGTAAACGCTGTAATACCTGGAAAACTATGGCCCTGTCTCCGGGTTGCATTTTCACTTGGACCCTGTTAACTGGTATTTGGACACCGGTTAACTGGCTTAAGAAGCTTGCTGTTGCCTCGTGGCCGACCGCTGAAACAAAACCCTGCTTTAACAATTCGATAGCCTCCGCTAGGCTTAGAGGTTTGTAGCTGTAAAAGCCGAACGATGTTAAAATCGGTGAATTGAGAACGTAGAGCATTTTCTACTCCACCTCCTTAACTTCTACTATGGTTGCACCAACAAGTTCTTCAGGTTCTATTGGTGCGTCTTCACATTTACGTATCATCTGCTTGAAAGATTGTAGCGTTGGCCATTCTTTTTTAGGTAAGATTACACCAAATATGCCATCAGTTTCCATGTAAAAAGCATACCAGTAGTCTTTATCATGCGCGTAAAAGACGATTCTTTTCGTCATCTTAATTCCCTCCCATTTTTTTGGCTTGATCGACCCAAATTTTGAACGCGATTTCTGCGAACACGCTGGCTGGATTTGATACGTATAGTTTTACTGTGTTGGAGGTCCAGTCAACCCAGGCGTCGAGAGGGAACTCTTCGCCATGCCATTCGTTGCGCTCTTTCTGAGCCTGGAAGAAGCTTAGAAAGAGTTCTAGCTCTTTGTTGCTTGGGAACTTTAGCTGTGCAGGGTTTGGCGCGTCCCTGCCTGGAGCACCGGCCACACTCCCCTGGCCGGTGGGGTTTTGATTTATTTTTTCTTGCTCGACCATTTTAGGTCATCCATCCCTCTAACTAACCACCTATATAAATATATCGCTATATCACTTCATTGCAGTGGAAGTACCGGTGTTTCCAGTGGAAAAATATGTCAAAGGTGCGGCGGGAGAGCTTTAAGCTGGGCCCATAGCTTTCCTAACCACATCCTTCTCCCTCCTAATCTCATCAAGTTTCGCCTGAGCGCTTTCCAGTTTCTCCTTCACATCCACATACGCTTCTTCTGCCCTCGTTATCGCCAGCTGCGCTTGAATCTGTGTCTGTGTAAGCTGGTACTGAAGCTTCTCCTTCTTTGCAGGATCAGTTGTCATAGAAATTTCATCTTGAAGCTTCTTTATTCTTTCATTCCACAGGTCCTGGGTTGCCTGATAGATTTTCTGCTTCGCATCCAAGTCCGTGCTCAGGTCCTGGATGTAGAGCAGCTGCTGTTTTTCCTGATATTCCAGTTTAGCCAGCCGGTCAGAAAGACTTTCGACTTCGACGCGTTCAACCTTCTTCTTAATCTTTTCCGCATTAATCACGGTTTCAACATAGTCTCCTCTGAGTCCAAGAGAGGTGAGCAGCTCTCTTAATCGAGGCTCATCGATTTGGTCTTTCCGGTATGCTGAAATATATGCGTCTTTGAGAGTCTCCTTTAAATTGAAATCATATTCTTCGTTTGCGAGGCGAACTCTCAAGTCAATTTCATCTGACGAGAGCTCAAGAGCCTCTAGACGAGTCTGAAGCTCGTCCTGCGTGATGTACCCGGCCTCATACTTTCTCATCAAGAACGAAGCAATGTTTTTTCTTTCATCTACCGTTAAATCAACTTTCTCAACCTCGCAAAATAATGCTTCAACCTGGTCAGCGTAGGCTTTAACGTAATCGTCATCAAGCCCAAGAAGCTTCGCGTTATTGATGAAATCATCCTTCGTTATCTTGCCACGTTTCCACCTTTCCTTCAAAGTGTTCAGGGCTATCGTTGTAAGCTCTCTTCTCCTGGCCTCGCTTGAAGCGTCAAGAAGGTATTTTATCTCGTCCTCGATGAACCGGACCTGTTTAAGCTTCGCCTCAAGCTGTTCCGCGCTTATGAGGCCTTTCGCGAAACTGCTCTGGTACTCGCTTTTAACCCTGGTCCTTTCGTCAAGAAGCTGGTTAAGGTATTCTGCGTCGACGACACGCTCAACCCAGTCAGGGTGCATTCCCTCAGCCTTCGTAAGCTGCTTCAAATCGTCTACGCTCGCGATACCCCATCTGAGCATGAACCTTGCATCAATTCTCCCAGGAAGCCTGTAAGATAGTTCCCTCATTATCTGCTGATCCGACTTGCTTATGCCTGGCCTGGGCGAAGGCCTGTAATCGTGCCATACCACGTATTTTCCAAACTCCTCCTCGCTTATGATCCCACGCCACATCGCCTCCCTCAAATCTCCGAACGAGGGAAGAACCCAGTGCGCTTCCCAATAGTTCTTGGCCCAGTACTCGCTTAAACCCTGTTGAGCGGACCACTTGTAAAAGTCTTCTGGGGGTATGACTTCCCTTACAGCGAATGTGATGAGGTCGTTTACTCCTGGAATGATTTGCCAGCATTTCATCATCTTGTCGATGAAGTCATCACTGTAACCGTGTTCTGCGAGAAGCTCTCTCGTCTGATCTTCTGGAAGGTAGCCTCGGAAGTACCAGGTTCTGAGGTCGCTTTCTGATGGAAGGGTTGGCCTAAACTGTTTCCTCCACCATCTCGCGACATGAGGCATGGCTCCATATGTGGCCCAGCCCATAAAGACTCCGGCCGTGAGACTGGGAAGGCCAAGCTTCGTGATAAAGTCTTTAACCTTCTCTCGTATTCCAATGTTTTTGACGGGATGGATTTGGTCAGCGGCCATTCCAGCTACTTCAGCTACCTCGCTTCCGGCCATTGAAACCATCACAATATTGTACACGTTCGTTATCAACGCCTCCGCAACCGGAGATCCTTTTCTAGCCTGTTCCGCAAGCTTCTTCACGTTCTCGTTCAACTGGTTGACAAGCTGTTTCACGCTGTCGAGAACCTCCTTATCCGGAGATCCAGGCTTCATTGAAGCTGCAAGACCTGAGGTAACAGAGTTCACGAAATCCCTGTAGGCTCCATACACCGCATCAGAAACAGGTTTCACTAGGCCTGAAAGGGTTTTAGCAATGTCAGAGGCTTTCTCGAAAATCCATCCCAGTACTGCTTGAGCGATTTTGGGAAGGTCTTGGGTTAGAAATTTTCCCACGTTCGAGAAAAATTCTGCAGCACTTTTACCAAAATCTGACACGTTCTTGGTAAAAGTGTCCCATCCATTCTTCAGCCACGCGAAAAAGTCCCCCAAGGCCTTGGGAACATCTTTCGTGAAGAAATTGTAGGCTCCTTCGAGAGCGTTTTTGATGGGTTCAACGACCGGTTTCACAAGATTCCAGAAAAAGTCTATGAGAGGCTTGAATACGTCCCCAAGCCCGGCCAAGGCCTTCTGTATCGTATCCGCTACAACGTTGAAGGCTCCATCGAAGGCCATTGTGATCTGCTTCTGGGCTTCAGACAGAGCGCCTGAAATTGTATCATACAGCCACACCACTCGAGGCCATAATACGTCGTCGAAGGCTTTCTTGGAAACCGCAGCAGGCAAGAGGATGAAGCGTAGGACGCTTTTCAGAGGCTCCCCCATTCCAGAAGTCCACTCATCCGTCAAAGCCCAGGCTTCATATCCAATGTTGTAGACGATGTCCCAGGCCTGCTCGAACCATCCACGGATCCAGTTGGGTATAAGAGAAGAGAGGCTTTTTACAGCGTAGTCCGCGGCCTCACCAACCCAATTCCAGAGGCCTTCGAACCAGTTTTGAACCGCATCCAGAGGCCACGGCCAACCATGGTCCAGCTGCAGCCTAAGAGCCTGATAATCTTTCATAGAAATCACAGCCCTGAAACTTCCACTTCAACCTTTCTTCCCAAAAGATTAGATAAATCTGCTGCAACCAATTTTGTTACATTCTCTTTAGTGGCCTTATCCTTGTCGATCCACACGGTTCGAGGTGGAAAGTTTTCAACCACGTACGTGAACCTCATCACCGGGATAACTTTGCCTCCTGCACCGGTAATGTTAATCACTTCTCTTGCCACAATCCTTGCAGCGTATTTCAATGAGGCACTCAAATTTTATCACCTAAAAAAATTGAGGGGGTCATACGTATTTGGAGAGGATCCCCTGAGCCAGTTTCCTCAATATTTTGCATGTGGGACATTCGCATTGCGAGCTTTGTGCTGCAAGAAGTGCTGCAAAAAACGCTTCACTAGCCTCGCTAACCTCTAGAGGGGCTTTCTTTGATGACATCATATCACCTGAACCTTCTTTAAGGAAACGCATGTATTAAAGTTTTATGCTTTCCCCTTATCCTGCAGCACGCTTTCAACCATGCTGTCAGCGATCTTCTCCTTAACCTTCTCCTTCAGCTTCTTCTTGCATGAAGGGCACAGTATGTCGTAGATCTCCTTGATCGTCAGCTGAACCTGGACCTGGGACATTTTACACACTTCACCTCTGTTCGCGTGTTAGCCGAGGAGACGTAAATAGTTTATCGTGCAGATGGCGAGATGGTTTGACGTGTCAGGGTTCCTCGCGTAAATCTCAAGCTTACGCTTCCACTCGAACGGGAACGTTATCGTGATAACGTTTCCCTGGCCTACTGTAGTACTATATTTAAGCAGCTGGAAACCTTCTGTCGTATTAGTGTAGCCGTCAGTGTAGAGCATCTGGGGTGTGATCTCCCACGCTCCTGCAGCATACAAGTATTTTCCATCACATAAGACTCCGAAGTCCATGCCGTAGAAGTTTGTGTAGAGTTCAAGGTGAAGGTTTCTGCCTGGGCCGTCCAACGTTATAAGCGTAACCTTTTGCCCTGCTGGAACGTTCTGGGTTCCGCTTGAAGAGCCGGAGGTGGCTGTTGGAAGCTGAACCGTGCTCAAGGTTCCGGAGACCGGGATGTCGCCCACGGTCTCCATTGTGAGAGGCAACCTTATCCAGGGACGTGCATCCCACCTCATCCAAGTTTGGCCCTGGTTGGTGCTTCCCCTTCCATCATAGGGTTCTGTTAGATCGTAGGCCCACTGCACTGAAGCACCACATGATAGAATGTATATGAAGCATGAGTCGAAGGGCCAGAAGACGTCTAACGCGTTACCGCACCAGCTCCAATCAGTTCCAGGAGTGAAGGTTGAAGTGAACACGGGCCCCATTCCAGGCTGAGGCGTGTAAGCTAAGGTTATGGTGTCGGAGCCGTTTCCTTTCGCGTAAATATAATCGCCTTCAATCATTCCCCTGCATCCTCTTGGAAAGAATTTTCCATAAAACGCTTGACCGGTTTTCGTGTAAGGTGGAGTCTGGCCTGGAGTGGTCCAACCATCGTTCGAGAGAGTGCTCCTTCTCTCGATGTAGGCGTTCTGTGTAAGCTTGTCTATAACAATGTTGGCGCCATCTGATGTTTTAATGTTGATTGAGGCGGTGCAGGCTTCAATGTTAACGTTCAACGTCGGAGCTGAAGCAATGTTCACGTTTAACGTTGAAAGAGTCTGTGCTGCAATATCGATCTTCAACGTTCCAAGAGTCTGAGCCTTAATATCAACCGGAAGAGTTTCAATGTTAACCGCTTCTATCGTGATCGGTTTAGTGAAATCCTTCCAACCCCTAGCCATACTTTATCCCACCCTTATATGATGCGAAGTATTCTAAAAATCTTTTCAAGAAGATCCACGATGTACTTTGCCGGTGCAGCAAGCCAGAGGGGAAGCACTTCAAATCGTACCACGAACGTATGAGAGTATGTGTCGTCCTCGTTCCATCCTACAAGCGTTAAAGTTTCACTAGGTGCAGCGATCTCAAAACATTCTGTGAACGTGAGCGTTTCGTCATCTCCTGAAATGTCCCCTTCTCTTGGAATAACTTGCGTTTCACCGTACAAGATTACAAGATGAGCTAGTCCAGCGTGGCCTGAAGGTATTAATACGCTCACCTTGCTTAATACACCGGTCTCCAGCACAATATCTTGTTTCACTGGACTGGAGGCTGGAGTGTTGGCTGGAACATTTAACACGACAGTGTACAGCATAGGCTTCTGTTCCCTTACGAGAAGAGCTTCTGTTTAAGTTTTTCGAAGAAGGCTTCAACAAAGTCTTTTCCAAAGTAGCCTGCGACGCAGGCCATAATCAGGTCAGGGAAACTGTAGTTCTCGTAAAGGAGGCTGTAAAGGTATCCGACGATCGCTCCAATACAGATGCTTTTCAGGGAATAGAATGAGTAAAGCTCTTTCGCCTCCTTCGCCCAAACCAATACAGCGAGGAAGGCTCCTATCGCGCCCATTCCAATAAAGTGGAGGATTTGCGGGAAGAGCATTGCAGCTTCACCCGCCTCCAGCTACCCTTTCCTCCTCAACAGCCTCATAAGGTTATCGAGTTTGTCCAAGTTACTGGATACGTTAACGTCGTCGGGTAAAATAATCCGTATTCCGTCACCATCCTCTTCAACTGTAACCCTGTTCGATGCTATGCCGAGGGCTTGAGCGACGTCTTCTGGACTTATCCTTTTAGAATATTTTACACTAGGCATTCCATTACACCTCCTGTATTATGCGAATGTTGCCGACCAAAAGGTATGCGTTGACGCCGCCTGTTGTACCGTTGCTTATTGAAGCGACAAGGAAAGTGTCTGCTGTGCCAAGCACGTTTGGAACATTCGCTTCAGAA
>Ga0207433_10014664_pt1 | contig 11307 bp, 10 predicted proteins | sample YelNatPaOPGAMG01_FD_187559 | JGI IMG/M metagenome (GOLD analysis project Ga0207433, IMG submission 187559) | Hot spring thermophilic microbial communities from Obsidian Pool, Yellowstone National Park, USA - OP-RAMG-01 (SPAdes) (version 3) | ecosystem: Environmental > Aquatic > Thermal springs...
AGCAGGTAAACAAGCTCATCCTTATTAAAGGTCTCTTTATTTAAAAGATTATCGATAATCATTGTAAATTAGTTTGTATTTTCCTAAGTTTACCAATTGAATAATGCGCTTTGTAAACCAATGCAAAAATAAATTTATTCACATGGAACGAGCTAAAGTTATAGGTCAAATTATAGCTGTTATAAAACAACTAAAGAAGGAAACCGATGAGCTATTTGCCCCTGAAAATATAATTAACCATTCGGAATTGCTCATTGAGGAGTATTTCCAGCAGCGTTTCAACCCATTTATAAAAAAGGTTAAAGCCGATATTCGCTCGTTACCTTCCGATGAGTATTTGCCAATTGAAATCGACTCGTGGGTAAGAATCCTAAAAATGAAGTTAGCAGCTATTGAGCGTGGCCAGCACGACGAAAAGTATGCCGAGGTGCTTTACATAAAGCAAAGGTTTTATCCAGAACTAATTGAAGCCCTAAAAGAGCTGCAGCTCGAGGCCCTTGAAGCCGAATTTGACGCAAGGGTTGATAGGGAAAATCTGGCTAAACTACAATTAGGCCCCAATACTATTGTGCTTTCGCTCGAATCGGTTGCTTTGCTTATTGCCATGCTATTCAACTTCAACATTATTTCAGGTGCAGTGCCTATTGATGATATATGCAAGAGTTTTGCCGCTATGACTGGCTATAATGCAAACGATTTAAGGCAATTGCTGAGGTTTGACGAGGAGAATGGCCGATTAACATCGATTGTTAAGGCCGACGATATGGATGTACTCCTTAAACTCCTGAAAAGTATAGGTTCTCGTATCGAAAATTTAAAACAGTATTCCGACTAGTTGTAGGGAATGCATTTATAGGGTATGTTGATATCGGGTAGTTCAAACAAAACTACACCCTCGTGTAGCAATTCCTCGTCCTCCTCATGGTAATTCCATATAACCTCCACATCGAAATTTGCGTTGCGGAACGTTGAAATCTTCCTTAAAACATCGCGCAGGTACTTGTATGAGGTGGAGTTGATATATCTAAAGTTTAGGTCAACAATAATTTTGGATGGCTCTTGGTTCTTCATGAATTCGTAGTACTCATCGAGCCAATCGAGTATTTGCTGGTAGAATTCCTTGGCGTTTTCCGGATGTGAGATGCCAGAAATGGAAAATACTTTGGTATCGGGGTTAAAGTAAATTTCAGGTGAATCAATTTCAGCTTCAATTCTCAAAGGTTTCATTGTTGCCTTTTTGTTTAACAACGTAAAATTAAACCTTTAATGGCATTATCCGCAAACTTTTATCGTATTCTTTGATGAAATTTAAAAATGGTTTGGTAAAACCATTACCCTTTTGGGTAAAAAGATTTCATATCAGAAACACTTTTTAACTAATCTGATGGCTCAAAAATCAATTTTGGTTTTATTTTTGCAATATACACATTAGCTTCCGGCAATTTATGAGAGTTGGTTAGTTAGTTCAAGGAAGCTTTCGATTTTCGAGTAAAATCGAGTGTTTGGGGCGAAGGAGGTCAGGTTGACCTCCTTCATTTCATTTATTACTTTTTGAAAATGAAGTAAACAGCGAGTATTAAAAACCCAAAACCAATGATATGGTTTGTGCGGATGGTTTCAGTTTTGAATGCAAAAAGGGTAAAGCCCATAAAAACAACCAGCGTAATGGCTTCCTGTATCACTTTAAGCTCAACCAGCGAGAAAGGGCCACCATTCTCTCTAAAGCCTAAGCGGTTAGCAGGAACCTGAAAGAAGTATTCAAAAAGTGCTATGCCCCAGCTGATTAGCACAATTCCTACTAAGCTGATATTTTCGAACCATTTCATGTTCTTAAACTTCAAGTGCCCATACCATGCAAGGGTCATGAAAGTATTGGACAGTATAAGAAGTAAAATGGTAATTAATCCTCTGGTCATAAAAAACTTACTAAAAATTGCCTGCAAAATTATGTGTTGTTTTAATATTTAATGATTGCTTAATCATTTTTACTCAATATTTTTAAGTTAATTGTTGTTAATACTCTATCTTTTTTCGATACTTTTGTGCAGTTCTTTAAATCAAAATCCATGTTAGTATCGATGACCGGCTATGGCAAAGCCGAAAAAGTTTTTGGAAATAAAAAAATTATTGTCGAGGTACGCTCGTTAAACTCCAAGCAGCTCGATTTCAATCTCCGGTTGCCGGCCATATACCGAGAACTTGAAATGGAGATTAGGGCAAAGGCTGCCAAGGAGTTGGAACGGGGCAAGGTTGATATGTCGGTTAGCATCGAGGAAACGGCCGACTCGCAGGCAATTCCCATTAACGATTCGGTATTTATGGCCTACTACCGCCAGCTAATTGATATTGCCTCTAAAAATGCCATAAGCTTTAATCCTGCCGAGGTGGTACCAGCTATTCTGAGGTTGCCTGAAGTAATTAGAGCGCAAAAGGAAGAGATTGACCCAGATGAACTTAACACTGTTATGCGGGCATGCGACGAGGCATTAACTGCCCTGGTTCAGTTTAGGAAGCAGGAGGGTGCAATACTTGAAAAGGATTTGCTAAACCGCGTTAATCTGATACTTGATTACCTTAAGCAAGTTGAGCCATTCGAAAAGCAACGTATTCAGGATGTACGAAAGCGTATCTCCGAAAGCCTAAAACAAATTGATGCCGATATTAAGATTGATGATAACCGATTTGAACAGGAGGTGATTTACTATCTTGAGAAATTAGATATCACTGAGGAGAAGGTTCGATTAAAACAGCATTGCAGCTATTTTACTGAAACTGTTAATCATCCTGAATCGGTTGGACGCAAGCTTGGTTTTATTGCTCAGGAAATGGGGCGCGAGATTAACACCCTGGGCTCAAAGGCTAACAACGCCGATATCCAGAAAATAGTTGTGATGATGAAGGATGAACTTGAAAAAATCAAGGAGCAGTCGTTAAACATTCTTTAGCAAATGGAAGGTAAGCTTTTAATATTTTCAGCCCCTTCGGGAGCTGGTAAAACCACAATAGTAAGGCATTTGCTGGAAAAATTCCCGCAGCTTGAGTTTTCGGTTTCGGCTTGTAGCCGATTGCCCCGTGATGGCGAGATTAACGGAAAAGATTACTATTTCCTTACGGTTGATGAATTCCGCAACAAAATAGATAAAGGTGAGTTTGTTGAGTGGGAGGAGGTTTACCCCGGCTCATACTATGGAACCTTATGGTCCGAAATTAGGCGTATCTGGGAAAAGGGACATCATGTGATGTTCGATGTGGATGTGAAGGGTGGGGTTAACCTCAAGCGGAAGTTCCCTGATAACTCATTGGCGGTTTTTGTTATGCCACCATCGATTGATGAGTTGCGCGAGCGACTTCTCAAGAGAGGAACCGAGACCGAAGAGTCGCTTAAGGTGCGAATAGGAAAGGCACAGGAGGAAATGACCTATGCAAATCACTTCGATTATGTATTAACCAACAATCAGGTTGAGACAGCATTTGCTGAAGCAGAGCGAATTGTTGAAAATTTTTTATCGAAAAAACTATGAAAATTGGACTATTTTTTGGGTCGTTTAACCCAATACACACGGGGCATCTGGTGATTGCCGAGTATATACTTGAGTTTTCCGATTTATCGGAAATATGGTTTGTGGTTAGCCCGCACAATCCGCTTAAAAGTCCTGACGATTTAGAAAAGGACGAGCATCGCTTAAACATGGCCCGTTTGGCCGTTCACGAAAACAACAAAAAGCTAAAGGTATGCGATATTGAAATGTCCATGCCACGACCATCGTTCACTATTGATACCCTGAAGAAACTTACTGAACAATATCCAGACAATCAGTTTGTATTGATTATCGGTTCCGATACGCTTCAAACTCTACCTCAATGGAAAAGCTATGATGAGTTAATATCGGGTTACGATTTTTTGGTTTACCCCCGCGACTGTAGTGCCTACAAGCATGATTTTCCTTCGGAAAGGTTTAGCCTGGTTGATGCGCCGGTTATTGGAATATCTTCTACGCATATCCGATCAATAATAGCCAAGGGAAAGGATGTTTTGGGGTATGTTCCCGATGATGTTTGGGATTACATTGAGAGGCATGGACTATATGGGTACAATGGAATTAAGATTTCAAATCTATAAGATGGAAAGGTTCGAAGAGTTGCTTCAGGAGGGAAAACTATCTGAAGCCGAAAAGTTTCTGCAAAACTTAGATCAAACCAACGATAATGTTCTGTATTGCTGGGGCCGGTTGTATTCAAGAAAAGGCGAGGAGGCAAAGGCCCTTTCGTTTTATTCCAAAGCTTTAGCAGTTAACCCAAATAACGAGGAAGCCCGTGTAAGGCTTGAATTGGCAAATGGGATATTCACGTTCCGAGATCCAAACCTATACAACCACTAAGGCATTTGTAAGTTACCCATTAGCACCTGAATAGCCACCTCTGCCGATTTGGCTTGAATGAGGGCATTCTGGTAACGGAACTCTGCATTCAGGTAGCGGATTTGTGCATCGCGGAGCTCAAGGTCGCTGATCAAACCAACACGATACTTCTCAATGGAAATATCGGCGTTTTGCTTTGCCAGGCTTGCCGATTTCTTTTCAATTTCCACCAAGTTATTCGCAAGCATTAGGCTGTTTGTTAGCCTTACAGCTTCGGCGGTTAAATCGTTTTCTATTGCCTGATGGTTAAACTGCTGGTTCTCCATGTAAATGCGAGCATTGGCAATGTTCCTGTTAACATTAAATCCGTTAAATAAGGGAATTCCAAGTGTGATTCCGTACGATGGCCCAATGTTTCGGCTAAGCGTTGTTGATCCATCGGGTGTATTGGTTTGGCTAACGGTGTATGCCGACGAAAGGGTTAGCCGAGGGTAACGCGAGGCCTGTGCTTCCTTAATGGCTATTTCTTTTAAACGCAGGTTTAAGCGTGAGATAAGCAACTCCTTGTTCTGATTTTTCAGTATTTCAATCACCGAATCCTGATCGAAAAGTTTTACTTCAGGGATTTTTCTCTCTATTTCGAACTGAATTGTTGGGTTTCGACCAAGAAGTTTGTTAAGAGTGATGGTTAAATCCTTAACCCTGTTGATTTGCTTTAAAACCTGAGCCGAATCGGTGCGGTAATCCACTTCGGCCTGCATAACGGCTAACTGGTAACTAGTGCCAATGGCTGCTTTTTCGCGGGCAATATTTAGCCTATCGGCCGATAGGCGCATTATCTCTTTGTAAATGTCCAGCAGCTGCTTTTCCACCGAAAGGGTATAGTAGTTAACAATGATATCAGATACCACATCTTCGACCTTGAGCTGGTAGGCAATGCTGTTGATTTCTTCAAGTGTGCCCAGGCGTTGACGGTTTGCAAACATGGCAAAGCCATCAAATAGTGTCCATGAAAGTTGAACACCTCCATAAAGTGATGTACTTTGGTAGTTATTGGTTTCATTCACCTGACCAGTTGCCAGTTCCTGGCGAATATTATAGTTGGTTCCGCTTGCCGATGAGCTAACATCTACTTTAGGCAAAAATCCGGCAGCACCAAAGGTGTTATTGTTACGTGTTACTTGCACATCGTTACGGGCTATTCTGAGTGAGAAGTTATTTTCCAAACCCATTTGTATGGCATCGGAAATTCTTAGCGTATCGGTTGATTGTGCATGTGATGTTAACGCTGACAGCGTTATCAGCGCCATCAATATCAATCTATATCCCTTAATTTTATTTGCTTTACTCCTCATCATGGCGGATAACATTTGGTTTTTTGGTTGAAACATAGGTGTAGAGTGCCGGAATAACGTAAAGCGTTAAAATGAGTGCAAATAGCAACCCTCCAATAATTGTAACTCCCATTGGGATACGGCTGGTTGATGCAGCGCCCAAAGCCAAAGCAATGGGTAGTGTTCCAAATATTGTGGCTAAGCTGGTCATCAGAATTGGGCGCAACCTTTGCTTAGCGGCAAAGATTACTGCCTCAAACTTATTCATGCCAGCAATCTTTTTCTGATTAGCGAATTCAACAATCAGAATGCCGTTTTTGGTTACAATACCAACTAATACAATTATACCGATTTGGCTGAAAATGTTAAGGGTGTGTCCCAGAAGCCAAAGCGAAAGAACGGCACCAGCCAATGCAAGAGGAACCGTAAACATGATGATTAGGGGATCGCGGAAACTTTCGAACTGTGCTGCTAAAACCAAGTAAACAAGAATTAATGCCAGCAGGAATGCGAAGTAAAGGCTGTTTGAGCTCTCCTCGAATTGCTGCGATATGCCTGTTAGGGTGGTAGAAAAACTCTCGTCCAGTACTTCCTTTGAAATTTCACGCATGGCATCAATTCCTTGGCCAAGCGTGTAGCCAGCAGCCGGCGATGCGCTAAAGGTTGCCGAGATGTATCGGTTATACCTATATCGTTGTGGGGGAATGCTTTGCTCCCGAGTTTTGACTAACGAACCCAAATCGACAAGGTTACCTTTGGAACTTCGAACGTAGATATTCTTAAGGTCATCGGGATCGTCGCGGAATGGCCTGTCGGCTTGGCCAATCACGTAGTATTGCTTTCCGTTGCGGATAAAGAAACCGTAGCGTTGCCCGCTAAAGTATAGCTGAAGGGCATCGGCAACATCCCTAACGGTAACACCTGAGGCTCTCGCCTTATCGCGGTCAATCTCAACCACCAACTCAGGTTTGTTGAATTTCAGGTCAACATCTACAACTTGAAAACGTTCATCGGCTTGAGCTCGGGCCAGAAATTCGGGAACTACCTGTTTCAACTTTTCGAAGTTGGGTGCTTGAACCACAAACTGAACCGGTAAACCACCCCCACGGCCAGTGCTAATGGTTTGGTCTTGAATAACATACGATTTGGCAAAGGTTTTATTGCGAACAAATGCTGATATTTGATCGGCAAGTTGTGCCTGAGAACGCACTCGCTTGTTGGGTTGGGTAAGCAAAAGACGAATGAATCCTCGATTGGTTCCACCTCCCCAGCCTGGAGCCGATAGGGCAATCATGGCTTTCTTTTCAGGAATGGTATCAACATACGAGGCTATCTCGTAAATATACTCATCAATGGCTTCAAACGAGGTGCCTTCGGGTGCAGTAACGTTAATTGATAATCTACCTTTATCTTCCAGCGGTGCTAACTCCGAGGGAATTTGACTACCAATAATAAAAATGATAGTTAATGAGATGCCCATTACCACAAATGCCAGCCATCTGCGATTGATAAACGATTGGAGCGACCTGCCGTAATAGTTCGATAGCCAGTTAATTCCTTGGCCAATGGCGGCCATTATTTTACCCTCCTTTTGGGTTTTTGTTAATAGGCGGGTGCTCATCATAGGGGTGAGGGTGAGCGAAACAATTGAGGATATTAGCACTGCGGCGGCTACAACAACGCCAAACTCACGGAACAGCCGGCCGGTTATTCCTTGAAGGAATACAATTGGCATAAAAACCGCAACCAGCGTAATGGTTGTAGAAATAATGGCAAAGAAAATCTCTTTACTTCCTGTATAACCGGCCTTAAAGTTGTCCATGCCATGCTCAATTTTTGAGTAGATATTCTCCATTACAACAATGGCATCGTCAACCACAATGCCGGTAGCAAGGACTACTCCCAAAAGGGTTAGAATATTAATAGTAAAGCCAAACAGGTACATCACAAAGAATGTTCCGATGAGCGAGATGGGAATGGCTATAATTGGAATTAGCGTTGTTCGCCAGTTTCTGAGGAAAATAAAAATAACTAACACCACCAGCATGAAAGCCAGCAGAATAGTTTCTTCAACTTCAGAAATGGCCTTGCGGATATTTATGGTAGAGTCGTATGCGTAGTTTAGGGTAATATCTTCGGGTAGCTCTTTTCGGAGTTGGTCAACCCTTTTGTAAGCCTCATCGGCAATATTGATGTAGTTAGCTCCCGGTTGAGGGGTTAGGGCAACACCAACCATTGGGATAAGTCCATTCCCTCGGAGCAGTGTGCGTTCATTCTCGGGTGCATAATCGGCTTTACCAACATCTTTAACACGAACCGGAACATTGTTGCTGTATTTTATGATGAGGTTATTGAACTCCTCGGGCGTTTCGAGTCGCCCAAGGGTGCGTATGGATAAGGTGGTTTGGTAACCTTCAATCATACCTGTGGGTAGCTCAACATTCTCGCGTGAAAGCGCGTTCCTAATATCCGATGGGGTTACGTTGAATGCTGCTAATTTCCGTGGGTCAAGGTATAACCGCATGGCATAGCGTTTTTCGCCCCATATATTCACCAAGCTAACACCCTTTATGGTTTGCAAACGTTCCTTAATTACGTTATTGGCAATATCAGAGAGTTCAAGCAAATCGCGTTTGGTGCTCTGTACGGTTACGGTGAGTATGGTCTCGGCGTTGGCATCGGCTTTGCTGATGATAGGAGGGTCGGCATCGGGGGGTAGGTTACGAATGGCACGCGATACACGGTCGCGAACATCGTTGGCAGCATTGTCCATATCGACACCCAACTCAAACTCTACGGTGATATTACTTCGCCCGTCGGAACTGGACGAGGTAATATTTTTAATGCCATCTATTCCATTTATCTGCGCCTCGAGTGGTTCGGTTATTTGAGCCTCAATAACAGCCGAGTTTGCCCCTACATACGAGGTGGAAACGGTTACTACCGGTGGATCGACACTTGGGTATTCCCTAACGCCAAGGTAAGTGAAGCCTATTACACCGAATAGTACAATTACTATTGAAACTACTGATGCCAGAACAGGCCTATTTATGCTTACTGAAGAAATATTCACTTTGGTAATCCAATTTAGTTAAAACTATTGATTTTGCTTGATATTAACGCTAACAGGCATCCCGTTACGAATTGATGTTAAGCCAGATATAATGAGGCTATCGCCTGCATTCAGCCCATCAATAACCTCAACGGTAGTGCCTGTTCGTTCACCAAGCCTTACCTGAACTCGTTTAGCTTTCCCTTGGGAGTAAACGAAAACGTTTTGAATATCCATATCGGGAACAATAGCCCTTGGGGGGATAAGAATTGAACGTGGGCTTTTTTCAAACACCAGGGTGGCCTTAACGTATGAACCCGGAATCAAAGCCTTGTTTTGATTTTCGGCAATGGCTCTTACTTTGAGCGAACGGGTTTCGGGATCGATTTGGGCATCGGTGGCGTAAACCTTGGCAGGGTATTGGGTTTGGCCATCACCGGCAGTAAACTTCACCTCCATGTTATTGGTTACCAAGCCAGCATAGCGTTCAGGTACAGCAAATTCTAACTTTAGCGGATTATCCTGAACCAGTGTGGCAATGGTTGTGTTAACCGACACAAATGCTCCGGGGCTAACATACCGTAAGCCTATTCTTCCTTCAAAAGGTGCACGAACTTCGGCTTTTTCCAACATGGCTTTGGATTGGGCAATGTCGGCCCTGATGGCTTCAAGCTTATTGAGCGAGGTTTCATACTCCTGAACGCTTATGGCATTAATCTCGAGCATGCGTTTTTTACGTTGTTCATCGTCGGCAGCTAGTTTCTCCTCGATAACTCTTCGTTGGAGAAGTGCCCGTATGTCGGCATCGTTTATTCGGGCAAGCAGTTGCCCCTGGCGCACGCGAGTGCCCTCGGTAATATTAAGTTCTACTATTTTTCCGGCCATTTCGGAACGTAGTTCAACCCATTCGTTGGGTAAAATGGTTCCGGGAACGGTTAATGTTCTCTCGTATTCAGAGTATCCCACTACAATGCCATCAACCACAATTGATTGCCTTCCGCGACCTTCGGTTGGCTTTGTATCATTGCCCGATTTGCTGCACGCTGTGCTTGCCATCGTTAAGGCTACCAGCATAAACTGATAGGTAAAAATTATTTTTCCCTTCATGTTATTCCTTTTATCACTGAAAATTATGACAATTTTTAATCACAAAGGATTAATCGATTTTAAAAAGTTTGCCAAAATATTTTGCGCTTGTTTCATATAAAATTTTAACATAACTTTACATTAAGGTATGAAAATTGTACTAACCGCCAGATAATTAAGGATTTTAACTTTTTAGTTAATTTTTAAAATATATCAACTAATGAAAAATATTTTTAGCACTATTGCTTGTGCCCTTATGATTTTGGTGAGTAATAATTCAAGAGCACAGGTTGACGTAAAGATGATACTCCGTAATCCAATCCCATCGGAAATTAGTGAGTGGGCAAACGATCCCACCATTTTTCAATTGGTTTTAACCAATATGGGTAACGATGAGTATCCCAATTGCACTGTTGGCTTTACCCTTACCAATGATAAGGGGAAAGTAGTAGCGAGCACTAAAACTAGCAGTAGGTATTTGCCTCGATTTACCATTTTAAAACCACCCTCGGTATTGGTACTTAATGGATCTCAGGTGATAAATGTAAATGCCATTGAGTATGACAAAAGCATTGAGCGAACAGTGCTCAATACAAATGCATTACCCGAGGGGAACTATGAGCTATGCGTGAGTGTTTACGACTATCGTGGTAATAATATTACCATTGGCGGCGAATACTGCATGAACATCATCACCCAAATACCCGAACCCCCAACAATAATCTCACCTTCCGATGATGAGGTATTGCTATCGAGCATTCCAATTTTCCGTTGGATGCCAGTTACAAACTATAATCCGCGAAACGTTCAACCCCGATATAAAATCAAGGTTTGCCCAATCTTCCAAGGGCAAACACCGCGAACTGCAATAGATGTGAACCCAGTTTTGTTCGAAAAGAGTGATCTTACAACAACCTTTTACCAAGCAATTCCTGGGGATTTGCCTTTCGATTTTTATCCGCAGGTAACCCAATACGCATGGATTGTTCAGGCATTCGACTCCTATAGTAAACCGCTTGGCGGTAATCAGGGTAGGAGCGAGGTTGCCACCTTTAGAGTTGGAAAGGACGAGCAGGAATTTACTATCGATAACGTTTATCCCATTGCTGGAGATACCTTACCGTGGACACATCCTCAGCTTATTGCCAACATTTCACCCTTTAATACAAACGTGACACAGGTAGCCCTTCAGCTTTCAGTTAGGGAAGATGGCTCAGCTACTATGTATACCTATCCCAAGGTTATGACCTATTCATCGCGCCAGTTCGAAAGCCCAATTACCCCTGATTTAGCTGGTATAGTTGTATGTAACTATTCAAGTGGTGCTATAGCACCTTTTATGGCAGCATTGAAGCAAGGGAAAAAATATTACTGGAAGGTTGATGCAACCATTACTACCGCCGACGGTAAAACCGCTACCGTGCATTCAAGGGAAACATCTTTCACCATTGGTTTAGGTAAAGCAAAGAACCTAAAA
>Ga0207433_10014676_pt1 | contig 11299 bp, 9 predicted proteins | sample YelNatPaOPGAMG01_FD_187559 | JGI IMG/M metagenome (GOLD analysis project Ga0207433, IMG submission 187559) | Hot spring thermophilic microbial communities from Obsidian Pool, Yellowstone National Park, USA - OP-RAMG-01 (SPAdes) (version 3) | ecosystem: Environmental > Aquatic > Thermal springs >...
AGAACCAGGGCAACCGCTCCGAGAGCGGCGTGGTCGTCAGGATAAGCCTCTATTCCACCATAAACACCAATCCTGTCCGCCAGGAGCAGACCCTGGAGAGCATGGCTCCGGGAGAGAAGGTGCAGGTGGTCTTCACCGGCTTGAGACCCACCACGGGCAGGGTGCGCAACATCCTGGAGATAAAGGTGGAACCTGTCCCCAGGGAGACCTTCATCGACAACAACCAGAAGTTGATATACTTCACGGTAGGATGATCCTTCCGACAGCGAGGTGGCGTTATTGTCGTCAGTGGAGACCCCGGTCGCCGATCTCCTTAGAGAGCACCTGGAAGAGATCGCCGAGGAAGCGGCGGAGAGGATATGCGGAGAGGTCCCCTGGCCGGCGGAGGCGCGGGGAGACGGCCGCTCCTTCTGGCGTGAACTGAGCCGCCAAGTCTGCCTAGGCGTCATCCACCGCCTGGAGGGGGGGAACCCGGAAGAAGAGAGCCTAGGCGGTGCCTTCCCTCCGGGCGTGGGGCCGGACTCCGTCCTGCGGGCCTTGAGGATCGTTAGCCGGGTGCTCTGGAGCCGGGCGGCGGCTTCCACGGAGGAAGGGAACCGCGGCCGGGCGGGGATTGCGGCCCTGGCGGAGGCCATCGAGGCGCAGTGTTTCGACGTCGCCGAGAGGGCGGTTTGCGGTTCCGCGACCCGGGTGCCTCCCGGCACGGCGGATTTCAACGCGCTGCTGGACTCCATGCGGGCCATGCAGGACCGGGATGACCTGGTCAGGAAGATGGTCACCGGTGCCTGCGAGGTGCTCGGATTCCGTCGGGCCGCTTTCTTCCTCTTCGAGCACGACATGCTCACTCCCCTGTTCGCCTGCGACAGGCTCGACGCCTCGTGGGGGGAGGAGTTCACCAGGGAGAAGAGGGCTTACCCCCTCTCGCCCCTCGCCGATACCCCGGAGTCCCGGGCTTTCTACGGGGCGAAGATGCTGACCGCCGGCGAGATGGGGGGCGGAAACCTGACGGTCGTCAGGCCCGACCCGGGTGCCTTCTACCTGCTGGTGCCGATCAACCCTTCGGGCTCACCGCGGGGCCTCCTCTACCTGGAGGCGGACGCCGGGCAGGAGGGGCCCGGGTTGGACCCGGAGCTAATGGAAGCATTTACCAAAACGGCCGCCATGGCCCTGGAGAACTCCAGGCTCTACCGGGAGTTGGTGGCCAAGCGCAGGGTCCTGGAACAACTCATGACCCGGGTCAACACCGCCCACGAGGAGGAGAGGGCGCGCATAGCCAGGGAGCTGCACGACTCCGTCGCCCAGTCCCTGTTGAAGATCATCTACACGGCGGGGTTCGCCCTGGACTTTCTCAAGGAAGACCCCCGCCTGGCAGTGGACGAGATCGAGGAGGTGCAACTGCGGGCCAAGGAATGCCTGCGTGAGCTGAGGGCCATCATGGCCAATCTCAGGCCCACCTCCCTGGACATCCTGGGTCTGCGCGAGACCATCATCCGCTACGCGGAGCAGTTCGAGGAAGAGTACGCCATAAGCACCAGCGTGGATCTCAAGGGGCTGGACTCGCTCCCGCCCCCGGTGGAGCTGGCCGTCTTCCGCATCCTGCAGGAGGAGCTGACCAACGTGCGCAAGCATTCTCACGCCGATTCGGTGAGCATCAGGACCGAGATCTCGGAGGGGGACCTCATACTCACCGTGGAGGACAACGGGGTGGGTTTCGACCCCGAGGCGCTGGCCGCCGAGCAGGAGAGCGGCAAGCACCTGGGCCTCATGGCCATAAGGGAACGGGCGGAACTCCTCGGCGGCGAGCTGACCATCCATTCCACCCCGGGGATGGGCACCCGCATCGTGGTGAGGATACCCACCGTCTCGGAGGTGAAGGGTTCATGAGCGCGGCGGTCGGGGACTCCATCAACGTCATGCTGGTCGACGACCACGAGGTGGTGCTGGAGGGCCTCATCCGGATACTGGAAAAGCAGGGGGGCATAAAGATCGTCAGCGTGGCGCGGAGCGCGGAGGAGGCCCTGGAAAAGATAGACAGGTTCCCGCCCGACGTGGTCATCGTTGACATCCAGCTCCCGGGCATGAACGGCATAGAGCTCATTCGGCGTATCAAGGCCAATCACCCGCAGATCGAGGCCATAACCCTGACCGTCTTCGACGACGAGCAGTTCGCCAAGCAGGCCATAAAGGCGGGAGCTATAGGTTACGTGATCAAGGATGCCGCCAAGGAGGAACTGGTGAAGGCGGTGAGGGCGGCGGCGAGGGGCGAATCGCTGATCTCCACCTCCGTGGCCCGCAAGCTCCTGGAGGAACTGAGCGAGCCGGTGGCCAGGAGGAAGAGGAGGGATGAGGAGGGGTACGAGGGGCTCTCCCAGAGGGAGATAGACGTCATCAAGCTAATGGCCCGCGGCTATAACAACCGCCAGATCGCCGACCTCCTGTTCATAAGCGAGCACACGGTGAAGGTGCACATAAGGAACATCTTCCGCAAGATAGGGGTCGCCGACCGCACCAACGCCGTGCTCTGGGCCATAGAGAGAGGGCTGGTCCTCAAGGAGAAGGAGAGCATCAAGCCCGACAAACCCCCCGTCTGAAGGCGGCCACCCTACCCGGAAGGCCAGCCACCGCCGGGTCATGGTCGTTCCCGCGGCCTCCCGGTTTGGTGTGAGCCCCGCGGTGACAACACCGGGGTTCGGGTTCAGAAGGTGAAGACGGGGCGCGGGTAAGCGGCCTGCGGCCTTTCCGGTAGCAGGGCATGGGGGGGTAGGAACACGCCCTCCAGGCGCGGGCCCACCTGGTACCTCCACGCGCCTTCTCCGAGGCGCCTGAACTCCACCTCCGCCTCCACCCCCTCCAGGGCCTCGTAGACCCCGGCGATCTTCCAGGAAAGGAGCTGGGGGAAGGGAACGCCCTCGATCTCCGCCTCCATGAGGAAGGGTTTGCGGGTGACCCTCTTGGGCTTGCCCCACCCCAGGAAGGGGAGGCTCATGAAGAAGTTGCGGTAGGCGGTCTTGAGGTTGCCCTGCCGGAAGGGCGCGTATTCTGCGGCCGCCCTGTTGCGCACGAGCTTCCCCAGGGAGGGGGGGAGCTCGCCGCTCCGGGACCCGTTTATCTCCTGAACCACCTCCTGCCAGCCCCGCACGGAGGTCACCACCAGGTGGCGGTGGGTGCCCGGGTGGTAGATGGTGCCCAGCTCGGGGTCCCAGCGCAGCTCGTAAGGGTAGGAAGGCAGGCGGCACTTCTCGCAGACCTCCAGCTCGTAATCCCGCTCCGGCCGCCTGGGCGGCCGTTCACCGGCAAGTCGAGATTTGGCCTTTCCCACCGTCTTCACCACGATGCTCCATTCCCCCTCCGAGACCCGGTTGAGGAAGAGGAGGGCCTCCACCCCGAAGAGCCCTTCCCAGAAACCCCACATGTCCCCGGCCAGGAGGTGGGGATGGTAGGGATGGCGGGCCTTGAGCTCCATCTCCTTGCCGGGATGGAGCCTGGTCACGGAGATGTTCCCGCACCCGTAGTAGGAGGCTTCCCCGAAAGCGGCCTTTATGGCTCCCTTGACCATGGGACGGTGGCGGAGGAGGAAACGGCGCAGGCCCCTCACCTGAGATGCCACCTGCTCCCGGGAGAACTCGCGGCGGCGTTCCCGGAGGGTGGGCAGGAGCTCTTCCCCCCGCAGCCTGGTCCCTTCCGCGAGGAGGGTCGATATCTCCTCCTGCTCCAGCATTATCAGCCTCTCCGAACGCCTGGCGGGAAGGTAGAGCCCGCCGTCGGCGGCCCACACCAGCTTCTGCCGGATGGAACGGGGAAAGCCGCAGAGGGAACACTTATCGTCGCCGGGCATCTTCCACCTCCTTCCCCCAAGGTTACTCGAGCCGGGATGAGGCCGCAACGGGCATCCCGGAAAGCGGCGGACCGGATAAGGTGCCGGGCCTACTGGACCCCAAAACCGGACCCCTTAGACCTGGCCGGCCCTCTTCCCTTTCCGGGAGGGAGCATGCCCCTACCCCCAACCCGGTATGGATGAAGCGCGACAAAGTCCAGCGCGGGACAAGGCACCGCTCGACGTTTCGCGGATGAACCGTCGCCGGGAGGGCGAAGGCTACGTGGGAGAGTGCCCGGGGGGAGGCCGGCCGGCGCTGGGGAAGAGGTTCCGGGGAGGGGAGGACACGCTCCTCCATGCCCGAGATGTCGGCGACAGGAAAGGCGATCCAAACGGAAAAGGCCCCGCAGGGGGAACGGGGCCTTCCGCTAATGCGGACTCCATTGGGGATTCAGGGGATACCTCAGGGATGATCGGTCGGCTGCGACTGTGCTGCGATCCTTGCTGCTGTCCTTGCTGCGACTAGGCTGCGACCGTTGCTGGGAACCTTGCGTCATGGGCGAGTTCATCAGTAGTCCGTCTGGGCTGCATCTGTATATGGGGTAGATGGCTGTCTCGGCTAGTCGGCTTCGGATGGTGCTAGGGGAATGCTACTGCGTCTGCATAAGGGGGCTGCGACTTTAAGCTCGTTGACTCGCCCACGACGTCCGTCCTTCTCTTGTTGCTCTATATCCCCGGCGTCCGCTTGGGGTCTTTATCAAGGAACCATCCAGGGAAAAAATAAGGGGTGCGGGGACCTCAACGCCATTCCCCGCAGGTAGTATTTAACAGGGACACTAATACCACGGTATTAGTCGTGGCCGGAAAGGGCTTTATGGTGTAAAAAGGAAGTTGTCGAAGAGACCCGGACGGGAGGTTCCCGGGAGTGCCGGGCGGGTGCCTGAGCCGGAAGGTGGTGGACGTGACGCAGTCGGAGAGGGAGAACCCCTGGGACAGGGCGCTGCGAGGGGTCAACCGGTTCATGCTGTCGGTGGCCGGCAAGATCCCCCTCTGGAAGTCCCTGCGCAGGGCTTTCGAGAGCGAGGGCGACGACCTGGTGGACTGGGGGCAGGCGGAGGAGATCGCCGTGCTGGTGGCCCAGTCCGAAGGCGGCACCACGCCCCCGGAAGCGGGCGTGCAGAGGGACTTCGAGGCCATGATGGAGCGCAGCCAGGAGTTGGTGAGGAGCTACACCCACCTGGAACCGGGGGAACCGGTGGGGCCCATACTGGTCCTGGACCGCCCGGACTGGGTCAGGGCCAACCTCGGCGCTTTCCAGCTTGTCTTCCAGCCGCTGGCGGCGACCTACAGCCGTACCTTGCAGAGGATGGAGGTACAGCGGGGCCGCAGGCTGAGCGCGGGGCGCAAGTTCACCAGGGGACTGCTCACCGCGCAGCTGGGCATGGTCATGGGATACCTCGCCCGCAGCGTCCTCGGCCAGTTCGACCTGGGGCTTCCGCGCATGGAGGACGGCGGCAAGCTCTACATCGTCTATCCCAACCTGCTCAAGGCGGAGGCCAGGATGAGGCTGCAGCCGGCGGATTTCAGGTTGTGGATAACCCTTCACGAGGTGACCCACGCCTTCGAGTTCGCCGCCCATCCCTGGCTGCGGGATTACCTTAAGCGCGTCATGGAGGACTATTTCCGTAGCGTCTCCCTGCGCCTGGAGGAGATGGGCCTCCGCCTCAGGCCGGAGGAGTTGCGCGACGCCCGGCGCCTGAACGAGATCATCAACCAGGGCGGCTTGATGTCCATAGTGCACACGCCCGAGCAGCGGGAGATCCTCTCGCGCATCCAGGCCTTCATGTCCCTGGTGGAAGGGTACAGCAACCTGGTCATGGACATGGTGGGCAGGGACGTCATTCCCACCTACAGGGAGATGAGCCTGGCCTTCCGGCACCGCCGCGACTCCAAGTCGGGGGCGGAGCGCCTGGTGGAGAGGATGCTGGGCTTCGACCTCAAGCTCCAGCAGTACCAGGTGGGCGAGCTCTTCTGCCGGGAGGTGGAGGAGAAGAAGGGGCTGGACTTCCTCAACCTGGCCTGGAAAAGGGAGGAAAACCTCCCCACGGCGGATGAGATACGCCACGCCTACCTGTGGATAGAGCGCATCGAGGAGAGCGAGAGCAAGAGGGTGTTGGATTACCGCATCCGGTGAAGCCCCACCGCCTCCGCGAAAGACCGGCCGACACCGCCTTCGGGACCTCCACGTGGCCGGCGGGAAGGCCCGATCCCGTCACTGTAGAGGCGTGTTGGCCAGTTCCCAAGCCGCTGCCACCACCACCCGGGCCGCCTTGCCGAGGTCCTCGCGGTTGATCCTGTCCGGGGTGTCGCTCGTCTGGTGGAAGTCGGGGTGTTCCGTGCGCCGGAACCAGGCCCAGTCGCAGGTCACGGCCGGCACGTGGTAGAGGAAGAAGGTCCCCGCCGACGAACCCGGGTCCTGGCCGCCTATCTCCAGGACCACGCCCAGCTGCGCGGCCGCTTGCTCCAGGGCCTGAACGGTGACGCGGTTCTTGCGGTAGTTCAGGTCCCAGACGTCCATGTAATCGCCCTCGCCGGCCCCCAGCCCCTCCAGGTTTATCACCCTGACCCTGGAGCGCAGGCCCCTCTCCTCCAGCGTCTCCGCGAGGGCGGAGGCGCCGAAACCGCCGCACTCCTCGGCCCCCAGCAGGGCGAAGACTATGCCGTTCCCGGGGGTTTCTTCCAGGGAGGAGAGGACGGCGGCGGCCTCCATGACCGCGCTGACCCCGGAGGCGTTATAGTCAGCCCCGGGGTAGAAGGAGCCGCTCTGGGGGTCCTTTCCCAGCCCGTCGTAGTTGGCGGTGAGTATGACCAGGTCCCCGGAGGTCCCGGGTATCATCCCCAGTATGTTCGCCGCCGTGACCGCCTGCCCCCCTGAGGGAGGGTTCTCCAGGAAGCAGCGGTCGGCGGGGACCGGGAACTCCTGGCGGTAGCCGGTGAGGCCCAGTGGCTCGGCGGGCTTGAGCCCCATCTCGCGGAAGCGCCGCTCCAGGTAATCCTCCAGGTCCGCGGTCTCGGGTGTGCCGGCGGCCCTGCCCTGGAATCCCTCCCCCGCCAGGTACTGGATGACCTCCATCATGCGGGACACGTCCACGCGCCCGGCCAGCGAGAGGAGGAAGGAGTCCTCCCCCTCGCCGGTATCGCCTCCTCCACCCCCTCCTCCGCATCCCGCGGCAGGTAGGGCGAGGCACAGGAGCCCGCAGATGGCGATGACGGCGATCGTCCTGGAGCGCACCCTACCTCCCCTTCTCCCCCGTTTTCTTCCTTCCCTTCCTGGTGTCGTTCTTCCTCTTCCTGCCGGAGGAGCGCCTTTCGCGCCTTCCCACCTTCATGCTGCCGGGTCTCTTGGCGAAACCCGCTACCCGGGAGCGGGCCGCCTTCTTCCGCCTCCAGAAGGGACGCCGCCTCTCGCCCTTTTCCGCGCCCTCGCTCTTCCTTCTCCGGAGTAAAAAGACCGCCACCCCGGCCGCCAGCAGGCACAGGACCGGTATCCCTATGGCCAGGAGGGGCGAAAAGCCCTTTCCTTCCCCGGCGACCGGTTCCCCGGTTATCTCCGCCTCCACTTCCTCCGGGGTTATCCCCAGGACTTCGAAGGCGTCCAGCGGTGGAGCCCCGCTCTCCTCCGCCGCCACGGTGGCCTTGACGTTCTGGATGTGCGATACCTCCCGGATGGTCATGAACAGTTGGGCGAGAGCCCTGACCGCCGCCTCGCGGTCCCCCGCCAGCTCCAGTATCTCCCGGGAGAGGTTGACCGAGTACTCGGTGCGGTCCTGCTTGATGGAGCTGTAGAGCATCTTGACGCCCTCGGGGATGTAGGTGACGTAGCCGGCGGCCTTTTCCTCCTCGCTGGGGCCCTTCAGGACCTCGAGGACGGCGAACTCTATCGTCTGCCCGCCCGCGGCGATCTCCCGGGAGACGGGCGCCAGCACCCCGTCCAGGTAAAAATAGACGTTGCCCGTGGTCTGCGCCAACTCGCCGCTGGGGGGTTGCTCTTCCTGGGCGTGGGCCGCGCTCGCGTAGAGGAAAAGGAGACAGGACGCCACTACCAGGGCGAGCGTGACTCGGAACAGGGTTCGGACCGGGAGCCTTGCTGTCACCTCTCATCACCTCCGTTCCGCTCCATTTTATTGATGCCTTCCCAGCGGGGGCAAGCGCGCGCATGGGCCACTCCGCATCGCGCCCGCTGGCCGGGGTGGGCGGTTTATGGGGCTGTTCAAGGCTTGCAGGGGAAATCCCGCCTGGTCGAGGAGGACCGTGCCCTCGTGTTCCCGTCCTCTTTCCTGCCGGGCGAAAAGACGATGTCGCCCCGGCGGGTAGCGGCGCGCGGTAAGCGTGGCTTCACGGGCATTCTTGCCCGGCCGGATGCCCAAGAGGCGCGGGGTTCCGGGGAAGCCGCACGAAAGGTGCCGCGGGGAGACCGCGGGGTAGGTTATGCATTATCATAAGTGATACTCGAGGAGTGTCCACTACGGGGAGAGACATGACCGGTGAAACGCCCTACGGAAGGGAGCACTACCAGCGTTACAAGGCCCTGGAGATAAAGCCTTTCTCCATGCACTGGTGGTCGAACCGCTATTTCCTCAAGCTGGTACGCAGGCACGTGCCCCATGGGCGCCTGCTGGAAATAGGCTGCGGCACGGGGTTCTTCCTCGCCCGGCTTGGCAGGCATTACGAGGTCTGCGGAATCGATATCTCTCCCTTCGCCCTGGAGCTCGCCCGCAAAAACTGCCCGGGGGCGGACATCCGCTGCATGAAGGCGGAGGAGGTGGACGGGTTCCCCCCGCAGTATTTCGACGTCATCGTGGCCAGGCACGTGCTGGAGCATATCCGCGAGCCGGGAGAGGTGCTGAGGAAGTGCGGGCGGGCGCTCCGCCCGGGAGGGCTGCTCCTCATCGTGGTGCCTCATACCGACTCGTTTTCCAGAAGATGGAAGGGCGAGCGATGGTATGGCTACCGCGATGACACCCACGTATCCTTGCTTACCAGCGGGGAATGGTTGCAGTTGATCAGGCAGGCGGGGTTCGAGGTGCGCAAGGCTTTCGCGGACGGGCTTTGGGACGCTCCTTACGTACCGTTCCTGCCCGAATGGCTGCAGAAGTGCATCTTCGGTTCCCTGGGCGGTATCCAGGCCCTGTTGACCCTGGCCGTGGTGCCTGTCCCTCTGGGCGAGGCGCTGGTCGTGCTGGCCGAGAGGCGGGCAGACAGGGGACGCGACGGGGTGCTCGTACGGCGTGAAAAAGGGCAGGAAGCGGAAAGGGACGGGTGAGGTATGGGCAGGTTGAGCGTGGCCCTCATAGCCAATTCCATACCCGACTCCGAGACCATGGCCGGCGGCTACCGCATCGCCATCGAGTGCGCCAGGCGCTGGTTGGAGTGGGGCCACAAGGTGGTTTTCTTCACCAACCCCCTGGGCGAGGGAATGATCTCCCGCTACATACCGCGGGATGAGCTCGATATGGTCATCTCGCCACTTCCCGGAAGTACCGGAAACCGCGCCTCGCGTTCCCTGGCCGCCGCCGTGCCCTTCCATGCGCTCATGTCCTGGCGCGGGCTTTCCGCGGCTGGAAAAGTGAGGCTTCCCGAGGGCACCGTCGTCTATTCGGTGACGCCCTTCTGGCCGGACGTTTTCCCGGGGTTTTTCCTGCGCAAGCGCGTACGGGATTCCCGCTGGCTGGTGGCCATGAGCATGTACGCTCCTCCTCCCCTGAGGGGATGGAGGGTATACGGAGGGAGCGGGTATCTCCCCGAGATGAGGGCTCTGGCGCTGTTTCTCAACCAGGTGGTGGCCTATCCCCTGGTGAAGAGAAGGGCCGACGGCATATACGTGAACAACGAGCTGGACCGCGAGCGGGCCGTCCGGGACGGGTTTGTCCCGGAACGGGTGGAAGTGATCGGCATGGGGGTGGACAGTTCCCTGACCAGATCGGTCCCCGAGCCTTCGGAAAAGACTTACGACGCCGTTTTCATAGGAAGGCTGCACCCCCAGAAGGGCGTCCTGGAGCTGGTGGACATCTGGAAGGCTTACTGCGAACTCCGCCCGGGGGCGAAGCTGGCGGTCATAGGAAACGGACCCCTGGAGGAAAAAGTGCGGGAGAAGGTCCGTAAATACGGACTGGAAAGGGAGATCGAGCTCAAGGGCTTCATGGATGGCGTGGAGAAGGCGACCGTTCTCAAGTCCAGCCGGGTCGCCGTACACCCTTCCCTTTACGACAGTGGCGGCATGGCCGCCCTGGAGGCCATGAGCTGCGGATTGCCGGGCGTCAGTTTCGACCTGCCCGACCTGGCCGTTTACTACCCGCAGGGGATGATCAAGACGCCTTGTTACGACACGCGGGCCTTTGCCCGCAACATCGAGAGGCTGGTGAGGGACGAAGACCTCTATCGCCGCTTGCAGGTCGAGGCCCTGGAGTGGGCAAGCCGCTGGGACTGGGACGGCGTGGCGAGACGGTTGCTCCACTTGATGGAAAACCTGTGCCGGGTTTGATCCCTTCCCCTTGGCCACGATGATGCGAAAGGGCACGGCCGGGATACCTCGAGCGAGGCGCCTTCTTCCCGCAGCACCCAAGTCGATGGCGGGGTCATGGCCGGCCAAGGAAGGTCGGGCAAGGGATGCCGCACGCCGGTAGGTCCCCACATCTCGGCCCCTTTTTGTTTTCCGTTCCCGGTTGATAACATGTTGGTCGAGCCAGGCCTTGACGAACGGAGTGATCCGCTGATGGGGAAGATGAACCTGGGGCGATGCAAAGGTCTTATACGCGGCACCCGCGTGGACGCGGCGGTCATCTTGCTGGCAGGCCTTCTACCCCTGTTCTGGTTCAGGGGATCTCTCATCGCCGGCATGGATCTTCCCTGGCCATTGTCGTCTCCTTCGTACCTCGTCAGGTCCGCGGCATCCACCTGGAATCCCGCCTTGTGCCTGGGGACGGCCGACGTCTCCTTCCGCTCCGCCCTGTATTTCGTGATCTCCCTGGGACTGCACAAGCTGGGCTTTTCCTTGCTGGCAACGGAGAAGTTCTGGTTCGTCTTCTGGTTTGCGGGCGCCGGCCTTTCCATGTATTTCCTGATACGCGCGTTGGTGCCGGGGAACCGCCTGGCGGCGCTGGGCGGGGCGCTCTTTTACATGTTCAATCCGTACGTGATGGTCGTGCGGCTGTACGAGCTGAACCTCTGGTTGTTCTTCTATGCCCTGGCGCCGGCCGTCCTGGCCCTGTTCGCCACCTCCATACGTACCGGCCGCAAGCTGCATGTGGCCGGTTTCCTGCTGGCCTCGCTGCTCGTGACCATGAGCTACGCCAACCTGGGCTCGGTGATCATGCTGGCCATGTTGCTGGGCGGGTACCTCGTGGTTTACCTGGTGCAGAACAGGCGGTCCCGCGAGAGGATGAAGAGGGCGTTAGGGTGCGCGTCAGTCCTGGCCGTGTTGTGGCT
>Ga0207433_10014689_pt1 | contig 11291 bp, 11 predicted proteins | sample YelNatPaOPGAMG01_FD_187559 | JGI IMG/M metagenome (GOLD analysis project Ga0207433, IMG submission 187559) | Hot spring thermophilic microbial communities from Obsidian Pool, Yellowstone National Park, USA - OP-RAMG-01 (SPAdes) (version 3) | ecosystem: Environmental > Aquatic > Thermal springs...
CTTTGTCTTAGGGGTCGAGTTTCAGAGGATTTTAGAATGTAAGGCATGTTTGTTAAAAATTCTGGTGTTAGAAAAAATGTTAGATTCTAAGTTTCTTTTCCTCGGGTTTTGTTAATTTTCTGAGGGTTGATGATGGTGCAAGTAAGTCTGGGCAAATTCTGTAGTTCCGGGGAAGCACCACTTGACTTGGAGAAAATTACATTGAAAGATGTTATCAAAATGCTTAAAGATGGACGTTTTGAAAAGTATTTTGACCGCAATAAAATAATTGGGTATTTGCAACATATTGCCCAAAATTTTGGGAGATACTATGGACGTGAATTTTGTCCCAGGTGCGGTAGCACTAACGTGAGAAATATACCTAACTACGAGGGAGTTAAGTCATACTTTTATTGTAAGGAATGCGGCAAAAACTTCAAGCATAAGACATTTATAAGAACACACTTTGACGATTGGGTTATATCCGCGACGATCAGAGGTGTTTTCGCTGGCAAGTTTATGAGCCAGATCTGTGTAGATATTTTAAATGAAAGAAAGGACATGGGTAAGGCTAATTTTCAAATCTTTAAAGGAAAGATGCCTGATGAAAAAACCCTATATGATATAACAGATAGAGCGGCGACGAAGTTTCTAGACATTAACGATTTTATAATACTTTTACTTGGCGGATTAAATTGTTCTCGCTTAATGTGCGATGATGCCTTTTCACGAAGGTGGAGACAGAAAAGGAAAGTAAAGCAGAAAACTATCAACGGAGAGTTATTCAACACTAAGATTAGACGCCGCAAAAGGTCCTATTACTATGCCATTATAGTTTTTGACCCAGATGGAAGATTCATAGTAGCACATTATGCATCAGATAAGCGGGATAGAGAGTCCTTTGGAGTAGCGTTTGGATTAGCCATAGAGAAACTTGAGAGTATTCCGGAACGTGTCAAGGGAGATAAACTGAAAGCCATGGTTCAAGCGGCAGAAAAGTACCTTCCAAAAAGCCGAGTCAAGCATGAATTTGAAAAACTAAGGCCATTTGAAAAGAAAGAGCTTTGCAAAATCGAACGTTGCATCCAAAGACTCAGGAAAACTGTAGGCAAGAGAAGAAGGTATGGCTCCCTCAAAGTTCTACGCAACTATCTGACCATCGCCGTTATCGGAACGAACTATCTAACTCCAATGAAGGTATTGGGGGAAAAGACTCCCGCGCAAACTGTTGGCATACCTTACCCATTTTATGAGAAAGGAGACTGGAACACGTTCCTTGAATGGGTCAGAATAATAGATGGGCTACTCCCACAGATCTTAAAGGTGGGACTTAAAAGGATACCAGGCACATTGCTTAGGCCCATAATATCTACACATTAGACATTATTTAAATGAAATTTTCACACATCTGTTATTTAAGAACATAAGGATGTTAAAACTCTATTAGCCCATGTTCGATTTTGCTTTTTTGACCATATCCAGCCAATTTAACTTATCAGCTACCAGACCAGCTGCTTCTGCAGGCGTTTTTCCATTTAACGCCCTATGTCCTTTCAAGAAGTTATAGAATATTTGAAAGCCATCCAAAAAGGTATTAGCAGTTTCTTGGCTTTGAAAGTTATTTATTGTGTTATACCGCTGTTTTAACGTTCTGAAAAAGCGTTCCATTTTGTTGTTGGTTAATGGCGTTGATATGCCCGCCTGTATGTGTATTAGTGGATCAACTCCGCCTAATATTTCATTAATAGCACTTGCATATTGCGGTGCGCTATCTGTTACAACTTCTAAAGGCTTGTCTGCACTTTTAGCTAAGCCTTGTTCCAAAAATTTTGACACTTCTTTTGCGTCTTTGCTACTGCTTATATGTTTCGCTATCAAAAGTCTTGTCTCTCCGTCAAGCATCCCCCAGATCGTTAAATGTCTACCCTTTACTCTGACAACGGTGTCGTCAGCATGTAATCTTCCACATGCTTTTACGTTAAGATGGTTTAGGTATTCGTTCACTATGGAGACGTAACGCTTTATCCAACCATAGATTGTTCCATGACTTACTGAGATTCTGTAGGCAGATTCCAAGTGTTCCGCTATCTGCCTTAGACTTAAACCCCTATAATAAAGGTCTAACGAGATAAGTATCGCTATTGCTTGCCCGTGCATACCTTCAAACCCTGTATTGGACATGAACCCTTTGTTGCACCTATTGCAGTAATAGCGTTGTTTCAAACCGCTCCTGCTTTCGCTAAAACCATCCTTAATTACCATGTTATCTAATCCGCAGTCTGGACATTTTTCTCGATTGCCAAGCTTCTGTACTCCAGCTTGTATATCTCTAAGTGTAAGGAAATAGCACACGGCGTAGATGTGCTTGCATTTTCTCCGTTTACGTATAAAGTCCTGACAGGTGCAAATCCAGCGCTTTCTTTCCCAGCAAACTCTATAAATGTCATTAGTATTTTCAGATAGCACTTCAAATTCTGTTGAGCTGATTTGCCTGACTTGTCCTTTTATCGCTAGCGCTATACCCTTGTTCTCTCGCTTCTCATACATTCCCATCACCTTGAAAATTGGGACTGCTTGTTTCATTTATGCGACGCATGGGCTCCCCATGTAACTGCAGAGTAGAAATTCCCAATTTTTCAATAATAGCCTGCAAAATTGACGGCAATGTCTCAATCAAAGCTTTTGAAAAATCCTTAAACATCCCTTCCAACTCTTCTTGTTTAGGTCGGTGGCAACGTTCTCGCTCGTGTTGACAAGGCTGAAGATGCTGAGCTGAGAGTAGCCTGATACCTCTTAAACAGAGCATTCTGATAAATTCGGTAAGAAGTGGCTTGACCTCGTGAACATCAAAAACTAACACTTGACGTCTTCTTATTCTCCAGACAATTATCGTATCACTTCTTGAATCCATGAGATACCTAAAAATCTGGGTGAGCGACAATGAATTCCCAGTCTTAACCTCCACCAGGAGTTCCTTGACAGAGTTTTTCAAATTCAGTCCATAGTTTGTCACAGTGATTAAGACGTCAATTTTCCCATATTCTAATTCTGCCTCTGTTGATATAAGAACTTTATAGCCCATCTGATTGAGAACGCGATAAAGCTCTTCAACCAGAACATTAACTGCAAGTCTATGACACTCTTTGTATAAAGAGTCTACATCGACACTTGTTCGCGCGAGTCTTTCGGTTATGCATGTGAGACAGGGTGATTTGGCGATAGCCTCAAGGATTGTGCTTTTACGTGGTTTTCCGCTTAACTGATGCAGGTTGTAGCGTGATGCTATTTCCAAACATATATGCTCAAATGATGTACTGATTTCCTCAAAGCTACCATTACTTTTTAAAGCTGAAAACTTTAGTTTCGTTATGTCTGGTGAATCGTTCATGTTCGAACTATACACTCTCTTAATATTGTGCATATATGCACAATATTAACCGACAGAGAAGTATTTAAACCTTTTTAAACAATATTGCTTAACAGTGCTGTAAATGAACCAAAATATTGAAGGAAAAATTCTGAAGTGCCTTGAAATGGAGTTCCCTAAGGATTTGTCAATAGAAGAGATTGCCGCTAAAATTGGAGTTCATCGCAATACTGTTTCGAAGTATATTTGGGGGTTGGAGAAGGAGGGAAAAGTTAGGATTTCAAGAAAGATTGGTAGGGCTAAGATGTATATCGCTGTTAGAAAGTGATCAAGATAGCAGATTTTTAATCTAACCATATAAAAAGACCTGAATTTAACTAAAGTAGACTTAGAGTTTTATTCATAGTCAACTATGCTTTGAAGTAAATCATAAAAGATCCTTTTAAAGTTAGACGGAAACAAGTCGCTAACTTTTAGCTTTGTTTCAAATGATAACGGTTCAAAGTTTTGTATTAAAATAACATTTTCGCTATTCCAAAGTCCACTTCTCCTAATTTTATCTCCTCTTGAGTATGAATACGATCCCAACCAGTCCTTAATATCAAGTTCTTTTTTCCAGATTTTATACTGGTAATAAGTTGAGAATGCCGCTGTTAAGATCCTCTCATACTTTTTTAATTTACTATAACCAATCGAGAATGCTTTAAAAGTTAGAACTTCTGAAAAGTATTTTGAGATTGCACTTTCAAGAGGGCCTCCTGAATTCTGCCTTTTATAATTTTTCTTGGTTCCATAAACGATTTTTGGTTTATCACCTGCACGTTCCAGTAATGCCCATCCAACGTTCTCTCTAAAAACACTTGCTATAATGTTTCCTTTGTAATGTTCATTTATTCTTTTAATGAAATTGTTAGGTTTCTCGTTTATGCCTATTCGAACGATTCTATCAAATTCTTTGTCGTCTATTAGAATTTTCTGCCCTTTTTCAAAAAAGAAATAAATTCCGTTAAGCGGAAGCGTATTGTTTGGTCCTTTAAAGAGCATCCCCTTAGAAGAAATCATCTTATAAATTTCTTGAACGAACTGGAATATTTCATCAAGCATACTTATCCCACCAGTTCATTTCCTAATAAGAAAGAAAAGATAAGAATTTTATAAAATCGTCATTGCATTTATTCACTTTTATTTGCTTTGGTTTAAAGTCTTCAGCAACAAATTCAATTTTTTGATACGGACTAAAAAGCTAAGAGAGCAAATATTTCAGGTTAACTATTACAATGATTATTTAATAGAGTTGAGCAAAAATGGTGAAACCGTCCTTTGAAATTATTTGGAAAAGAATTATAGACCATGAAGGCGAAACATTTCATACAAAAACTGGATTGCCTTTCAAATACAAAATTATAAATGCTTTCACTGTTATTCCTAATAGAACAGGTTATCCGTTGCATAGGTCAAACTTCGAAAAAGCCTATAGATTAGCGCCACTCAAAGGTCCGGGCGAAATTAACGAAATTGTCCGAGGGCCAGCTTATGTATGGGCTGTTCTGCATGATCCACGCATACGACAGAGAGATTATTAAACGAAGTTTTCTTTTTTCTTTCTGTTCTGCAACTCCATGACACTTTTATGCTTGAATCTTTATTCCACATGCATAGTTTTTAAAATCTGAAGTTGATATCATGAAAACCGATGAACAAATAACTGGAAGAACTACAATGCAAATGAAGTTTCCATGCGATGCATGTGGAAAACTTATTTGTTTTTCCTTTTGTAATAAATTTGAGGAATATGCTAAAATTTACACTAAAAGCGCAAAGGTTAAAAGAAAAGTCAAGATCAAGCAAGAGATTGATATGGATTGTCCATGGAGCGGTGTCAATGGGTGCGAGTTGCGTTCCGGCAAAACTTGCAGCGTTAAAACTAATAAGTGTACATATGTAGAAAGGGTGTTAAACATTCTTACAAAAGAGTTTGGAGTAAAAGCGAGGAAGCTCTTGTCATTAAGGCACATAGAACCGCTGCAAGCGTTTATTTCTGGGAACTGCCATTGACAGTCGCCGGTTTTGACCAGAAGACCGTCAAAACCAAAATAGGTTACGCTCTTATGCAAAGATGTTGAGAAACAGAAAACTGTCCTTATAAACCACTGCTTCCTGAACAACAAAATACTGACCAGTAGACCATCGTGGAGACAACTTCTTACATGCTTTTAAAAAGTGGTCTAATAAATGCAGCATAATAGGAATTTTATCAGCCAGTTTATCTTTCGTCATATTCTGTTGGATCAGTCACGCCTGCCTCAATGAACGCCTTTTTTCGATTTATACAGGATTCGCACCTTCCGCAGTGATATGAACCATTAAGATAACATGACCAAGTAAGATGATAGGGCACACCAAGTTCTACGCCTATCCTAATTACTTCAGACTTCGCGATAGCGCTAAATGGAGCTTCAATAGTTATTTCTCTATTAGTTCCCATGGCAGCAGCTTTCTCAAAGGCCTTATAGAATTCCCTTCTGCAATCTGGATAAAAGAGCTCATCCGAACCTTGCGCACCATAAAAAATTCTATTTGCATTTATCGATACGGCATAGGCAACTGCTACTGAAAGAAAAATGGCATTTCTAAAGGGCACAATTATGGGTAGGCTAAATTCTGATGTCATAGCAATATGATCGTCGCACAGTGATGTAACGCCAGTAAAAATTTCCTTTAAGGTCGAAAGATCTATTAGCTTAATAGGGACGTTCAACTCCTTTGCTATTTTAAAGGCACATTCGATTTCCCGTGTTGCTATTTGACCATATTTAAAAGTGATTGCGTGAACTTCATATCCCTGTTTTTTTGCCCAATACGCTACGGTTGCGGAATCAGGTCCTCCGCTGAGCACAACGATGCATTTCTCTGCGACCATTTTATCACCATCTAAATCTAATTTCGATCAGTTTGAAAATAAATGCCCCAATCAAGCAGATTGTTTGTTCACTGATAAATAGATAAGGCAATGTTGCAAGTATTGGCAAGTTGAATAACTGATTCAGCATCCAGCTGACACTTATCGCTATAACAGTTGCGATGACGCTACCAGCAACAAAGTAGTTGTGCTTAAGTTCTCTAGCGATTAGATACCCCAATAAGCCTGCAAGGAAACTCATAAATGGCATAAAAATGAGCTCATATGGGCCTGCAAATGGACTGAAAAGGTTTCCAACGACTACTCCTATGGAATAGCCTATTGCAAGTATCCATTTTTTAGCGATCCATGGTCTTAGTATACCAGCAATTCGAAATTGCAACGCATAAAAAGATATTGGTGCGAACAAATAGACCAAAAGCGCGTACAGAGATGCAAAAATTGCTACTAGCGATAAATCTTTGCTTTTTATTTCCACATTTTCACCTCCCTACTCCGGGGTTTGTAAGGCGGAACGGGTGGGAGGTCCCACTCACCCGCCTCTATTTGAGTTTAAACCCTGACCTAAGCTTATAAGCTTTTAGATGTCAAATTACTTTGATGGGGTAATTAAATGAACAGTATAACGTTAGCGAAGCCCCCTTTTGAAAAATATCTTGTAAAATGTATTCAAGAGGCAGAGAATCAACTGCTTTTGATGTGCCCATTTATCAAGATAGATGTTGTAAATGTAATGTTAACTAACTTAAGGAATAATGTTAAAATATCAACAATTACAAGACTAGAGAATATAGACATATTAAGAGGTTTCGTAGATCTTCAGGCTATCAAAGAACTGTAAGCATATGGAGAAGTAAGAAAAAATTCACGAGTTCATGCAAAATTATTAATTTCTGATGACAAACTTGCCTTGATTTCTTCAGCCAATCTATCTCTGACTGGAATTTATTACAACATAGAATATGGCGTTTTACTTAGTAACAAATCATTAGTTTCTAATGTAACGTCCTTCTTTTATGATGTTTGGAACGATTCTTACACTACCACGATTACTATGAGCGATATTAAAGTTCTTCAAGAACTTGTAAATAGCGAATATTATTTAGCAGAAAAATTTGAGGAGTTTCTTTTACAGGATGTCCCTAAAACTTCGCAAGGCAGAAAATTTGGTGCTCTTCTTCAAGAGTATATTAATTCAGTTAAGGAAGAACAGGAAAAAGAATTAGTTTTTGAGATTGTAAAATATTGGTTGCAGAAAGATACTCAACCAGGTAAAATTGTCAAACTACTTGTTTCCCGGAAAAATGTATGGATATCTTCACAAGATATCTCAAATATTTTCAAAGAGATAAAAGATCCAGCTACAGTGCTTTATGATTTAGCCCAAAGAGGAAGTAAAGAGTATTATTTAAGAACCCCTCGATACTATCCGAAAAGATTTCTAATGAAACCCATCATAGAATATAATAAAAATAAGGGCTATAGGATCAGACCACAGTTTTTTGATATTGTGTCACAGACTGTAAGAATATTTAACCACAGCCACTTTTCTTAATTTGCGAATATTCTTGCTCTAGGCAGCTTAAAAGATCTGACAATGTTCTGAATCTAAGACTTATATCCTTAAACTTGTACATCCTAACGCGCCTTCCAACACGCCCAGTTGTGATGTATGACTCCACGATCCCTGCACTTTCTAATTCTTTCAGTTTCTTCCACATTGTGGATTTAGGTAATTTTAGCTTTTGTGCCAGAGCGTCAGAATAAAGATCCGATTTCTTAACTTCCAAAAGTATCTTTACACACGCATTATCAGATACCAACTTCAAAATTAATTTCAATTTATCTAAAGGAATGCCCATTGCACGCCCACATTTCGCCTGTTATAAATAGGTAATGTTTCACTTTCTAAATAAAAATTTATAAGCAACTTGTGTCTATAATTTTTGGATTCAAAAAATGTAGACAAGAGTGATGAAGTATGTTAGTAGCTGAGGTAGTTAAGAGAAACCCTTTTAGCCCAAGTCCCAGAGGATACGTCACCGACGCTGAACAACTAGTTGGCAGGGAGGAAGTAATCGTCGAATTTTGGGAAGCAATAACCCGTGCCTGCGCAAACAAATTTATTCCAATAATAATTCGGGCGCCCTATGGAGGTGGAAAAACCACATTTCTACGATGGGTTAAAAAAATGTTAGATGATAAGGATAAACTTCCTAGGCACATGATACCAAAAAACATATTAGTAGTGTACACAAGATTGCCACACCCCTCAATCAGAACCATAACAACAACTTTTTTAGACGCAGTAAAACTTCAACTAGAAAAAGATAAGCTAACTAGGTTTCGCCAATGCCTAAAAATGACTAATCAAAATTTACACACGAAAAAAATTCAAACTGAAAACACTTTTAATATTTTATTATACAATAACTGCCTTGATACACTCTATACTTTTGGTATGGATGTTATCGTCCATATAATTGATGAATTTGAAGCAATATCGGAAATTTCAAGTGAAGAATGTAGAGGTTTCTTACATGAGTTTAGAGATTTTGTTGACGAAATTGGCGAGCGCCCCCTAGTCTTAGTACTAGGTTGTACTGATGAAGCCTACAGACTAATGGAGGAAATTCACCCCGCTTTGCTCTCAAGAGTTCCCGAAGAATTTCGAAAGAAAGTTGATAACCAGCTTAGCTTCACGCTTGAAAACACGTTAGACTTTGTTGCTTCACGGTTGGAAACAGTTCGAGAAACAAACCCAGATCTTACGAATCCATACTATCCATTTGAACGAGATGCAATAGAACTGCTCTATGAAAAAACTGGTGGAAATATAAGAATAGTTGAGCAAGCATGTTACTTTGCGCTTGAAAGCGCTACAAGAGAAAACAAACGAATAGACCAAAGAGCAGTAATGGAAGCTATACACCAAGTTATTTCACAAAAAAGTGGTTCAGAACGAAGTGAGGAAGTGTACACTCTTATAGATGACCCTAAAGTAAGAGATGAATTAACCGCATCAATAAGAAAAGGCGACCCTGAAAAATTAAAAGACCTTCTTTACGAAGGCTTAAAAATTTTCTTGGCAAAACAGAATTTTGACTATCAATTTGAACGAAATGATGATTCCATAGGTGACAGAGCTGGAATAGCAAGAATAAATACTCATGCATACCGAACAATACCCATCGAAATTGCATTCTTACCGACAACCATCCCTAAAGAATTCGGACACAGCGACATAGTAGACCTAGAAAAACTAAGGGAGAATACAAATGTTGGACTGGGTATCCTTTTAAGGATAACACAAAATGAAAAAGCCACAGAACTTCGAAACGAAAACATCGTTGACGTTTCCATACCCTGGGAGATCTTTAAGGAATTCTGCGTTTTACCTTATGTTTCGCATTTGGACGCAGAAAAAATCAGCAGGAAGTTGGAAGACGAGTTAAAAATTATAACGTTTGTTACCAAATGGATCCGTAATAAAATGGAGAGCGGGCAAATAATAGGTGAGAGATTTCGCCAACATGAGATCAGTGTCTACTTATTACTTTGGCGCCTTGGCGAATCTTTTCATACAATAGACAAGGTCTACAAGTTTTCAAGACAGCGAAATCGGAAATACTCAAAAGTCACGTTAATGGCACGCTTGAACACTTTAGAGGAGAAAGGACTAGTTATAAAAAGGGACGAGTCCGTTAAATGGACAATATCTCCTCTCATAAAGAACATATACCAAATAATTAACCAGAAATTTAAAGGCGACCCGGTAACTCCGATGGACTTAAAGTTATTCTTTATGGGAGGAAGCATCGAAACTCTGCAAAAATATTTACAACTAATGGTCGAAATCGGAATTCTCGATACTATAAGGGTAGGTCGCCATGTGGCATACAAACCTAGAAAACTCGACGAAGTATTTCAACAAGCAACACAAAAACAACATGAGATCGAAGAAAGGTTGCCCAATATATCAAAATTGCCCAATCCGATTCGTATAGAAATCGAGGAAAAAAGATCATGGCTCCAAGATTCCTTAAAAAATGCTCAAAGTGCCATGAATGCCAAAGACGAACCACATGCACTAACTAATTTATTCCGCGCAAAGATACTCTTAGATGAAATTCAAAAGCTGGAAGATGAACTTAACAACGAATCCATAATCATCGAAAAAGAACATGAAATGATGACGCGAAGAATCGAAAATATACTGGGGCGTATTGAAACTTGTAAGAGGCTCGGCATTGATGTCTCGGCATACTTATCTAATTTGGAATACATAAAAAGAGATTCCATAAAAGTATATGAAAACGACTTTAAAGTTCAAGGTAAAACGAATTCAGTGATTGAAACCTTGAACCAGTTAAGCTCACAATTAGGCGAAATTGACGACAGTTTATCTCGAATATTAGACCTTTACGACAAACTTATGGAAAACCTTAAAAGATGTAAGCATTTGCTCAAGTCGATTAGTGTTGTATGTAAAAAAACAAAACTTTCTCAAAATACTTTGGACGAAAATATAACGCAATTGCATAACCTGCTATTGGAGGCGGAAAAAGCGTTGGAAAAAAGAGAATTTGCTAAGGCAGAATTTCTTTTCCTTAAAATACTTCAAAACGACATAATACGACAAACGTTGTTCGAATTAAACATGAAATTCTCAGAAATATGTGCGGACATGACACAAGTAAAAGAGATAGCTACCATCGCCTCAAGAATCAACCCCGGAACTAATATCCTTCTTAATATCCAAGACATGGAAGTACTAATTCAAGAAACGAAAAACCTTCTGGAGCAATACAACCTCGAAGGTGCCATAAATCACATTGAAAAAATAACGAATAACGTTGAAAGACTTCGGAATGATTCCATGAATGCTTTAATTGAGTGGTTTTATTCGGTTCTTCCTAAAGACTTCTCGCCAACAACACCATATGAGTTATCAAGAACATTCGGAATACCCTTTGAAACGGTTTTACAGGCATCGTATATCCTTCTTAAAAATAATAAACTTGG
>Ga0207433_10014699_pt1 | contig 11288 bp, 19 predicted proteins | sample YelNatPaOPGAMG01_FD_187559 | JGI IMG/M metagenome (GOLD analysis project Ga0207433, IMG submission 187559) | Hot spring thermophilic microbial communities from Obsidian Pool, Yellowstone National Park, USA - OP-RAMG-01 (SPAdes) (version 3) | ecosystem: Environmental > Aquatic > Thermal springs...
CTTGACACCAGCTTGTTCTAGTTTTGTCTTAATTTTTTCTGAAACTCTCCTATTGTATACTACTTCTGGAACGCCAGAAGCACTAATACATCCTGGATCTTTTCCTAGTTGGTGTCCGACGTCAATAGCTACGAGCGCGAAAGAACTAGTGCAGAGAAGGCAAAGCACCGGGATACAAACTAGTATTTTAGTTGTCATTTTCTTTTCTTTCTTGGAGTAAGGGAAATTTTCCCGTACAAGCTAGATAGAATCTTGAAAAGTTTAGCTTCTTTCCTATTGCGGATCGCATAGTCAAGAATTGTTTTTCTTATTCTTTCTAAATCAAGGATTTCTTCGTTGCTGTGCATCTTTTTTACTCCGTATTTTTGACACTTTTTGCTTCAGCTTCCGAAACTGGCTTTTCCACTTTTCTTCTTCGGATATTAAATTCCGTGCCAGCTTCCGAACCCGACTTTTCCACTTCTTTTCTTCTTCGATATTAAATTCCGCACCAGTTTTTATTTTGCCATCTTCTAGGTCTAGAAACACTTCTCTCTCAACTCTTTCTAGAGTATCCATATTAGACTTAACTTCGAACTGCGAAAAAGTGTTATCCCATGAAATATTTTGGCACGTAGAGATCATAACCATAACATCATGACTTCCTTTGTAAATGAAAGTAGTGTAATTTGGAGTCCACGGGAAGATTACGTTTATTTCAGAGAACTTATTGTCTTCTATAAACTTCATTACTTTTTCTTTTGAGAAATGATCTTCTGTATGAAGAAACTTAAATTCTTCGTAAAATTTTTTCGCGAGAAGTTCGAGAGCTTGTATAGTAGTGAGTCCTCTTAAGACAAAACTTTGCGAAGAACTATTCGTCACAAAGTCAACTTTTATTTTCAATTGTTGTCCTCCCTTTTGCTACTTCTCAAGTTTCTTGCAGCAGTAATTTGTCGAGTTCTTTAGCTAAGTCCGTGGCTATCTCACATACGATAGCCATCGATTCTTCTTCGTCACTCGAAACACAGTTAACAATTTTCTGTAATCTTTTATTCTCTGTAATTATATCGAAGATCTTTATTCTAGTTTTGTTTTGCAGCTCCTGTGCTTTGCTTTCCATTTTTCCTTCTCCTCTCTTAAGCATATTTTCGAGAGTGAGGTATTGGCAGGTAGTTTTTTAGTCTAACCTGCCAATATCCTTATGTCATTTGCCATGCTTAGTGTCCAGTTCATTTACCAACTCTTGTGAAGCTCGAAGTATCTCTTTTTCTTCCACTACTCCAGTTAAATCGAGCCCTCTTAAGATAGCAATCTTGATGAGTTCTCGCCTGAGGAACGACATCTCTTTATAGTATATTCTAGCTAGAACCCATCCCAATGCACAGAAAATGAGAAAAACGTACGCTAAAACACTCATTTTTCAGCTCCTTTTTGTGCCACACAAAATGTTCCTGTATCTGGGCAGAGCTTAGAAGATGGCGAACGGACATTGGTTTGGCTCTTCTTGAAGTAGAGACCTGGTCCTTGCAAAGACTTCACTATTCCAGGCAGATCTTATTGTGCTATTAGTTAGAGGAATTGCGGTATCGTTTCCTGCAAACGAACAAGGCTTTAACTTCATATCTGGAGTTATGTAAGCTGACATTCTGGCGGCTTCGCACGTATCGATACACTGCATCTGCTTCTCACTAAAACATTTTGCCTCCGTCAGTATAGAACATACAAGACATGAATCCAAACCTACAGAAAAAGAACATTTTGCATTTACTAGTGCCGCCGCAAATTCTTTTACTTGGTCTTTGCTAAGGCAGTTGCTTTTTAAGCTTACACCTCTTCCAACGGGCTTAAAGAGTAGGAATATTACTGCGTTAAGGTTGTCTATGTCCACATTGCTATTCCATACGTCTTCACCATTTAGCAGTCTTATTGCTTTCTGGAGGCTTGCTGAAGACAAAACCATGTGGATATTTGTCTTGATCTTAGCTTGTTGAAGTATCCGGATTGCACTATATGTAAATTCTTTTCCATAGTCACTAACCGCTACTGCACCCACATACTCTTTAGAAATACAGGCATGTTTTTCGCTGAAGTCTCTGCCAGAGGTAGTGTAGTTTGGGATAACACCTTTTTCTCGAGTGTACTTAAGGATTTCTTCGAAATCAGCATGTTGGTCTGGGTCACCCCTACCACCTAAAGCCACTTGAGTTACGTAGGGTGAAGATTCGTCAATGATTTTTTTATACTTTTCTAAAGACATATTTTCTTGTCTTTCTTCACCCTGGTAGCAGAACGAGCAGTTTCCTTTACACTCTCCCATGATTCCTATATCCAGAAGAGAAGGGAATTCGAGAGAGAAGGGGTCGTCGTAACCGTTAATTCCGGTTCTAATCTCTAGACCACTTCTCTCATCGAAGATAATTGCATAGCTTTTCGTTCGTATTATCTTCATTAACAGCTTACCTCAGAAACTCGTGAAAAGACCATTTCCACGATTTACTTTCGCCACCCTCTCTCAAGACGTAGTCATAGACGTGACCAACTATCGTTCCATCTTCGTCACCAAAGACGCAAATTCTAGTTTCTCTTGGTCTAAAAAGAATATTGTTTTCTTCAACTGACTTTAAGAATTCTTCTTCCGTGTAGTTGTAGCTATAGTAGTGATTAAAATCGTGGAGTAGGTGTATGTTTTCTTTTGCAAAATCTACTAGTGTCTTTTCGGTTTCGCTAGTATTGGTAATAATATATGAAGTAGATGAACTGTTAGTTACAAAACTTCGTCTAAGTTTCATGTTGACCTCCTAGCGACTCAACTATAAACGATATACCGCCAGCTACTACGTATGCAGCAGCGATGAGGCCTAAGAAGAGAACTAAGAAAACATACCAGAAGATTGCTACAATTACAAGGCATATGGTAGCTGCTACTTTAGTGATAAGCCAGTTTCTCCAGTCCATAGTGTCTCCTTTAGCTAAGAGCTGAACCCAATGCAACTTGACTTTCATCTAGTTTTGGCTTGCTTCTAACTTCGTTCGGTACAGTCATATTAACTAAAATTCGTACATGTGGGTCGCCATTCCACTCTACGCTTAGACCTTGCTCTTTAAGAGCTCTTACTACTAACTCACCAACCTCTTTAGTTGGCAAGCCAATTTTTCCGTGTTCACTTGAATCTATACTTCCATAAGCTAAGTACATCTCACCGTACTTCCAAATGTTGTCTTCGTCTTGCTTGTGCCAGAAAACACAGCCTTTAATTCTTTTGACTTTCTCTTTCGGCAGATTCGAAACGTAAGATGCAATCTCAAAGCCAGCACAACTTGAGCAGCAGAGGAAGTTCGCTCTTGCAATGAGCCCCTGCTTGCGTAAGCTTTTAAATGCCTCCAATACTAATTTCCTGTTTCTTGCAACAGTAGAATTTGTACTAAATTTTGGTCTTGACATCATCATTTTCTCCTTTCTGGTTTTTTTATTTTTTCTTCCTTTTCAGTTTCTATCTTTTCGTTTTCTACAGTCCGTAAAAATAAAAAAGGGACAATCAGTCTTTTTTAGACTAACTGCCCTTACGGACTGGTTCTCATGTTTCCAGGCAACCTTTTAATTTTTAACTTTATTTCTTTCATTAGCCAAGTTGGAAAAGAAACTAGAGTCCAGTGGATTCGAACCACTTTCTCACATTTGCGGTGAGTTCCCCGGTCCTGTCCTTGGATGGCCAATCCAAGTAATCTTCTTTCCAAGTTCCTGGCCACGAGAACTTAGAAAAGAAGAGGACCACAGACTCTAGCTTCTTAGAAAGCAAATACATTAACACACAAAGTGAATACTATAAATACTAGTATGTATAAAGCCAAAACGAAAGAATAGATGGCTTTAGCTGTTCTTATTGTAATTACTCCCCTGCTCTTTGCTTTTTCTAGAAGAAAGATCGCTACAGCCACGGACAACACTCTTACAGATATAAATAATGGCATCCCTCCATAGTTTATTATCTTAATAACGAGCGGATTCTTTTCCGTAATGAATCCCTGCTGGATGCCTATGCAAGTAAATAGTGTGTCCAGAAGACAAATTATAAAAACTGCTACAGGCAACATGTGTCCTCCCGAGTAAATATACCATTCTTTTATTCTGGAAAGAAATATATATAGCAGAGCTACTTTTCTATATTTACTTGACTCGCTCTCTTCTTAGTTTTCTCTATTGTTTGTTCAATACTAGGGAAGCTAGGAAAAACAGTTATGCTTCCCAGCTTCCCTGCACGATGCGAGTCAATAGATAGTCTCTATTGTTCTTGGAAGGATCTTCTAGTACTTCATTCAAGAGTGTTCGAAGAACCCTTCCAACTAGCGGTCCAGGTTTTACTGAGAGAAGTCGCAACACATCGTGACCATCCACCTCCAACGAGACTCCTTTGGGCCTTTGCTTAAGTTCTCTCCAGAAGAGAGAAACTAACGCCTTCTTGAACCCGAAGGGATGACTACCTCTCTTGTGGTCTGCGAACCAGATTCTCACAAGGTCTTTCCACGACAGACCTCTTTCGGAACACTCTCTCAGTAATCGCCGCACTCCTTTGTCACCCATCTTCTGGGTTGCTCTCATATGTAAGCTGACCAACCCAGAGACGAATCTTATCTCATGATTTGGAAACTTTAGACGTCTCAGCTCGCTAGCTACTATTTCAGATCCGGTCACTTCGTGACATCTAAAGCAAACTTCTCCGTTTTCGTCTAACTTGATTTCTTTTGGCTTTCCTACGTCATGCAAGAAACCAGCGAGACGAACAAGTGGAAACTTACAAGAGATGTTGTCTCCGCATCGAAGGCTATGGTCAAACACGGTCTCTACATGAAATCTTCCACCTTCTAGACCAAAACACTCTTCTAGAGATGGGAAGACATACTTCAGCGCACCGATATCATGTAAAGCCCTAAAGAATTTCGATGGCTTACGGGCTTTCATGGCTTTGAGTACTTCAACTCTCAGCCTTTCCGGTGCTACGTATTTCCCAACCAATGAAGAGTAGTTCTTAAGAGCTTCGAATGTGCTTTCTTCGAAATGGCCATCTAAAAGAGCGAGGAATCTGCAAGCTCGGACAATCCGGTTCGGATCCTCAAAAATCCGATTTCGTGGTTCGCCAATAAACCGGATTGTTCTCGTCTGGAGATCTCTCTGACCGCCGACGAAATCGATAATCTCTTTAGTAAATGGGTCGTAGTACATGCTATTAACGGTGAAGTCTCTTCGTTCGCAATCTTCTTCAAGAGTTCCAGGAGAGACTTCCACATTCTTGTCAGAAAGGCCAAAATACTTGTCCTTTCTAAATGTAGCTACTTCGACCCCACCAACGAGAGCTACACCAAAGCTCTTGCCAACGAGTTCGACTTTCGCGGTGCCTCGAAAAATTTGGTAGACTCGATCTGGTGTTGCGTTAGTGCAGATGTCTACATCCGATGTTTTCTTTCCGAGCAGCATGTCACGAACCCAGCCGCCGACAAAAAACGCTTGGTAACCATTTTTTCGTAACTCCCAAACAATTTTCAGTGCTTTTTCTTCGTTCATTTTATCACCTCCTTTCTTACTCACGGAAAGGAATATATATTGAGTGAGAACAAATTAAAAACCTTAGAGCATCTTGGAGGAAGTAAAATGAAACCCGTAATAAAAGAGTACCTCAAGAAACTCCAAGCAAAGGAAGCAGTTGGTGGTTTTGCTATAGACTACTTTCCAAGCGGGGACAAAAATCTCCAGAGAGGTGTTTTTCCGTATAAGAAAGGTAGCGAAATAAGCAAAAGGAAGATTGTTGTAGATCAGTCAGCAGAAGAAACACCAAAGAGGATTCTTATCGATTTAGACAGAGTAGTGCACAAGTATTCGAAGGGATGGGCGGATGGAACAATGTATGACGAACCAGTCGAAGGAGCTAAAGAAGCTCTCGAAACTTTAAAGAAAAATGGCTACGAAATAGTCATATTTACTGCAAGAATTTGTCCTCAGAACAGAGGAAACTCAGTGGAAGAAGCCAAAAAACAGTATTACCAAGTAGTTTCGTGGCTAACTAAATGGAAAATTCCTTTCGATAGAATTACTTGCCACAAACTAAACGCTGTAGCTTATATTGACGACAGAGCAGTTCCGTTCTCAAGTTGGAGTCAAGCCTTAACTGACTTGCCAAAAGTAGAAGAAAAACACAATAAATGAGCTATATTTAAGAAATAACTTTTTATTAAAAAGTTTTCGCCCACAAAGGAGATTACAATGAAAAAATTGCTAGTTCTCTGCGCAGTTCTTTTACTGTCGTCAGTTATTGCGTATGCTGGCCAGAAGATTCTTACTGCACAATGGGAGCAGACTCTTCCAAACCCAAATGACTTGCAAGGATGGAAACTCTACTATTCTACAACGCAAGGTGGTCCGTACACTCTTTTAAAGACAATTCCCTTCGTCTCACAGCAGACAACGTATACCGACGAATTTCAGTTCACTAGCCCAGATGGACAGCGAAAACAATACTTCTTTGTTTTAACCGCAATCGATACGTCAGGGAACGAGTCTGGATACTCCAACGAAGCTTCTATATGGATCGACTTCGAAGCACCAGGAGTGCCTGTTAATCTCAGAATTACTATAAAAGTGCAGTGAGTTCAGAAAGAGAGTGAGCTAGGCTGGCTCAGGGGGTGCTCCCAGTCAAGAGAGCCTAGCCAACTCTTTTGTAGTGCTATTTTGGTAATAGAGAAGATGTCATGAGAGAAACGAGAATGTAAAATTTGTGGCAAAGATGCCCTTCTCTCAACACATACGCTTCCATGAAGTTTCGTCTGAAGACTATTTTCGAAACTTCTTAAAAAAAGGTGACAGTTTTGGAACCAAGCTATTAGTATACGAAAGATGGATACAAGAGAATACGCAAGCTCAATTTAAAGAAGAAAGCAAACGAAGATAAAAAGCATTCTAGAGTGGCTTCTAAGAACAAGAAGGTTTCTACCGAGTTTGGGATTGTCGAAACTTGAAGTTCGTACTCAGAAACAGCTCTGTCGGAGAACATAATTAAAAGGGTGTGAAATACTTTTACCAATTTCTTGTGCTCAAATATTTTGGAGGGAAACAAATGAAAAGTTCATTTGCATCAATAAAGAACAACATTTTAACAAGACGATTCGGTGGTGTAAAGGGAACTGCCGAGCCTTATGTTTCTGGTTACCACTTTATTTGGTTTTCGCAGTTACCGAGAGACCTGTATATCTACACTTCTAAGCTAAATCCTGAGCTAAACAGCAACGAAAACATCCAGAGGATTTTAGCTGCAACTTGTCTTACCGTTACACCGCCAGGTGGAACACTAAATAAAGTCGAGTTCACTGGACTAGGCGGAATTAAGTGGGCTGTGCCAGCTAATATTGACTATGGAAACACTGTTTCTGTAAAGTTTCTAGAAATGAGCAAAACACCTATTCTTGACATTATGCACAGCTGGGTTAAACTGATCCGTGACTATCGAACTGGAATAACACGTCCAGAACTAGAAGCTGGAGAAACTGGTGCTGGATATAACAAGAACAGATACGCTGGTGTAATGTACTACTGGACTACTGCACCAGACGCGAAGACAATAGAGTTCTTTGCGTGCTACGACGGTGTGTTTCCATCTAAAGACCCGCAAGACCTGTTCGTAAGTGATGTAGAAACTGTTGGCAGACTAGATATAGAAATCGAATTTAATGTGGATTACGCATGGCATGAAGACTGGGTCTACAATAATATACGCGACAATTATGTCAGCAATATCACTTCTGCTACTTATGTAGAAGGATTGCATCCAGAGTGATAAAAACAGAGAGAAAAAGTCTTAGCTAGTGCTACGTAAAGCAAACTATACTACGGTGATTTTCTCGAATAACTCACTAATTTAGATAAAGAGAAGAAAGGAGATAGAAAAATGCCGTTTACAGGATTTAAAGTGAAGTTTCCGGAGTACGAAGTTATAACTCCACAGACTGGATTATCTTACACTGTTCGCTCTTTGACAGTGGCGGAAGAAGAGAGAATGAAAGCTAGTATGATAACTCCAACGAAAGTGGCTGAGCACTTGAACAAGTGCATTTACGAAGCTATTGTAAAAAGACCGCCACAAATTAAAGACTTTAAGACTTTCTTGCAAAACACTACGCTAAAGGACAGAGATGCATTACTTTACGGTCTTTACCACGTGACTTACGAAGACATTAGAAACTATGACGTAAGATGTACTTCTTGTAGAAAAGAGTACCCTATTACTGTAAAAGCATCTCAAACTTTTAGTGTTTTGCCGTATCCAGGCACGGACGTACTGACAAAGAGAGTGAAAGTCGATCTTCCAGTATCTAAGGGTGTTTCTACTTACATAAAGCAACCAACTCTTGAAGATGAAGCTGAGGCTATCAGAACTTTGTCAGGAACTCCTGGCTTTACTCTTGAGGCAATTGCAGAGACTCTGGTTTTAGACAGGTTCGAACAAGACATACCAGAATCGACTGAGCCAATGGTTGTATCTGAGAGATCCGAAGTAATTGAAGCTTACAGGAGTTTGCCTGCTCTAGACAAAAGAGCGATATACGAGAAATACAACGAAGAGTTTGGAAAATATGGTATCGACCTGAAGTTCAAGTCGTACTGTATTCATTGTGGTAATGAAGAAGTTACTACTATCGACTTAGTGGAGAACTTTTTTCGCATGGTATACAGTTCATGACGACTTGATCGAAGCTTACAGAAAAAACTTGCAAGAAAATATCTTCGTCTGTATTGAAGCACTAAAACAACCATATAGCTCTATTGCTGAGATGCCTGTTAAGCGTTTTATGGATTTGCTAAAGTGGAAGTCACAGTTAGAAGAAGAAAAAGCTAAAATGATGGAAGAGAAAGCTAGTGCTCTAAAAGTAAAGAGAGGTAAAGCTCGTTGAACTTTTTAGAAAGATTCAGAAAAAATGTAGCTGGTTCTAAGAATAAACATGTCGACTACATTGCGAAGATTGAACCATCTGGAGATTTCCAGAAAGTCGAAGGAATTGAAGCAATTCTTAGTTCGTGGATGAATCTGCTAAGAACTCCAGTTAGAACTTACGTTTTTGACCCGAACTATGGAAGTGAACTTTATAAGCGCGTTTTCGATCCCGCAGATGAGATTACAATGGATGCGATAAAAACAGAGATAAAAGAGAAACTAATGTATTACGATAATAGAGCGTCTATTACTAACGTCAACATTAAGTTTTTGCCAGATAAAAAGGGCTTTGTCGTAGACATCTTCGTTAGATACAAAGGAGAGATCACGAAAATATCTAAGACATTCGATAAAGAATCTTTCTTTAACTTGATCCAGTGAGGCAACTGACTTCATGAAGCTAGTTTACTGCGTGCTAACTTTTAAGAAGGGACTGTTAAGAAAAAAGACCAAGAAAGTGCACTTATTTTTTATTCCAGTCTCTTTTACTAACTACTTTTATATTGCTCTAATTGGAAAGCTAAGTGATGAAGAAAACTCTTACGTATCCCAGCTAATGGTGTCATTTCCAGCAGAGTTACTCGAAGAAGTCATAAAGGGCAAACAAGAGTACTTTGGAGAAAGATTTTCGGTCGTGGAAGAATTGCAATGCATTCCATTAAAGAAGAATAACAAGACTACGAAAATTGTCGTATCTGGAAAGAAACAAGCTTTAGTTGTTAAATCAAACATCTTACTAACGTTTGACGATTTCTTGACAACTGGTAGTAAAAAGATTTACATTCTTAGAGGAAAACTTGATCTTGACATTGGGGAAGTAGTTCCCCAAAAAAGTGTAGTATCCAAATTGGCTCTTATACAGAGAATGTACTTACGATAAACAATAAAAGTGAGGAGTTAAAAAATGGACAAAAAGTACTTAGAACTTGCATGCAAGGATTTCTTAAAAGAAGTAATTAGTGAGAGTAAGGTACTTAGACGAAAGTTATCGTTTAAGGAACACAAGAGGGTGCATGACTTAGTCGACAAAATGAACTACGACGAAGTCATGGCTGCTATCTTTAATAACGGCATTCCGTTAGCGGAACAAGGTGAGGGTTCCGTTAAAAGGGGTGCAAAGTATGGAGCAGCTGCAGGCGCTGGAATGATTGTTGCATCGAAGATAAAAAAGTCAAAATTGGCGTCACTAGCCGCTAAAGAAAAAGCACTGCGGAAAGCCGCGGCGGAGATGATGGGTAAGAAAGAAGGTGCACAAACACTGGCGCAAGCTGAGAAAATAGCAGCAACAATACAAAAGTTGAAAAAAGCCCCAGCAAAGAAACTTGGTATCGCGGCTGGCGTATTAGGACTATATCTTTGGAGACGATTCTCCGACCCATGCAGAGCACTGAAAGGAAGAACAGAAACAGCTAGATGCAGAGCTGCTGCTATACAGAAAGTAATTTCTCAACTGAGAAGTTCTTTAAATCAGTGTTCCAAAGCTCCAGACCCGATCGCCTGCAGGGCCAAAATCATGAAAGAAATAGGAAAGTGGGAAGGAAAGTACAGACAACAGATGGCTATTGCAAGCGGCCAAGCATAACTTCTTCCGAATAAAGACTCTCTTCTAAAATGAGCTTTCTAGTTTACGAAAGCAAAAAACTCTGGGCAAGCTGCGGAAAGAATAGTCGAGCTAGAGCAGCAAAGAAAGTAGTAGAAAACTTGAAGTATGTTGCTGCTCGCTATTGCCAAAAAAGCCCGCAAGCCAGAATCTTGCAAGAAAAGCTATGCACCCTACATTAAAATGTGGCAAAAAAAAGTACGACAGACTAATTAACAAACTTGAAAAAAAGACTAGCTAGAGGCAAGTAACATGACAAAGAAAGAACAGCTAACCGAAAGTGTTCGGCATACGCTGCTTGACATAATCGAAGAAAGCAGAGTTTTAAAAAGAAAACTCACTTTCAGAGAGCACTTTGGTCTTTACAAAGCTGTTAAGCACCTTCCAAGTGAGAAGGTTCTAGAACTCGCCATCCTCTTAGAAAGAAAGAGAGGCCAACCTCCAGCAAAACCCATTTCTGCTATTGCAGATATTCTGGCCAAAGGTTTCGCTGTAGCTGTGTGTCTTCCTCTCTTGCATCCAGCTATACCAGGGGGTACACTGCTATTTTATGCAGCAGTTCGTTACTTACATGACTTACACAACTGGAAATGCGAAGCAGCATGTCAGTCAGGAGAATACGGAAAAGAGATAAAAGACAAAAGATTATGCTATGCAATGTGTGACCTCGCATCTTGGAATAAAGTACTGACAGAGTTGGAGATAGAGAGAAAAACATGTCCAGTGCGAAA
>Ga0207433_10014700_pt1 | contig 11288 bp, 12 predicted proteins | sample YelNatPaOPGAMG01_FD_187559 | JGI IMG/M metagenome (GOLD analysis project Ga0207433, IMG submission 187559) | Hot spring thermophilic microbial communities from Obsidian Pool, Yellowstone National Park, USA - OP-RAMG-01 (SPAdes) (version 3) | ecosystem: Environmental > Aquatic > Thermal springs...
ATCAACGAAGCCGATTTCAGCCGCGATTATCAAGGTGGTAGATGAGGACTAACTCTAGAAAATTTTGAAGTATTAAAACAGGTTCTAGCAAGAATAAACCCCATGGCTACAGATAATAATGAAGATAGAAGATATGTGGATCCACAACTCATGGAAGAAGATGGCTTCCAAGGAGCCCTTTATTGAAAAACAACAGCCCACGTCATAGCTCGTGTTCCAATGAAAAGGGAAATAAAAACGGTGACACTGATTCACACAATTAGTGTGCTTCCTATAGCCTTTGAATCATCCTAGGGCGGCCTTGAAGAATGAATATCGCTGCCAGTTTTGTCCCTCTTGGAGCGCTCTTCTGTGGCTCAGCTATTTTTACAGCTTCTGCGTGGCTTGTTTATTATGCCAACTCTTCCAAAAACTCCACGTCTCTTTCAGCAGCTCTCTAAATTCCTCCACAACATTTCTTAGCTCATTCAGATATGGTTCATCGGAGTCGTCGTATCCAACAAATGCGCCAACCAAGTGGGATGGCGGGCTATCAGAATCCCATTTCAACATCTTGTCCAGGTATCCTTTAAAGTGTAAGAAGTCGTTAGAGGTTTTGCTCCATATCCTCATCATCCTCTCCGACAAATCCTTACCAATAACATTGGGAAGAAGCTGCTTGATTAGTTTAGACGGTCTAATATCTTTCTTATCCAAGTCTTCTTGAATCTCTAGTAGCTTTTCGAGGAATATTCTATCATCCGATAAGGGCATTGACAGGTCAGCGTATAGAGAGTAGGCCAGCGCTTCTGTCGATATCCTGATGAGCTGGTAGCATAGTGGATAGGCTCCGAAGACATATGCGGCTAGTAGATGGTCCATTGCAGGCCTAACAATCATCATGAGCGTTGCTGGCGTGCAGAAACGCATCACCTCCTCAGCCTCATAGCTTCTTGGAATCTCCATATTCACTATCTCAACAACGTCGGCAAGAAGATCGCAAATCCCCTTCAAGGCCTCCCCAGCAACCGGATTACTTTTCAAAGATGAAACCGTTTCAAGAACATATTCGTCAACAACCTTTCCAACAAGATTAAAACACTCTTTCATCGATTGTTAACTCTCATCTAAGAGTTATAAGCCCTTCTCATTCCATAATGATGGCGTCATACAGGGAGCATATTCAATAAGCTGGCAGAGGAGCCTGGAACGCATACGTGTCATATGAAGTAATTTATTTACCGAGCCTATGCAGTCGCATATGCTTCCGCTGCTCCAGCCCCTCCACCCCCATACCTCCTCCTAGTAGTTCCTCCACCTCCACCAGACTCATACCACATACCACCGCATGCTGGACACTTCTTGAAAGGCCCATAAACAATTGGGACAATCCTCGCACCACAAAAAGGACACGGCTCAGTAGCCATAACCCTCCACCAAAACAATCACACCATACACTTATCAATCTTTCGCACATTTTTCAAGCAAATTCCCCAAAATTAATAACCTCATAAATGCTGGGATTAACTATTCTTTAACAATAGCCCTCTAGAAGGTGACTAAGGTAACATATTAGTTTTCTAAACTTTCCTACTAACTGATTAATAGATGAATTCATGATGCACCTCTACTAGCTAGTTCTTTGATCAAATCCTTTTGCTGATTTAAAATGGAGTATAGTGTAGTGATTTCCTTCCAGGTTAAGACCCTTAGTTTTCCACGTAGTCTCGAGAAGGCGCCTTTTAGACGTGGCTCTATCAGCTTCTTAGCTCTCTCTAAATCTCTTTCATCCAAAACCACTAGGTATAGAGATTCGGGCCTCCAGACGTCATAGGCATGTGCTAGGCTGGCGAGCGCGTGGTCAACATTCCCGCTAACCTCAACCTCAAAGACTTTAAGAGGTGGATGCTCCTCATAATCGCGCCAAGTCACATCACAGCGATAAATCCTGTCAGGAGTAAAATCCTCCACCCTAACCACGAAGCAGAGCATCTCGCCAATTTCCTTTATCATATTCACTAGATCTTTGTGAGTGATAGGAGATGTGGTGGACTGAGCCATTAAAACCTCCTTCGGCGGCTTTTCCTCAATACTTATGGGTCTAAAAGATACTTTGACTGGCGGCTTCCTCAGCTCATCCAAAATAATTTGAAAATCTTCCTCACTTATAGGCCTCTTAAAATTTGCAGGAGCACCCATTAAATAGGTAGACCATGCATCCTTATGCTTTATGAAGGATAGTTTATCCAAAAGGTTTTTCACATTAGCTGTTCCAAGCTGTATGGGTCTTATGTCCACTTTAAAGGGATAGATTATCTTCCCAGCTTTTTGCTCATCATGCCATGTAATCTCAGTAGAAGGATACCAGTCGCCAACCACCTCATAGGCACCCATGAAACATGGTGGACGGCTACCCTTAACAAAAAATACTATAACATCACCTCTAGCAATCCTCTTTCTTACCTTATCACTTTTCACCCCCCAAATGTTACGTGAAGCAACTATAAGCCAGTTTTCCGGAGTCACAGAGAAAATCCAAACCTTTCTATTAGACAAAGGCATAATCATCTCCAATGCTATACGTAAATCTAAAAAAGCAGCATTATAATGTTTACTAGCAACTTTAAGAATCTAGGCTCCAAAAGAATTTGTACTCAAAGATTAGAAAGATTGGATAATCCCTCTTCAATTCTCTTTTTGAGATTCATACATCGTGTACGCGCGCGGGAGCATAGAGGCGAAAATACCCACTTTCAATTCTCTTTTTGAGATTCCACGAGCTCGGGGCCGCTGCCGGAGCCGAAGCCGAAGCCCGTCTTTCAATTCTCTTTTTGAGATTCGAGGTGGGGAAATGGTAAAGGTTAAGCCGGTTAATAGGGCTAAGGCTTTCAATTCTCTTTTTGAGATTCAAGTTACGGCTGGGACTCTCTCGGGCCTATTCAAGGATTTACTTTCAATTCTCTTTTTGAGATTCGGCAGAGGAAGGCGGTGGAGGTCGGTGTCGCCAGGTTCGGGCCACTTTCAATTCTCTTTTTGAGATTCCCACGAAGTTGTTTTGAGAGAATCATATGGGAGGATATGTCTTTCAATTCTCTTTTTGAGATTCGAAGCCGAAGCCGAGACGGGGGTCGAGGCTGAAAACAATCACTTTCAATTCTCTTTTTGAGATTCACATATCAAGCCAGATGGTTGCCAACATCAAGCAGATAGTAATCTTTCAATTCTCTTTTTGAGATTCGCGCTCCGGCAGGGGCGGCCATAGGCGGCCTTGGAGGAGCGATGCTTTCAATTCTCTTTTTGAGATTCTTATAAATGTTTAGCTAGGCGTGAGGCTTCTGCCCTAACGTTCTTTCAATTCTCTTTTTGAGATTCCCACCGGCGTCTTTATCGGCCTACCCGTCTCGTAGTCTGTTACGTCTTTCAATCCTCTTTTTGAGATTCACGAAAATGACGTGGTCAGGTATGTCGGCGGTCGCGTCGTGGGCTTTCAATTCTCTTTTTGAGATTCGAGGGGGAGATTAGCCTACAGGATCAGCAAAAGGATCAGCAACTTTCAATTCTCTTTTTGAGATTCAACTACTTCATCGTATTCTCAGACCCATTAAGCCATGACTACGTCTTTCAATTCTCTTTTTGAGATTCGAGCTGAATACGGTCGCCACTCCAGCCGGGAAATCCTTAGTCCCTTTCAATTCTCTTTTTGAGATTCAACCGAGCCTCTCGATCGTGGCCAGGTATTGATCCTTGGTCACTTTCAATTCTCTTTTTGAGATTCGATCATTATTTTCTGCGTCACTGGCGTAATTTCTTCAAGTTGTCTTTCAATTCTCTTTTTGAGATTCAGCGCTGTCGCAAAATATGCGGCGGCATTAAGAGTAGCAACTCTTTCAATTCTCTTTTTGAGATTCTTAAAAGAAGCCGATGAAATAGTCGCCAAAATAGAGCAGGAACTTTCAATTCTCTTTTTGAGATTCTACACCATGCATTGACGTGGATATAAACGTGGATGACACCTTTCAATTCTCTTTTTGAGATTCCGGCTCATACAATGGCATGAGGACGGGCGGCGCGATCAACCTTTCAATTCTCTTTTTGAGATTCGGAGGTGGATTAGATGAGCGTTCTGGATCTGAAATGGGATTACTTTCAATTCTCTTTTTGAGATTCGAGTTATGGCCTGTCATGATCCACACCTCGGATAGGAAACTTTCAATTCTCTTTTTGAGATTCACGAATGCGTTCCACGCCTCGCTAACCCTAGCTGCGATCCATCCTAGCTTTCAATTCTCTTTTTGAGATTCGGCGGCCAATGTCTTCGCTGCCACCTATCGCCTCTCCATTAACTTTCAATTCTCTTTTTGAGATTCCGTGCTGTTTTCCGCCTTTCTAGGCCCTGATTCCGGCATTCTATTTTGGGGAGGCTGGTGGAAGCCCTATTCCGGGATTCATTTATAAGCATCCATCGGTCATTAATAAACCTATCTTTCACTAGGCAATAACAACATCATAAATCATAGCATAATCTGGATATTATAGAGGCCCGTCATAAACCCAATAATGCTCCCACAATTAGCCCATAACGTCATTAAGTCTCGTGAAAACTCCATAGACCGAATACGAGAGCCGCCTTAAACATATCATATTCCAACCAGAGTCAAGACTTTATGCTTGACACTTGCGGGGACGGAGTGAGCTGGGAATGGGATAAGAATATCTTGAGGGTGGTTCTTGATTAGTGGGCCGCTTACTGAAGATTCTTCGATAAGACAAGCTTCTCCATAATTTGTTTCCATATTTCCTGGGCCACTTCGGTTTTTGTGAAATAATATACCCCATATTGCTTAAACTTCTCTTGCATTTTTATGCTAATCGTTATCCATGATCCTGCAAAATTGGAGAGGCATTGTTCATTAACTTTGTCTGTGTGCTTTTTGTCTCGATAGTATTAAGATCTTTGGCATTGTGGTGAGGTTTTCGAGGTTGAACACCCTATTTCCTGAACTCTTATTACCGGGTTGGTATACGTTTTAAATTAGATGTTCTTCATAGATCCGCTTGAATTGGATAGGTTGTTGAGGCAGCTTCGCCAGATTTATGGTGGTATAAGTGAGGATCTCAGGGGCTGGAATTGGTCTAATGATATTCTTTCCCCGCCTCTTGAGGGGATTTATCTAGGTGTCTCGGAGATCGCTAATAGATATTGCTCGACTTATCGGGACATATATTTGAGGAGGGTTTTGGAGAGGCCGGCGCCATACACCTACAAGACCATTAAGGGGTGGATTTATCACGCGATTTCCTCTAGGTCCGTTCAAGAGATCAAGTCTATCCTCTATCGGAGGTGGCCCTGCAATGGCATGAAACTCCTGATCTTGCTTCAGGAAAGGAGGAAGGAGCTGATTGAGTCGTTGCTCGCGGGATACAGGGTGCAGGACTATTTGAGTGAAAGCGATATACTCGATCTTAGGAGGGAGTCTGAGGCATTATATGATTATATCATCCTACAGGCGGCGGCGCGGCTTGATAGAATACTCTCGGAGGTTACTAGGATCCCGGATGTCGAGAGCGTGATAGCGAAGGCGGTGTCAATGGATGTTGAGAGGCTGGTTAATGGGAGGCTCTTGGGGCTTTCACATGAGCTGCGCGTGGACATGTTCACCGATAGGCGCGTTGTCATAGATATAAAGACCGGGGAGGTTAGAGATTTTCATAAGTATACTTTGGCAGGCTATGCTTTGGCGATAGAATCCGACCTTGAAATACCCATAGACTACGGCATAATTACATATCTTTCAGTTGATGAGGGCATCGTCAAGATCAGAAACATGCTCTATTTCATCGGAGATGAGCTGAGGAGGGAGTTTATAGAGATGAGAGATGAGGCCTTTAACGTGATTCATAATAATATGGATCCGGGGAAGCCTCCAACATGCCCGAGTTACTGCATCTATTATAACGTGTGTAATGGGTGAGAGCATGGTTCTAAGACTGGTTTTAAGCGGACATGGATACAGGATAGGTAAGAAGAGCGGCATGATTGTCATATATAAGGCGGATGGGGAGAGGAAGGAGATCAGCGTCGGGAATCTCTCAACGATTATAGTGAACGCGAAGGGTGTAAGCCTGAGCGGTGAGGCGATCAGCCTGCTCCTAAGACATGGAATTCAAGTAGTTTTCCTCTCCAAGGATAGGCCCGTGGGAAAGCTTCAACCAATGAGGTTGAGGTTCCCGGTCACCTTAAAGAAGGAGCAGATTAGGGCTCAGATGGATCAGAGAGGGATCAACATAGCCAAGACCATAGTCTTGAATAAGATAATTAACCAGGTCAAGCTTTTGAAAAGACTTTGCAAGAATAGACTAAGTTTCGGATCTGAGCATCTTAGCGAGCTTGCTAACCATATCAGGGAGATGATGGAGATTTACTCCGAGATAAATTCCGCCGAGACCAAGAGCTTAACCCGCAGCTGGCTGCTCTCGAAGGAGGCTGAGGCTGCTCGACACTACTGGGAATGCGTCTCCATGATCCTACCGAGGGATATCGGGTTTGAGGGTAGGAAAGCGAGGTATGATAACCCGGAGGATCCATTCAACATATCGCTAAACTACATGTATTCTCTGCTCGCATCCCAGGTATGGTTCGCGGTCGAGCTTTCAGGCCTCGACCCCTTCATAGGATATCTCCATGAGGACAATAATAGGAGGCCAAGCTTGGTCATGGATTTAATGGAGGAGTTTAGGCAGCCAGTAGTAGATAAGCCTCTCATCGCATACTTTACAAAACATGGGGTCGAGAATGCTATAGACGAGAACAAGAGGTTAAAGGATGAGTTTAGGAAGATTTTGCTCAGAATATTTTTCGAGGAGCTCGATAAGCAGGCCACGTTCATGAATAGGACGCTATCGGTCAAGGGGCACATGTATCTCCAGCCGAAGAGGCTTGCAAAATATCTCCTCGCGTTATCCCCATCATATACGCCCTACAATGTGATCTAGATGTACACTCTCGTGATATATGATATAACAGATGATGCCTTGAGGCTCAGGATCGCTGAGGCGTGCAAGGAATTCGGGCTGGTTAGAATTCAGAAAAGCGCTTTCCTCGGGAAAATAGACTCTCAAAGGAGAAAGAGCCTGAGAATCAGGCTTAAGGAAATACTTGGCAGCAACCCCGGGAACATACAGATATTCCTGATATGCGAGGCTGATATGAGGTTTAGGGAGATGATTGGGGAGCCGACGGGATACGAGGAGGAGGGGATAATGTTCTTGTGAGGTGACTTCATGGAGCAGGAATTCATAACGCCAATACATGTGAGAGATTACATATTTTGCCCAGCGTTGTTTTATCATAAGCATGTTGTCGGCCTGCTAGAGCCGAGGACGGAGATGATGCTGGAGGGGTCTCGGGAGTATTTGAGGGATGAAAGTCGATGGATGGAGCGTAAGACACTATTAAATGAGAGGAGGATTAAAGCTGATCGAATGTTATTCTCATATCCTCTCACAAGCAAAAGATATAGAATTCACGGTATTGCGGATACGATATTCTGGGTCAATCATAAGATGAATATACTGGAGATCAAGTACGGCAGATCAATAGGCCCCTTTAGAGACCACCTATATCAGGCGGCTGCATACGCGTTAATGGCTGAGGAGGAGTTTAGTCAGCCAGCTTACAAAATCATATTATTCTATAAGACCCATAGAAAATGGATTGAGCGGAGATTTACAATACAGCTTCGCGCATATTTGGTAAAGGTGCTGGAGAGAATTTGGGAGATTCTTGAAGGGAGAACTATCCCAGAGCCCAAGCCAAAAGCTCCTTGCACCTCATGCTGGTATAGGCGATTTTGTTACCCATAGGAGTTAGGCCGTCCAAAGATAGGTTTATTAATGACTGATGGATGCTTATAAATGAATCCCGGAATAGGGCTTCCACCAGCCCCCTTACTACAGAATGCCGGAATCAGGGCCTAGAAAGGCGGAAAACAGCACGGAATCTCAAAAAGAGAATTGAAAGAGATCTTGGTAGAGAAGAAGACCGCCGATTTCATCCCCCGAATCTCAAAAAGAGAATTGAAAGCAACCTTGTTCTTCTCGGCCTCGTTATCGCCGACAATGATCCGAATCTCAAAAAGAGAATTGAAAGACTACTTCAGCAGGCTGAACGAGCAGGTCATGGGCGCCGAGAAGAATCTCAAAAAGAGAATTGAAAGTCCTCGAGAGCCTTGAGCCTCTGCTTGATCCTCTCCGCGAGAATCTCAAAAAGAGAATTGAAAGACGTTAAAAACGTAATATTATCATAAGGAAATAATGATGAAAAAGGAATCTCAAAAAGAGAATTGAAAGCCCTCTAGGTGAAACGCGCTCGCAACGCTCTTGATGAGAATCTCAAAAAGAGAATTGAAAGCCGACCTGCGCGCCGAACCTCCTCATCAGCCGGTCGTTCTCGGGAATCTCAAAAAGAGAATTGAAAGCCCCAGCTGATTACAGAAGCGCGGCTAAAAGCGTCTTGCGCTCTATGAACATCGCCGAATCTCAAAAAGAGAATTGAAAGCCCCAGCTGATTACCGCGGTTCCCTCGCCGGTGCTCGTTATCGGAATCTCAAAAAGAGAATTGAAAGTAGGTGTCAAGGTTTTTCGGATAAAGAGGGCTGATGGCCCGGTGAATCTCAAAAAGAGAATTGAAAGGTTGAGCATTTGAGCGGCGGGTGGAAGGATGTAAACGCTGATAGAATCTCAAAAAGAGAATTGAAAGTAAAACAAAAAAATCAAAAATGCAAGAAAAGCCGAAGCCGGATTAAGAATCTCAAAAAGAGAATTGAAAGTGAAGGCCGCTAATATCGAGAATGGTGTTGAGGCTGAGATAACGAATCTCAAAAAGAGAATTGAAAGGCCCCACAACCCTAGCCCCCGCTAAGTATCCTCCCAGAAGAATCTCAAAAAGAGAATTGAAAGAAAGTTGTTGTTGTTGAAGTCGGCGGAACGCTCAAACAATCACCGAATCTCAAAAAGAGAATTGAAAGTGAGGAATGTCACAGGTGTGACATATAAAGTTGTCTCAGGTGGAATCTCAAAAAGAGAATTGAAAGTTGTTAATCATCTTCGGCTTCTTCTACCCCGCCACGTTCCGAATCTCAAAAAGAGAATTGAAAGTTATGCATTGATGAGAGCGAGTATCTACGTGATAGCGAGGAATCTCAAAAAGAGAATTGAAAGCCTTGCCGTGATCTACAGGGTTTATGTCTATTACGGTTGTGTCGGAATCTCAAAAAGAGAATTGAAAGTGGTGAATAGGAACACCAGCTTGGAAAGCCTGTCTATGATCACGAATCTCAAAAAGAGAATTGAAAGCCATACATGCTGGTGCTTCTAGCCGTCATCTTGACTTGGTAACGAATCTCAAAAAGAGAATTGAAAGGATATTGGCCTCCACGTAAAGCTAGAGGCCCATAATGGCAGGAATCTCAAAAAGAGAATTGAAAGTTTTCTGGGCCTTGCGGAATGCCTCCAGCATCAGATCCGGCGAATCTCAAAAAGAGAATTGAAAGACTAGACCGCACCAAACCCCACCAGACCTCACTATGCCCGAATCTCAAAAAGAGAATTGAAAGTGAAAGACCATAGGATCGAGGCCGAGGGCGCGGCAAAGGAGGGAATCTCAAAAAGAGAATTGAAAGATATATTGGTCGGCCCAGGGAACTATGCCGTAGATGATGCCGTAAGAATCTCAAAAAGAGAATTGAAAGTTAGGTATTGTCTCCAATTCTACTCCAGCCGTTCCATAAAGAATCTCAAAAAGAGAATTGAAAGCCTGGAGGTCGGTTGGCGCCATTATGACGGCTTCCTGGTGCCTGAATCTCAAAAAGAGAATTGAAAGCCTACTCTTATGTCTTCCGCAACCAATTCGGGGCCGGCGTTGGAATCTCAAAAAGAGAATTGAAAGTGATATTGGGGCCACAGCTATTCGTAAGCGATTTTATTCTCCGAATCTCAAAAAGAGAATTGAAAGCCTCGCCGGCTGGCCAAGCTGTATCAACTCCCTTGCTGGAATCTCAAAAAGAGAATTGAAAGGGGAGATAAACCGTGATGGGCTGCATTAATCATCCTCCTCCAGAATCTCAAAAAGAGAATTGAAAGTAATCTATCGTGGCCCTGTTAAGCCCTTCCTGCTCCTCTTTCGTTTTGAATCTCAAAAAGAGAATTGAAAGTATGTTAATGGCAGGTTTTCATTAGGCATGAACAGCGGAAGAATCTCAAAAAGAGAATTGAAAGCCTCCAATAGCGAGTAGCCGAGCTTCGCGTGCGCCCACACCCTTGAATCTCAAAAAGAGAATTGAAAGGTTCACCAAAATCAAGAGGGACACCCCCCTTGAGATGCGGGGTGAATCTCAAAAAGAGAATTGAAAGTCTATCATAACCGAGAGGCCTCCAAGCAATTGGCCTACTGGTGAATCTCAAAAAGAGAATTGAAAGAGATTGTTGTTCACGGTTATGTTCGCGGATGTCACTATCGCGGAATCTCAAAAAGAGAATTGAAAGTGAGGTATTGGCACCACGATGCATAGGTGCCGAGTTGATCCGAATCTCAAAAAGAGAATTGAAAGATGCGAGCCGGGCTGAATGCATCCGAGCCGCGATTAGGGATTGAATCTCAAAAAGAGAATTGAAAGGCCTGATCCACTAAGTGTTTAACATGTTAAACACTTGTGGTAAGAATCTCAAAAAGAGAATTGAAAGTTCTGCTCAAAGCAGAAGGTATCCAAGACAAGTTGGCTTACTGTTCGAATCTCAAAAAGAGAATTGAAAGGAAGCCTGGGATAGATAAGACCAAGCTGGGGAGGAGCACATGCCGAATCTCAAAAAGAGAATTGAAAGAGCTTGGTTACTGGGGTTCTGAGCTACTTCTATGGCAGGCGGGGAATCTCAAAAAGAGAATTGAAAGGAATGACCTTAACTTATTCACAAATAGCTTTCCATCACTATTAAGAATCTCAAAAAGAGAATTGAAAGTTGTCGATGGGGCCGCCGGCCCTCTTGACCGGGTATAGCAGGGGAATCTCAAAAAGAGAATTAAAAGAAGTTGAGTAAAACCGTTTGGCGATTTGGCTGACTATCTCGAATCTCAAAAAGAGAATTAAAAGGCGAACTTTCATAGAACGAACTACGCTATACTGAGGCTGAATCTCAAAAAGAGAATTGAAAGTGGGTATTTTCGCCTCTATGCTCCCGCGCGCGTACACGATGTATGAATCTCAAAAAGAGAATTGAAGAGGGATTATCCAATCTTTCTAATCTTTGAGTACAAA
>Ga0207433_10014705_pt1 | contig 11286 bp, 7 predicted proteins | sample YelNatPaOPGAMG01_FD_187559 | JGI IMG/M metagenome (GOLD analysis project Ga0207433, IMG submission 187559) | Hot spring thermophilic microbial communities from Obsidian Pool, Yellowstone National Park, USA - OP-RAMG-01 (SPAdes) (version 3) | ecosystem: Environmental > Aquatic > Thermal springs >...
CTGCGTTCTCTACAAGCAAATTTGGATTGATATTCCTATCTATCAATTTTCCAAAGCATCCAGAATTCGATGTGTTCCCCGAAAAATATTTCATTGCCGATAATCCTGTAAATACAACCACCATGACAAAAAGCGACAGACTCGCCGGACGTGAATAAAAACTCATCAGTAACGTTGTCCCCAAAACGAACTCAGCAAACGGAATAATTATCGATACAGGAACTACCAAGCTCTCCGGTAGAATTCCATATCCCCTTACAACATTTGAGAACCCGTATATGTCCCACATCTTAGCAAGACCAGAAACGATGAAGAAATTTCCGAGAATTATTCTCAGAACAGACTTGGCTGATAGCTGATGGCTCAAAGTTGATAGCCACGTGCCATGTTGCATTCTCGCCACCAAAACCTTTGACCTGTCACCCATGACGTTGATAAGTTAGTGCTCGATCCAGCTTTTGTCAAGATGCCAAAATCGCAAGGCCAAATCAACGGGCATTTTTCTTATCGCTATCCAGGCGCAGCATGAGTTTATCTGACAATTCACCAATGTCTGCCAAAGCTTTAACTGAACTAATACATTCTGAAGGACAAATACCAACTCTCCTCTTGAATGCTCTCTTAAAAGTCCTGTAGTTCAAATAACCCACCTTTTTACAAACTTCAATCAACGTGGGCAAATCTTCAGACACAAGAATCCTGATGGACTCCCTTAATCGAAAGATTTCGATCAAGTCATGCGGACTAACGCCGTATTCAGCATGCACAATCTCTCGAAGGCGGGATCCACTGATTCCGACCTGGCTAGCCAACTCATCAACACCGAATTGATGATCCATAAACCTTTTTTGTATGACCGCTTCTATCTCCCTAATCTTCCTGTGACGCATACCCCCCCCGTTCTCTTGCTGTGGCTTTGTTGCCCGTGGCATAGTTTTTTCCTCCTTTTTGCAGATCATTACTGTATCATTTACCTTTCAACCATGCACTTTCAGATTCAAGCTTCTGATTTCTTTCTTCTTATTACATCTTATTTCCATCATTCCCTTTCCCCCATTTTCCAGTCTCTTTCCACATTTCTCTTTTCAGTACTTCGTCACATCCGTTATTTTCACCTTCGCCTCGTGTGCAAGATTGTAATTCCCATCAACAACAAGCGTATCACCAACCGATAGCCCATCTCTAATCTCGTAATAACTATCGTTCATGTTTCCCAACGTGACGTAGATCCACTGTGACTCTCCGTTAACCACTGTAAACACAAGCGGCCTATTGTCTCTGAACAAGACCGCCGACTTTGGAATTAGCACGACATTGTGATCCACGTTGCTCGCAATTGCAACTGTAGCATACATCCCAGGCTTAATCGCGCCGCCGACATTTGCTATTTCGACGATGACGGTCGCAGTCCGTTTCTGTAGATCAACTATGGGATTTATCTGTACGACTCTTCCCTCAAATGTCTTTCCTTGAAAGGCAACGAACTGTACTTTCGCCTCATTCCCAACTTTTATTTTCGGAAGATCTGTCTCCGTTACCTCGCAGTTTATCCTGATCCTTGAGATATCAACCACACGCATGCAAGTTTGACCAGCCTGGACATAACTGCCGGGTTGAACCGCACAGTCAGCAGCAACTCCATCGAACGGTGCATTAATAGTCGCATAACTTAGCTTTAGTTTTGCGCCTTCGTACTGTGATTCTGCACGGTTCAATCCGATTCTGTCCGCGATCACGTCTTCCCGATCAACTTTCGTAAAAACGGATATAGCCTCATAGTTACGCTTGATTCTATCGAGAACTGCCTGAGAAACTTTTCCCTCTTTGAATTTCCGCTCAGCATCAATGTACGCATGCTGAAGACTGTCACGTTCAAGCTTGTATTTGTGCTGCCCTGTTGTGTCAACTGCTCCTTTTATAGCAAGATTGTAATCAATCTGGGCATTCATCAGCTGGTCTTCAGCTTCCTGCAGCGCAATTAGAAGTTCCCTGTCGTCCAATTTGAAAAGAACGTCACCTTTATGGACTACCTTACCGTCGTAAGCATTCACCTCGACGACTTGTCCACTCAGATTTGGTTTAATCTCATTTTCAATGCGAGGATAAGCATAACCACTCGAGTTTATCCAGTGGATGAGATCGCCTCGATGAACAAGCGCAACCTTAACAGGAAAGACAACGTCATTTGTCTGCATAGATGGAGTCGAATCAGCCAGTTCTTTTCCGGATTTGTTCTTCGGAAGTGTCAGGACTATAGTTACTGACACAACCAGGAGAATTGCAATAACAATTATTGTTACCTTCTTACGCATAGCTCGTACCTCTCAAGCTTTGTCTGTTGTCAATATGCCAATCAACATAAGCAATTTGCCTCAGCGTCGTTCAAAAAGGACTGATAAGATCGTAAAACACAGGCGTGAAGAGTAATATCATCAGAGACGACACAGTGATTCCACCGATTATGCCGAGTGCGAACGAGTACCAGAATGAATAAATATCTGCATTAATCACGAATGGGACAAACCCCGCAATCGTCACAAGAGCTGTCATCAAAATCGGACGCAGTCTTTCAGATGCAGCCTCAGCTATCAAACCCACCCTGTCGATGTGAGGCGGGGTTTCTACTGCTGAATTCATGTCGTAAGCAAGTCCTGTCTCCCGTCTCCTAACTCCTGACTCTTTCTCTCTAAGAGCAGAACTTATCTTGTCAACGAGGAGTATTCCGTTATTCACTGACAACCCTATCAAGAAAAGAACAGACGCATAGCCGCCCCGACCGAAGTTCGCATCGGCAAAGAAGAAGGTCGCAAACAACCCAATGAGCGACATAGGCACAGAAAGCATGACTATAAATGGCTTCCGGTACGATTCGTAAAGTGAAGCCGTTATCATAAAGACGATCAAAATAGCGAGCGCACTGAGAAGCACCAGAGGAATCGTCTCCTTTGCTTCAAATGTGAACCAGTAATTCGGTCTCTTAACTTCGTATCCAGGAGGAGTCGAAATTGATTTCACGACCTCGTCGGTGTACACATCGCCAAGTTTATATGGGCCTTTGAAGTCGAATGTGATATATCTTATATACTGCTGGTTGTCTCGCTCGATAACAGGCATGACCGGACTTTTCGTGAAACTTACAGCATTACCGACTCTCATGACTCTCCCTCTTCCAATATCGATTTCCTGATTCGGAAGGTTCTCGGTTGACTGGTTTGAATAGTCGTTGAACTTTACGACTAGATCAACCGGTTGGTTGCTTATCGAGATCGACGATCTCTGGAGAAAAGAGGAGACAAATGGTGTAAATCTGGTCATAAACTCCTCCACGTTGAGACCGAGCGAGTTGAGATATTCACGGTTAATTTCTCCCCGCACTTCGTAGTTCTCCGATTCCCATGGCAGTCTGTCGATTTGCACATTGTCAACCCGCGGGTTTCGTACGAGCCTCGCCCTGACTTTCTCAGCAATCTCCCGGACAGACTCATAGTTGTAGCCGGTCACCGTTATCGTAAAGTTCGGAGAAATCTCTCCACCGCTGTAAAAACCTGGGCCAAATCCACTGACCGAGACTGTGAATCCTCCTGACTGTGCCGCAAGGGATGTCAACCTGTCTTTGATTATGAACGGAATAGCGGTTGCTGCAACACTATCTGCAAAGTCAATTCTCACCGACGCATATTCTGGCGTCACCCTGGTTGTCATCCGCTTGACCCATTTCATGTTCGGCAACTTTTCAATTTGTTTTGCAAACTGATCTATGTTTTCAATCGGCGTTCCTTGAGGCGCATAAACACTCATAACAAGATATGTCTCCGAACCAAACGACCAAATCTCGCCTTTATAGACATGCTTGAAGAAAAGTTGTGTAGCGCCGCCAAGTCCATAATTTATGTACGGTCTAATGTTCAGATAGAAATCGCTGCCAAAGGTTGAGTTGTATGCATCGACAAGAAAGCCGACAGTCTTCTTAGACACTTTCTCAAAAATGGAGTGTGTATTCTGCTGTTGGGGAGGCGAATAATCAATCCTTTCAGGTAGAAGCCAGATTGGAAAGCCAACGAGCCACACAGCGATGACAACAGAAAACACTTTGTGCCTTATCAGCCATTTTGATGTTGGGACATAGATTTTCTTCAAAAGAGTTAATGTCCTTGGTTCTCTATTTGCTGATACATAGGCACCTCCCCTTATCAATAGCATGATGGAAACAGGCAAGAAAGTAAAGGCAACGATGAGAGAAGAGATTACCACCACAGCCGTCGTTTCGGCAAATGGGATGAAAAACTCTTTTAATTCCGGCGGAAGAAAGAAAACAGGTAAAAGAGCACCTACGGTTGTCAAAGTAGCAGCGATGAGCGGAAGGCGAACTTGGTTTTCAGCTTGCGCAATTCGATCGACTCCGAACAATCCTGATTGAACCCCGGATGAAGACTCTTTTTCCAGATCCCCTGCCTTCCTGTTCTCCGTGTTCCATTTTCCATATTCCCTCTCCTGATCCCTTTTCTCGAACTCCCGATAAATACTTTCGCTGACCACGACATTATTATCGATCGCGATACCTAACGAAAGTGCCAGGGCAGCTAATGTTATCACGTTAAGACCGATGCCACTTATGGCAAGAAAGATTACTCCCACTCCCACTGAAAATACAACGGAGATCACCATTATTACGGAAACCAACAGGTTGCCAAACAAATGACGTTTCTGGAAAAAGAAGAAAAAGACGACTATGAGAATCAGCAAGCCTGCATAAAGCGCCTTGCTCGAAAGCTCATTAACCTCGCGTCTTACATCTACGCTTCTATCAGAAATCTTTTCTATATGTAAGTTTGCTCCAAAGGATCCTTCAGACGACAAACTCCTCACGATCCCAGCCACTTTTGCGTCTACGTCCGATGAAACACTCAACATGTTAATTCCTGGTTCCTTGTCAATCTCAATCGTCACAGATGGCTTTCCATTGATCCTCACCAGTGTAGTTGGAGCAGAAATGGAATCGACGACCCTTGCAAAATCTCCAAGCCTGGCGTATCCTCTTTCTCCGGAGCCTCTTATCATTATGCCATCCAGGTCATTTGTATGCCCAATCACACTTCCCACAAGTACAGACTGCCTGACATTTCCAACTACAAGCTCGCCTCCCGATTGGACATACTGGCTCTCTTGAAGAGCGCTGAATACATCCGGGAATTTCACGCCTAACGCCCGCATTTTGTTCCGATCTATCAGCACGTACAATTCTCGCTTTGCACCTCCCAAAATCCGCACGGAGGCAACTCCCTTTACGGCAAGTATCTGAGGCTTTATATAATCTTCTGCAAACCTCTGGATCTGTGATAGTGAAAGGTCACCATAAATTGTGTACGTCATGAAACCCTGAAGCTTCCTGAAGTCTTCCGGAACATATTTAGCAATGAGGGGAAAGCTTGCTCCCTCGGGCAAGTGCTCTGCCACAACGCTTAATTTCTCAAGGAGATTAAGTCTGACAAAATCAACGTTCGAATTTTTCTGAAGTTGAATATCAACTATTGATTGTCCCTGTTGAGATGTGGAAGAGATATCTTTGACCTCATCGAGAGTTGATGCAGCTTCCTCTATCGGAAGCGTTATGCTCTGCACTACAAGTTCGCTCGAAGCTCCGGGATAATTCGTTATAACACTCAACCGTGGGAAGTCGGACTCGGGCGACAGTTCAATTGGAAGATGAGACAGCTCGAAGAATGCGAGGACGACCAATGCCGTATGTATCATCAAAACAGTAATCGGCCTTTCCGTAATCTTTGCCACTGTTGTCTCACTCACTTAGAATTCTAATGGACACATTCCACCGCCGCAGGGATTCGGCGGTGCCTTTAGTCGTGAACTGGTACATGACCGCCCTGAAAATCTTTGCCAAGACTACTCTACCTTTCTTACAGTTCTCGAGAGCCGATCAAAATACTTATAAAGTACAGGTATAAGGAAAAGCGTGAAGAGCGTCGAACCAATCAATCCTCCTATAATTGGGTAGCTTAACGCTTCAGCCAACTCGAGCCCTTTCCCAATTCCGAGTACAAGCGGAACCATCCCGAGAATGGACGTAAGCGTCGTCATTACTATCGGTCGGAATCTCTTCCGCATTCCCTCAATAATTGCCTCATTCAGCGGCATGCCATTCCTACGGTTCGATATCATCATGTCAACCGCTATAACTGCATCGTTGTCCACCGCACCGAGCATTATTACGATTCCTATTATCGACATAAGATTGTATGTCTGGCCGAAAATGAACATAAAGATGAAAGCTCCAACAACCGCAAGGGGGCTTGCCGTCAAGATTACAAAAGGATAGAGTATTGACTCGTACTCGGATGCGAGGATTACAAAGACAAGAAAAATTGCCAGTAATATTATTAAGACAAGCCCTTTGAATGTAGTTCTTATGTCGTCAATTTTTCCTCCGATTTTTATCTGTGTCTCCCTTGGCAGGGCAATTTTCGAAGTCAGTTCCTTCAGATTGTTCACTGCACCAAGGATACCGCTTGTCGTAACATTTGCGTGTATTACGACCGCCCTCTGCTGATCCTTGTGAGTAATAGACGAATAGCCGTTCCTCTCTTCCACTCGAACAAGGTCTCTTACCGGGACGACGACACCTGAAGGTGCGCCAACGTTATAGTCCAGCACGGTCTTAAGCACATTGCGATCGTACGAGCTGTCGCCCGGAACAACCCTTATCGCATATTTCTCGTCAAATCTGTCAAAGTACGTCGCAGTGACACCGTGTACGAGATCCGATATCTGCTTGGTCAGGCTCGTCATATCCATCCCGTAAGACCTCGCCGCCGTCTTGTTGACCAGGAGCCAGATCTCACGGGCTGTCGGTTCTCCTTCCAAGCCCACATCAGTTAGATAGTTCACACTCTTCAGCTTCGACAAAATGGTGTCAGCCACCGCAATAGAACCTGAAAGATTGTCTCCGATTATCTCTATATCGATGTCACTTTTCCTGGGTTCGAGGATCCTCTCAAAAGTTGTCGAAGGTCTCGTTATCATTATACTTGCCCCAATTTCGGATAACTGTGGCTGAATATGCACAAGTGAGTTTCGCACTTCATCTATGACATTCTTGACACTGTACTTACCTTTCACGCTGCATTCTATTTTCGCAGAATTGACTGAAGAGTTGAGCACTTCGAAATAGTCTTCTGTTGAATAGATACCGACATCCGAAACAACCGCTTTAATCTCCGGCATTTTCAAAAGTACCGACTCGACCTGTCTAACAGCAAAGTCGGTTGCGGTCAGACTCGCATATGGAGGAAGGTTGACAAGCATAACGAACCGGCTCTGGTCGATGTCGGGCGCTTCTTCTGTTCTTATCAAAAAGGCTGTTCCAAGCGATAGCAGCGTAAGGATTGCGGTTCCCCCGATAACTATTCCCGGCCTCTCTAAGGAAAACTTAAGGAACTTCAAATACCACGCCATGAATCTTGCATACGCAGTTGGAAGTAAGCCGGTGCTCTTCATGTTGGAGCTGACTGGTTGCACATCCCTATCATGTTTCATTCTTGCCAGGAATGACGGAACAATTGTTACGGCAATAAGGAGCGAGGCTAGAAGCGAAAATGTCATCGTTAATCCCATGTCCAAAAAGAGCTTCTGCGCTAGTCCCCTTACAAAAATTACTGGTAAGAAAATAACAACGTTTGTAAAAGTTGACGCCGCAACAGAGAGATTGATTTCTTTCGATCCTTCAATTACTGCATCGGTAACGGAATAGCCCTTCTCTCTCAACCGTGAAAAGTTCTCTACCACAATTATTGCATTGTCGCCAATCATACCTATCCCGAGCGACAAGCCCGTTAGCGAGATTATGTTGAACGTTATCCCCGAAAAATACATGAGAATGATAGTGGCAAGAATCGATAACGGGGTAACTGCTGCAATAAGAAGCGGGTATCTGGGATCCCGGAGAAAGACAAATAGCACCAATAATGCTAAAAAAGCACCGAAGATAATCGCCTGCTCAATATCCGAAATTGATTTACCAATGAAATCAGCTTGATTAAAGATGGTTGCGATGTTTACGTTTGGAAAATCCTCGTTTAGCTGTGTAACTACCTGCCCGACATGCTTGCTCACTGCGAGGGTGTTTGCGTTAGCTTCCTTCTTAATGAAAATAAGAATTGCCTCCTTGCCGTCGAGCCTGGTCAAACCCTCACGTTTTGCAAAGCTCTCATTCACAGTGGCAAACGTGCTGAGCGGGAAGCCCGCTGTTACAGATCCTGCCTGTTGGGTTGATGAGTTGTCACCGCTGCGTCTCACAACAACATCACTTATGTTCTGCAGGCTCTGGAATTCCCCTATTGTTCTAAGTGAATATCTAAATACACCCTGATTTATTGTCCCCCCTTCTAAGTTCACATTCGCATTCTTGAGTGCCTGCGCAACATCTTCTATTGTCAGCCCTAAAGAAGAGAGTTTCTGCAGGTCGACATCCACTCTTATTTCTCTCTGTACCCCACCTGCGACAGCAGCCTGTGCCACCCCGGCTATTTGTTCAAGCCTGCGCTTGACAACCAGCTCTGCAAATTCTTTTAACTGAGCAAGTCGTATCATCCCCTGATCCGACATTTCCTCGCTCGTTCGCACGAAGCTATCCTCATTCTTGCCTTGCGGATACGTCACCGCCAAAGTCATGATAGATTCCGTAGATGGATCAATTCTGAAGATTGTCGGTCTGCCGGCATCTCGAGGGAGTAAACCTCTCACTTCGTCCAACTTTTCTCGCACCTCGAGCATCGCATAATCAATGTCGGTTCCCCAATAGAAACTTATGGTGACTAACGATCTACCGTCCTCTGAAAGGCTGGTCACACTCTTCACCCCATCTACAGTCGAAACAACCTCCTCAACCGGGCGTGTGACACTCTTCTCGATCCCTTCAGCCGGCGCACCACTGAGGTCTGTCTCAACCAGAAGCTCAGGAATCTTTATCGTCGGAAGGAAATCTACGCCAATTTGAGTGAATGTAATGATTCCAAGTAGAGCAACCCCGAGGAAAAACATTAGCGTAGTTACACGACGTGAAACGGAGATCGTAGTTAAAGACATTTATCACCTTGGCTCTTCCGGACTGACCTCGACTGGTTGAAATATATCAGAAAAACCTGTGCAGAACAAACGGACGGAAAATACACCTCAAGGTTTCAAAACGGCAAATCCCTCCTGCAATACAAGATCAAAAGAATATATCAACACCCAAGCGTCTTCACCAAAGAAACGAAATTGGAATCCACTCGCTACGCTATCTCGAAAACCTGTTAATCAAATTTAGCAACTCAGCAGATGTCATTGCGCCTGAAACCATCCTGCCATTTATGATAAGAGTTGGTGTCCCATCCACCCCGATCTTTTTCCCAATTCTAATATCTCTATCTATAATCCTCCCCGTTTGCTTATTTTCAAGGCATTTCTCAAACCCAGCAATGTCTGTTATTCCTGCAATCCTAGCTAAATTTTTCCACGGCTTCATATCAATATTTTATATCTTATGACAGATTGCACCCCGAGATTCCCAGTCTCGATCCCATAAGCATAGTCACCCTTAACAACTTTCAATACTACTGACCTCGCAAGCGATATCTCTCCTATTTTCTCCCCATCTTTGTTGAATATCCACCACGAGTAATTGTCTTTATCCCCTGTGTTTACACCAACCCAAACTCTTTCCTGTGCATCGACAAGAAAGTCTTCAAACACAGGTTGGTACTTCGGCAAAGGAGTCCGTGATCGTTCGAGGTCTGCAACACTAAGTTGTAAACCAAGTTTTTGCAACCCCTCTTGCCACAATCTATCGTTCAAGCTTATTCTCGCCACTCCGGATTTTATAGTCTTTATCAATTTGCCGTTGATGTCCAACGCGTTTATCGAGAGATCGCTATTTTGTGCATAATAAACAAGGCCATCTGGACCAACGTGAATCACGGGCCTCACTGCATATGGCATGTCTGAAACCATAAAGACTGGTTGTGTGAACACTAAGAATTGCTTATCTCGAACCGTGAGGAACGGCTTCTTACTAACAAACGCTCCATCCCTTTTAAGCTCAAAGAGATAAAGATCGTGAGGTTGCATGAAGTTCTGCGGCGAATAATAATTCGAATAGGCTAATAGGAAATTCCCGCTTTTCAAAATCCAGAACCCGTTGAGGCCCGAGTTCAAAGAGCCGACCGTAGCAGGCCCCCCAAACATACTTGGTGCATTCGAAATCCTTATAGTATTGGCCGGCTTATTATACCTGTTTTTCGCGAAGACAGTTATCCTGTAAAGCTGTTGGTCATAAACGAACAGAGAATCTTTCCTTCCAATCTGAATTCCCCAAATCCTTTCGAACTCACCAGGGCCTTCACCCTTCCTTCCAATTGTCCTTACGAGATTACCTCTCGGCGAGAACATGAATATTTTAGCATTCACCACATCAGCAACAAAGATCTGGCCTTTCTCGTCTACCTTGATTCCTGAAATTTGTCCAAAATAATCTTCACTTATGACCAGGTCCCGTCTTAATTGAATCAACTTGGTGTTTGATTGGGCGTACACCTCAGTTAGAAATACTACGGCCAGGACCGCAATCGACAATACCAGACGTTTTCTCATGCCAGGAATTACTCTCATGACAAATCTAACTAAAATCCCTGTACCATATTCCTTTATCATTTTCTTGAGACCCTCACCATCTTATTCAGGATGCTGATAAGTTACCGTGCGACACCACTTTTGTCAAGATGCCAAAATCGCAAGGCATTTTCGCAAGGCCAAATCAACGGGCATTTTTCTTATCGCTATCCAGGCGCAGCATGAGTTTATCTGACAATTCACCAATGTCTGCCAAAGCTTTAACTGAGCTAATACATTCTGAAGGACAAATACCTACTCTCCTCTTGAATGCTCTCTTAAAAGTCCTGTAGTTCAAATAACCCACCTTTTTACAAACTTCAAGCAACGTGGGAAAATCTTCAGACACAAGAATCCTGATGGACTCCCTACGGTCAGACGACGCTCCTACAACATCAAGGTCGGATTTCAATCCGCCGCAAACGGGAGACACACTCCCATCTGGATATAACCTGAAAATGCCGTAAGGTTGGCTAAAATCAAACCTCTACCACTTTACCGGCAAGTTTTCAAACAAATATCACCTATGAGTTCTTGTAAGTATAGTTTGGCCATAACTTTACATAGCCAACCAAAAATCCAATGGTATTTTAATAATCTTACCACCTGCTAATTCTAAATTAGTCT
>Ga0207433_10014707_pt1 | contig 11285 bp, 8 predicted proteins | sample YelNatPaOPGAMG01_FD_187559 | JGI IMG/M metagenome (GOLD analysis project Ga0207433, IMG submission 187559) | Hot spring thermophilic microbial communities from Obsidian Pool, Yellowstone National Park, USA - OP-RAMG-01 (SPAdes) (version 3) | ecosystem: Environmental > Aquatic > Thermal springs >...
GCTTGTACTCACCAGTGCAAGGAGTCCTCGAACTCGCGCTCACTGTGTCATTTTGTGCTCTGTCCGCTCTCCGTACTTTTCTGTATCCTCAGCGTTCGGTTGGCACCATCCATCTCGACTGGCAGGAGTGTAAACCCCTGTTCATGGTGCACGTAGGCCGTTCGGAACTCATCCACCAATACAGTGACAAAACGCTCTGCGCACTCCTTGTACGCTCTTGTCGATGGAGCCTGTATGCTCCCATTTTCTGGACGCCCAGCGCCCTGCTCCGCTAGCCACTACGAGCCTTTGACTCGTGTCCTTCTTGAGGGCGTACAATCATTGAAGGAGTTGGTGAATGTACGCTGTCTCCCTCCGTACAAGTTCATACGCTGACGAACCCACCGGGGCTTTGTATACTCTTTCCACTGCTTCTCCTGATGAGCAGCTTGAGTTTCTATCAAATACGGAAAAGCTTGACAGTTTGCTTCGCGGCTCGCTATGCTACCGATCGCTTCTAGGTGCTTCTTCACTCCTGCGTTCCGCTTCTCATTCTATATCCTTGGATTCATTAACCCAAACTCTCGGCAGTACCCAGCTCTTGAGAACTTCCAAAGCCGTATGTCTTTCTGACGCAGCTTGCCTTCGATACCATCTTCCTCTCGCGTGGGTCCTGCGATTGTAACGATATTCGTGTTCCCGGGGTCAAGTCCGACAACGAAAGTCGTTCTCCTGCATCTGCTGCGTCGCAGGATCCACCTTCTTCTTTATTTCATGCTTCGTCACGGGCGATATCGAAGACGGACCAGGACGATCTGCCATCAACATCCGATAGTGTCCACAAATGGTTACCCCATCGGTTTCGATCATCCCAGTGAATACCTTTTGCTTACTCGTTTTGAGACGTTTGAAATCGAGTATATTCTTCCAGTACGTCTCCCGGTTTTCACTGGAGTTCTCCTTCCTGCTAACATCGAACTCCGGACAGATCTCCCTGATCATGCCATGAAGGACGCTGGAGTCTATAGCCACAAAATGTGACTTGATGTTGCATAACGGAACGACATCGAAGCGGTTCTCCATTAGGACAGCCTTCCATTTCTGCGACTCTTCATTTTCTTCCTCATTCAGCGTCATCTCCAGCATGCGTTCGAGTTCTCGCTCCAGAAACACGAAATAGCGCAGGATTAGGGGATAACATCTTTCATCATCTTTTTTCATATTTCTTAGCTTTTCTGCTGGGTTGACAAGGCCCAAGACTGCACGGTGCTCTTTAATTGCCGCACGGATTACAGAAGCCTCGTTCTTTCTCCGGCGTGATGTCTTATCGTCGACGAATTCGATCTTCTGTTCATTCTTACTATCGTTCGCGATGCCGTCGATGATGGCCCGTGTCCCTCTGCGAGACAGGCCCGGGTACAGCGCAAAGATGGAGCGTATCATGAAGCCTTTCATGTTCATGGTGAATTGGTTCTTCAAATTCGTGAGGTACTTCATTGTCCCGTGGCAGTAAATATCTGCGTCGCCCCTGTATCTAGTACCGTTGAAGCGGTATTCGGCGTGATTTTCGTGTAAGGCGTGTACTCGCTCATTTCTCCTCGACGTTTCCCCGGTGCCAAGCATCATGTGACGAATAAAGGTCTTGTTGAAAATTTCACCCGGAATATCGACTGCTATGATATCCGTCACGTCCTCTTCCATCCCATTAACCAAATGCATTAGTCCGAAAAGATGCGTTACAAACATTGCTGGAGTACGACTCGGCACGGTTTCTGATAGCCTCTTGCTACTTTTGCTCGTAGGAATCCTTGATTAGGCGTAGAGGAAACGCTTTCATATCCATCTCGTCGTACTGTCGTCTCTCGGGCAGCTTCTGATGTCTGGCTCACCCTCCTGCTTCTTCGTCATCACCTGTTGCTCTTTGCTCGGCACTGTTTTTCGTTTTGTTTTTCGGCGGCCGGCTACAGCCACCCTCCAGGATCCTCTACTTCCTTTTCCAGAACTTTCTATCTTTAGTTTTGATGAAGAACCCACTTTGAACGCGTATGTTATAAACTCGTAATGATCACTTGAACATAGCCACTTGAAGGCTGAAACAAAACTGAGATGAGACACTATACTTGGCTACGACTGTAACGCAAATACATCTTGTACGATAGACTAGCACGCTAACTATGAGCATCGCGTTTCGCTTCAAAGGCGAGATGCGCGTCGTGTCTCGTTACAGCCAGATCTCCCAGGTGCGCGTATCGAGCGCCCTATTAAGAATAAGGAACAGAGATTCTCGATACACCAGCATGTATATACATATTTCTTTCCCCCTCTACGGTAAACTTTAAAACAGGGGAAAAGGTTTCCATATTGTCGAAAGTTTGCCTCCTAGGCGGAAGGTCCCGCGGGCCGGACGAGTCCGCCAGGCGCTTGCTTCATGTTCCACCCATTCGCGGGTGCCGTGCCGAGATCTGAACAACTCGTCCGGAACGCAGTTTATTCCGGGATTAGGGGCAGTTAGGCTGCGTCTAAGCGTCGCTCTGATTCTAGTGGACTCCTAGTCTATCGCTTCGCGCTGCCGCGGGCAGCAGGTCAGTCTGCGCAGGTTGCTGGCCCCCAGCATGATTATGTACTCCGGACCCGTATCGCGCAAACCACGCCTTGAGCCGACGCCCTCAGTTGTAGGTCAAAGCCGTTCTGTCCCCGTGATGCATTTGCTTCAACGGCACAGGCGCTATTGCGGGTGCTCAAGACAGCTTAGGCGCACAGTGGAACCTGCGAGAATAACCAGTACACCCGGGAACAGGTAACGGATATCGGAGATAGGGTGCAGCAGCATGATGGACGCTTTTCCGTAAGTCAGTGTGTATCCCGCTTTCGAAGATGATCCATAGTCCACTGAAATGCTTTGCGATCGTCGCATCGCGCATCAAACGTCGACGATTCCAGAATGCGCCGGTGGGTGCTCAGTGGCAGTGGCGCCAGCAGCGGCGGCGGCGGCGGCGGTCATATTCGTGGCGGCGGCGGCAACAGCTGCTCGAACATTGCTGGGTTCTGTCGGCTTCTACCGTAAGGACACCCTCGAGTGCGTTTCGTTGAAGAAAAGCTGCTACTTTCGTGGCAAGCCCTTAAGAACGAAACAGAAAAGAAACTTTAAAAAATGTTTGGTCGTTTGTCCGGTAGGGGGCAAGTGAATAACACCGCTTACTACGAACTGCTCGGGGTAAGCCGTGACGCTACCACAGAGGAAATCAAGAAAGCGTACAAGCGGATGGCCCTGCGACTGCACCCGGACAAGAATCCTGATGCCGATACTCAAGAGAAGTTTAAAGAGCTAACAGTCGCATATGAGGTGCTTTCGGATCCTGAAAAGCGCAGAATTTACGATGAGCTCGGTGAAGAAGGCCTCAAAGAAGGCGGCGGTATGCCCGGCTTCCGTGACCCCATGGACATATTCGAAGCATTATTCGGTGGTGGTCTCGCAGGTCGCTCGCGCGGACCACGCAAGGCTGAAGACGTTGTCCATCCGCTGCGTGTAAGCCTGGAAGACTTGTATAACGGCAAAACGACAAAACTCGCGATTCAGCGCAAACGCGTGTGCACTGCGTGCAAAGGCTCGGGTGCCAGTCCAGATGCCCCGCGCAACGTGTCATTTACCTGCAGTGGATGCCGGGGCACCGGAATGGAGGTTAGAATACGGCAGCTTGCTCCGGGAATGGTGCAGCAAATTCAGTCCGTTTGCTCTGAATGTAGTGGCTCTGGACGTTCCGTACCACGCAAGTACCAGTGCCCAACCTGCAAGGGTGAGCGCGTTATTGAAGACCGCGCCGTGATTGAAGTTCATATCGACAAAGGCATGTCGCATGGACAAAAGATTGTTCTCAGAGGCGAGGCCGACGAGGAACCCGGTGTGGAGCCTGGTGATATCGTTGTCGTTCTGCAGCAGAAATCTCACCTGGTGTTTCAGCGCCAAGGCTCCACGCTGCTGATGGAACAACCCATCAAGCTGGTCGAGGCACTATGCGGTGTCTGTTTTACGATACGGACGCTCGATGATCGCACGCTTGTGGTGCGGTCGCGTCCCGGTGAGGTCATTGATGGATCGATGCCGCTCAAAACCATTGCCGGAGAAGGTATGCCAATTTATCGGAGACCAACCCAGCATGGCGTCCTTGTAGTCAAATTCAAGATTGAATTTCCGCGTACTATCGAACTGAAGTATCGACCAGCACTTGAAGAGGCACTCGGCCAACGGTGCGCAGAACCGGAGCTCGATGGCGTCGACGGCAGCGAAAAGGAAGACGTTGAGCTCATCGACTTTGATGAATCGCAACTGCGAGCAGGTATGGATGAAGGCCCTCGTGACATTTACGAAACCGACGATGATCATGGCGCGAATGGGATCCCCGGTGGTGCCCAGCGAGTGAGCTGTGCGCAGCAATGATCTGCGTTTGTACATTTCCAATGGACTGAACCAAATTTGCGCGCGGATACACGACGCCACGCTCCCCTGCAGGCACCGTTGAAACAACTGGTGAAAGGCCGATGATCAGTCGTCACATGCAAAATAGAATGACGCTGCCGGGGTGTGCTTATCGCGCACCATGCTAGCAGCGAGAAACCCGTGCACTGCACGAAATCCTGTGGATTTTTGTCGCTTTTTCGCTCGTACTGGTGACAGGTTTCGTACGCTCCCACCGAGTGCAAAAGACCTGTCGCGTGAACGTCATTTTTAAATATCTGCCTAGCATGCATCGTAATCCGTTACTTTTGAAGCGCAGAGGCCCCGGCAACAATTTCAACAAGCTCTGTCGTAATGACAGCTTGACGTTCGCGGTTGTACTGAAGGGTTAATTTGTCGAGCATTTCCGCAGCATTCGTCGAGGCGTTGTCCATCGCCGACATTCGCGCTGCTTGCTCGCTGGTCGCGTTCTCAAGTAAAGCCCCGTAAAGCTGTGTGGCTACTTCGAACTCGAAAAGATCCACCATTACCTGCGACGAATCCATGTCTGAGTCGAACTCGTAGCCATCAAAGACGCTGGCGTTGTCCATGAGCAGTTGCAGGCCCAGTAAGGGCTGCTGCGTTGGCACCTGGCTAATCGCGGACTTGAAACGGTTGTAGAAAATGACGACCTCATCAGGACTTTGCGCTAGAATTTCCTCGGCAATGATCACGGCTTGTGGGAAAGATACTGGAGCTTTGAAAACGTCCCGGAACGTGGTCGTGAAGAAAGCTGCACTCGTGCGTTGGAGCGCGTCCCGGCCCTTGTCGCCTATCACCATGATGTTGGTCTCGACACCATCGGAGACGGGGCTTGCTGCGCCATGCGGGAGCATTTGGCGCGCCAGACGGCAGACGTTGGTGTTGACTGAACCACACAAGCCGCGATCCGAAGTAATAACGACCAAGAGACGTCGTTTCGGCTCCGCCACACCGGCCTTTGTCTCAGAACCGAGCTTCTCAAGTGGTAGCAAGTCAAAGAACTGACGCACGCTTGCCGCGAAAGGTCTGCTTAGATCCTGACGGGCCTGTGTACCGCGAAGCTTCGCAGCAGCCACCATTTTCATGGCTTTTGTGATCTTGCCGATCGATGCTATGGAACGCATGCGGTTCCTCACGGCTTTTAAACTTGCAAAGCGCACACCTCCGAGCGCCTTTTCATTGCTTGAGGACAGGAAGTTTCCAACACCACCACCACCACCACCACCACCACCAGGTGTGCTCGACTGCACGTGTACACGCGCCGCTGCGTACACACGTCGCACGCTGCTGAGGCCGACCGCGCGGACACCCTGCATCCTGCAGCGTCTAGAGCGAAGCAAAAGCACTCTGAACTGAGTGAAATACTGACGTTTCTGCCAAAGAGCTGCAGCCAGCGTTTGCTCGACAATCAACACGAGTCGAGACGCTGCACCCGAGGACGTGCCCTGTATGCGTGCCTGATATACAGGAATCAAGCGTGCGTGCGTGCGTGCGTGCCGCAGCCCACACGGAGCAATGCGCCAATCCGGACGGCATTCGCGCCGCGCTGCCGAGCGATCGCGCAGGCACCTGCATCCGCGCGCGTCGAGCTGACGTCCTCTGTGTGGTACGGCAACGCCGTTCTGTCTCTATGAACTATCCGCCCCAGCGGTTCAAGCGCAAAGGCGGATGATTAGGGCAGGTACTAGGCACAAAACAGAACGTATGAAACGACCTGAATATCCGAGAAGAAGTATGGGTAGTGTAACTTGGAGGTAGGGCGTTTGATGGATACTTCACCGTGCACTGAACCCCCACAAAAAGAGAGGAAAAAGCACATAATCGGAGAACGCTGGCCTATGTAAACGTTTTGTCCACTAAAAAATACCTGCATCCGCGCAAGCGCACACGCCGCAGTCGATCTGGCCATGATCCGTGCAGTACCAGTGGCGCACTGCATGCATGTGGACATCATCATATGTATACATAGGATGAAAGACAGATACAGACAGCATGCACCTATGTGAGATTGGAATGGGACAGGTTCACTGACCGAAAGCAGGTGTATATGTTCATGATTGGAAAGCTCCTCACAAGGAAATTCAGCCTCAGATTTGGCAGGCTTCATGGTCGACTGCTTCCTCTTTTCGCTTTTTTGTATCCGGTTTTGAATCCACCGGTCTGTCCTCCCGTCCAGCTTCGTTTCCAGCAGTCGAAGCACGTTCCCGCCGTATTTTATGCACAAGTGGACTTTGGCATCGACGTTTCGCTTGCCAGTTTCATCGTCTATGTCGATAGCTTCAGTGGACGCTTCGCAGCGGTGACGCGCTGCTTTGGTCAGGTGTTCCCGTATGTCCATTATACGGCGTCCTTCGCAGGCTGCCCTGTGGCGCCTGAACGCTTCCGTCATCGCTCGCTACATGTCCATGACTAGTAGAGCAGGCTCAAGTCGATTCGCACCTCCATTCCCGTGCAGTGCCGTGCAATACGATGATGGGCTTGTTTCCGGGCGCCCAGTCTGTGGGTAAACTGTCCGCTTCGCACGCAAGCGCACACTGTCCCGTTTGGTAGAGGATTTTGGGAACGCATTCTTGTGCATGATGAAACAGGTATCGGAAGCAGGGTCCAGGCTGGAGAACGAGTCGATACATGCCGTTGTGTCGACGCTTTCATGGAACAGAGCGATGACGCTCGCTCCACTGGGAGCGGTCGCTGCGATGACTCAAATCCGAGTCAAAGATCCGTTTCCAAGCGAACAGAAGAGCAAGGATCCGCTGAGAGCGTGGACTCTGAAAGGCATCATGCTGGAACTGAGTATCGGGTCGTTGATGGCCAAAAAGAGATGAGGGCTTTTTTCTAACGGAATGAATTGTTTGACGTAAAAAGTTTAGTGAGCATTCGCCGTGAGCTTGTGAACAAGTCGTCAGAGGGTGACGTCGATTCTTGTTTGTCGTCAATCCAGGGGCGCGATTCGCTTCGCCCACGAGCTGCCGTGGAACTGCGAGATCGATAATTTGAAGAATGCGTGATTTGAGCATAGTGCACATAAGGGAAGGGAGAAGAGTTTAGACCTGTACATTTGCATTGGTTTATGAGGTCGCTTCTTTCATAAATCCTTGTACGATTCTGTCTCGAAACATCTCGATTTCGGTAACGTAACGATTTCCCTTAATATAGCGTTGAACAAGATGCATCGAAGAAATCAAAGACTAAGAATGCTCAAGCTACCTGTGAAAACGCAAGTCCTTTTTGCTTCACTCTGAGTGGCAATTCTATGTATCTAAAAAAAGTTGGGCAAGAAATCTCAACGCAGGGAGAGAGTAAGGAATGAATTGTTCCATTGGAATCCAAGAAGGGTGCAGCCGTTCCGCACCTCGTCTACCGTACTTGGTCGGTCCATGCCATCGGCATGCAGCCGAGGCAGAAATGATGCCTGTCTTTTACCGTATCAGATGCGTCGTTCGAAACAGAATACACCGGCTATGCGATTCCTACCGGCACCAGACGCTGGGATTGGTGTTCCTCTCCAGACGTCACGAGGCTCGACAAGTCTCATGCGAATGTGCCCATGAGGTACGGAGGAAAGATTGACGCAGCAACAGGGGTCGCGCTGGCGCCGTGCCCAGCGCTGCCAGTTGTTTTGACGCTGCATACGCCATCGTTCTCAAGGTGCAGTAATTGTACGGCTGCGCAACGACGCACGTGCGTGGGAAGAGGCTCGAGGCCGTTGTGCACATGCGCGCCCACGATGCGTCTCATCTGTTGCGACTCGCACTCCGCGTGTACGGGTCAAAAATCATAGACTGCTGTCCATCTGTAGAAACCGGATATGCATCGGCGGCTGCAGGCACGCCCATGTTATGGTATGAAGAATCGCGATACGGTCACTAGCTAAGCGTGCGTACCGAATAAGGATTTTTTCCTTGAAAGGGCGGCGAACGCTCTCGCGCGGTTCAATGACGGAGCGGATCTTTGAGAATCGTTGGATCACATAGATAACACTGTGACGCGAGCGTCTAGCCAGGATCGCGCGTCGGCGTTCAAGTCTCTTAACAAGAGCCAGAGTTTCCGTCCTCGTGAGGTTGTCTCAAACAATAACCAGGGGACCTCGTTCTGAGAGAATTGGACAGGAGAACAACGCGTCAATTTGTGGTTGCTCGCCTTCATTACTCGAAAGACAGCACAAGAAAGCAGGTTCAGCTGGAGATTTTTTCGATCCTTTGCGATCGCGTTGTCATCGCAGAGACAAAAAGCGAGCAAAATTCTCATCCACAGAGATCAGACAAAGAAAGACAAGCTGAATGGGATCGTGCAATTGCTGTGTGTATCGCTTGCAGAGCGCCAACCGATTCGTGCACCCTTGAAGTCTCTATTGGATTGCGCATCACGCAACCGGTTCGAATTTATACCACAAGATAATCTGGCTTTGTCTATGCATGCACGTCGATATATAGAATCCTGCAAGTACAGAGGCCTCGACTCTGCAGGCCGCGTCGAGTAACACCGGCCCAGACGGCTATGCATGCGTACGAGCTGGCGATCCTGTGGATCGGGTATGCGTCCTGGTTGCATGCACACGGCTCCCACGTGTCAACCAGGAACAGTCCCAGATATGCACACTTATCCGGGGAATGACATCTGCAGTCCGCTCTCTGTTACCGACAGCAGCTGAGCCCCATCCATAATGATTCACGCTCCTTGAGATCGGGGCGCTGGGGTTTCTGTCAGGTGCTCCAGCCGGTATCGTGCCGTTCGACCCGGGATCACGCTCTACCCGACGCTGGCACGGGAGTCGACATGCAAAGTGACATGAGGTTTTTCCTGGAGAGCGTTGCATCGGGGTAGATTCTGTCGTGGTTGCTCGTGCTCTCCGGTAGCATGCATCGCACTGTTCCATGGATCAAATCGTCATTTGCTAGTCGCCGGGCGTGCATCTGCGTCAGTGAGCTGTAAGGCATTGGAACGTTCTCTGAAAGCTGTGGCTCCGCACGGGTGTGCAGTCGTCGCTGGGTTCTTGCACAGGTACTGCGTTCACGAATGGACCAGTTAGGAGATCACGATGTGAGCGCAGCGTCCCAGTTGCAGGCAAGCGCGTCCACTAAGGAAGCTACGCGTGTTTGCGAACTCGGCGATGTGCAATACTGGGAAGCGTTCTACGCGAACGAACTGGAGCAGTTCGAAGAGAACCCTGAGGTTCTCGAGGATTGGTTCCAACGCTGGACACGACCGCATCTCGGTCGTTGGCTTCAACAGACAGCTGGGTGTGACGTCGAGCGGTTGCGGCTGCTCGACGTCGGCTGTGGTAACGGTGAGTTTCTACGCGAACTTGCGCACAAGTACGGTTTTCGACGCCTCTATGGCTTTGACGCTTCCATCTACGGCGTTCGGGTCGCGAAACGAAGTTTTGTCCAGCTCTGGGATGAGTCAGTCCGAAAAGAGGTTCAGCTGGACCTCCAGGTTAGTGACGTGCTTACGTATTCGCCGCCGACGAGCGACGGCCATGTGGAAATCGTGCACGACAAGGGCACTCTGGACGCCATCCTTCTCAGCGGCGACATGGCGAAAGTACATGCGTACATTGGTCGATGCATATTCGAATGGCTGAACCCAATTAAAAACAAGTCGATGCTCGTGATAACGAGTTGCAACTGCACCGCTGCAGAACTCGAACATCTCGTCATGTCCGTGTTCAAGTCGCACTGGCGAGATGCCTCCGATCAAGGCGGATCACCTGGCTGTGTCTTGCGGTGCCTAGAAGAAGTGCCTCGTTATCGCGAGCTGCAATATGGCGGACAACGCGGCAGCGCTGTTGTAACAAGTGCGTGGACCTGGCAGAGCCCAGGCGACATCATTATCAAATCGCCAACAAGCGTCTGAGTCTGTACTCGTGAACCGCTTGCGGCATGCAATCTGGCTGCAAATTTGCGGCTAATAGAGTATGCTACAACGACAGGTATTTTGAATTCATGCACGACGGCGGGCGTTGCGCCGATATGTGCAGGCTGAACCGCATGAAAAGATCACGAAAGAGGTTTTGCCTGCCGGATATCGCTGTCCGCGGAATGCTGAGTTCTGCACTATTCATACCAGCATGTATATTTTGTTTTTGATTCTTTTTGTCGCAGGTGTTCAACAAAAAGAATGTTTCCTGCAGGTTGTCGAAAGGTTGCGGAATGACTTTATGCTGTCACCGACATTACGAGAAAATGGACCTGTCTCTACAAGTTAAGAATTCTGCTCTCAGCAGCTTAATGAACCACTCATCGCGTAGGCGTTGTCTTGAACGATGTGCACCTATATCAGACATTATCAGACTCCATTTACGCGGCTGTCTCCTTGTCAATCCACTCCAATCTGTAGACTGTCTAAGAAACACTGCCGAAGAAGCGATTGGGTATGAATTTTCCGTAGTGTTGATATGGGCGGTGATGAAGAGCCACGGATGGACGCAGAAAGAAGCGCGATTCTGTACGAGACCGTCATGCATTGCATCGTACATGATTGGTTTTGGATCGAAACGCAGAGGCTTATTACGGGAGCGATGAGTGCTCGCCTCACTCAACAAAAGGAAACGTTTCAGAGTTGAAGTAGTACCTGTCACGCTGAATCGTTGTGAGCTGTCCAGAGACCGAATTCGTGGATTCTCGAGTGTCCATTACCCTTGCAACATGTGCGCGCCCGAGACTAAGTGCTAATCGAGGATCCGTTCGTTCCTCTGGAAAAGATGCAAGCTGAGCGTCTACTCATTTACCCTGATCGCTCAAATTGGTAACAGGATTCGTTGTTCATCGAGGCAGGCAAGCTGCGCGACACAAGTCGAGCTAGCGCTGCGAGAGATGCGAGTCTTGCGCGC